>Ga0222749_10000148_pt1 | contig 43805 bp, 22 predicted proteins | sample IncBWH2Mmetat_FD_197234 | JGI IMG/M metagenome (GOLD analysis project Ga0222749, IMG submission 197234) | Metatranscriptome of lab incubated forest soil microbial communities from Barre Woods Harvard Forest LTER site, Petersham... | ecosystem: Environmental > Terrestrial > Soil > Temperate... | reverse complement strand
TTCGACCATTGCGCGCCGCCTAGCGAGCCTTGGCGCATTGACTAAGGGAGACCGGGGAGCCGCCGACAATGCCGACTGGGCGCGCTACAACTTTGAAACCCATGAAGGCAAAGCGGCCTTGGGATTGCTCTATAAGAGGATACTGGCGGACGAACCCGTGGCCGGCCTCAAAGACCCGAGGCAGAACGCTTCGGGACATCGGGTTGCTGGTGATTCAGGATGGGGTTGAGCGAATTCGCAAAGAAGACGAGCACAACGTTCCCCGGTTTCTCAACCGCATTCTGGCGCTTGAAGTTGACCCGCAGAACGCCTTGTTTCATTACTTCGCGGAGCTGTTCGACCAAACCGTGCGCTACGCGAAGGCGAGCGGCACCTTCGATGAGGGCGTGACCGACATCAAGGCCCTCGCGATCCGGGTGGCCAAACCTCCATCCGTGGTCCATCGCGACCACGTCACCGGTGCCGAAACAGTCCTCTATACTCTGGAGGTCGACCGGCCGAACGACAAAGTTTCCTTCGAGCGGGCCGACCGGCTGCGCGAATCAAACCACGGCGCATTCTTTCGTCATCAGACCAAGGGCGATTTCATTCTGGCGCTTCAATCCGGGCGCCATACCGACCCAGCCGACGGCAAAACGTTCTTAACCTACTCGGTGTGGAAGCCGGGAGGCTCGCGAACTTCCTACATTCGTGAACAGGAGTTGAACTCGAGATATCGTGTGGTTCGGCCTGATGAACCTCGATCCTGGTGGACCCGGCAGCATGGCCTGGTGCCGGAGATTGAAACACGCGAGGCCCGCATTGTTGGTGGCGCGGTCATTCCTCTTTGGCAGAAACTGAAGACCAAAGACGAAGCCAGGCTGCGCGTTGCCCGCGTCTCGACCGAAGACGGACAGCGCATCGTTGGCGTGGAGATACCTCATTCCCAGGTTGGACAGGTTTTACCCTCGCTTGGGCTCAAGGGGCCGGCGGCCGATCCCGGCCAAGTCTTTCGCGAATTGCTCGCCGGCAGCGCACCCCTGGACCTGACATCCGGTCTGACATTGAAGCGATCCACGCTTGAGCGCGAGTCGGCAATTGAGCTGGTGTGCGCCGATCCTGACCGGTTCCACGAGTTGCGGGGCCTGGGTCTGATCAACGAACAAATCCGCTATCGGCAGCGCTTCTTCGTACCCAGCGATGAAGGGAAGGGAAGCGCCATTCTTACCGACCTTCTCACCCGCTATCCCATCATGTCGCGAGAGTCCGAGGAGCCTGAAGATTCGCCGCAGGAAAGCTTGTCTGTCGAGATTCCAGCGACGGAGATCACTGTCGTTGACCTGGAGCATTGGGTTCTGGCGCCGGAAGAGAAAGAAGCCAGCCCAGCTAACGACGTCGCCCAGCCACCTGCTCTGCCAGCGCCGTGCGAAGCACAACTACCCGAACGACAGGGCGTGTCTTTGGCGGCTCTGCTTGAACAACGAGCAATGGTCCCGATTCACAGCCGCCGCAAATCACTGCCTGTAATAGAAGAACAAGGAGTGCTCTTCAGCCTTGACCCACGCTCTATTGATGTCCAGTGACAGAAAGATGCAAACCGTACGATGAGTGGAAATGTTTCACGCCTGCATTATGCCGTTCCCATGCGTGGCAAACGAATAATTCTTCAGGTTCTTGTCACAAGCTACACGCAGAGCTTGGAGGAGCGCCTTGCGCGGCCGTGGTCCCGGTTGGGCCTTTCTTAAATGATGGGCGATTACGCCTGACGCGAAGGCCGTAGCCATTGAAGTCCCAGCCCAGTTCTTGCCTCCCGAGGAACCCAGAACAGCTTCTGGGTTTTGTGGCCCAATTTCACCGCCAGGCAATACAAAGTGATTGTCGTGCTGGCTACCCGTGTGGTCGCGGTCCCCGTAGTTGCTACTGGGCGAAAGCTGCCTCTTGCTGTTGACCGAGCCGACCGCCAGGACATTGCCGAATCTAGCTGGGTACGCCAGTTCACCCAAAGCGGAATTTCCGGCCGCTGCAACAATGATAGGTTCCTTCGTCCGGTTTTGCATCTGCTCGACGATATTCTCAAAGATGGCCGATCTTGAAGCCCAAGACTCGCGGCCACGACCGCATGTGTTACAGGGCTTTTGGTCGGGCAAGCCGAATTGCAGGCTCAGATTAACCACATCCGGATCGGTCTTTGCTAACATGCCAGCGAGCGCGTCCCATTCACTAACTCGGCTGTTCGCGTCCGCCACTTTCACAATGGTGAACTCTGCGTTCGGGGCAAGATCGGCAATCAAAAGCGCGATCGCCGTTCCATGCCCCACGTCGTCATGGGCGATGCGCGGATGTTGCGGGTCCACGAAGTTGTATTGCGAGACGACGTTGATGCCTGCGCCGCTGGCGTCTGCGGCGATTCCTGAGTCCAACAAGAGCACGCGAACCTTGGACAATAGGGCAGCTGATGCCGGCATACCGACCATTTGCCGGTAGGAAGCATGGTGTGGCCCGAAATGGAAATCGTTTACTGATACTGGTGGACCAGGTTGTGATGCCCCAGACAAGCTGAGTTGATAATTTGGAGCCACAATGAAGTGAAAGTCAGAGCGACCAATGGCAGTCTGGAAGTCCTTGGAGGTTCCCTTGGCGAGTTCCTGCAAGAGGGCATGTTTGTAAAAGAATTGCAGGTAGTTGGCCTTCCAATTCTCCTGACCAGCAGGCACAGCAAGCAGGTGGAGTTCCAACTCTACTGTGGGATCCAGCTTAATATCTAACTTGGAAAGTTTCTCCTCTATCGATTCCAACCGGCTCACATGCGAGATTTGGCCCTCGACAATCTGGTTGATGACCCTTCGGCCCGCATTGTCAATCTTCGGAAAACATACGATTAGTTGACCGGTAATGATGTCGCACATCTTGCACCTCCTTCGCCGATACCTATGCCTCGAAAAGGGGAATGAGGAATGTGTACAAGACCAGCAACATGGATCCGTATAGAGGCTGGTACCATCCCGACCAGGCAGTGGTGAACGGCTCACCCAGAGAAATCGCCCAGAAAACAAAGGCAAAGGTGCCAATCCACACCTGGTTCCACTTGCTGATCTTAACGACCTTGCGTTGCCAAGGCAGGCTGACGGCCAAGACTATCCCGAAGATGATCCACCCCACGGCTTGGATCGGAGTCCTCTTCGGGTCGGCCATTTTGAGCAATCCGGTTAGAGTCAGATAAATGGCTACCAAGTCCGCCGGAATGTATTTCATCAAACGGTCCCGGTAGTCATCGACTGCCTGAACTTGCGCCGGTGCTCTTTCCGCCGCCAAACTGCCCGCAGCAGCGGTAGCTTTGGCACGTTCTAGAAATTCATGCGCCTGTTTCTCGACATCTGCCTTGCTGACTACTGTGCGTCCCATGTTGGCCTCCGTACGGTTAAAAGAGGTCGTCAATCGTTGAGGCATTCAAGACAGCCGGGAGCGAATACTGCCGCTTGGACAATACTCTTGCGACGTTGCGTTTCCCGAGCGGGATTGGACGCCGTAGTTTGACGGGTTCTTCTGTTAGCGCGATATGTAACGTTTCGCCGCCCCATGATGACATCTCAGCCGCCACGCGTTTGTCTTTGAATAGCGTCTTAAGCTCGGGGCATTCGCGAGCATCGTCCATCGTAATTCTGTTCCAAAATATTAGGTTTCGTGCCAAGTATGAGATCTGCTTGGGGTTCGGATTCCCTGGCTTCTGCGTCTCGTAGTAGGCAACGTATCTCGCTGGCCCAAGACCATACTTCGTTTGCCCTGATGGAAACCAGACCCGGTATTTCTTCGCCATCTCCATAAACCAAGGATCTTGGGTGGTCACAACCACATCTTTTAGATCACCCGAAGGGAGTCTGTCCACAATTTTTCGATCATACATGTTGGTTTCGACCTCATCGAGAAACAATGCGGCGAGCCTAGTTGAACAATCGAGTGACCGCCCGCTACACACTCGCCGATTGATTGATTTCAATATTGAGTCGTTCAAGCTCTTGCATGAACGTAACGCTTTCAGCAGATGGTGCCACTGAAGCAGCACACATGTGCCGTGTTTCACAATCGCTGGCTCAATTTGTGCTTTGATCTTATTGAACGCTGTTTGCTCATTGATTTGGGTTATGCAAATCAGCTTCTTTTTCCTCGCGCTCGATTTCTGCAGTGTCTCAGCATAATTTCGGAGCTGCTTCGAATTCAGCGGATTGCGGCCAATCTTCGCTTCAAGAACCAAATGAAGCTCGTCGGCAAACTTAATCTCTGCATCCGGAATCTCTCGTCCATTCTCAGCTAAGACATTCGATTGAAAAATGAAATCCGCCGCGGATAAGTCGAGAGTATCGTCGTCAATCCCGACGAGTGTAAGGAATTCCAGCAGAAAATCTGATCTTGACTCCGATAAAAGAAACAGCACGTTCGCAGTGAACCGGTTTTCGTGATCCTGAAAGTATTTTCCGTGCAGAGAAAAAATGTTGAGCATAGGCTCGCCCTCGTGCGAACCACAACGCGGGAGACAGGAGTACCAGTCGCGCAATTGGTCTGCCTTTCACCGGCTTCTGGCGAACGAGGCAGCTATTGTACACCGGCCAGTTTCGCTTTGATTCCGTTACGTCGTTGTTAGAGTGACACCCCGAAGGGCCGCCGTGCTATCTCTGATCTGAGTCAGGGCTTCAAAGTCGTGCTGACGTTCGTGCAAGCAATGGTCATGGGAAATTGCTTAAGCCGGCGGTATACAGATTGCTCTTCGCTCTCTCTACTCCCTTACTGTTCGTCGCTTCCCGGCATAGACTTCTCGGCTCGTTCCGAGCCTGTCCCCCCTCTAATTTCACCCAAGTTCCGGCTCCAGAAACGAGCCTGAAGAAAGGAAGAAAGTATGGCTACACAAACTCACATGACGGCGGAGCAGATTCTGCACATTCCGCTGTCGAGCATCAAACCCTCAAAAACCAATCCGCGTCAGACCATGGACGAAAAAGCCCTGGCTGATCTCGCGGCCGATATCAAACACCGCGGCGTACAGGAGCCGGTCCTGTTGCGTCCCTTGCCCGGATCCCCTGACAAGTTCCAGATTGTCTTTGGAGAGAGGCGCTACTGGGCATCGGAAAAAGCCAGCAAGAAAACCGTGCCCGCAATCGTGCGCGAAATGTCGGACGAAGAGGCCTACGAGCTTCAGGTCATCGAAAACCTCCAGAGGGAAAACCTCCATCCGCTCGATGAAGCCGAAGCATTTCACCGATTGTATGTGATAGCGACCAAGCAGAAGAACGGTCATGACGAGTCCCTCAAACTTGTCGCCGGCCAAGTCGCCAAGAAGCCGGAGTTCCTGGCGCAGCGCATGAAACTCCGCGACCTGACCGAGACCGCCAAGGCAGCATTCCGGAAGAACAAAATTCTCCTGGGACACGCCTTCGAGATCGCCCGGTTGCAGGAAAGCGAGCAGCAAAGGGCTCTGAAATGGATGCTGGAACGCGGCAAAGATGTACAGACCGCGACTGGCTGGAAACGAGTCCACATCATGCCGGGAGTGCCTGAGTTGAAACTCTGGATACGGGAGAACGTGTTCCTCGACCTAACGAAAGCGCCGTTTGATACCGCCGATCCAACTCTCAACTCCAAGATGGGCGCATGTACGGATTGTCAGTTTCGCACAGGAAACCAGCCAGCGCTGTTCGGTGACGTCAAACAGGATTCCACCTGTACGGTGCCATCGTGCTGGTTGCTCAAGCGCGACGCCAGCCTGGTCAATCTCGCAGGTTCAATTGCCAAGGAACTCGGTGTCGAGTTCGTGTTGAAGGTCGGCGTGGGGCACGCGGGCGGCAACGATTCCAAAGTTCCGGTGGATGTCTACATCGACTATAGCTCGACTGCCAGGGTTGTGAAGAAGGGCAGCGAGTGCAAGCACACCAAGCCCGGAGTCATCACCTGGATACGATACGCTCACGACAGCGGATCGCTAAAGGTGGGCGACTCTGTTCAGGTCTGCACGAAAGCAGATGTTTGCTCAGTGCATAACAAAGTCGATTCCCGCAGCGAGCGCAAAAGAAAGTCATTTGAAGATATGGCGGACACGCGCATCGCCAATCTGCGGCAGGAATTCCCACAGCGCGTGCGAGCCGCTCTGATTCGAGCCGTCATCGAAAATGCTCAGAAGGAGCGCCGGGTCCTCTCGCCGACAGACAATATCAAGTTTGCGCTGGTGGCTCAACAAATGCACCACGACCTCTACTTTGATCGGCATCGCGACCTCTGCAAGTTGATGGGTGTTGAACCGGCACGAGACAAGGCCAACCAAAGCAAAGATTGGCGGGGCGCAAGTTCCAAGATGTTCGATGCCCATCCTGTAGCGATGATGGTGGCCATGACGCTCATGCACCGCTATCACGTCGGGAGTTATTCCGGATGCGATCCAGATCCACTCAAGAGCCTCTTGGGCGTCTACAAAGTCGATGCGAAAGCCGTCGCAAACAAGATAAGGACGGACAATGACTCGAAGATCGCCTCAATTCAAACCGCTCTTAAGGAGCGCAAGGCAAGGCTCCTGAAGGGGCGATGAGTGTGGTCGAGTTTTACCGTATATTCAGTCCGTGCGATAGCACGTCGAATCGCCAGACAGTTCGATTGATAGCTGCTTGAATACCAGACATATCCAACTTCCGATCTTCCCACCGAGAAATCTTCACATGAAACACAGCGTCTTGATCAAAGCTATCCTAAACGTCCGTGTCGATGACATTGATGCAGACTCACAAGTTGAGGCCATACGAAAAGCGCAAGAGATCAACCTGCACACTCTCATCGACAAGGATGGTCCTATCCACTCCTCGGGGAGACCTATTCGCTACTTGGAGTATGCCGACGAGAACGCCGAATACCTGGTGGACGAAGAGAACGACCCCGAATTCGGGAAGAGTCGGTGGTACGGCCGCGATGGCAAGACGGTCATCTCTGGAGACCTGTGCTCTGAGTGCCTTCGACTCAAGCTGCGGAGAACATAGTTCCGCGTAAATATTGTGCCGCGGGTTCTACCACTTGCTCACCTCCTCTAGTTCCAAGCCAATTCAGACTAAATTGAGCGTCCTATGAAACTTCGTCGCAATGAATTCTTTCCCCTTCATCACTCACTTTCCGTTGCGAGCGAGAGCAGGTACGGAAAAAGCGCAGGCCTTCTGCCCGCCAGCGGGTTAGGCGCGTTGTGAACCGAATTGTTTCCTGCCTGCTTTGCGGACTTGGGCTTTGGCATTTCTCAAAAATTTGCCTCTCCTCGTTGCTTTCATGAGGCGATGTTTCCGTCTGTGCCAGTATCGCCGCATTCTCAGTCTTCCGAGCTGGATGTCGCGGGCTTCGGCACAAGACTCACAACGTTTAGCGAGGCGGTGGCGCTGAAATTTCCGGCCGCAGTCTATACATTTCGGCAGCACTGCCTCGCCTTTCCGGTTGAGAAATCCACGCCGGTAGAGGTCATTGTGGAACCAGCAAAAACGCGGCCCATAGACTATGCCTGTCTGTGGAGTTTGCTCTTGTGATTGAAGGGTTCACAACTAGGCCGCCGTTTCAATCTTGGCGGCCATCAGGCCATCAGTCTGGCCGATGCAGCAGGAATGATTGCAAAACTTGCCGGCCCTGGCGCTGCCACCACAAATTGATCTTAATACTGGCTTCGAGCAAGCACTTCGCTTCTATTGTGACTGCACTGCGCCAGCAAACGACTGCTCTATAAATATCCCCTTTGACTCCGAACCTCATCAGACACTACTGTCCCGACACTTGTGGGTAATTGAAAGCTTCGCCACACGCTTACAGAAAGTACCCTTTTTAATGATTAATTTCTGGAAAGCTCTGGCACACTGACCTTCGCATTAGCCGTGCCAATCAAACCGGTGCGGTCATCACGTATCGCAAGCCGGAGGAGGTAGTGTCCTGCCGGTAGTTCGATTTCATTTTTGCAGGAAAACCAGGATTGCAGAATTGCCTTAAAAGTCTCTGGTTTCATAGAGGCTTGTACAGTGCGAGCATCCGTTTTTAACGGTTTACCCTTTTCGCTATATGCCTGGACCACACACTCCACGTCGGCATGTTCTAATCCGTCATTTCCCCGTTCCACCATTAGAGCGTGTGCATCGATCGCATAGTTAACGATGACCTTGTTTTGGTTTTTTTCGGAAGGTGGTATCACGCCAGCCTGGAAAAATAGGGCTGTCGAAATTGGATGATCAAGACTCAAGGCATCGCCGAGGTCGCGAGCACGCAGCTTTGGGTCTTGATTGACATAAGTTTGTGGATCCACTGCATAATATCCTAACCTATGCCGGAGCTTAGCTCCTGCGCGATCCACCTTTACCTGCACTTTGCGAAACTTCCCATTCCAGTTCTTGTTCTCGGGGTAATATCCAAGCATATAGTAAGTCGAGCCGTCATTCATGCCATCGCGAATCGCCCCGTCAATGTCATTGCGGCTGTAGTACGCCTTGCCGCCGGTACGTTCCGCCAACAGGTTCATTGCGTCGTGCGTCGCGGAAAGTTGGGTTGATTCAAGCGACGACTGGTCCGTTATCGGTGTCCTCGTTAGACTAGTTATACCGCGGCCATAGCGGTCGCGGCCCGTTCCCGAGGCGCTAAACAAACTCGGACTGACGAGTCCACCCGCATCAATTGGATAGATTGATACTTGAGACTCCGCAAGCATCTCCGCCGTGTTAGCGACCTCTTCTACGTAACTCCGCGTCCCCACAAATTCTATCTTTGGAGAAACGGTGACGTCGGGATTAATGAAGAGTGGAAACGCCTCTGAAATCCAGACCAGGTTCTTTCTTCCCTGATATCCGGCAAGCGAGTGAGCAATCGATTGCAATGCATCCATCGTGTAACGAACACGCAAGTCAGTTTGGAAGCTGGTTCGCTCTGTCTCAAACCTCTGTACTCCTTCTTGCGCTTCTTCTGTAAGGCTATCAAAGTAGCCCGGCGGATAGAGTTCCGGGTCCGATCCGCCCACAGGGTCCTCTAACACAGGAGAAGACTGAGCACTTGCATGTTTAATTGCTTGCTTAAGAATATTGGGATCTGTCGTAAAATCCTGCACCATTCTTAATTTTTGTCCAAGCGTGTAAACCGCCGTGGGTATGTTGGTGGGCATGGTTTCGACATAGCGAAGCATCATCTGCCGCACATTCGCTTGATTGGAGATTGAAGTATTAAGTCCATCCAGCAAGATTACATTCAATAAGCTGGTCACGTGAAATCGGGGGATATTCGTGAACACATTCGGCGGCAGTGCCGGTATTTGAAAATTGGAATCCGCGGGAACGGGATATTGAAGTCCGAAAGCACGAATCGTCTGAGATTTTCCATCCTCCAATACGGTGAAATCTTTGGATTCAAGGTCAGGGATTGCATGGCCATGTGCATCCGTTGCCACGATATCGAGCATCACCAAGCGAGTAGTTGCCTTTAAAATAGTCGCCGATTCTAAAGTGGTTTCGGGCTGTGCAGTTGGCACTGTCGAGTGCTGTGTTGCTGGAGCTTGCGCCGACTCGGACTCGGGCAATTGGGATACCGCAGATGGGGTCGTTGGATCCTGCGTTTGCTGGTAGGAGCCAGCGCGTATGGGGAAGGTCAAACCGAGACAAATCAAACCGATCGCAGATAATTTGCGCAAGGGATAAGACTCCTTCCTATCCGAGACAGAAATCTTACCAAAAACAAACACTAAAATACTGCGCGATTCCTGAAAGGATGCCCTCTTGCGAGTGGCATCCTTTCAGGGTATTGGCTGCACATCCGCCACGTTAGGAACCGTCCTCGGTGAGATAACGGTTTGCACTGAAGCGTTCGAGAGTACGCAACAGAAAACTACATACCCACCCAACGCTCGGCAAGACCATTCTGCCAAGGAGTTTGAACCGAGGTTTGAGCAGATCGAACTTGGCGCGGTTTCATGATAAATTCCGCGGCTCTAATCCATTGATTCCAACCCGACATTCAATTTTGGCGAACTACAGCGGAGAGCACCGCGCAATCCGGAGCCCGCAAGCCGCTGGAAGACGTTTCTTGACAACCATCGCGAGGCCATCGCCGCCATGGACTTCTTTGCCGTGCCAACCGTCACCTTTGGGATGCTCTATTGCTTTTTCGTCATCGGCCATGACCGCAGGCGCATTCTGCACGTTGGAGTTACCCGGCATCCGACCAGTTGTTGGGTAGCGCAGCAGTTGCGGGAGGCGTTTCCTTACGAACATGAGTGTCAATATATCCTCTTCGATCACGATACAAAACTTCGGTGATGAAGTTCAAAGTGCCATCAAGGCTGTCGGACTCACCACGGTCAGAACGTCGATTCGCAGTCCTTGGCAAAACGGTATCGCCGAGCGCTGGGTCGGAAGCTGTCGCCGTGATCTGCTCGATCATGTGATTCCGCGCAATGAGCGGCACTTGAGACGGCTGCTCTCCGAATACGTTCGTTACTATCAGGGGGACCGCACTCACCTCGGTTTGGGGAAGGACACGCCTGCAGGGAGAAACAAGACGCAAACTGAAAAGGGCGCACGAATCGTATCATCTCCTAGGCTTGGTGGCCTGCATCACCGTTATGGTGTTGCCGCCTGAGTTCGGAAACAGAAAGTTTTACTTTCACCAGTGAAGATGGCAACGGCGGAGCCTTGCTATTTTCAAGAAATTTCCCGCCACCCGGTTCATCGATGACACAGAGGCCTTGTTGCTCAAACACTCGTGCCAGTTTCAATTTTGGCGAGGGACAGGATGTGCTTTCGATTGTTCCTCGTGACCTTGGCAATCGCATTCTTGAAGCGGCAGGGCAAGGATCGCAGCTTCATGCCAAATGGGGACTTTACGTCCAATATGTTGGGGTCGCGACCGTGCCTGAGAATTACGAGGAACGACTGACGGAAATCTTCCCGAACGCTTTCTGCCATCTTCATTTGTTTGCCCTTGATTCTTATGACCTGGCCTTGTCAAAGCTCGAGAGAAACAGCCAGCGGGATCGCGACGATGTAAAATTCCTCGCTGAAAGGTTCCTCTCGATCTCAAGGTTCTTCAGGAGGGCTATAAGTAAAGAACTGCGACGCAACCTGGGCAATCCTGAGCGCGAAGATCTTACACTTAAGCTTTGGGTTGAAGCCATCACAGAAGTACGAGGCGCAGCTAAATAGGGCTTCGTCACATACACCACAAGTATCGCAGCCGGGAGCTCTAGCGGTAAACTCTGGACAGTCTGCGGCGTCTGGGGAGTGTCCTAATTTGAAAACTGCAAACAGTTTAGCCTGGCATCAGGCGGGAATATCCCTTAAGAGACCGTCAAGAAGATCTCTCAAAACCTTCCTATTTCCGCCTTGGTCGAGAAGAGTGCTAGTCTATCTGCGGAACCATTTTCCTCTTTTGAAGATAGAGTCCCAAATAGAACGAATCCGACCTACCACTTTATAGTCAATGCTTGAAACCTTCCCAACAAACCGACTCGGTTCACGTTCTGGCAAAAGGAATTCATACTTTGCGCTGCTGGCCGCGCTCGCCGCTACCCTCGCCGCATCTGGCGCAGGAGAGCCCTCCTCGCCCCAAACGATCCCGGAACTTCGTCAAAGAATTGAAATGGTGCTCGCGGCCACCAAGACGCCCGGGGCAGGAATCGCGCTCGTGGGCCGCGACGGCCCGATATGGGTGGCTGGCGTTGGCATAGCCGACACGAAGCAAAATCGGCCCGTGACCGAGGACACATTGTTTCGTATCGGCTCGATATCGAAATCGTTTGTGGCGCTTTCCGCGTTGAAGCTTCAGCAAGAAGGACGGCTCAACCTGCAAGATACCCTGCGATCGCGAGCACCAGAGGTGGAATTCAACAATCCCTGGGAGGCGACCGATCCCATTCGGATCGTCCACCTCCTGGAACACACGACCGGATGGGATGACGCTACACCGCAAGACTTCGCATGGAATCCAATGCCCGAACTCACGCGGCGCGAGGCACTGGCCTACGATCCTGGTTCGCGCACCTCGCGGTGGCGGCCAGGAACAAGATTTTCGTATTCGAACCTAGGGCCGGATGTGGCGGCTTATCTCATTGAGAAGATCACCGGCGAGAAGTTTGAGGATTACGTGGCCCGGACCTGGTTCAAGCCGCTCGGCATGTTGGGCGCTTCATATTTCGAAACGCCGGAAGTGCACTCGAAATTGGCCATAGGCTACCAGCCAGGGGGCGAGGCTCACCCTCATTCCAACATCCTCACGCGTCCTGCGGGCGCCATCGTTGCGTCGCCGCGCGACATGGCGAACTATGTCGAGTTCTATCTTCACCGGGGATCATTTCGCGGAATCCAGCTTCTGCCGGAGGATGCGATGGATCGGATGGAGCGCCCGACCTCGACCTACGCTGCGGCCGAAGGCCTCGCGATCGGCTATGGCCTGTGCAACTACGCCTCTGTACGAGGAAACTGGGTTTTTCATGGTCACAGTGGAGCACTACCCGGCACGTTGACGGATATGGAGTACCTCACCAACGAGGGCGTGGGCTACGCTGTGATGATTAACTCCGAAAAGGGAGATGCTTTGCGCCAGTTGGAAAACTTAGTTCGGGCCTACCTGCTCCGGGACCGAAAACCGCCATTGCCACCGCCTGCGGGGCGTGTGGACGAGGCACAAATGGCCGAGTATTCAGGATGGTACGAGCCGATTACACCGCGATCCGAAAGCCTGCGGTTTCTGGAAAGCATTTTGGGTTTGACCCATGTAACTTCTGGCAACGGGCAACTCTTCCTTTGGGACCTCACTAATGGAAAGCACGCTTACGTTCGAGTAACGGGACGGGCCTATCGACGGCTCGATAATTCTCGAAGCCTTGCCCTTGTAGGGGACCACACGGAGGGCACGCTCTTACAGTTCGGAGGAGGAAATACCTTCCGTCGCCTGTCGAGGTTTATGGTGGATCTGAAACTGGGGTTTGCCCTGACGACTGCGTTCCTGATGTTCAGTTCTGCAATCTTCGCCCTGATCTGGATTCCGGGAAGACTCTTCGGCGGCCTCAAGGCCCCCCCATATTTCAGCGTTCGGACTTACCCGCTCATATCCACGCTGTGCGCCGTTGCGGTGGTTGTCTTAATTTGGGATGTTTCGGGGAACTACTACGCCCGTGCCGGAGGACCGATCTGGTCCGGGAATTTGGCATCCACAACCTCCATCTTGGCAGTCGGGATGCTCGCATGGTTTGCTTTCGACGGGTTGATCCGAGCGCTCCGCTATCGTCGCAGCCCTATCAGTCGACTGGTTTGGTGGCATTGCTTCGCTACCTCGTTTGCATTGAGCGTATGGGCGGGCTATCTCGTGTACTGGGGCCTTCGCGCCGCATTTGCGTTATACGTTCGCGCCGCATTTGCGTTATGATTTTGACCCGGTACGACCTATCTATTCTCAGCAATCTTTTTTAAAATCAGGACAATTACCGGCGTCTGAGCGACAAAATGACATTTGTCAGGGAGCTACTATGACGTTTGCTACTGGCAGGTACACGTGTAACCAGAGACTATTGATCAAGGAGAACGACATGGCTTGTCAATCGGTCGCCAAGATCAACGGGATCATGCTTTGCGCATCCCTTTTCTTCGGCTCTTGTATCCCTGGCTTTGCGCAGGAGCCATCAGCCCACGCTAACAGCTTCGTCATTCGCAACGCCCGAATCTTCGATGGGAACAATGTCTCCAGCCGAGGCGATGTGTGGGTCAAAGACGGTTACATTAAAGCCGTGGGCAAGGATGTCAAAGCCCCTGCCGATTCAAGAGTTATAGACGCCACGGGCGACACCCTGCTGCCGGGGTTCATCGACTGCCACACCCACGCCTGGGGCGACGCGTTAAGAGAAGCGCTCATATTCGGGGTCACGACCGAGTTGGACATGTTCACCGATCCTCACTACGCTGCCAATGTGAAAGAGGAAGAGGCCAGCGGCAAAGATCTGAACCTGGCGGATCTTCGGTCAGCTGGTTATCTGGCGACGACGCCGGGCGGCCACGGAACCGAGTACGGCATTCCCGTGCCCACGCTGACTTCTCCGGACGAGGCGCAAGCCTGGGTCGATAAGCGCATCGCCGAGGGCTCGGACTACATCAAGATTGTCTACGACGACTTCCGTGCATACGGCGGACATCGCCCCACTCTTAGCAAAGAGACGATGAAAGCAGTCATTGATGCGGCTCATAAACGCGGCAAACTGGCTGTGGTTCACATTGGAGATCAGCAGGGAGCGAAGGATGCGATCAATGTCGGAGTTGATGGCCTGGCACACCTCTTCGCGGATAGCGAGCCCAGCACTGATTTCGCACCCCTGGTAGCAGGACATCATGTTTTTGTGGTTCCGACACTGACGGTACTCGAGGGCCTGAGCGGTACGCCGAGTGGTGAGTCGCTCACCACCGACCCCAGACTTGAGCCGTACCTCACGCCGGAAGAAATAACGAACCTCAAACGAGCGTTCCCGAAGTTCCCGATACATTTGAGCGAGAAATATGCGGAAGACGCCGTTCGCGAATTGATGGCGGCGCATGTACCAGTGTTGGCGGGAACAGATTCTCCGAATCCCGGAACCTCTCACGGTGCCAGCATCCATCGCGAGTTGGAACTGCTGGTGCGATCTGGTATGACGCCCGAACGGGCATTGGCAGCCGCTACATCAGTTCCGGCGAAAGAGTTTCACCTGACTGATCGGGGAGAAATCGCACTCGGGAAACGAGCTGATCTACTGCTGGTGAAGGGCGATCCCACGCAAGAAATCGCCGTTACGCGCGACATCGTGGCAGTCTGGAAACTAGGCGTACAGGATGATCGCGAAGCCTACCGGGCGGAAGTCGCAAAACAGAAAGAACAAGCCGAAAAGGCCGAGAGCGCTCCCGTGCCCTCAGGTTTCGAATCAGGCGTAATCAGCGACTTCGAAAGCGGCAAGCCCGACGCCAACTTCGGCTCTGGCTGGAGCGTTTCGACCGATAGCATTGCCGGTGGAAAATAGACGGGAAACATGAAAGTTGTCGTCGGCGGGGCAAACGGCAGCAAGCAGGCGCTTGATGTCTCTGGCGAGATTGATGGGACTCTGCCCTACGCGTGGGCCGGCATCATGTTCTCGCCCGGTTCGCAGCCATTTGCGCCCGCCAATCTGTCCTCAAAGAAGAGCCTCACCTTCTGGGCGAAAGGAGACGGCAAGACTTACCGCGCTTTGCTGTTTACACAGACCAGTGGCAGAATGCCCGCTCAGCAGACCTTCACCGTCGGGCCCGAGTGGAAGCAATTCACCTTCCCGTTATCGGCATTCGACGGCACCGATGGACATGACGTGACTGCGATTCTGTTCGTCGGCGGCCCTCAGGCAGGGAAATTTGACTTTAAGATCGACGATATCCACCTGCAATAGATGAACAATGCACAGTCTGTTGCAGTTAACGCACATGGAAGGCGTCGAAACGATGGAGCAACAAAGAAATAGAAGAGGCCGGATTGCGCAACTGCCGGTAACCGGCTGGATAGTGGATGTGGGTCCAGTTCGTATCGGAATCGAGTCTAGAGCGGTTGAGTTGGGAAAGAAGAGGTGTTGCCAAAATGGGCAAAACATCGGGCAATTTGCGCTGTCCTGGTGCGGCTCGCCGACCGGCGGAAGCTCTTTAGAGGAGAGCTTGTTGGAACATTGCGAACGGACGAAGGGATTGTAAAATGGTTGCGGATTTTGAAGTCAAAAAGAAGATTCCGGTTTACTCTGATTCCTTGACTTGGGGAATCATTACCGTTAGAAGGGTGATATCCACCCTGTTTCGCATTTTGGCAGTAGCTATCCTTCTTATAACTGTGGGACTCGGCTTTCGAGCCTATCGTCAGCACATAAATGCGCAGATTTTAGCCATACATACGCCCAATGGTATTCAAGAAGGAATGTACATCCCAATAGGCGGCATCGAGCAATGGATACAGATTCGGGGTGAGGACCGTAACAATCCTGTCCTTCTGTTTGTTCACGGTGGACCAGGCGCCTCCACCTTGATGTTTTCCTCCGGGTGGCAGCCTTGGGAGAAATATTTTACCGTGGTGCAGTGGGACGAACGTGGAACAGGCCGTACCTACCGCAAGACCGGCAGCTCAATTGCACCAACCATGACCGTCGATCGAATGACGCAAGACGGCATTGAAGTAGTAGAGTTTCTGCGAACACATTTGCACAAGAACAAGGTGATTCTGGTCGGTCACTCGTGGGGCTCCTTTCTCGGCATTCACATGATCAAGAAGCGGCCTGATCTCTTCTTCGCATACGTTGGGACCGGACAGCTTATCGGGGTGCCAACCTGGAAGACCATGGCCATGAACTCAGCACAAGGCTTCCATGATAGTGGCCTTGGCAACAACCTTAAGATTTCACCGCTGATGATGCCCGGCTTTACGCTTCTTGATTGGTACTACTTTTCGAGGGGTTATCAGCTTTCTCAAAAACATCTGTTAGGGCCAAAGGGACCGATGGGAAAGGCCGATTTACGATCGCTCGGGCTTGATTTTTCGGTCCCTATTTTTTTCTTTGAAGGGACTCAAGATTTCATGGCGCCGCTCGAACCAGTTGAGCAGTATTTCGAAGAAATTTCAGCGCCTCACAAGGAGTTTGTGCAATTCGAGGGCTCCAACCATTTTCTTCCCCTGAATCGTCCCGATGAATTCCTCAAAGAACTATGCGTCCGTGTCAGGCCATTGATCGTGCTGCAATGAACCGTTACGAAGGAAAAGACCTGCGTTTTTCGTCAAGATGGTGAATCGCGCGAGCTAGGATTTGTTTCTCCGTTCCCGTCTCGCCTTGAATATGGTGGGCCAGCCCCAGCCCACCACGAAGAAATAACTGGCATCGGACTGCCACTGCTGATTGCGCGCCGTGGTCTTCACGCGGTACTCCTTGCCCGCCGGAAAACCCACCAGCTCCACCGTGCGATTCAATCCATGACGCCGCAAGACCCGATACACGCTGGCTTCCGAGACCGAGAAGCCAGCGTGATCGCTGAGGTACAACGCCAACTCTCGCGGACTCAGATCGGGCTGGCGCAGGGCTTGCTGCACAATCTCCTCCTGCTCCTCTGGTCGCAACCGGTTCCACACGGCTCCCGGTTCCGGCTTGCGGTCCTGCAGACCGGCCTCGCCCTGCTCCCGATATCGTCGTTGCCAACGATAGAACGTCGGACGCGCCAGTCCCATCTCGGCCAGGGTGGCACGCTTGGGTAGCGGCGAGCGCCGCACCAGCTCGATCACTTCGCGTTTCTTGTCCGCACTCATTCGGCTGTACCTCGCTCGGGCGATCAGTCCTAGCTCTGGCTTTTTTTCAGCAGCAGGTTGGCCACGCTCAGGTCAGCCCACCAACTGCTTCAGCCGCTCATTCTCCCGGCGCAGTGACTTCGCCTCGTCGCGGGTGGCTTCGCGCAGCGTGTCGCCCCGCATGCGTGCTTTGCCCGCCTCCAGGAAGTCCTTCAACCATTTGTAATAAATCGTGGGATGGATGCCTTCGCGGCGACACAGCTCGGCCACCGAGATCTCTCCGCGCACGCTTTCGATCACAATGCGGATCTTGTCCTCGGCGGAAACCGGCGCCGTGTGGCGCGCTTGGTTTTACGGATCAGAGCCCGTGCGGTTTCGGCGGAGCGGGTCGCACCCGTCATTTCGGTCGAGAGATTTTCTGCTTTGCTTTCTTCCGACATGTTCACCCTTTCTGGCCCCCGCTGAGGGGTGCCCGAGCAAACTGCCGGTGCAGCACCCCAGCCAGCCAAAAGCGGGCTGGCTGGGGCCCCGCTGCCCCGGCAGTTTACTCCTGTTTTCGGGTGAACTGAACTTCAAATGTATAGCTTAACGTCCGGCCTCAAACTGTCCCATTTCCGCTGAAGAGAAACACTGAAAGCCGCGCTCCTGGGAATCCTTGGCTTGGCGATTCTTATTGGAATTGTGATCGCGGCTTTCGTCGTGGGCTCGATTATCGCTTTCCGTGCTGCTTATCCTGCTGGCGGTAATATCGTTTGTGTGGGCAATTCGTCGACTGTTCCGTAAGCTCATAAGATGATAATGATGAGAGAATCGCTGGGAAAACCGCCAAATGAGGGAATAGGCCTGAAACAGCCTGAATCGGCGAATGTGAATCTTGCGCTGATGCGGCTCTCGGTCGGAAGCCCTTCGACAAAGAAACCCGCGCCTTGAGTCAGCATTGGCATCGCACATCCTGAATAGTTGGAATGTAGCGGATGAGTTCGTGGTTGTAGAGACATCTCTATCCCTGCATGGGGTTTGACTCCCGCCGATATAGCATATTAAGATTGCTGCTCCCGTTCGAGGAAATCCTCGTTTGAGCGCCTAGAGTGCCCTTACCGGAGGTGGCCGTTATGAACCCTGTTGCAAGAACGTGGACAGGAGGCTTTCGCACCTCGTCATTCCTGGCTGCATCTCGGATGCGGGCATTCTTCCTGTCCATCGTCTCATTCGGGGGCGTTGTCCCTCTACTGCTGCTAACAAGTTTTCTAATTTCTCCGGCCTTCGGCCAGCCGCCCATTTCCCAGCAGAGCCTGATTCCTCACGAGGCGAAAGCTGAGATCACGCCAGGTGTAGTGGTGGAAGAAGTTGTCCCATACAGTGAGGGCGAGAAGGCGGGACTGCGGGCAGAAGACATCCTGCTGAGATGGGTTCGTGGGTACAGCCATGGTGAGATTCAGTCGCCCTTCGACTTGTCATGGACAGAAATCGAAGAAGCGCCCCAGGGAATTGTGAAACTGGAAGGCTTGCGCGGGACGGAGAAACAGGTTTGGAGTTTGGGCCCGGCGGGTTGGGGATTGACGGCGCGGCCAAATTTTACCGGACAACTCTCGTCCGCTTACCTTGAGGCTCAGGAGCTGGCCAAATCTAACAATGCGGACGAAATCATGCGGGCCTCCGCACGTTGGAAGGACTTGGCTGACCAATACCAGGTGTCGCAGGCGCGATGGCTTCCAGCCTGGTTGTTGTTTCACGCCGCGGAATCGCTGAAAAAGGCGCGACAGTGGAAGGAAGCCGATGATTTCTATCAGTCTGCAGTTCAACATGCGGAGGGAGCAGGGCCAGTCATCGAAGGCCAATTGCTGCGGGCTTGGGCGAAGGCGCACGAGCAACGAAATGATTGGGCCAATGCGGAAGAATATTTTGAGCAGTCGATGGCCAAAATCGAGAGCTCAGGAAAGGGAAAGTTGGCGATTGCAGTTAACCTAAACGCTCTCGGCACGATTTTATGGCAGCGCGGACAGCTTGACAGGTCGGAAGAGTACCTTCGTCGTGCGCTGCAGATTGGAATGAAGCAGGCGCCGGGGAGCCTGGATGTCGCGAGAAGCCTGAACAACCTTGGGATCGTGGCAGACGAACGAGGAGACTTATACGCGGCAGAGCAGTACTATCGACAAGGGTTAGAGATACGAGAGAAGCAGACGCCGGGGAGCCTGGATGTGGCCACCAGCCTGAACAATCTTGGGGTGTTGGCATGGGAACGAGGAGATTTGGCCGCAGCGGAGCACTACTATCGGCAAGTCCTTGCTACAGAAGAGAAGCAGGCGCCGGGGAGCCTGGATGTGGCTGTCATCCTGAACAATCTTGGGGTGTTGGCAAGGGAACGAGGAGATTTGGCCGAGGCAGAGCAATACTATCGTCAGGCGCTCGAGATACGAGAGAAGCAGGCCCCGGGGAGCCTGGCCGTCGCCGCCAGCCTGAACAACCTTGGACTTGTGGCAAAGGGACGCGGCGATTTGGATGACGCGGAGCAGTACTATCGGCAAGCGCTTGCTCTACAAGAGAAGCAGGCGTCGGGGAGCCTGGAGGTGGCCATTAGCCTCAATAATCTTGGGACCCTAGAATTCGATCGAGGAGATTTGGCCGAGGCGGAACAACACCAACTGCAAGCGTTTGCCATCTACGAAAAATCGGCCCCCGACAGTATTGACGCTGCGGAGAATTTCCGGAGATTAGGCGACGTGACTCGCAAGAGCGGCGATCTGGCGAGGGCACAGCAGTACTACCGTCAGGCAGTTGCGATTCAAGAAAAGTTAGCCCCGGGCAGCCAGGCACAAGCCGAATCGCTGGCGGCTGTGGCTTCTGTTTTGCGCGAGCAGGGGCAACTGCAAGCTGCAACGCAATTTTACGCAGAGGCGGCCACTGCCTTGGAGAGTCAAATCGCCCGCCTCGGTGGATCGGAAGAGGCTCGCTCCGGCTTTCGCGCAAACCATGCCTATGTCTACCGAGAGTATGTCGATCTGCTGCTGGAGCAGAAGCAGGCAGAGCGGGCCCTGGAGGTGTTGGAGCGTTCGTGGGCGCAGACTTTTCTGGAAATTCTGGCGGCATCGCATGTCGATGTCGGCAGAGGCGTCGACCCGAAGTTGTTGGAGGAGGAGCAGAGACTGCGAGCCGATATCCGAGCAAAATCGAATCGCCGCATTCAACTGTTGAGTGCTCAACATACTGAAGACCAGATCGCGGCGGTTCAGAAGGAAATCGACGCCCTCCTCGCGCAATATCAAGATGTAGAGGAGCAGATCCGAGCGAGTAGTCCTGGTTACGCTGCACTCATGCAACCGAAGGCTCTAAGGGCCTCGGAGCTACAGCAGTTTCTGGATGCGGACACCCTGCTCCTGGAATACACATTGGGAGAAGAGCGGAGCCATGTTCTTGCCGTGACCCAGAGTACTGTAGCTGGCTATGAGCTCTCGAAACGAGAGGAAATTGAGAATGTGGCTCGACAGGTATACCAACTGCTGAGCGCGCGTCGCAGGGTGGACGGTGAGACTGAGTTACACAGAGAGGCACGGCTGGCTACGGCGGAAGCGGAATATCCGGGTGCCGTGGCTCGATTGAGCAGGCTGGTTTTGCGTCCCATAGCCGCTCAGATCGCGGGCAAGCAGCGAATCTTGGTGGTTGCTGACGGAGCTCTGCTATACATTCCTTTCGCTGCACTACCCGATCCGGAATCGGTCGTTGGTTCCAAGCAACGGCCCTTGGTCGTCGAGCACGAAATCGTCTACCTGCCTTCCGCCTCGGTGGTGGCAGTGCTACGACAACAGGCGATGGGGCGCAAGGAACCGCGAAAAACGATTGCAGTGCTCGCGGATCCGGTTTTTGACAAAGAGGATACCAGGGTAGGATCTCTGAAGGATGCAGCAAGGTCTGGTAAAGAAGACTCCGCACCCTCATCAACCAGCGTAGATGACGAAACAATGTCCCGATCTCTTGCCGAACTGACCCGTTCGGCCGCAGCGGTCGGCCTGCCACGACTACCGCGATTGCTGTTCTCCCGACGAGAAGCGCAGGCAATTGCGGCCCTGGCGCCGCGCGAACAAGTCATGGAAGCTCTGGATTTTGACGCCAGCTGGGACACGGCGACCAGCGACCAATTGGCCCAATATCAGATTATTCATTTTGCCACGCATGGTTTGGTGGACAGTGAGCATCCGGAATTATCTGGTTTAGTGTTGTCGCTGGTGGATGCGCAAGGGCATCGGCGGGACGGCTTTCTTCAGCTCAATGACATTTATAACCTCAACCTGCCAGCCGATCTGGTTGTGCTTAGCGCCTGCCAAACCGCATTGGGCAAAGAGATTCGAGGCGAAGGATTGGTTGGGTTAACGCGCGGTTTCATGTACGCAGGAGCGCCCCGAGTTATGGCCAGTCTCTGGAGTGTCAATGATGCCGCCACGGCGGAATTCATGAAGCGTTTTTACCAAGGGATTTTGCATGATGGCCTATCGCCAGCACGGGCGTTGCAGCGAGCGCAGATCGAGATGTGGCAGCATAAGCCATGGGCCAACCCTTATTATTGGGCTGCCTTTCAAATTCAAGGGGACTGGAGGTAGTAGCCGCTGGTCTTGGGACTGATGCCGTCGATCTTGTTCGGTGCTCTCACAGACCAGTATTGGCAGAAAGCCTGGCGGGCGCTATGAAAGCGAGTAAATTAGTCTTCGATCCCAAAGATACGACAACGTCCGGGTTAGAGGACTTACTGCATCGTCTTCATTCTGACCGCAGCCGAGCCTTGGAGATTTACGAACAGATCGAATGGAAGCTGATCAAGTTCTTTGAGTGCAACTCCTGCTCTCCCGCCGAATACTTCGCTCGTCGAACAGTCTATCGAGTAATCCAGGACATCGAGAGAATTGAGGTGAGCGACGCCGACGCATTCACCTTGAATACGGCGCATCAAATCGCTCAGGAGGCGCGCAACTTTGAATGCCTCCTGCGCCATCTGAGCCCAGATCGGGATCGGGCATCAGAACTATATGAAAAGATTCGCCAGCAGCTCATCCGATTTTTCAGGCAGCATGATTGTCTGGCGGCGGAAGATTTTGTGGACGAGACGTTCGAGCGAGTGGCGCGAAAACTCGACGGCCAGAGGATCGACAACATATATGGCTTTGTGATGGGTTTCGCCAAAAATATTGTGCATGAGTCTGGCCGGATTCCGCGGACCGTCGAACTCAACGATTGGGGTGTGCCTGGCAACTTGGATTTGACGGGGAGATCACGGTCCGAGCAAGACGAGAAAGAACTACATCTGCATTGCCTCGAGCGATGCATTCAGGAACTCGATGAGGACCAGCGCCAATTATTCATGGAATACTTCATATTTGCGGAAAACTACAAAGGAGCAGCGCAAGCTAAACACCGGCAAGAACTCGCCGACCGTTTGCAACTGACGATGAACGCATTACAGGTAAAGGTCCACCGCCTAAAGGCGAAGGTCGAAAGGTGCGTCCGGTGTCGAGTAAAGCAGACGGCCAATCGAGCATTTTCCCAGTTCGGTTAGCGCGATGCTGCACATGACGAATTCAATCGAACGCCGAGAATCGATCAAAAGGTATCTGTTGGGACAGGTGTCGGCCGCGGAGCGGCGGCAATTCGAGTCAGAGTACTTTACAGGTATGGTTCTGTTTGACGAGCTAATCGCTGTCGAAAACGAGCTGATCGATTCCTATGTGCGCAGAAAGCTGTCAGCCATGGAACAACAGGAGTTCGAGAGTAGGTTTCTGACCGTTCCAGAACGGGTTGAGCGTATGCGGTTCGCGCAAGCCTTGGTGACGTATGCTTCTCGATGTCAAGGCCCGACGGCGAGTGCGGAACCAATCGTTCTTCGGGGTGTTCAGCCTGACAATAAAACCACAGGGGGATGGTTCGGCTTCCTGCGGCCGCATGCTCTCGCCTTGCGCTGGGCAACTGCATTCCTTGTACTGGTTTTATCAGCAGCGAACGCTTGGATGGCAGGCAGCAATCGCCGTTTGCGCGGTGAACTTGCAACCATGAGGGACGACCAAGCCGCCATGGTCCGGCAAGCAAAACAGTCAGCTCAAGAGCTAAATAACCTCAGAGCTCGGCTCCGCGAAGAACATTCCATCCCAGATCAGGGTGAGGTCCAGATGGCGCAGGTGCAGCCGCACGGCGATAAAATCGGGCCCTTCGTCCTGTCCTCCCAGATACGAGACTTATCTTTGCAATACGTCCTGGTTCTGACCCCGCAGATTGCGTGGGCGCCGATCCAAATCAATCTGGAGCGCGACGACTATCCGGAATACGAAGTCTTTCTCGAAGATGCTCAGGGAAACCAGATCTGGCATAAGACAGAATTGAAGAGCCACCCGGTTCGAAGCGCCCAGCACACAATCCGCATAAACGTTCCAGCAAAGATTCTCCTTCGTGGCGACTACGCCCTGCGAGTGGTCGGTATCGCCGTCAATGGGAAGAGAGAAAGTGTGGCGTCCTATAGTTTCCCGGTCGAGCGACGATGACATGCTAGGCCTGAACTCTGCTCTCAACGCGAGCCGGAAGGTCTGAGCTGTAACCCATAGTATCGCTCTCGTGATTGTTCTAGATGTGCCTTGGTTCTGCTGGGTTAGGCCTGACACATCAGGCAAGGCTTATTCCTCGGCTCCTCCTCACAAACGAAGTATTCATCCGCTCTCTAAATGTGTTTGGATGCCTTCTGCGATCGCCCGATTATGCGATTATGTCGAGCACCTCAAACGGCACTATTCAGGTGTTCCGCACTTCGGTTGAGGTGGAATTTCGGGCCGCCAACCTGGAATAGCACGACTCTAGTGTGGCATCAGAAATCGTTAAACCAGATGAACTGTTATAGGAAAACCTCCACTGAACGAGGTAGCCGGATGCAAACCCCCGTCACGCGGGCATTGGGCCGAACACTTAAGGATAGTTTATCGACAACAAAAGCAACCCTCCTAAAAAAAGTGTGTAAGGTTTGGGCTTTTTTGTCACGTAGCAATAGAGCGCAAGTGTCAGGGGAAATGCAAAGCGGTTTAGGAGAGGTATTTGCTTCCTCGCCGACGTAAATCCCAAATGTGGGGCGGCGTGTGACGCGAAGCCGCCGCCACGAAGGCGCGGTTGAGAAAAGTTCTGCCAACGGCACGGCATTCAAACTCTGTTGCCATGATGTGAAGTACGGATACGAGAAGTGGTTGAGTAGCAAACGACTTACATTAGGTTGCTGACCAGCCCGAGTTCCCATCAGCTTAGAGGAGAAATCAAATGCATCTGTTGAGACGGATCCTCGGTACCGCGCTTGTTCTGCTGCTGGCTTGTTTGGTGAGTCCCGTTATAGTCAATGCTTCGGGGACCCCAGGAACAGCTGCGATTACAGCCAACGGCACTGAACACGCTGTAAACAGCAACGGCGGCAGCCCAGGTCCCGCGGTTTTCTCTCTCACGGGGAGCTTAGACACAGCGCGCTTTTACCACACGGCTACGCTTTTGGGCAACGGAACGGTCCTGATCACAGGGGGGTACGGCACCTCTGCTGCTTCCTACGTCATTGCTCTCTCCAGTGCGGAGCTGTATAACCCCTCGACCGGAACATTTGCCGCTACCGGGAGCATGGCCACCGCGCGCTACTTCCAAACGGCGACGCTGCTGAGCAACGGAATGGTCTTGATCGCTGGGGGCTATGGCAGTTCGGGCGTTCTCTCCAGCGCGGAGCTGTATAACCCCTCGACCGGAACATTCGCCGCTACCGGGAGCATGGCCACCGCGCGCTACTCCCAAACGGCGACGCTGCTGAGCAACGGAATGGTCTTGATCGCTGGGGGCTATGGTAGCTCGGGCGTTCTCTCCAGCGCGGAGCTGTATAACCCCTCGACCGGAACGTTCACCGCCACCGGGAGCATGACCACCGCGCGCGATTCTCATACGGCGACGCAGCTGAGCAACGGTATGGTCCTAATCGCTGGGGGCTACAACGGCTATGGCTATCTCTCCGGCACTGAGCTGTACAACCCCTCGACCGGAACGTTCACCGCCACCGGGAATATGACCACACAGCGTTATCTCCAAACGGCTACGCTGCTGAGCAGCGGGATGGTTCTGCTGGCTGGAGGCTATGGTAGCTCGGGCGTTCTCTCCAGCGCAGAACTCTATAACCCCTCGACCGGAACATTCACCATAACGGGGAGTCTGAACACGGCGCGCTATTACGCCACGGCGACGCTGCTGAACAACGGCATGGCCCTGCTGGCTGGGGGCTATGGCAGCTCGGGCGTCCTTTCCAGCGCGGAGCTGTATAACCCCTCGACTGGAACATTTACCGCAACCGCCAGCTTGAACCAAGCGCGTTACTCCCACACGGCAACGCTGCTGAACGACGGAACGGTCCTGATCGCGGGGGGCTACGGCGGCTCTGGCCTTCTTTTCACTGCCGAGCTTTACCAGCTTTCTACCCCGACCGGAGGGGCGCCGGGCACTGGCTCTGCCACCGTGAATGGCACTGAGCAATCTACGATAGCTGGGGCGCCGGGCACAGGGTCCGTCACGATTTACGGCTCCGAGCAGTCCGTCCCGAGTGGTTGCGATGATAGCGGGAACTGCACCTCCGTAGAGTACGATGCTGGCACTGTTTCCCTCACCGTGAATGGAGTGACGGTCACGGCATACTATGGTCAAAACGACGACCCTGGAACCGTGGCTGCGTCACTGGCAGCAGCGGTCAACGCCAGTTCAAGCATTCCTGTTACAGCGACCGTTACGTATAGCTCTGCAACGAGCTATAACAGCGCCGTGACGCTCACGGCGAAGACGCCAGGCACTGCAACGAATTACTCCCTTTCAGCCTCCTCCGCATCTGGTTACCCAACTGATTTCCCTTCTGCGTCTTTTTATCCGTCCGTGTCGGGCGCCCATCTCGCGGGCGGAACGAACACCGCAAACACCACTTGGTATGATTACGGAACCGTTTGGCTCACCATCAACGGCTTCCAGGTTTCCGTGAGTTACGGACAGGGCAGCACTGCCAGTTCACTTGTCAGTGCCATCGCCAGTCAGTTTAGCGGAAGCGGTTCATCCGTGACCGCTTCGGTTTCGGGATCCACAATTACTTTGACCGCCAATTGGCCGTTCGCGACAACCAACTATTCCGTTTCCTGCGGGAGTTCAACGAGCCAGCCAACCCTTTTTTCTCAGCCCTCGTTTACACTCGCTTGCCCCACTGCCCTCAGCGGAGCTGCCACGGGCGGACTCACCTATGACACGGGAACGATCTTAATCACCGTGAATGGGATTCAGGTGTCAGTGAGCTACGGGCAGGGGAGCACTGCGATTTCCGTGGCGAGCGCGCTCGCGAATGCGATCAACGCCAGTGGGGTACCGGTGACGGTTTCTGTTTCCGGACCGGTGATCACGCTCACGGCGAACAGTTCAGGCTGGGGGACGAACTATTCGCTTTCTTGCAACAGCACCAGCAGCCAGCCGTCTGTTTTCTCTCAACCATCTTTCAGTCTCTCTTGCCCCGCCAGTCTCACCGGTGGTACCGATGAGCCGACGATCACGAGTCTGTCGCCGACATACGGGCCGGTGGGAACTTCGGTGACCATCAGGGGCACGGGTTTTGGAACCACGCAGGGTTCAAGTACCGTGACGTTCAACGGGGTGCAGGCAACGCCAACAAGCTGGAGCTCGACGAGCATCGTAGTTCCCGTACCGAGCACCGCTTCATCGGGCAATGTGGTTGTCACCGTCTCCGGAACGCCCAGCAATTCGGTGAACTTTACGGCGACGTTGTGGATGAATGCTTATGGCTATCGCCGCAGTATAACCGTGAGCCATACGAAAGTGCCGAACACAGACCAGATGAGTTTCCCGCTGCTGATCTCCGGTACGTATCCCTACCTCGCCACCACAGTGAATAACGGAAACGTCATCAACGCCAATGGCTACGACATCGTCTTCACTTCCGACCCGGACGGTACCATGCCGCTCCCCTATGAGCGGGAATCCTATAATCCTTCCTCCGGCCAAGTGATCTTCTGGGTCCAGATTCCAGATCTCTCGCACACCACGGATACAACGATATACATGTTCTACGGCAACTCCGCGATCACGACTGACCAATCAAGACCGTCCAGTGTGTGGGACAGCAACTATCAGGGGGTATGGCATCTTCCGAATGGGACAGAGCTGAGTGCCGCCGATTCGACGATCAACAACAACCACGGGGATATCGAGGGTGCAATAGCCACAGCAGGCGAAATCGGTGGGGGAGCAAGCTTCAACGGCCAGTGGGACTACATCGTGGGGAACAATACGGTCAACACATCCCTTGTGACGGTCGAGGCGTGGGTCAACCTTCAGTCCCTTCCGAGCAGCAATGCACTCGTCGCCGGATTCGTCAACGGGTTGGGGGACGGCACGTACGATAAAGACCTCATCATCAATTCCTCCGGGCATGCGGAGTTCGAGGTCAACAGCGGGGGCCAGAAGACCACACCCGCAACCAGCGCGCTGACGACGGGAACCTGGGCCTTCCTGGTCGGCACCGCGGATGGCTCGCACGCGAATATCTACCTGAACGGGTCTCTGGCCGCCAACGTCAGCGCCGGTTACACCGCGTACTCCTACACTGTCCCCGATATCTTCATCGGAGGAGCGAGCAGCGCGTATACCTACCTAAAGGCAAATATTGACGAGGTTCGCGTCTCCGCCATCGCACGATCTGCTGATTGGATCGCGACCGAATACAACAACCAAAGCAATCCCTCCGCGTTCTACACAATCGGTTCACCTATCTCGGGCGGTTCCGGGGGCATCGCGGCGTCCGGAATAGTATCCGTTAGCGGGTCGGAGCAGAGCGTGTATTGGTGCCAGGACAACGGTGGTTATTCCACATCTCAGGGTTCAACCTGCGACGATGGTTCTTCCCCTCAACAGATCTACGACTATGGATCGGTTTCCGTTGCGGTGAATGGTGTTATGGCCGGTGCGTTTTACGGTTCGAACGACACGGAACAGTCTGTCGCCGCATCGCTGGTGAGTGCCATCAACACCGCTAGCGGCATGCCCGTCTCCGCGACGGTGATTGACAATAATGGTGACATAGAGCTTATTGCAAAAGAGGCGGGACCTGCGGCTGACTATTCTGTATCATGTTCCGCGAGTACTGATTCGTCGCCACCATTTTACGGTTCTTCGTTCGGGGCAGTTTGTGCGTCATCGCTAACGGGCGGGGCTCTAATCCCTAACATCACGAGTTTGTCCCCCACAAGCGGCGCGATTGGTACGTCTGTGACAATCACGGGGACCAATTTCGGCTCCAACCAGGGGAACAGCACGGTTACGTTCAGCGGAATGTCTGCCGGAACTGCATCCAGCTGGAACGCAACGAGTATTACCGTCACGGTTCCCAATGGCGCCACTACAGGCAGTGTTGTCGTGAATGTTGCCGGTCTGACGAGCAACGGCGTGAGCTTCGTGACCGATGCATCTCCAGCTATTTTGGGCCTATCGCAGACTTCGGGTGTTGCGGGCACTATGATAACCATCACTGGAATAGATTTTGGCCTTTCCCAAGGGTCCAGTACCGTAACCTTTAATGGCGTCGCCGCAGTGCCCCAAAGCTGGATGTCATCGAGCATCGCCGTACCGGTGCCTTATGGGGCGACTTCAGGCAATGTGGTTGTGACCGTATCTGGCGTCGCCAGCAATGGAATCAGCTTCTCGGTTATTTCTTTGTCGGGATCCTATGCCTATAACCGCGCCATCACGATTGACCATGGCAACGTAGCCGGTGCCAACCTCACCAATTTCCCTGTCCTGATCTCGGGCACCTATCCTTATCTCGCCACTACCGCCAATGGCGGCAACGTCACGAATTCCAACGGCTACGACATCATCTTTACCTCCGATGCGGCCGGCACGCAGGTACTACCCTATGAGCGCGAACTCTATTCCGGCTCCACGGGACAAGTGATCTTCTGGGTTCAGGTCCCCACGCTTTCTTACACGACCGACACAGTTATCTACATATTTTATGGGAATACATCAGTTACAACCGATCAATCCAGCAAGACCCGTGTTTGGGACGGCAATTACGTCGGTGTGTGGCATCTGTCGAATGGCAGCACCCTTTCGACCAGCGATTCCACCAGCAACGGGAACAACGGGACCAACGTCGGCGGAGCGACGGCCACCACCGGCCAGATCGATGGAGGTGCGAGCTTTAACGGCTCTTCCTACATCACCATTACTCCCAGCGGTTCACTGTCGGGGTCGTATACCATCGAGGAATGGGCCAAACCAAGCCAAGTGGGCAGCACGCTCGGGCTTTTTGGCTCTCGCACCCCTCACGACGATAGCTTCGACGCAAGACTGAACAGCACCGGTGTTCAAGGCGATCTCGGAACAGGAAGCAGTTGGCTGACGACGTCGGTGAACGCCACGTTCACCTACCTCGCCAATACTTGGTATCACTTTGCCTACGTGGTCACAACAACTGGTTACAGCATCTATGTGAACGGCGATCTCCTGCAGACGGGAACGTTCAATGGAACGCCTCTTCTGTTCGATGCCAACCATCAGCTTCGGTTTGGCGGGACGGGAATCTCCGGCGCGGGATTCAAAGGATCACTCGATGAACCGCGTGTTTCCAAGGTCGCGCGTTCCGCGGCTTGGATCGCCACCGAGTTCAACAACGAAAGCAACCCTTCCGGCTTCTACAGCATCGGCTCCGGCAATACCGGAGCAGGCCTGACGCTGACCAGCTCACCGAATGCCTCGGCGTATGGGACCTCGGTGACATTCACGGCAACGGTCTACCCTTCAACGGCAACAGGGACGGTCACATTCCAGGATGGCTCGACGACGCTTGGCGCTGGAACGGTTAGCGCTGGCGTGGCGACCTACGTTACGTCCTCATTGACTCCTGGCTTGCACTCGATCAGCGCCATATACAACTCTACCGACGACTACGGCACCAGCACGGCAACGCTAGCGCAGATGGTGTCGCTAAATCTGACAGCTACCAAGACAACGCTTTCGCCGATTACCTCATGGCTCGGGTATCCAGTTCTTGTGAATGTGACTGTAACCGGACCCGGAGGAACGGTACCGACGGTTGGAGGAACGATCGTCTGCACAGCGACTCCGCCGACTGGCAGCACAATCGTTGTAAATGGAACACTAAGCGGAAATAGCACTTTCGCTCAGATACTCCTTTCTGGCCTTCCGCTTACCCCGTCAGGGACGTCGTACTCAGTTACATGCTCATTTGCATCGAACAACATAACTGAGGATTCCAATAGCGTCTCCACTCCTGCATCCGGCACAGTCGTGAATCCACCAACCGCGTCTAATACTGTCACCGGGCAGATGATCTCTCCGCGCGCTGGTCATCAGGCGACGTTGCTGAATGACGGCACAGTTCTCGTTACGGGCGGGACAGATAAAATATTTGGTCAATTTGCATCAAGTAGTAATGTCCTTGCATCGACAGAAATATATTCCAGTGGAAGTTTCGCCTCTGCGGCGCAAATGATCGAACCCCGCCTCCACCATACCGCAACTCTGCTTAGCAATTCGACTGGCCAAGTGTTAATCACAGGTGGCATTAATGGAAGTTCTTCCTCGGCCTTGGCCACGGCGGAATTGTTTACGCCGGGTCAAACGCCGGGGGCTCCAGGAACTTTTTCGCCGACTGCCATATTTGACTCGTCAGATGGAATGTTCGATGGGCCGACGACGCAGATGGTATCACCTCGGTATTTCCATACTGCCACGGTTCTTACAAACGGTCAGGTGCTGCTTGCAGGTGGTTCTAATGGAAGTGCTGTTCTAGATACCGCAGAGTTATACAATCCGCTCACCGGGGAATTTACGCCTACCGCTCCCATGACCACCGCGCGTTGGATGCACACCGCCACGTTGCTTACCGACGGTACGGTACTGATCGCAGGTGGTAATGACGGCTCGGGAAACATGCTTGCCAGCGCGGAGATATACACTCCGAGAACGAATCAATTTACTGCGGTCGGCGGGATGCTCGTGGCAAGAAGCATGGCTCAAGCAACACTGCTAGGAAATGGCACCGTATTGATCAGTGGTGGTGCAAGATGCGGTCAGCCAGAAGAGCTCCCTATGTCCGTAGTGCCGTCAGGTTGCTCTCTAAATGAATCGGAGATATACAGCGCCGGAACATTTACCGCAACAGGTTCGATGAATTATTCCCGATACTGGCACACCGCAACAGCATTGCCTGATGGCACCGTACTTATCGCAGGTGGTCTACCATACCCCGATGATGGCACACAAGAGATTTATAACGTAACGACGGGAAAGTACTCTCTGGCACGCAATCTACTGTCGCCACGCTTTGCTCATACCGCAACGCCTCTTCCCAGCGGGGTTTTACTCGTCGGAGGTTATGGGCTTTCTGGCGCATCCTCCTCCAACGCAGAGATTTACGGATCGACTTGGTTGAGCGGTGGACTGTATCCGAAGTATATGGTGCTCGATATCATGTACGCTCCACCTGGTTCGGGCAGCGCCATGACCTATAGCGGTCAGTCCTCCGTAGGAAGTAATTCATCAACAACTAACTCGTTTCAAGAACAAATGATGATCAACGTTGGCTTCGCGGAACCTAAGAAAGTCTCTGGGAAACTGCCAGCTGAATTTGACTATACCTATCTCGCCTCGGGTACTGATGCGTACGCGCTGACCACAGCAACTACCGATACCATCGCCATTCCAGGGCCGAAATACACTGGTACTTGCCAACCATACCAGGGAAACACCCCTTCGACATGTCCCGGATGGCTAGGTGTCGATCACGAATCGGATATCGTCTGGATATGGCTCAATCCGGAAATGGACTACACGGTTGCAACTGCGAATTCCGTGGTATGGAACGGATACGCGGCGAATCCTGCGGATACAAATGTTGCCCCAGGGAATATGGACATAGTTCCACTAACTATTGCCCAATTGGACGGTACGGCGCCGATTCCTCCTGAACTGATGGCTATACTTGATCGCAATTGGGACCCTGTCCCCTATGGCGGAGTGGGAGGACTTACGCAAAGTGATTTATTGACGATACTGCAACGCGATCCATTCGCAACCAATCTTTCGATAAACGGACAACCCTCTACTGCGCCAACAAACATTCCCACAATCCCAACATCGGCGATTCCGATCTACGATCCGAATATTCCATCTCTCGATCCTGTCAGCGGTGTATGTGGAGGACGATATGCGTTCGATCCTATACTTGGTCAGACATTTCCCTATAGCCCGCTCGGTAAGGATAATCAGGCGAACACTTTGCTCTACACCCTCAGTTCGCAAGCGCAGTCGCAATGGAGCAAGGACACGACGGACACATATTCTGTCGGCCTCAGCGCCTCGTTCAGCAAGATTCCGGCTATCCTCAATTCTCTCAAATCGGACAAATTGACATTCACGAACGAATCGAATCCATCGACGAACAATTCGCCAACGAATGCGCAGACCCTGTCCATTATGAGCCCTCTGCCGACAGACAGCTATTCTGGTCCAACTCAAATGCAAGTCTGGCGTGATGACCTATACGGAACGTATATGTTCTACCCGAAGCCGAACGATACAACCGTAAATCTACAGTCCTCCTGGGCACAGTCTGCTAATACCGCCACGATCACCGCAACCATAGCTCCTGACCCAACAGTTTTCAAGACCGCCGGCGCGCTTCCTACGGGAAGCGTCACATTCTACGACGGTTGCACACAATTAGGAACTCAACCAGTGACTTCCGGTACAGCAACGCTAAACTATGCGTGGTCCACTAACGGGACCCATGAGATTCGGGCTCTGTACAGCGGAGATACGAATTACTTCCATAACGTCGGGAACACGCTCTCCCTGAATGTCACGTCGTCTGCTCTGCCCTATATCAGTAGCATTTCTCCATCCACGGGCGTTATCGGGACCCAGGTGACATTGAATGGCGCTAATTTTGATGTTTCAGGAACGGTGACCTTTAATGGCATTCCCGCTACGAATACGACCTGGGTATCGTCGACAAGCGTTCAGGCTGTTGTTCCTCTGGGGGCAACTTCAGGTCCCGTCACGATCACAACGTACGGCACCGCAAGCAATAACGTCCTTTTCACCGTCACGCAACCAACTGCAGCCGCTACGACCACGACTCTGGTGCTTACTCCGACGACTTCCTGGACGGGTTATTCGGTAACGGCAAATACACTTGTAACTGCTGGAGGCGGGACCGTTCCCGCCGGTACAGTCAATTGCATCAGTTCTCCGTCGACCGCCGGAGCGTCTAACACGCCTGGAACTGTGAACCCCAACACTGGCGTAGCGCAGGTCGCCATTACTGACCTGCCTGTATTGGTAGGTTCGTCAGTCTCCGCGTCTTATACGGAGACATGCACCTTTACTCCTAGCAACTCCGCCCTTTTTACTAGCAGCCAATCGAACCCGATAAGTGGCACAGTCATACCAGTACCCGCCGCAACTTCGAGCAACACAGGCGGGCTCAATGTTCCCCGCGAGAACCAGCAAGCAACTCTTCTGAATGATGGTACCGTGCTTATTACTGGTGGCGATGCAGGTAAATATGCCGGCTGGCGAGAGGATGGTCCGTTTGTCAATATTCTTCAATCGTCCGAGATATATGTGAATGGTTCGTATGTGCTTGGTGCTGAGATGACGACTGCCAGGACATTGCATCAGGCCACCCTGCTCAGCAATAGCACAGGACAGGTACTCATTACCGGCGGAACGAATTGGAACCAAATAAGCGGGGAGCCACTCGCGAGCGCAGAACTGTTCACCCCAGGCCAAGTGCCAGGCTCTCCGGGTACTTTTGCTCCGACGACATTATACGATCCAGCCGCGCAGGCATTTACCACGACTGTGACCGCGATGAATACGCCACGTTTCTGGCATACCGCCACTTTATTGCCCAATGGAAAAGTGCTGATCGCGGGAGGGACCAGCACAATCGGGCTCTACAGTTCCTGCCCGCATAATGAGGATGGCAATCAGAACGATTTGGATAACTGCTCCTATATGGTCACGGCACGTCAGAACGGCACGAGCGGAAGTTCCCTAAGTACAGCAGAGCTCTACGATCCCTTGACCGGAAAGTTCACCTATACGAGCGGTCCGATGATAGCCGCTCGTTCCCGGCACACTGCAACACTGTTACTGGATGGCACGGTGCTCATTACAGGTGGAATCGACAATAACGGAAATGCTATCGATACAGCCGAGATTTATAACCCCGCAACGGACACCTTCCAGGCAACCAACGGGGTCATGCTCGGCGGCAGGATACGAGCGGCAGCAACTCGTTTAGGGGATGGGACCGTTCTGATCACTGGAGGCTCGCATGGCGCTGAATATGATCGTTCGTGTCCAGGCATAAGAGGAAACAGTGACTGCCCGCGGATCGATGCGGAAATATACGATCCAGTCACGGGTTTTTTCTCGAACTCGATACCTAGCACAGGCAAACAGATCGGCAATATGCATGCCGCAAGGTATTCCCACACTTCAACCCTGCTTTCCAATGGAACAGTGCTGATCGCAGGAGGAAGAACGACCTTTTCCAGCTTCAACGACTTTGATACAGCACCAACTGAGTTATATGATCCTTCAACCGGACAATTCAACAAAATCGCAAGTATGTTGAATTACCGGTACGATCATACGGCCACGTCTATGCCCACCGGAGGTGTGCTCCTCGTGGGTGGTGCTGAGGGTATCTCGATTGGCGGATGTACTCTTGGGTTTGTTGGGGGAGGGTGCGACAACACTGAAGCAACCTCCGAGTTGTACTCACTTCCCATACAGAGCGCTGGCGTACACCCCAAGTTTATGGTGCTCAATGTGATGTATGCTCCACCCGGCTCAGGGAGTTCGGTGACTTACACCAATCAGACACAGATAGGCGTTGGCACAACTGCGACACAAACAAAATCGAACGCTCTTACTTTAAGCCTGAGTGGCACAATAGGAATTGCCAAGATTGGGGTGAACGGCAACTATACTGACGCTCAGAGCACTACAAACACGTACTCTGTGAATACGACGACGACCGACGCGATTACCGTACCAGGTTCCAGCAGCTCTACTCTGGGCGTGGATCATGAGGCGGATGTGATCTGGGTCTGGCTCAATCCGGAAAGCGACTTCTCTCTAACCACTCCCTCGACTTTGGTGTGGAACGGATACGCCACGAACCACAATGATCCCAATGTGGCTTTGGGAATGATGGACATCGTCGCACTTACAGTCGGCCAGTTGGATGGAAGTACTCCAATTCCACCTGATCTGCGAGAGCTGCTGGATCGCAACTGGGATACGATCTCTTCCGGCGGAGCAGGGCCTATCACCAATTCGGATCTTCAAACCATACTGCAGAGAGATCCGTTTGCCGTGAATCTCACGGGAAGTGGGGCTGCAGCCGCACCCACGAACACGCCAATTGCCTACAGCGCCAATTATCCGGTTGTGGACCCCAACATACCGACGCATGACGTCAATAATCCCGATCCTACTCAGTGTGGTCTGCGATATTCCTTTAATTCAGCGACGGGGAATACATTTCAATACGCTGCTCTTGGAAGCACGAACCAGGCTTTCTCGCAGACCTATTCGTTGCAGTCGAACACCACGACTTCCAGTAAGAATACGGCCTCCGACACGTATTTTGTTGACCTTGCTGTCGGGGCCTGTTTTGGAGCAGCATGCCAAGGAAACCCCGCGGCCGGTGCTCTTCCCGGCGGCGACTCGGGCGCCGGAGGTATAACTGTTGCCTTTGGAGATAAATATAGCTGGGGTGAGACCTCCGGCACGACAAACAACGGCCAGTCCATGGTGACGCAGGCCCTAACGATCAACAATCCACTGCCAAGCGACAATTATGGCGGACCCGTGCAGATGCAGGTATGGACAGACAACATCTTCGGAACATATATGTTCTATCCGAAACCGACTGACACAACTGTTTCGCTCACGTCATCGCAGGCGAGCACCAATACGGGAGACTTGGTGACATTCACCGCCACAGTAACACCGGACCCATCGCTGGCTTCATCTGACAACGGTACAATTGTCCCGACTGGAAATGTCACCTTCTATGATGGATGCAATGTGATTGGGTCTCCACAATTAACCAATGGAGTGGCAATGGTTAGCACCTCCTGGTCAACAGTGAGCAGTCATACGATTCAGGCAGTCTATAGCGGCGACACAACTTACTTTCATAATGACGCTCCTGCTCTCACGCAGACTGTGTCGAACAACGCCAGCATACCCTATATCAACGTTGGAGGTATTACACCGGCATCAGGAAGCGCTAATACCGTTGTCAACATTTACGGCATGAATTTCGGCAGTTCCGGCGTTGTGATCTTTAACGGCGTGCCCGCGACGGCGTCATACTGGTCACCGGGTGAGATTACAGTCGCTGTGCCTGCAGGTGCCACGACGGGTCCAGTAATAGTGACCTCAAACGGCTATTCCAGTAATGGAGTTCTCTTTACGGTCAATATTGCGCCGGCAACAACTATAACCACACTTATGCTTTCACCCGTGGTCTCGTGGTCAGGGCAACCGGTCGATGCTCACGTCACGGTGACTGGACCTGCGGGGGCATCGATCCAGGGCACGGTCAGTTGCAGCCTAGGCACTTCATCGACGCCTTCAGTGAAAATTAACACAGCGACCTCTTCAGCGGACGTTTTACTCCAGGGTTTACCGACCGTCGCCTCCGGTGCAACAACAACAGCAACGTATACAGCATCCTGCGCCTTTGTGAGCGGCAATTCAAATTACGCTGGGAGCCAATCGAATCCGGCAACTGGAAGAGTGACAAATTCTCCGGCTGCAACCAACACGCCAACAACAGGTCTGAATGTTGCCAGGGAAAACCACCAGGCAAATCTGCTGCAGAACGGTACCGTCCTGATTACAGGAGGGGATGACACCCACGGAGACGCACTCTCCAGTACGGAAATACTCGTGGGAAATTCGTTCAGTTTGGCCGCTCCAATGTCCGTGGTGCGCACCCAGCATCAGGCGACACTATTGAGCAAAAGCACAGGCCAGGTACTAGTCACGGGTGGATGGGACGACAATGGCAACGTGTACTCCACTGCTGAGCTGTTCACGCCAGGACCTGTCCCCGGAGATCCAGGATCATTCAACTCAACTACCTTGTATGACCCAACGGCGCAAGCATTTACCAGCACAGTCACATCGATGAATGTGGCCCGCTATCGGCATACAGCAACTCAGTTGACAAGCGGCAAAGTTCTAATCACGGGTGGACTGGACTCGAATAGCAGCACTCTCAACTCGGCTGAATTGTTTGACCCAACGACCGGAATCTTCATCTACACGACTGGGACATTGCAAACGCCCAGGTCCGGACACAATGCTACTTTGTTGACGGATGGAACGGTGCTGATCACCGGCGGTACGGATGCCTGGGGAAATGCACTCGACGTGGCGGAGATATTCAATCCGGCAACAGGTCTATTCACGGTAACCACAACCACGAACGCGAGCAAAACCCAGACCTTTATGACCGCCGGAAGGAGCGGTGAGCAGGCTGTGCTTTTAGGCGGCGGCATGGTTCTGATTACTGGTGGCCAGGACAGCTACGGCAATCTTTTGAACAGCGCGGAACTCTATTCGCCAACGACGGGCACATTCACGAGTACACAAGACACGAATGGAACCACGTACATGAATGCCGCCAGATCTGAGCATACCGCCACAATGCTTCCCGATGGGACGGTTCTCATCGCAGCAGGAGTGGGATCCGGGGCCGCTCTCTCCAGCGAAGAGATATACAATCCCGCGACAGGCGATTTTAGCCTGGCAGCTTCAGGCATGCTTACTCCGCGCTCCAGTCATACGGCGACGGAGATGCCTAATGGGAGTGTATTGCTTGCCGGCGGTGTCAACAATGGCAGTGCCGTGCAGGCCGCAGAAATCCTCTCGACGAGCATTGCCAGAGGGGTCCTCTTGCCGAAGTTCATGGTGCTCGACGTTCTGTACGCCCCGCCCGGGGCCGGCAGCACCATGACCTATACCGGCGCTACGACGGTAGGAACGAGTACCTCTACTGACAGTACCTTCGCTAATGCGCATTCGGAAACGGCTGGGGCGACATTCAATGTGGGCGGTAGCATCTCGGTCGGTATCGATGTCATGTGGGGCCATACCTTCACACAGGACGGTACATCCAGCTTCGCGTTCAACACTACAACAACGAACACAATCGTGGTTCCCGGGGCTGTGGGGGCAAATCCGGCGGCAACGACCAAGATCAGCACAGGAGTCGATCACGAGGCAGACATTATCCGTGTGTGGCTGAACCCAGCTACGATATACACATTGACGCCCTCATCGAGTAATACAATCATATGGAACGGCTTTGCCACGAATCCCAACGATCCCAATGTCGCTGTTGGAGCGATGGACATTGTCTCGCTTACTGTCAGCCAACTGGATGGAACATCTCCGATTCCCCCCGAACTGCAAGCTGCCCTGGACAGAAACTGGGATTCTGTAGCTTCGGGAGGTGCTGGTGGTTTGCAGCCCAGCGATTTCAAAACTATCCTTCAGAGAGATTCTTTCGCAACGAATACGTCACTGAATGGGTCTCTGGCATTCGCGAATGACCCAACCTCATACTTCGACCCCAACATTCCTGTACCCGATCCTTATAACAACAATCAGTGTTCGACGCGATATAGCTTCGACCCGGTTTTGGGCCAGACATTCGCCTTCGGGCAGTTAGGTTCCACCAATCAACCCTTTACCCAGAATTATTCACTGCTGACTACGATATCGAATGTCAACCAAAACACAACGACCGATCAATACTCGGTAGATAGAACAGATAGTCTTACGATAGGACCTATACCAATTCTCCCTGGCGTAACTCTCTCACTGGATTTTGCTAATTCAAACCAGGCTACCTGGACAAATACTCTGAGTAGTATGAAGACAAACACATCGGCTATTACCCAGGCACTGTCGATTAAAAATCCCGCGCCTTCCGATAACTACACCGGGCCTACGCAGATGCAGGTTTGGCAGGACAAAATCTACGGGACGTTCATGTTCTATCCGGTACCGACGGACACGAATATTGTGCTCACATCCTCGCAGAGCATTGCCGGTCCCGGAGACACAATTCTGCTCACGGCAGCTATTACAGCTGATCCAAGGATTGCTTCGTCGACGAATCCCCCGCTTGTTCCCACAGGCACCGTTAATTTCTACGATGGGTGCATGTTGCTTGGCTCGGCGCAGATTAATAGTGCAACCGGTGTGGCGTCCTTGATTCTGCCATCGCTCGCAGTGGGCAGCCACAGCATTCTTGCATCTTATAGCGGAGACTCGCATTTCCTGCACAACGTATCGGAACCGTTTGCAGAGACCGTGGCAAATGGGACCGTCGCAGTTCCGTATATCAGCGGACTTTCGCCGACTTCCGGCTCCGTTGGATCCACAGTAGTCGTAAGCGGAGTAAACTTCGGAAGTTCGGGAACGGTTACCTTCAACGGAGTGACGGCAAACACCACTGTTTGGACTGCTACGAGTATTACGGTCACTGTTCCGGGTTCGGCCACGACGGGTGCTGTGATCGTAACGAGCGGCGGCATCGCAAGCAACGGAATCCGGTATACCGTCAATCAACCGCCGGGCGACACGAGTACGAGTGTGGCACTGAGTCCTGTAACCTCCTTGTCGGGCTATCCAGTCGCTGCCAACGTCACTGTGACAAGCGCAGTGAATACGATCCCATCGGGGGCTGTGAGTTGCGCTGTTGCATCGTCCTCGTCCGCCGGAACGCCGTTTACTGCAAATCTAAATGCGGCCGGCACGGCAGAGGTGATGATTACATCAGATCTGCCAATCGTACCGTCGAACGCGACGCCTGTACCCTTTACCGTTTCGTGCAGTTTCATGGGAAATACAGGATTCGCGAATAGCCAATCAATTCCTGTAACGGGAACCGTAGATCCTGTGCCAAATGCCGTGGGCTCCGCTGTGGGAAGCCTGAACACACCGCGCGAGAATCATCAAGCCACATTGTTGCAGGATGGAACGGTACTGATCACTGGAGGGGATAATGGCTATGGGGCGCTCGATAGCTCAGAAATCTATATTAATGGAAACTCTAACGTCGCCTCCACGATGACGATGCCCCGCAAAGGACATCAGCAGACACTACTGAGTAACAGTACTGGCCAGGTATTGATTACCGGAGGGTCGGACGGTAGTTCGGCTCTGGCGTCGGCAGAGCTGTTTACTCCCGGAGAAGAACCAGGCATGCCCGGCAGCTTCCAGTCAACGACACTCTACAATACCGAGGCTCAGACTTACACAAACACTCCAACAACGATGACTACCGCGAGATACAAGCACACCGCTACGCAATTAACGACCGGCAAAGTGCTGATTGTTGGCGGCAGCGATCAGAGCGGAAATGCGCTGGCAAGCGCGGAACTCTATGATCCGACCAAAGATCAGACCGAAGGTACTTTCATTAGAACGAAGGGCTCATTGCATTTTGCAAGAGTCGGACACAGCGCCACCTTGCTCTTGGATGGAACGGTTTTGATCGCTGGCGGAACTGATCAGCACGGCCAGCCCCTTGAATCCGCGGAGATCTACAATCCGCTGACGAATGCTTTTACGCTCACTCAAGGCTCCATGAATGTCGGTCGCGTGAACGGTCAGGCTACCATGTTGGGTAACGGCCAGGTTCTGATCTCGGGCGGTCAGGATGGATTCGGAAATAGCCATACCTCAGCGGAAATCTACGATCCCAAGACCGGCGCTTTTCAGTTTACGCAAACCCCCAGTGGCGTGCAGACATCTATGACAACGGCCAGGTCCGGTCACTCCGCCAATCTGCTGAACGACGGAACAGTGCTCATTGCTGGCGGACAGGATACTGCGACCGATACCCTCTCCACCATTGAGATTTACAACCCCGTGACGGGAACCTTCTCGACTGCTGGCATTGCGCTTCAAGTGCCGCGTCACAACCACACGGCAACGGTGTTGCCATCTGCGGGAGTCCTGATCGTCGGAGGAACAAACACGACGGCTTACGGTGGCACGACCGAAGCCAATGCGGAGCTTTATTCGCCCTTTACGCTCCGGGCCGGACTGCATCCCAAGTTCATGGTGGTCAACATCCAATATGCTCCTCCTGGTGCCGGTCCTACCGAAACTAGCGTCAGAGGCAGCACTATGACCTATGCCAATGCCACCACTGTGGGGACAAGCACCACCACAGAAAACTCCTTCGAGACTCAGGAAAAAGTTTCTTGGTCTTGGGGAGTCAATTTAGGCATCGTCAAATACAGCCATACGGTAACAGAAACATGGACCGATACCCAAGACAGTTCAGACACGTTCTCGCTGAGCAGCGGAACCACCAACTCCGATGTCGTTCCCGGCCCGAATAGTTCGAGCCTAGGTGTCGACCATGAGTCCGACGTGATCTGGATATGGCTGAACCCGGTTGCAAATTACACGATCACTTCGCCCAATACTTTCGTCTGGAATGGATTTGCAGCCGACCCCAACGATCCAAACTCCCAGAATGGCGCCATGGACGTGATCCCGCTCTCGGTCAGCCAGCTCGATGGAACATCCACCATTACCCAGGCTGAATGGGACATCCTGGACCGCAACTGGGATCCGATCGCCTTAGGCGGCGCCGGGCCGATCACAACAGCGGACTTCCTGACGATTCTTGGCCGCGATCCCTTCGCCACCAATCTGTCGGGGGTGGGCCGGGCCACGGCGCCTACGACAGCGCCCACGGGAAGTCAGTATGTGCTGTTCGATCCCAATGTAGCTACTTTCGACTCCGTATCCGGACGGTGCGGCAACCGTTACGACTTCTCTCCGGGATTCAATATGACCTTCCCCTTTACGCAGTTGGGAGATAGCAACCAGCAGGCGATCACGCAAACTTACCAGCTCGCTACGACGACGGCGCAGATCAGCAGCACCACCACCGCGGATACCTACAAGGTCGCGTTAAGCTCCAATCTCTCTTCGCAAGTTTCTGCCACTGCAAAAAACACATTACTTAGGTCGTTGAAGAGATCAGACTATCTACAGTGGACCAACACGTGGACGAACAAGAAGAACAATTCTACCCTTCAGACGCAGACCTTAACCATCAAAAGTCCGCTTACTTCGGACAATTACACAGGGCCGGAGCAGATGCAGGTGTGGATGGACAATCTGTATGGGACGTATATGTTCTATCCCAAGCCGAGCGATACCAACTGGATTCTGATGTCGTCGCAAAACGCCGTGACTTCCGGCAACTCAGTCACTCTGACTGTCGTGGTTACAGCGGATCCACACGTTCCTTTCATCCCGAGCGGAACAGTGACCTTTTACGATGGCTGCACGAATCTGGGCAGTGGAACCGTCGATTCGGCAACAGGCACAGTATCGGTTACCGCCCCGCTATCGGGATCCGGGCAGCATACGATCGTAGCCATCTATAGCGGAGACACACACTTCTTCCACAACAACAGCAATTCGGTTGCTGTAACGGTGCAATAGCGAAGTGTAGAACTACGTCATGCGCGACCTAATCCTTGCGCCAGAACAGACGGAATGCATGCCTGTGCCAGCCAATGAATGTCGTGAGCTGTATGTAAACCGTAAGCGTGTGGTGAGTACATCTTGACCTACAACATTAATATATGATCTGAAAAATCCATTCTGGCGGGCTGAGTATGCATTGGGAATGGAGGGGCCAACCACAACGAAATGGCATGCAAGGGTTGCGCGGATGGTCTACGATGATGGGTGTGGCACGACTGATCAAAGCACAACTTGCAATCTTCTGTCTGGCAGCAGGTATCTGCGCCGCCCAGACCGATCCGAGATGGATCACGGAGACGTATCGAAATCCTGCCCTTGGATATTCGGTAAAGGTCCCACCGGGATTGAAAGGCCTCACAGGAGACCAGGCTGGACCTGAACGGGGGCTGCGAATTTCGTTGCCCTCAGGCGGGAGCATTTCGGTTTGGGGGGAGCCCAACAGCGCGGAGTGGAAGACCCCAAAGCAGGGCGTGCGTTCGACGCTTGAGTGGGAGAAGTGTCCTTCCAGTCAGCAAGTGGAAGTATCTGCAGCGCCTGTTGGCAAGCTTACTGGTGCCAAAGGTGTCCTTGTGTGTCGCGACCGCGTGCTTAAGGTATTTCTCGTGTTTCGCTCAGGTGGCGAACCAATTTACTGGCTGCGGTTGGAAACGGCCTCAGCGCATAGGCTTGAGGATGAGAGCACTCTCAACAGGCTCGCAGCGACCTTCAACATTATTCCGTGGAACTAGGCAGTACAGGAGAGTGGCTGCTGTTTCTCTTCAGCGGAAATGGGACAGTTTGAGACCGGGAGTTAAGCTACACATTTGAAGTTCAGTTCACCCGAAAACAGGAGTAAACTGCCGGGGCAGCGGGGCCCCAGCCAGCCCGCCTTT
>Ga0222749_10000145_pt1 | contig 44032 bp, 32 predicted proteins | sample IncBWH2Mmetat_FD_197234 | JGI IMG/M metagenome (GOLD analysis project Ga0222749, IMG submission 197234) | Metatranscriptome of lab incubated forest soil microbial communities from Barre Woods Harvard Forest LTER site, Petersham... | ecosystem: Environmental > Terrestrial > Soil > Temperate... | reverse complement strand
AGCAAAACGCATAGCATACGGCGCAGCCAGAGCATGGGGACCCGCGTGGCCAAATGCGAACCAAGCAAGCCGCCGGGAATGGAGCCGATCAATAGCGCAACAACCAGTCTGGGATCTACGTTCCCCGCCCTGAATTGAAGCCACCCCGTCACGCCGAACAGTACGACCGCATGCACCACGTCGGTCCCGACATTGATCTTGGGCGGAAAACTGTAGAACAAGAGAAGCAGCATCATGATGATGCTGCCCGACCCAACCGAGGTTAGGCCTACGATGAAACCCACTGTTAGGCCGATAACCGCCATCCCTGCGAAGCCCTTCATGGTCGGCGCACGATTCGCGATTCGCTCTTCGATGTTTTTCTGGAGGAGCAGCATCGTGGGGATCACGATGAGCAGCACACCCACTGCCAGCTTGATAAACGTATTCACCCCGTTTCCGTAGAGGAGACGGATGTAGATCAGCAGCTTGACTCCAGCGAAGGAGCCAGGAATGCTTCCCACCGCCAACGCGAGGACGACCTTCCGGCGGACCGTTCCATTTTTCATGTGGAGCAGTCCGGCCGGGATTTTGGTGAAGAATTGGAATAGCGCATCGGAACCGACTGCCACGATCGGCGAATAACCCAAGCCGAAGATCAGAACGGGGAGCATGAGAACGCCGCCCCCCACGCCGGTCATGCCGATGAGGACGCCCACGACAAAGCCAACCAGAATTTTGGCCGCGATCAGTGGCATAGTCGATTCCTTCTGGCCTTACTCTCCCGCGCGGTTCACGCCGATGAAGCCTTCGCGCTCCAGGTGCAAAATGATTTCCTGGGCGGCTTCTTCGGCTGACAACTCGCCGGTGTTAATGGTTACGTCGGCATCCGCGGGAACTTCGTAGGGATCGGAGATCCCGGTGAATTCCTTCAGAATGCCGGCCCGTGCCTTGGCATAAAGGCCCTTGCGGTCGCGCTGCTCGCAGACTTCGACCGTAGTGGCGATGTGCACCAGAATGAAGCCTCCGTGGGTTTCGATCATCTGGCGCACGTGTTTTCGGGTTGCGTCATAGGGCGCGATGGGCGCGCAAATCGCGATGCCGCCATTCTTGGTGATTTCCGAAGCGACGTAGCCAATGCGGCGGATGTTGATGTCGCGATGCTCTTTCGAGAATCCAAGCTCCGACGAAAGATGCTTGCGGACCAGGTCGCCATCGAGCAGGGTCACTGGGCGTCCGCCGACTTCCAGGAACTTCGTCATCAAGACGTTGGCAATGGTGGACTTGCCCGAACCCGAAAGGCCAGTGAAAAAAATGGTTACGCCCTGCTTGGCGCGTGGGGGAAAGCTGCGCCGCAGTTCCTGGACGACTTCCGGATAGGTGAACCATGCGGGGATGTCGCGGCCCTCGTTCAGCCGGTCGCGCAGCTCGGTGCCGGAAATGTTCAGGACTTTGTCGCCCTTTTTGACTTCATCGTCGGGGACGTAGCGGTCTTCTTCCTCGAGGTAGACCATCATGCTGAAAGGAACCATGGTGACGCCGATGTCGGCTTCGTGCTTTTTGAAAGTTTCCTGGGCCTCGTATGGGCCGTAGAACGGCTTCTTGGTTTCAGGATCTGAGCCCGGACCGGCGTGGTCACGACCCACGATGAGGTGGGTGCAGCCGTGGTTCTTGCGAATCAGGGCGTGCCAGATGGCCTCGCGCGGACCGCCCATGCGCATGGCAAGAGGCAGCAGCGAAAGTTTCTGAGTGCCCTGCGGATATTTCGAGCTCAGCAATTGGTAGCAGCGCACGCGGGTGTAGTAGTCGACGTCTCCGGGCTTCGTCATTCCGACGACAGGATGAATCAAAAGGTTGGCTTCGACTTGCTTAGCCGCGCGGAAAGTGAGTTCCACATGGGCGCGGTGCATGGGATTGCGGGTCTGGAAGGCAACTACGCGCCGCCATCCGAGCCGCACGAACTCGGCGCGCAGTTCCGCCGGAGTGAAGCGCAGGGTGCGGAAATCATAGTGCGAAGGAGCCTGCAGTCCCTCAACGCGCCCGCCGACATACCACGGGTTCGACTTGTTGATGGTGTAATCGGCGCCGGGATGAGCCTTGCTGGTGCTGTTAAATACCGCCTTGGCTTCGGCTGCGCGGTCGGGCTGCCAGACTTCTTCCACATGCAAAACAGCCAGCATCACGCCCTCAGCATCGCGCAACGCGACTTTGCTGCTGCCCGGCGTCAGCTTCCTGGCGAATTCTTCGGTGACGTCGAGCGTGATCGGCATGGGCCAGAGGATTCCGCTGGCCAGGCGCATATTGTGGCACACGCCTTCGTAGTCGGCTTTGGTCATGAATCCGCGCAGCGGAGAGAAGCCTCCGCTAATGAGCAGTTCGAGATCGCAGATTTGACGGGCCGTCAGGTCCCAGGATGGCCACTCGCGGGAGTGTGCTTTCAGTTCTGCGGCTTTTTCCGGTGCTGCCAGCAGATCGATGAGTTCGCCGCCGTGCGGAGCAATCAAATGACTAGTCGAAGCAGACAAGTGCGTGAACCTCCAAGGTTCGATGATTTGGGATGAAATGCATGTAACTTTTAGCGATTCGCAGAAAAATCGATAATGACTTCCGGACATGCTAATCGGGGAGGACATGCGAACGAGACTGCAAAGCAGCTGCGGGTCAGTGACCCAGATTAGCCCCAGTGTACACCAAAGAGATCGCACCCCGGAATTACACGCAAGTGCCATGCCGGAGCGGCTTTAGCGATTGTACTGTAAATTGATAAGGATAAAGGGAAAGCCTTGAAATTTTCTGGCTTCGGCTCGGTTTTACCTCCTTACCGTGTGCAAAAGATTGCGCAGGACGGAGAATTAATTTTGCTGCTGATTGAACCGGTAGAGATTCTTGAGTGGGGTTATGGCGTAACCAATCTGGGTACCTTCTGCCGCTCGACGAAAGCCAGTCTCGTTTAAACTGCAGAGAGGCTCCGCGGGTGGCGCGCCTAGACAAGCATTGATGCGAGATTGGACCAAAAAAACGATTCTAGCCAGCGGAGCGTTGCGGTTTGCGGGAAATCTCCAGGGTCGCAGCGCAGCCATTCTGATGTACCACTCCGTCTTGGCCGATCCCAGCCAGCAGGCCGACTCTCTAGGAGGCATTGTCCACTCGGAGTCCGCATTTCGTGCGCAAATGGAGCTGCTGGCGCGGGATTACCACCCCATCAGTCTGGATCAGACTGTTAAGCACCTGCTCAACGGGGAGGATTTTCCGAAGCGCTCTGTGGTCATCACGTTCGACGATGGCTACGCGGACAACTATGAAGTCGCGTTGCCGATTCTGGATCAATTCGCGGTGCCCGCGACGTTCTACGTAACCGTGGACTGCGTCGAAAACAAAAGGCTGCCGTGGCCGAGCCGCTTACGCTTTGCGTTTCGAAGAACGAAGCAGACTTCATGGACCGATTCGAAGGCTGATTCGAACGCTAAGTCCTGGAATCTCAGTTCTCCGCCGAATCGCGAGGAAGCATTTCTGGCGGCTTGCGATGCTGGTTGCCAGCTTAGTGGCGCGGCCCAGGAGGAGTTCATCCGGCGCATCGAGCACGAACTCCAGGCCAGCCTGCCTGTGGAGTCGGGCTCGCTGATGATGAGTTACGACCAACTTCGGGAACTTGCTGGTCATGGACACATCGTGGGTTCCCACACCATGACCCACCCGAATATGGCTCAACTGAAAGCGGACGACGCTCAACGCGAGCTCGCCGAATCGAAGCAACGGCTGGAATCCAGCCTCGGTGCGCCGATCAAACACTTTTCCTATCCCTGTCCGGCGCTCTCTCCGCATTGGAGTGAATGGACCGTCGAGCAGAGCCGCGCCGTGGGCTACGACACTGCAGTCACCACCAACAGCGGGCTGACGCGCAGAGGGGATGAATTGCTCTGCTTGAAGCGGTTGCATCCCACCAAGACGGTGGAGGGCCTGCGATGGAACCTGGAGAGTGCTTTTGCTGGTCGAACAGTTTAGGTCGAGCAGTTTAATACGAACAGTTTAATTAGAAACGGGGCAATCACGGATTGGCGAGAATCCTGGTTTTGGACGGGCACAGCGCGGCGGCTCTTGCGGTAACGCGTTCCGCCGGGAGGGCCGGGCATTGGGTAGGCGTGGGAGCGAACCGGGGCTTGTTTGCTGCGGCGGCGCTGTCCCGTTACTGTCGTGCGAAACTCGACTATCCTGTTTCTACCAGCGAGCCCGACGCCTTTGTGGACTCGGTCCTCGAGTTTGCACGCGCCCAGGCGATCGACCTCGTCATTCCGATCACCGATTGGACTCTAGGGCCGATCTCGGCGCAGCGGGAAAAGTTTGCGGGAATCTGCCGGGTTGCGATGCCGTCCCAAGCTGCACTGGAGGTCGCGTCGGACAAATATCGCACCATCAAGCTGGCGCGGTCGATTGGGATCAGCGTACCCCGCACTCTGCTAGTTGAATCGATCGGCGATCTTGCTCCGTGCAAGGGAGGGCCGTTCCCCATGGTTGTGAAGGATCGCTTTTCCGTACGCTGGACCGGAGGCAAAGCTGTATTCGGATCGGTAGCCTACGCTAACTCGTCCCAAGAGTTGGAAAGCAATGTGGCGGAGCGCTTAGGAACTGCGGGCGATGTTCTCGTCCAGGAATTTACCTCGGGCATCGGGATCGGGTTCTCTTGTTTCGCGGTGGGAGGGAAAGCGTTCCTGCCCTTCGAGTGGCAGCGAATCAGAGAAGTAGATGCGCGCGGGTCGGCCAGCAGTGCGAGGAAATCCATTCCCCTCGACGCTTCCCTCGTCTCCCTCAGTGTGAGGCTGATTTGTGAAATGGGTTTTGAGGGAATTGCGATGGTGGAGTACAAGAAAACCGCCGACGGGCGTCCCGTATTGATGGAGATCAATGGACGTCCCTGGGGATCGATCGGCCTGCCGGTAGCTTGCGGAATGGACTACCCGCAGCATCTCATTGCATGGTGGTTGCAAGGCACGCTCCCGCCACAGGACATTCCCTATCGGCAAAACGTAGTGTGCCGTCGCGTCGTGGGCGAGTTGACTCACTTGAGCAATATTCGCGCGGGGCGTCCACCCAATTGGCCGGCGGCCTATCCGAATTTCTGGAGGAGCCTGTTGACGATGGCGGTGCTCTGGGTTCCAAGCATGTGCTACGACGATTTTTGGTTGTCGGACCTGCGTCCCGGAGTTGCCGGGATTCGCAACTGGTTCCAGTCTCGCTTGAAAACGAAGACGAAGAGATAGGGTTTTGCCAGCCAGAATCAGCGATCAGAGACAGGGTGCTCCTTGGTAGTAGCGAGAGCCATGAGGGTTGAGGCTAGCAGGTTCTGAATGCAAGTTCGCAGCTGCTGCGCGCAAAATCGAGTAGTCTCAAGGTCGCCGAGATACGGGTCTGGAATCTCGCGATATTGCCACGGACCTTCGGCGTAGGCGCTGAGCATGAGAATTTTCTCCTGCGCCTCCGGATAGAGGGTGAGCAACTCAGCCTTGTTCTGAAAATCCATGGCAAGAACGCAGTCCGCTTGCTCCACCATCTCCCGAGTCAGCGGTTTGGCTTTGTGCTCAGCCAATGAAATGCCGAGACCTGCCGATGCTTCTTGGGCCCAGGGATGCGCTACGTGCCCGGCGCTGGCGTGAAGACCGGCCGACGCGATCCGGACTAGGTTCTCCAGTCCCGCTTCGTTTAACGCCTGCCTCATAAGGAATTCCGCCATAGCGCTGCGCATGATATTGCCGAAGCAGACAAAAAGAAATGACCGTGCAGACGGCGGCACGAGTCGTTGATTAGCTGTCCGGACTCCGAGTACATCGAGCAAACGCAAACGCGCATAGGTCCCGCCAGCCCCGGGTCCGAGACGGAGGACAATGCTGCGTTGTTTCAGCAGAAAATCCGGGATGAATCTGCGCAGCACATCCTTCGACGTTGTTGTGATCGTTCCTGTAGTATCTTTCGTCACGACGGCAGTCCTTGACGGGAGCCAGTCACGGAGAGCGCTGTCCGGGTCGAGACTAATTCGTATCCCAGGTTTCGCATCAGGTCACCCCACGCCGATTCGATCGCATCCACTGATTCCGGGGCGAGCTGCGATTTCCATCCCCCAGCCGTCGCCGAGCGAACAAACGGCTTGTCACTGCGGGTTCCCTTCGTCAGAACCCAGCCGCCGGCTTCCTGCTTCTCGAGCGCGCGCATCTTTTCTGGGGAACTCAGATCAATTGTTCGCTGCAACGCCCCGGAATTGGAATTGATCTCGCGAAACGAGCAGCGATCGAGGAATGCGACGACGTTCGCCAGCACGTTGGCCGTGTCGCTCTTCAAATCCTCGTACCGAAGCATTAGAAACCCCTGATCATCTCTCCGCAGCAACGTCCAACTCAGCACGTTATCCCGCCAGGAGCCAAACCTGCGATCAAACTCACCCGCGATGAAACGGGGCACAAAACTGGCCATGGGATAATCGTCGGGAATATTTCGTGCCTTCACATTGTGGTGATAGAAGGAAACGGCGACATCCCGCGGGTCGCGCACAATGTAGATCACCCGCGGATAATGCGGCTGAAAGCTCTCATGACTCTTCAGCATGCGCGGGCGCGGGAGTTGCCGCAGGAAGCGGTCGGTGTTGAAATAAATTTCCGGGATTCTGGATTCGATGTTGGAAAACGTGACGGGCTTGTCCTGGTCAATTAAATTTCCCAGAAGGAAGCGAGCCCACGTGTTTCCCGACCTGGGGTAGGAAACGAGAAAAATATCATCGGGAAAAACCGTGAGCCCCCGGCCCGCAATCTGCCGTCCCGTGAGGACCCTGCCAAGCTGCCCGATGGCTCGGATCGCTCTCCCCAGGTTTCCGTAAATCGGTTGCTCAGTGCTCATTCGTGTGTGGGACGCTGGTTTATGACTGGCCGCATGCCCTTGTTATCGTTCACCCGCCTGCGCGAAGTACCGCACCATTTTCCCACGCATGGCGATGCCCATGGGTTCATACGTGAGAAAGAACCAGAAAACGCCCGCCCCATACACGACTCCGCCTACGGCCAGATTCAGCAGGAGTTGCGGGTAATGGTGCGCGTAGAAAAAGTGCTGCATCAATCCCAGCGTAAACACCATGGGGAGGCAGAGCATCACAGGTGAAAAATACACGACCCAGACAAACGTGCGCAGCGGAACCTGGAGAAGCCGGCACATGTGGCGTGGCAGAAAGAAAAGTGAGGTGCACAACAGAGGGATCGCCGTGCCGATGGCATCGCCAACAATGCCCAACCGCCGGATGAGAGCAATGCTGAGCACAACGTTCGCGATGCCCTCAAGCAGCACGACAATGGCCAAAGACTTGTGCCGGCTCATGCCAAACAACATTCGATTCGATGCCGACTGAGCATAATAGATCGTGGTCGGAATCAGAAGGATGAGCAGCACAATGTAACTCGATACGTAGCGTGGGCCAACCCACGCTTCAATGACGGATTTGCCAAGCATCACGAGCGCAATGCAGATGGGGAATATGATGAGCGCGCAGGCGCGGTTTCCGGTGAGAAAAATCTTGCGGAGCCGCTCATGGTCTCCCGTCGCATCGAACTGGCTCGACATCGGGGTAAAAATCTGCGCCATGTTCGATACGACTTCGGTAGCGTAATCCACCAGGCGCGAGGCAATGGAGAAATAGGTAATTGCCGAAACCGAGAGGAAGCTCCCGATAATCACGGCATCGGTTCGGAAGCGCAGGCGGCCCGCCACGATGATCATGAAGGTCACCGAACCGTAGTTGGCAACTTGTTTGAATGCGTGACGATCAACGTAGCTCCATCCATAACGGATGGGCAAGAGGTGTTGTGCGATGACCACTCGGACCATTGATGCCAGCATGGGCAGCGCCACCGTGATGAAAGCGACCATGAGCAGCCCATACCCATGAGTCAGTGCAAGAACAATGAAAAGTGCCCGCAAGAGTGTCGCGAAGATATTCGTCAGACTCAGTACGTAGAAGCTTTGCAGTCCTTCCAGAATTCCGCCGGAGACACCGAGTGGGAATCCCAACGCCAGCGAACTGCCCACCATAAAGAATAAGATGCGAGCGTCTCGTAGAAACGCCACCGGTACGTGGAACATCCTGTCCACATAAAAGCTGCCGACCACGGTCGGTACCATCAGGATCAGGGCGAGGCAGGTATAGCTGCACATGGTCGTGTTGACCATTCGAGAAAGCTGGTCGTTCTCGTTGGTAGCCTGGAATTTCGAAACATAGCGGACCAGAGAGGAGCGAATCCCCAGATCGAACAGCCCATAATAGCCCGTCAAAGAGAAGATCAGCACCCACAGGCCGAACGCATCGTCGCCAAGGCGGTGCAAGATGAACGGCGAGAGGAAAAAGCCGACCGCGACGTTGATCGCCAGGCCCGTCCAACTCGACGTCACATTTCTTAAAGCTCGAATCTTAAAGTCCATTGCACTCGATTCAGTGGTCGTTCCCGACTGGAACGCCAATTCGCGTTCTACTTCATCTCCTCAAACACGTGGAATGAGTTCCATGTTGTAAATTCCGAATATAACGCTCATGCCGAACTGCTCGAGGTCGATCTCCTGAAGGCATTTGCCCTCAACGATGTCGTAAAGCCCTAAGTGCGTCGATCGTTCTTTCGATTTAAATGCATGTTTGATCCAAAGAACATTTTCTTTGAACTTGGTTTTACGCACTCGCGTGAACCCGACCCAGGCCCTGCGCTCGTCGAGGGGCAAAACTCCGCGGCACCAGCCGAGCAGAGAATCTTCTCGATCTTGAGCCCTATGGACCTCGTTCAGGTCGACGATCCGTTCCACCTCGAGTCGGCTGCGGTCGGCGATCACAATTCGTCCGTCTACTGTCGTGAAATAGATGCGGTCGCCGCACACTAAACCGTCATGGGGTCTCTGGACATCGATGCCGATGCGCTTTCCAGGATGGGTCAGGCAGATTGCATCCCGTTGTGAAAACCGCGTAACCCAAACCTCGTCACCCAGGTGAAAGACGGCGTTAGGGTGAGACTGATGCGGTTTGGTGCTCTCTACCCGGCGATAATCAACGTCCCGCGAGAATCGGGACCACGGGTTCTCTCCCAGAACATTCCATTGTTCCAACACCTGGCCGGTGGGCGTGAATTTCACAACCATATCTAAGCCGGTGCTCGCGACGAAGAGACTGCCATCGGGCGCGGGCGCGATGTGATGGAGATCGTTGAAACAGGGCAAGGAAACATAACCGATTCGCTTGAAGCTGGGTACGTCGAAGATCAAGGCTTCGGTGGATGTGCAGGTGTAGAACTTGTTCCCGACGAGCGTCGCGGACTTGAAGACATGGGATGATTCTTCACTGGCCCGGGCCTCCGGAGGACTCTTGTATTCAACCTCCAGGGTGGCCGTTCCGGTTTCCGTATCTAAACGCAGGATGAGAGCGGCCTCGTAAAGACGAGACTCGTCTTCATCGGTGAATAGCAGCTTTCGCTGTCGTCCTCCCAAGAGATATAAAAGGCTCATTTCCGGAGGGTGTCCTCCGCCACTGCCAGAGCCGCGACATACCCGGGGATTGTGGGTAAGTCGCGCACGATCCAGCGACCTGCTTCGCACGCGTCCGGCCCGGTGATTAGTAGGGCTTGTGGTTCGTCCGCTGCCACCGAGACGTCGAATTGGTGCAGTGGCAAGGACAATCCCTCTCCTCTGGCCTTCACGTATGACTCTTTTCGAGTCCAGCACCGAAAGAAAGCCGCGTGAAGTTCGTCTCCAGAGAGATTTTCCAGAGAACCGCGTTCCGGGACCGAGAAGAAACGTTCCGCCAGTTTCGCAGCGTCGGGTGCGGCGGTGATCTTCTCGACATCGACACCGATTTCACGCGTTCGGACGAACGCAATCAGTGCCAGTCCATCCGTATGCGACACGTTGAAGCGCAAGTCGAATGAGCCATCGAGAAATGGCTTACCATGCTCCGAACACCGGAACGACAAGGCCTGCGGCGCGGTTCCAAGATAACTGGCAAGCAGGGAACGCAGCGTACCGCGAGTGAGGATGAATTCATTACGAGGCCTCGCAACCCGATATCGGGCGGCGCGCTCCCGTTCCTCGGCTGAGAGCAATTCGTAACAGGCTTGCTCGACCGGGGGCGGGACTTGTAAGGGCCTGGTCCAAACGTGTACGACATCATGCGGCAGGTCCGGAACCACGCAGTTCTTTCCCGGCCTCTGGCAACAGTCCCGTACCTCGACTTTTACAGTGGTAAACATGCGGCTGAAAAAGCCAGAGTCCCAAATTGTTGCGGACTCCAGCGTCGAAATCGTTCGGACCAAAACACTCCCGCCGTGAACGGAAACCGCATCTTCCATGAACATTTTACGCTGCCAGCATTTCAGGGAGGTTTCAATCCCGAGAGCAGTTTATGTGACTTTTGTAACCATTTGCGGCCATTTGGGGGACGTTTGTTGCCAGTTCTGATTCGCGATACGAGTTGCGATTTGAGTACGCAACGGGAATCGGCCCCCGTGTTCAGTGTGGATCCAGGGCAACCGGTACTGGCAGCTTCCTGATTTCATCGCGAAGCCTCCCGGTAAAAATTTGCGCACCCTGAGAATTCAGATGGAAACCATCCCGATAGAGGGCGCGGGGAAATTCGCCAGGACGCGAAGGTACCATGACGGGAACATTCAAACTCGCCCCCAATTGTTGGATATCAAGCGAATAATTCTCGCGCAAGGCTGGAGGGAACAGCACTACGATGCGAACTCCATAGGTCTGGCCCAGTTCGGCGAGCTCCGGCAATCTCTGCTGGGCCTTCGCCAGCAATTCCGCCCGGTCATTGATGTGGGAGCCATGATCGGCAATCCGGGCGGCGAGTTCGCGGAAGTGCGGCACCATCAGGATCATCACACATTGCCGGATATAACGTTTATCTCCCAGCCAGTTGCTGAAGTGCGCGAAAAAGTAGGTGCTGGCGGTCGTTCGATCGAGATCCGTCTCCCGCACGACCCGCGGGAAATCGCGGATACTCATTTGCCGCCGGGCGAAGGATTCCCCGAGCGTGAAGCCGGACGCGAGCTGGCTGGGGTCAAGGGTAAGCACGGCGACACTGGGGCGAGCGCCCTCCTCAAGCAGACGGCGCAAACCAAAATACCAATCGAGATAATGGGTTTGCTCGATGACCAGTCTGTTCACAGCGTAGTCAGGCGCTAGACCGGCACGCAGGTTGTCGAGTTCGACTCCCTCGTCGAGCAAAGAATTTCCCACAAGCAGCACGGTTGGATGACCGTTGTTCAACGCGCGAATCTGCTTCGCCTGTGCGAGTTCGACGTCGATGCGCCGCTCGATATGGCTGAAACGCGCCAGAATGCGCGGAGAAGAGATTTCGAGGGTTGCGAAGATGACAACCAGGAAGTTGAGAAGAAATACGATGCCGGCGCTGGAACTCATGGGAGCTTTCTTCGGCGACGGTGCCAGAGTCTCGCCAGCATTCTTAGAATTGGAAATAGATGAAGGCATTTGCTTGATTCGCTCCTAGAAACGCAATGATCAGCGTGCATGCCAATCCAAACGCAACTCGGCGCTCGACGGGCGCGGAGGCAAAACAATACTCGTCGCCCGATTTCTCCAGCCAGACGTCGAGAATCATCAGCGGCACCGAAAAAAGAGTTAGGAACAGAAAGGCTGCGGGAAATTCAGGTCTCCAGCCCCAAACCATGATTCCTTTCAGCATCTCCCAGGCCTCGCGTAAGGATGCCGCGCGGAAAAAAATCCAACTGAGACAAACAAAGTGAAAAACGAAAATCCGTTTGATCCACTTTGGAATACCCAGTGCAATTGCTCGGTCCCGGGTCAACTTCCGCTCGATGCCGAGACCGCCGCCATGCAGGGCGCCCCACACCACGAACGTCCAGTTCGCCCCGTGCCACAAACCGCCCAGCAGCATGGTCAGCAACAGATTGCGATATGTCTGGCGCTCTCCGTTGCGATTTCCTCCCAGCGGAATGTACAGGTAGTCCCTCAGCCAGGTGCTGAGACTGATGTGCCAGCGCCTCCAGAAATCCTGAATGCTGTCGGCGAAATAGGGCTGGCGGAAATTAACCATGAAGTGGAATCCCATGAGCTGTGCGCTTCCCCGCGCAATGTTGCTGTACCCGCTGAAGTCGCCGTATATCTGCCACGCGAAAGCGTAGGTTCCGAGCAGCACCACGGGAAGACTTGGCCGGCCAAACGCACCGCCAAAAGCGGCATTCGCGATGAGCGCGCAGTTGTCTGCGATGACACACTTGCGAAACAGTCCTTCCAGGATCAATAGGAGACCGTCGAATACCTTGTCGGAATCCCACTGCCGGGGTTTCTGAACCTGGGGTAACAAGTGAGAGGGCCGCTGGATGGGACCTGCGATCAGGTGCGGGAAGAGGCTGATGAAGAGGCCGTAATCAAAGAACGACCGCGATGCCGGCACTCTTCCGGCATAGACGTCTACGATGTACGCAACTTCCTGAAATGTATAGAACGAGATGCCGGGAGGAAGGATGATTCGCAACAGGGGCAGCGCGATCTGAAAGCCCAGCGCCGAGAGTGAGGTGTGGAGAGAATCGGCAAAGAAGTTGAAGTATTTAAAAAAGCCGAGAATCGAAAAATTGATAACTAGAGACAGGATTAACAACGACCGCCGAAGCCGCTGATCTTTTGTGTCCGCGATTTTGATGGCGATCAGATAGTCGATCACCGTGGAGGCGATCATCAGACACAGGAAGCGCCAGTCCCACCAGCCATAGAAGAAATAGCTGGCAATCAATAGGAATTTATTCTGAGCGCGGAAGTTCAAACACCAGTAACAGAGGACTGTCAAGCACAGGAAAAGAAAAAAGATCGGAGTGTCAAAGAGCATAGCGGATTAGTGTGCCCTTTCTGAACTCGGGGAGTTCTTCCTCCGGAAATTCTGAGCGGCGTGCCATGTCTGTAAGGCGACCAATGTAAGCCTTGGGGCGTACAACTGGCGGACTGTGGCCGCTGCGGGGGTAGTATATCTCGGTTTCGGAATTTTCCCCGTTGTGTCTCTTTGTAACCGTGTGTTTCTGGGCGCAAGTCCGCAGTTCTTCGCACCTCGATTCGCCATCTGCCGGAATAACCCCAAAAGGACAACTTCCCCTCCCTGTTGCACAATCGAGACCTACGTCACCCGGCAGCGGCACCGATTTGGGTTGACTAACGAAGCGGGTTGGCGTAAATGATTAAGACCCGAGGAGGGGTGTCGTTCAGCACGCCCTGAGCGTTACCTCCCTGCCTCGGCCTTCCCCCGACACAACTCAGGAGAACGAGATATGCGTGCCCAACGTATGTTGTTCGTCGCTATTTTTCTTGGTGTGGTTTGCGTTTTCAGCCACATGGCCATCGCCCAATCCGTGTATGGCAACATCAAGGGGACGCTCACCGATATCGCCGGCAAACCGATCGCCGGCGCCAAGGTGATCGTCTCTTCTGTAGGCAAGGGAACAAAATACCGCACGGCCACCGACGGTTCGGGTTTCTACGCTGTCAATGACGTCTCTCCTGATGATTACAGCCTGCGCATTGAGGCCGACGGGTTCAAGACCTACCAAAATCCCCTGGTGACCGTATACGCCGACAATCCCACCATGGTGAACCCCAAGCTGGTGAAAGGGAGCACAGCGGAAGTGGTCAATGGCAGCGCAGCCGATGTCAGCGTGCTGAAAATTGATCGCACCGACATCGCCACCATCCTCTCGCAACGCCAGGTCGCGGACCTGCCCTTGCAGCAGCAGAATGTGTCGAACCTTGGAATCCTCGCTCCCGGCGCCGTACCGCGAAAGCCGACTCTCGCCCCGGTACAGAACCCGCAACAGGGCGTGTACATAAACGTGAACGGCCAGATCTTCAGTGGAACGGCATATCAACTGGATGGCACCGACAACCGGGACCCGATCGAAGGCCTGGTGATCATCAACCCGAATCAAGATGCCATCAGCGAGATGAAAATCACCACGCAGAACTATGGATCTGAGTTCGGCGAAGCCACCGCCGGCGTGGTCACGGCGCAGACGCGGTCCGGAAGCAACACTTTGCACGGCAGCGTTTTTGGGTACCGGCAGAGCGGCTGGGGACAGGCGTCGGATCCCAATCTTTTCACGGATGTCGTTTTGACGAACAATAATACCGGCCAGACCACCACGTCTAAGGTTCCCCCGGAGATCAATAACCGGACTTATACGAGGAACCAGTTCGGGGGATCGATCGGCGGCGCTTTTATTAAGAATCGATTGTTTTATTTCGCCGACTACCGGGGAACGCGGGACACTTCCGGGGCAACTCTGACCTTAACCGTGCCGACGAAGAAAGTGCACGACACCTGCTTGGGATCTACGGGTTCCGGAGACTGCGATCTTTCGGAGTACGGTGTGGGTCTGGCCGGAGCGGCTGTCGATACCACCGGCTGTTCCACCACCCCACCGTCGACCTGCATGATGCTGTCGAACAGCAAGGTTTCTCCTCAAATGGTTTATTTGCTGAGTCTGTTACCGACGCCCACGTCCCCAGCCGGCGTGGTCACGAACAACTACGTGGCAACCGGAGCAGAGCCGTTCAACAGCGACAATTCTGATCTCCGCCTGGACTACGACGCTTCCCAAAAGCTAAGGGTGTTTGCCCGCTACAGCTATGACTTATTCCGGCAGGATGGTTCTCCCGCGTTCGGGATAGGCGGGGGCCCGGGAACCAATCCCGACCTTTTTGCCGGGCACGCTCGAACCGCAAACCAGAGCGCGTCCAGTGGCTTCTCATATTCATTCGGGAGCGCACTGCAGACAGACTTCCGTTTTGGTTACTTGCGCTATCACCTGGATTTGAACGCTCCGGATTTTGGCACCTACCCCTTGGTCAATCCGCCATCCACGTACGCCAGCGGCGCCATCCTCGGTCTCAACAACCCGTCGGACATCTTTACCTCGGGCTTGTCAGCCATTGAAATCACAAACTCGATTCCGTTCTACCCACCGGGCTCGAGTCAGGCTGCACCGCCTCCGACCACTGGCGGCTTTGTCGCATTCGGTTCCTCCTCGCAAGTGAACAACTGTAATTGCCCGCTCCGCGAGCACGAGCAGCAGTTCCAGTTTGTCGACAACTGGACCATTCTGGCTGGGCACCATGCCTTCCGATGGGGCGCGGATTTTCGCTACATTGATAACTTCAGGCTCAGCAGTTCCGACAACGCTTCCGTTAGCCGAGCCGGGCACATGCAGTTCAGCGATCAGACTTTCACCAACCTCGGTCTGGGCGATTTTCTGATCGGGCGGCTGGCGTATTTCGATCGCACCTACACTGATCCCAGCATCCCGTCGGCTTACGACGCCACCGAGCACCAGAAGAGGGCGTTCTTTTTTGGCCAAGACACCTGGCGTGTGTCTTCCCGGTTGACTTTCAACTATGGCCTGCGCTGGGAACTGTACTTCCCACAAACGGTCAACGCCGGAGGCTTCCTGCTGATCCAGAACGACACCCTTCCGGCCTACAGCACGACAACGCCAGCGATTAATGTGGTGGGAACTTCGGGAATAAATCAGCAGGGCAACGTGCAGAACACGTACAAGAACTTCGGACCCCGCATCGGATTTGCCTACTTGGTGGGGTCCAAGACAGTGATCCGAGCCGGGTACGGCCGCAATTTCGACGTAGGTTATGGAGGATCGCTATTCGGCATCGCCGCAACCCAAAACCCGCCGATTGCCGCGCACTTCGAGATCCGCAACGGATCGGGAGATCCGGGCTTTGTCATCAACTCCGCTAGCCCGCCGAACCTGTCCCCCTACACCAACTTCGTGATAAACCAGGGTTCCCTGACCGTGGCGGGTCTATGCTCAGCGCAGGTAACCAGTAACGCTGGAAGATGCGATCCGGGTTTGCTTGCGAGTGAGGGTGCGCCGCGAGCCGGCGCCGCTCTTTATGCCCTTCCGGCGAAGCTAAGACTTCCCACCGTCGACGCCTGGAACCTAACCATTCAGCACGAAATCACACCGAACGCGTATTTCGAATTGGCCTACGTCGGCAACAAGGGCACGCATGTCCTGACGGACTCTACTCCCTTTTACGACCTCAACGCGCCGAGCCCTGCGCCTGCGTCGGCGATCACAGCCTATCCGGCGACAGACGCGCAAGCCTGTAACAAACTCTATAGCTCGCCCATCCCGAATACGTCCTATACGGGTCCCCAATACTGCGTCCCCACCACGAGCGCCCAAAGCCCGCTCAATCCGTGGTTTTACCCTGTCTACTATTTCGGCAACAATGCCTCCGACAACTATCACTCGCTGCAAGCCAAGTTCAGCAAGCGCTTCAGCGGGGGCTATAGTGTCCTCGCCAACTACATCTATTCCAAGGTTCTTGACTATGACAGCAGCTACTATGCCGTGAAGCCGAGCATCGGCTACGGCCCTGGCGGCTTCGACCGGCGGCACAACTTCACGATGGCGAACATATGGGCGTTGCCCATGGGGCGCGGTCGAGCGTTGCTGAGCAATGTCAGCAGCGCGGCCGATAAAGTCATCGGTGGGTGGTCGCTCAACGCCATCACGAGTTGGTATAGCGGTTTGCCTTTTAGCCCTACCTATGGTGAGTGCGTTGGCGATATCAACGGCAATGCCCTGGCGACGCCGCCTTGCCGGCCCAATGTTGTTGGAAGCATATCTGTCACGAAAAACCGGAGTGAATACTTCACCGGTACGGGCGGAGCGCCTCTGGCTGCATTTGGGACAATACCAAATCAGGTAACGGCGCTTTGCGGTTATGATCCTGTCTCGGGAACCTCCCAAGTAGGTCCCACTTCAGGAAACTGGCAGCGCCCGGGCTGTGGACAGTTCGGAAACGTGGGCCGCAATACGCTTCGCGGGCCGCAGTTTTTTCAAAGCGACATCGCGCTCATGAAGGAGATCGCGATCACCGAACGCGTCAACGTTCGGTTCCGCGCGGATGCCTTCAACGTTTTTAACAACGTGAATCTTGGCCTCCCCAATACCCAGGTCGATGCCCCCACCCAAGCCGGTGCGATCACCAACATCGCCCCGGGAGCCGTTCAGCGGCAGTGGGAGTTCTCGGCGAGAGTGCAATTCTGATGCTGGCGGGGGCGGGCCACTCATTGCGCTGACCCCTTAACTACGGGCCTTTCCGGATAAGCCAATGCCCGCCCCTTTTTCGCCAGAGTGAACGTGAGTGCGGGGATTCTCAACCCTCTCGGACCCGTCCTTGTGCACCACTTCACCGTCTTGCTCACCTTCATGGAGGCTTGTTTACCCTCAATGCTGAGCCATCCAGCACACAACTGGCGCAGCATCTGGTTCTCAAAGCCACGGACCAGGACGCGAATGCCGCTTCGGGATACCTATTACCTTCGCTGATGCGGGTGCCAGAGGCAGTTTCTCGTCAAATCCAGTGGCCGCCAATTCGAGCGGTTAAGCCAGTGTTACTTACACAACATCAACCAACACCGGAACCGCCACGGTCCGGGCGACAACGGCGCACTGTGGGCGGGGAACCGTCCATAGCGTCGAAAGACATAATCACAATACGCAATCGCTCACTGCTCGGCAACGAACCCTCAGTTCATCGGCAAATCCATCAATCCAAGGTCAAGGGTGGCTTGTGCGTGGATGTCATAACGACGTCCACCTCCTTCGTCCCGAGCCTTTGTGGTTGGACACCCAAAGTGTACTCGTTCCGTAGTGGGGCGCTGCATCTTCAGCCAGAGCCGCGTCCGGGCCTCTCACATATTGCCCGGTACACTCTCAACCAGGGTGTGCGCAAGCTACGCCAAGAGTGAAGGCCGGCTTGTTGGCGCGCGTGTTCCGCCAGTGAACCCCCAAGGTTCGGGTTGTGCAGGAGGTCGATCACGCCCTGCGCCAGGGCTGCCCAGTTTCCTGGGGGACAGAGAAGGCCAGTGCGTTCGTGCTCGACAAGATACGGAATCCCGCCGGCGGCAGTGGTCACTACCGGTAGCCCGGAACAAAATGCTTCCAGGATTGAAACAGGTGCGCAATCGATGTAGGAGCCATTCACGAAGATGTCCCATTGGTCGTAAACTAGGGGCATGCGATCGGGGTGAACCGCCCCCATAAACTGCACATGATTTAACGCGAGTTTCCCGACCAATCGCCTTATTTCTGCCGCTTGTTGGCCGTTTCCGACCAGACAGAGCGACGCTTCCGGAAATTCCCGCTGCACTCTGGCAAAGGCGCGGACTACGATGTCGATGCCATAGTGCGCTTCAAGGTTGCGCGTACACAGCAGGCGCGGCTGCAGAGGGTCGCGGCGGCGATAAGAATACCTGTTGAGATCGACAAGATTCGGCACAACCACCGGAGAAATGCCGTGCATACGAAAAGAAGCCGCCAAATATTCAGAGGGAACCACTACGGCATCACAGGCGCTAAGCATGAACCCGGCGAGGGTTGAGCGTATCAGATGCTCGTTGCCCCGTCCGCTGTGGTAGTGGATGAGTATCCTTCTGCCGCACAGCCGAGCCACCATGAAGGCTGGGGCGGTGGCTATGAGAAACGTGCCGAACGACCCAGCAAAGACATGAACAATGTCCACGTTGCTGACAGCGCGGAAAAGGTTGCCGACGTATAAGGGGAGACGTGCAAGCGTACGAAAATAACGTACTCGGTTGAGAAGCGATAGGGCTTTGGGAAAGGCGGGACGACTGGCAACGAAAAAGGCGGTGACTTCCGCATCCTTCTGCCAATGGGCAAGCAGGGCGCCAGCCTGGACTTCTTGTCCGCCGAAGAGAACGGCGAGTGGCGGACCGACGATGGCCACTTTTAGGGACATATCTCCAGCTAAAAGAGACTTAGTTTCACGTTCGCTGCAAGAGAGTTCTCACCCAGCAAGAGCCGCGCCCGGAGCTCACGGGGTCAGGTGGAGCCGCTCGACGCTCGTCATCTGGCCAAGAATGGTGTGCAATTTAAGCCATTGCTTGGCACCGAAATACCGCGGATAGAGTGCTTGAGCCAACCTTTGCTGGAAGCAAGCTTGTGCGATTTCACCGTTCGCCAGTCGGTAACCGAGACGCTGCAAGAGTTGACCGATGCTAGACTCCAGGCTTCTAAGTTCCAGGGCCGACATGACGCGACGCCATCGTTCGACCGGCTGAAAGTTATTGGCGCGGACTTCTTCGTGGAAGGTCGAGTTGGGTGTTGAAAGGGTGCCGATGGAGCGTTGCTGAATCTGGTTTGCGTCGAGATCCTGTTCAATAAAGCAGCTGATCCGCGCCAGAGACTCTCGGGGATGAAGCACTAGGTCTTCGAAGCGCACCTCGAGGTAGTCCGCGCCAAGACGACGGCCACTCCGGATGCCCTGCTCGACCTTCCACTTCCAGTGCAATGCCGCGATAAGTAGCCCCCGCCTTCGATCCCAAGGAAGAGGCTCGATCCAACCTTCCCGGTGCATGGACACCGCCACGTCGCGGCCGTCGCGAATGACATGGATGAACAGTGCATCCGGTATTTCCGCTTTTATAGAAGTCATGCACAGGAGATTATCGGGGCCCCAAACGGCCCAGCGGTTCAGACCTTGCGAGCGTGCTACCTCACTCATCAGAATGCGCAAGAAATCTCCACGGTTCCGGCACTCGTTTAGGATCCTGTCACGAATGGAGTTTTGTTCCAGGCCCGAAATGCGGTACATCTTGCTCCGCAGCCAAGTTGTCAGCAGGCGCTCCCGGTGGCGGCGGGAGGCCAGGCTGCCAAACCTAGGGGCAATAAGATCAAAGACCGCAGGCTCGCCGCGATAGTTTGCGAAACCGCCCGAGGACAGAAGCGTGTGATAGAGCAGGGTATTTCCGGAGCGGGCAGCACCAACTACAAAAACGGGCGAATGGGTGCGACCTTCGGGGCCGGGGATGGCGGGGCTGTTCAATGGAGGCGGTCCGTTTCAAAAGAGGACGATCGATGCAGGCTGAAGTGCTTGAGGGAGCGGGAGATCGCTTCCTGGGTTGGAACGGCTTGCTGCCAACCGGTGGATTTCAGCTTAGCGTTCGAGTAGGTGTGGCCCTTCCAGGAGGAGCGCACGCGATACGGCGTCAATACCAGCGGGATCTGGGCTTTCGAACAAGTGTGATAGCGCTCGATTCCCTTAGATAGAAAATCCGCTAAGAACAGAGGCAGGCGGACTGAGGACAACTTGCCCACGTGAAAGCGATACTGCCGAAGATATTCGGTGGATGTTGGTAGGTCGTCGTCGACCACGTTGTAGATACCTTCCGGAAATGTACCACCTTGAGCAGCAAGCACCACTGCGGAGGCGCAGTTTTCAACATAGGTGAGGGGAAGCCGGTTGTGACCGTCGATCTGAAAGAACAGAGGGCCAACGTGGAATCCAATTCTGGAAGGGAGAATATTCCCGCCCTCTCCATAAATGACGCCCGAGCGTAAGACAACAAGTTCGAAGACGTGATCACGCCGATAGCTCTGAAAGAGCAATTCTTGTTGAACTTTGGCAAAGCAGTACACGTCGCGTTTTTCGGGATCGGCGTCCAACCCGATTTCCTCGGTGACTGAAACAGTGCGGGGCAAATGGGCAACTCCGTAGGTGGCGATTGAACCGACGAGAACGACTCTGGAAACGCCGTGCTGGACGATGCCCTCCAACAAGTTTCTAGAAGCTACAACGGTGTTGGCGAAGACGGTGGCGGGTACACCGTGCATTTCGGCGGCAAGGTGGTAGACGACTTCGATCCGGCGAGTAGCGCGAATTGCATCCGGAAGGCTCAGTAAATTGCCGACCACATACTCGATGCAGGACGCAGGGTATCGGTCTCGCAGACGCTCGAGTGCGGAGACATCGCTGTTGGGGCGAACGAAGCATCGGATGCGCCGGAAGCCAGAAGCACAGAGTTGCCGCACAACTCGCGAACCAAGGAACCCGCTCGCGCCTGTGACCAAAACCGTCATACGTGTGTCACCGGGATTTCCTGAAGTTGTTGCACGACCCGGTCCATCATCGCGGACACGCGGAGCATGTGCGCGTCCAAGATTGGAGCATTGCCACCTGATTCGATGTACTTGTAGAATTCGGCGGTCAGAAAGCCGAGGCCGGGCAAGGGCTGGAAGTCGGATCGCGCGAAGCGGACAAGGTTTTGGAGCGTTTGACGTCCGAGCTGACCAGTCTGGTCCAGGGCGCATGCTAGTTTACCAATCGGGCCCGGTAAATGCGAGACCGATGATCGGGTGACGATTTGGTTGACGAGATCGACGCGGAGTGTGCTCTTACTCCCGACTAAGGTGAGTGTGTGGCCAGTCGGCCTTGCGCGGCAAGAAAAGAGGAGGTGCGCGGAGGTCTTTGCGCCCGTCAACGTGACGCGAAGCTCGTCGAGCAGATCGGGATACGGGGAATCCGCGGCACGCCACGCCTGAACTTGGAGCGCGCAATTTTCCAGCTCGACGAATTCCGCGAGAAAGGCGATGGGGTGATCGAGATTATTCTGGAACAATTTTCCTGGTAACCGATGCACCCAGTGTGCGCGGTCCTGGAGGACGGCTACGCCGAAGTTGCCCCAAAGATCGTAAGCCGTGAACGCTTCGAGGTGGACCAGATCTCCGATGTCGCCTTGCGTGATGCGCGCACGCGCAGCCCTGACGGCGGGATCAAAATAGTGGGTCCAGCCAACGGTAAGTTTGCAATTGCTAGCTCTAGCAATGCGGATTATCTGTGCGGCTTGTCGAGCATCTTCGGCGAGAGGTTTTTCCACGAAAAGATGGCATCCTGCCGCCATCACTTGGAGTGCCACGTTGAGGTGAGACTGAGGTGGCGTTGCTATGTGGACGACGTCGGGACATTGCTCGCGCAACAGACGGTGAAGGTCGGAATACCAGGCGTTGATCCCATGGCGAAGTGAGAATTGTTCCGCCATGAGGGGTTCGCAGTCACAAACTCCAACGAGTTGGGTGCAGGCCAGCTTCTTGATCTCCGAAACGTGATTCTCGGCTGACTTCCCGCAACCCACAATCGCAACGCGCAGTGTCATAGCATGCTCGACGGCCCCAATTTGGAGATGAGGAGGAGGGAGAGGCCAAAATCTCGGCTACAGCCTAAATTGCTCACATGCGGAAATCAAGTACTTGAACAGCTCGTGTCAAAGCTCGTACTTGTACAGCTCGACCCCGAACGTCACTGTAGTCGATCCGTCCCCCGACGCTTGGTCGCACACAATAGTCCATGAGCACCAGATTGAGCGGGGCACAATCATGGTACAAACGGAGGGAGTCTTGGACGCAAAGACTGATGGACTCTGGATCGAGCGAACTGAAACTCGTCGAGAGTACGTGGACCCTGAGCTTAGCCCTAAACCAGGCGATCATTTCGATAACTGACGCGGACTTGAGCGTGTGTGGCGTCATGGCGCTGCCGGACCAACCCGGACCGAGTCCCCATGTCCGAGCGGCACCCTCTCTACCAATACTGTAACCACGATAACCACGAACAGTGTGGGCCTAGCGAGCACGATCTATAGACCACACGGCCACAGCGGCCCCGATGAACATAACAGCCGGCGCTGCGGGGATTAATCCCTCGTAAGATCTGAGAAACGGCCACAACCAGCGCCGCCTCGGCGGTTTTAGGGTCGGCGACCGCATGTTACAAACCAACGAGGGGGCCAAGCTTCCCTGCACACCTGTTCATTCTTTTCGGGCACCTAGGCGCCCCCGGCGACCAGCGTTCTGTTCGCGGCCGAGAATGCCAACGCATGCACGGTTTGCGCTGCCCGCTCGACTACCTGGGTCTGGCTGATTGATCTTAGTGGCACAAAATTGTCGACCGGATATCCCTGATTCGAGCATCCCACCGGACGGACTTGCTCGACGCTTCGTACATCGACTGGAAGTAATACACTCCGTCCTTAGGCTCGATCTGGACCGCGCCCAACGCGATATTGTGCGGGCCTGTCGGTTCCTAGCAGGTGTCGAGTGGGTCAAGAATGTGATCCTGCAGAACAAGCAGGTCTCACTGACATCAGCGGTGGCCAACTCCCGGCCGGTGAGTTGGGTGATCCCCACAGGGCAGGCCTCCGACCACGTCGGCACCAGCGACGGAAGTGGTCCGTCCTGGGTTGCCTCCGTTGTGAATGCGATCGGCACCTGTTCCTACTGGTCAAGTATGGCTGTAATCATCACCTGGGACGACTGGTGTGGCTGGTATGACCATGTTCCTCCGCCCCAGGTCATCAACGACGGCACTAGCTGGGGATCGGGCTACGTCGACGGCTGCTGCGTGCCTCTGATCGTAGTTTCGCCGCATACTAAAGCGGCATATGTCTCGCACGCGCGGCACGACTCTAGGAGTATTCTGAAGTTTCCGAGCGGGGGAATCGAAGCGATTTCTCGGCCGCGTATCAAGAGTTAGATTTCTTATAGCGTCGAGAAAAAGAGGGAGTATACATACTAGAGGTGCATCTTGCACCGAAAATAGCGGCCAGCCGCCATCAGCGCGCTTTCGAAGCCGAGAGATGTTCCGATTGAGGTAGGGTATGTCAGGAAAGGATTGGGAGAACTACTGCATCGGCGGCACGGGACTGCTTGCCGGCGCCTTCATTGTTTTTATCAGTGCAAGCTCCTTGCTTGCGGCCGCTCAAACAGCCATCACGACGTATCACTACGACAACAACCGTACTGGATGGAATCCGAGCGAGACCGTGCTGACACCCGCCAATGTTGGGCCCCCGACGTTCGGTCAACTGCAGAACGTGACGCTTGATGATCAAGTGGACGCGCAGCCGCTGGTGGTCCCGGGCGTGCTGATTACCGCCGGAAATTATCAGGGTACGCACGATGTGGTTTATGTGGTGACGGAAAATAACTCGGTGTATGCCATTGATGTTCACAGCGGGACGGTGCTCTTGAGCCCAAATTTCGGGACGCCGGTGTCGCATCCTTTGGGATGCACCAACAACGGTCCCAATGTGGGGATCAACTCGACGCCTGTGATTGACCTCTCAAGCAATACCTTGTACGTAATCGCCTACACCCAGGATTCGATGGGCCCAGCCTACCGCCTTCATGCGCTCGATCTTGGCAGCTTGACCGACAAAGTGGCGCCACAGTTAGTAACCGCTTCGCACACGCTCACGGACGGATCGACATTCAACTTTAACGCCAAGTACCAACGGCAGCGTCCGGGGCTGTTGCTGGCAAAGAGCAGCATTTATGCGGGATTCGGCAGTTTCTGCGATTTCAATTCGTATCTTTCCCGCGGATGGCTGCTGGGGTGGACCGCAGGGTCCTTGGCCCCGTTTCCGTCCAACCAGATGAACGATCAGCAAGTAAATGCCCCGAAACACTTCTTTTTGTCGTCCATCTGGATGTCGGGCTACGGTCCGGCGACCGATGACGCCGGCAACGTCCTGTTCGTAACCGGCAACTCGGATCCTTCGGGCAGTACCTACGATGGGATCACCAACATCCAAGAGAGTGTGGTGAAGGTCTCGTCGACTCTGACGAGCGTAATGGATATCTTCACCCCACAAAATCAGGGGGCGTTGGACCAGTCGGACGCCGATTTCGGTTCGGGTGGAGTACTCGTACTGCCCGATCAGCCGGGATCCATGCCGCATCTGGCGGTAGCCGCGGGCAAAGACGGAAACATGTACCTGATGAACGAAGACAACCTTGGCGGCTACTCTCCTACGACGAATCATGTGCTGGGCACCTACTCGATCGGTGGTTGCTGGTGCGGCCCATCGTATTTCGTGGATCCATCGGACGGCGTGGGACGAGTGGTGAGCAGCGGCAGCAGATCCATAGGCGTTTGGAAAGTGGCGACATCGCCCCAGGTAACGCTGACGAACCTGACCAACTCTCCGGGGCTGAATAGCGGGCAGGATCCTGGATTTTTTACCTCGATCTCATCCAACGGCACCGCCAGTCCAATTATCTGGGCAATATCGCACCCAACAACGAGCACTAACGGGGCACCTATTTCTCTTTACGCATTTAATCCTGAGTCGGGCGGAAGCACCATGACAACGCTATTCCAGGCGACTGCGGGCGCATGGCCAAATACGGGCGGCAATGCTAATCTGGTTCCGGTGGTGGCGAACGGTCTGGTCTTCGTCGCCAGCAACAAGCAATTGCAGATCTTTGGACTGAACGGTAGAAGCGTGGTTGCGACCACCGCTAAGCTGAGTTCGTCGTCGAATCCATCCTTACAAGGCAAGCCGCTTTCGTTTACGGCAACGGTTTCACCTCAGTCGGGCACCGATACACCCACGGGCAATGTAACCTTCCAGAACAGCACGGCCGTTCTGGCTACGAAAACGCTCAGCGGCGGCACTGCGACGTACGCAACCTCGACCTTGCCCCTGGGCTCAAACAGCATCACAGCAGTGTATGGAGGCGGTTCCGGTTTCGGCGGCAGTACAGCCGCGCCGGTCAATCAACTCGTGGTGGCCACGACCACCACCACGCTCACCTCTTCGTCCAATCCCTCCGTTTACGGGCAGACAGTGACCTTCAACGCCACAGCCATTTCCAGCACTGGCGCGGTACCAGATGGAGAGATCGTGACCTTCGAGCAAGGCTCGACCGTGCTGGGCACCGCGCCGCTGAGCGGCGGCATCGTAACATTCTCAGACTCGACGCTGAGCGTGGGCTCGAGGTATATCAAGGCGGTCTATGCGGGCGACGCCAATTTCGCTACTAGCACCTCAAAGGGTTTAGATCAGGTCACCAGTAAAGCGACCACCACGACCACTCTGTTTTCTTCGGGGAACCCATCAAGCTATGGACAGTCGGTGACCTTCACGGCAATGGTGGCTCCGCAGTTCAGCGGCACTCCCACCGGCTACGTTACGTTTTACAACGGCACAGTGGGCCTGAAATGGGCGCCGCTCGTCAGCGGTGTGGCAAGCTTCAGTACGACAAAGTTAACGGTTGGCGATGCTTCTGTTACGGCGGTGTACAGCGGAGACAGTTCGTTTCTCACTAGCGCCTCTACGGCCCTGAACCAGATAGTGAACGCGGCTGCGACAACGACCTCGCTTGTTTCGTCGCTGAACCCATCGAACTCCGGACAGCCTGTGACGCTTAAGGCTACTGTCGTTGGGCAGTTCGGCGGCACCGTGACCGGGTCGGTTACTTTTCAGGACGGCACCACAACTCTGGGCACGGTAAATGTCGGCGGAGGTGTGGCTAAATTTACAACCAATCCGCTGGGGTCGGGAACACACAACATCACCGCAATCTACAACGGCAGCACGAATTTCACCGCTAGTCCCTCTTCGCTGACACAGACCGTGAATTAGGGCGGGGATCGGAGGCACCGCTTCAGGAAGATTCAAAACTGACGAGGGGCCTCCGCGGACCTTTGCGATTTTCGGTGCTCCGTCCTCGGGTCCCGGAAATTGTTATTGGAAGTCGCCAACGTGTTTAGAATCGCCATGGCCTTGTTCTTCGGTTTCTGCTTGCCTACAGCCGCTATCGATGCTTGTTCCGCTCTGAATACCGTTGAGATCATGGCAACCCTGCGAGGGCCTGGTGTCCTCGAAGCGCATTGACTTTGTTTTTGTTAGTCGCAGTAGTATTAATACTCATAGCAACGCTGAATTGCTGATTTCCCTCAGGGGTTGTTCCGACGAGTTGGAGAGGGAAGCTCCCGGCTATGGACGCGGGGAATGGACAAGGCGCCTGTGCCATCCGAGTTGACGTGGTCGCTTCCTAATAAAATGGCCGGTTTGCTAGTGGGAAGAAATACAGCGCGCCCCGTTATTGATCGTCGGTTTACATTGGCTGTCAAAGATTTTATTGTACTCGCGTCATGCCTGCCAGTGCCCGATTTGTGACGGTCCTCCTCTACGCATATAGAAGACGAAGGATTTCAACGATCAACTGGTCCAGTCTTTCGGGATTTTGTTCGACGGCCGTAGACACTGACGGATTGAGCGCAGAAATGGAACGTGGGTGATTTTTTCAGCACGAAGTTCGCACTGAAGCATCCGTGCTGCAAGCTGTATTTATAGGTTCCCCATGGAGTTGTGCCGACCCAGGAAAACCTTCTTTTCGAAATCCTGGTGTGGCCCAGGATTTAGAGCGAATGTCCTAAATGAGCGCATTTCGTTGACCGTAAGGGGGCGCCAGATAGCCATTCGTGTGGTTTAGGTTCTGACACCCAAACAAACTCAATCGAGTCTCACGATAAATACGTCCGCACGAGGCTTCCCGTTTGCTCCCGTGCCGAGTTGCGCGTCCCAATCTGACGTGAATAAGAAAAAGCTGCCGTTCTGAGAAACGCTTCCGAGCGGTTGAGTTTGAAAGTAGGGTGGAATGTACGTGGCACGATTATGTGCAAAACGCCAGATAGTCGAAGCGACCCCGTCAGTTTCAATACAGAAAATTTCCCCTTGATAGGGTTGGTCGATCGATGTATCCCCGTCGTAGCTGTAGGTTGAGCCGCAGACGGGAGTGCTGTCATCTACGTTCACATTGCTCCAAGTGAAGTGTCTTTCTTGTCCCCATTCGTAGGAGACGGGCCACACCAATTGGGAAATTTCAGCGACTTTACCCAGTGGACGTTTTACAGTTTGCATGTCACCCAAGATCGCCGGAGAATTGACTAAGTGGTCGTACCCTACAGCTCTATAACCAGCGCACTCGTATAGGTCACTGTGGACGGGGCAGGCGCTGACCGTCAGAGTGGACAAATCCCAGACATACCAGCCAAACCAATTCACGAGAATAAAGACATAGTTCCCGCTGCGCGAGAGATAGGCATGGTTGATGAGGTAAGGTGTGGTAACCGTCGCTGTGCCAGTGGCTCCCCATTGTCCTCCGATCTGGCCAGTCTGTGTGTTGTACCAGCGACATCCCAGATTCTTGTCGTACACGACCACAAACATGTGTTTCCCGAATTGGGATCCACCTTCTGAAATCGATATTCGGGTATCGTCAAGAGATGGACTCACGTCGTCATCACTAGTAACAGAGGGTCCTGAACCCAGAGGGGGCTGGACCCCACAATTTCTAGTGTCTAACAGGGGCGTAGACACACCCGTGGAAAATCGGTAACTCGTGATGGTCAGCGGGGCTGGTCCAGAAGTTCCGTAGATCAGATCGGGATCTACAAAACTAAACGACGGGCCGGATCTCAGCGGCAAAACGAGCCCCTCTCCGGGTTTTGCATTCGGGAGCGAGTTAACTGACATCTTTGTTGGATCAAAAGCAAAAGCAAAAACTCTGCCGCCCTTTCCTTGTACGTAGAACTTAAGGGCATCCCCGCTCCACTCATTTGCTTGACCACCCTCCGTTTGGAGGAAAGCACCCGGGAATTCAGCGTTCGTCGTCGCGTCCGTAACGCGGACCATAGACGAACCGAAATCGGGGTCAGTAAAAACCACGGTCCTCGTGGGTGGAAGCATGGGGGTTTCTTGGCGAATCAACTGGTCTGTGACGGCATGGGGATAAGGTTGGGAACTCTGGGCTGAGGTAATCGGGGTCGCCAAAGTTGCGACCCCAAGAAATACACGAAACCCGCGCTCGTAAATCCTCATGATAATCTCCTTGGAGCTCACAGGTCTGGAGCGTGCCCCCTCCTCTGACTGTCGCCCAGAAGTCTACGCCGATAGCTGGGATTGGACAATGTGCACCGCCTCCCCAGCGGATCGAGCCCGAAGGTCACGGCAATTTATTACGGAGACTCGACCATCGCTAAGAGTTCGGTGCCAGGAGCCCAAGCCGAGCACCAATAGCGGCGGACACCCGGGCTGCAGCAGGTCCCTGGCGTGGGTCCGAGTGGCGACAGCGATAGTTCAGCCATCAGGGTGCGGACTGCATTTTCACGAGGGACGAGAGATCTGGGTCGAATGGGTTGGCGGATTCCCGTAGGGAAGATGATGACGATCTTAACCACAAATTCGGGGCTGGCCGCCTCATAGATGTTTTCGGAGTCCGCTCACGATCGGACATGCCCTTTGAGGGTGAAACTGACGCACAGAAGCTGGGTGACTTCGGGTGACTAACGTACCCTGTGCTGTCTGGGCCACCCAGTTAGCATGTTTAATAGCTTTGTATTTGTTCGACAATGAGCTCATGTCCACTACAGCGGAAACCCTCACTCTTATATGGCAACGCGTGCTGCAGCGGTCGCCGATCGGCCGCGGAGAAAGCTTCTTTGATCTCGGAGGCACTGATGAGCTAGCGAATCTGCTATTGTCCGAGATCGCGCAAGCGTATGGTCGGAGCCTGCCGACTACCACGCTCCGCCAACGGCCCACCATCGCCGCCCTCGCTGCCCTTTTGGACCAGTCTAGTATTTCCCCGGGGTCTTCACCCTTTGTCCAGATTAAGGCGGGTAGTGAGAAGCCTCCCATTTTCATTACACATGGCCTCTGCGGTACCGTGAAGTTTTCGGGACTCTCAAAGAACATTCGTACGGATCATCCGATCTACGGAATTCAAGCAAAGGGAATAGACGGAATAGAGGAGCCGTTTGATCGGGTTGAGGATATGGCTAGGTTCTATCTTGAGGCATTGGAGAACCTGTGTCCCCACGGTCCTTACATCCTGATCGGTTATTCCTTCGGTGGCTTGGTGGCGCTGGAGATGGCGCAACGCCTCTCTGAAAATAGAAACCAGGTAGCGTTACTGGCGCTGCTGGATACCTACCCGCATCCAAGCTATTACGCGCGGCTCGAGCGCATGCGCCTCGTGGTGACCCGGGTAAAGGGTCATCTTAATGAGATGCGGCAACTGCCGTTCGCTAGCGCATTCTCTTACTTCCTCAGCGGGCTTAAACGCCGACTGCACATTGTGGGAGGCTCTCCAGAGATGCCCTTACCCTTCGGCGAGACATCCCTCCGGCGGGTGGAGGAGAAAGCCTACCAGGCATACGAATCGTATCGCCCAAGGTTTTACCGTGGCAAAATACACTTCGTCACCACCCAGACAAAGTCTTTCTTCCCTGAAGATCCGGCGGCAATCTGGGGGCGTCTGACAGCCGAACTCGAAATCGAAGTGATACCGGGCAATCATCTGAATATAGTCACCACTGAATTTGAGGATCTGGCTGCTGTACTGACTCGCTACGTCAAGCAAGTTACTTGCGGGCACGTGGCTGAATGCCTGCAGCCGGAGTAATCGACGGAGTGCAGCTAACCAACCGAATGCGCTTAGCCGCCAGTGCCTTCAAGCGCGTTCGTAGCGCGGCGTCCCGCTCCGCTTTCCGCGCCCGATAGCGATGCGTCGATCGTCCCAATCCCATCAGCCGGAGCAGAGTGCCTACAACGGGCATTTTGAGTCAACCTGTTATTACCCGCTGCTCCTGTTCAACGGGGAGGGAGACTGTCTGGGAGCGAAGCTGCGACCCGGCAACCTACATCGCGCCGAGGACTGGGATGAAATGCTTCCGCCGGAGATCGAGCGCCAACAGGAACTGGGCAGGAAGGTGGTGTTTCCTGCCGATGCTGCCTTCGCCAAGCCGGAGATCTACGAGGAACTGGAAGACCGAGGGGTAAAGTGTGCGATCCTGCCTCCGGCCAACGCCGGTCTTGGACCGTTGGTGGCGCTCCCGATGAAAATTGTTTCACACTATCGGCGAACAGCGGGAGGGGTGTATGATCATGCCGTTTTTTTTGAACCCAAAAGGAGATTCCGGTTTAAGCCTTTACCGGCTTGGGGACAAAGCCCTGGGCTGCGGCCATCGACCCGTCCGGCCGGTTCCTATGCGTGGCCGACAGTGCTCTGAACAAGGTCGATTCTTTCTCCATCGATCCCACGTCTGGAAATTTGACTTTTATAAGTGCCACGGCTACTGATGGGGGAGCGGGGGTAGTAGTGGACCCCAGTGGCAGGTTCGTGTACGTTGCCGGCCTTGGAATTGACGCGTACACAATCAGTAATACCGGTGTCCTGACACCCATCTCTGAGGTGTACGCAGATGTTGGTGAGCCGAATGCAGTGGTGGTGGATCCTTCCGGCAGGTTCCTCTACGCCGCGAACAACACTACAAACGACGTCTCCGCCTTCGCCATCGATTACAACACCGGCAGCCTGACTCCGCTCAGGGGTTCACCGTTTCCCGCGGGCTCGGGTCCGCGGTCTATGACTTTGGACGCTTCTGGGAGCTTCGCTTATGTGGCAAATGCAGGCGACAACGATTTGTCGGCGTATACGATTGACCCGACCTCAGGGGCGTTGATTGCGAATTCTGCCGCACCGTTTGCGGCTGGTAACAATGTTTATTGGGTGACGACCACGGGTAACATCCATTAGCCTTCGCTGGGCTTTTCAGCTAAGGCTGGCGCTGCTATTTCGGTTTCTGTGAAACGCCCGATGTGCTATTACACGCATTCTATGAACGAGGATGTCAACTAACATCCTTGGCATCCGAGGCGACCAACTCGGTCATTCCAGTTTAGGTTGTCATGGACTAGACGGTGACATCGCCCGCAAAGCGTAATCAGGTTTTCTTCCGAATCATCGCGCAAGTGACTGCGGAATTCCTTGTGGTGGACTTGCAGTTGATGCCTTGCCCCACAGGCTTGGCACCTCTATCCACCTCGTTCAAGGACCTGCCGGCACAGTTGCCAGTAGGCATCGGTGTCCAGTCGCAGGGGCGGTGGCTCGGGCCGAATCGCGTTCGTGAAGCTTCGGGACGGTCTCCTGCAGGAAGGCTTGTTGCTGCCGGCGTGGCAGGAATTTGAAGAACCTCGTCATCGAGAACAACCGCGTTTCCGGATCTCCGTTGTCCAGGTTGGCGTGGAACGCCTCCATCGCTCGTGCACCCATGCCGGAAGAATGACGGCCGCTATGACACGATGTCGACGGTCGTCGCCGTTCTGTTAGGGAATCGCCGTCCTGCGCGGCATTTTCGGTGTGCGCGGGCAGAAGAGGAAGTGCACTCGGCTGGAGACCGAAGGTTAAGATAACAAGAGATCTGGAGGAGAGGGAGGGATTCGAATCCGCCTGAAAACGTCAAACAAAGGACTTAACCGCGCACGGACAGCAAACTTGATACACGTAAGTATATGAAAAACCGGCCAACTGATTTGCAGGTGATTTGAGAACCTGACTCGCCTTCTTGCGTTTTCGCCATTAAGTCTCCTCATTGAAGGCGCGACTCCAGTCAAAAGAGTACCGCGTAGACTGGCGAAAACTTCACCGTAATCATTTAATTGACTCCCTTGCGGCGTCGATCTCGCGCCACCCCAAAACGGCTCCTGGTCTGCTCGCTCGTAGCCGACCGTCGCGACATCCATTCCAGTTTCGGATTTCCCGTGATCCTGTTGCTCTTATTCCCGCCGTTGATCGGGTAAGGTAACGATAACGCGGCAGGGGGATAGTATAGTTCGATCGAGTTCTGCGGAACTGAATTGTCCACCCGCACTACCGCGCCCTGAACTGCCAAGAATAGGGAACTACCGTTTGGATTAATCGTCGTAACCGTATCATCAATGTTGCCAACCACGTTGAGTGCCATCAGCCTGGGGACGGCTGGAACCGTGGCATCGTATGCAAGCGTGACCGCAGCCTCAGTACCCACGAAAGTGAGACCATTCTGCGTTGCCAAGCTGAAAGCTGGCAAGAGTCCCGCTACCGCTGCATCACTCGGGGGAAACGCGGTGAGATACGGAAGTGGCTGTTGATAGAGTTGCTTGGGATTCGACGGATTTGAAATGTCAACGGTCACGATGCCCGCGTTGTCGGCTGCCAACATGACGGCCGATCCACCTAATGACACAACATCCCACACCGGCGCACTTACACCGGGCGAGAACTGCGATAGCATCGCAGGCGCGCTCGGATTTGAAACGTCAAACACCAACAGGCCGCTTTGTGCGGCAGCCACCAACAACAATGTGCCTGAAAGCCGCATGGTCGAAGGCAACGGCATCGTTACGCTGGCGATCTGCTTGGGTGACGCGGGAGTGGAAACGTCGAAAACGACTAACCGCCCATCCCCCGTGCCCACAAACAGTGTGTTGCCCGACAGCGCCAGCGCATTGACAGGAATCGTGACGCTGCCGATTTCAACCGGAGATTGTGGATTGGACGCATTCACGACCTTAAGGCTGTCCGCGAGTCCTAAGAAAACGGTCGTTCCGGAAACCTGAACAGCGAAGCTCGAATCGTTCGTATACATCAAAGTGCCGAGAAGATTCGGTGTCCCGCTGCTCAGGTCGAAGCACGCCACTCCTCCCGCTCCCGACCCGTATACCGCCGCTGCATAGAGAGTTTGCTGCTCGATGACCTGATCGTAGATATAAACAAAGTTCGAGGCGCCGGTGGTCATCGTCGCCGGACCACCGCTCGGTGACGCGTTGTAGATACCAAAGCCACCTGTACCATCTGCTACGTAAAACCGGCCACTAGTTGCCCATGTTGCTGTATCGGGGCTAAAAATATCCCAACTCAGGAGATCCGCGACATTAGCGTGCACCACCGGATTGGTCGGTGAACTGATATCTACGACGGCGTAGCCCGGAGTGCCATTGAGCACCGAGCCCACGGTCACCAAAACGTCGTTACCCTGCACCCCCCAAACGGACTCGATAGGCAAAGGTAGAGTGGTAACAAGAACAGGGGTCACGTTCGAAATGTCGTAAACCTGAGAATCGGCAAAAAGCAGAGTACCCACGACGCTGAGTTGATATTCGGTGCTGCTAGCACTGACGACCGTTGACAGAAGAAGTGGCGGTGACTGGGAAATGTCATAGGTCGCGATGGTGAACGTTGGAGTATTGTTGTCGTTAACCTCTCCCACCACGTAGACGATATTTCCATTTCCTGAAATGCCCCACAATTCGCCCATGTTGTTAGGTGGATACGGCAATTCATAACGATTGTGAACTGCCGTTCCGGTGCTAACGTCGTAGAGATCAATCGGCATGGCCGTCAGCTCGATATCCGGGTCTAGATACGGAAGGACGTACAACACTCCGTTGTTCATCGTCCATTGAAACGGCGCCGCCGGGATCGGAAGAACTTGAGTGAGTGCCGGTACCTGCGATGCAAGGCTGTAGACGACAAGATATCTAGCGTCGATACTGAACAGCGTGTTCCCGTATGCGAACAGAGTCGCTGGGTAATTGGTAGCGGACTCTCCAGAATCGATCCATACTGGTTGATCCGGGTTACTGATATCGTAGACATCCAGCGCTTCATACGGTGGAATGAGCTGAAAAGGTGCACCAATAGTCAGAGCGTAAGCTCTATTCCCACTGACTGCTACGCCCTTGACGAATGTTGCCTCCTGGGGTGTGTACGTAGTGAAGTCGGCGTAGTCATACACCCTATTCACCATCCCCGGAAAGGCCCCGGAAACGGCCACGGAAGTCTGTTCCGTCGTCGCACCTGCCGTCGCCGCAATAGGCACAGGCCCGGCCTGCGCAGCGGTTGCTGGAGCCGTAAAGAGTCCTCCCGATGTGACACTCCCGCCCCCGGCCAGTACCGACCATTGCGGCGCGAGAGACGACCCGCCCTGCATAGCATCAAACTGAACCGTGTTCCCGACATTTACTACCGAATTCGAAGGGCCGATGCGGAAAGGGAGAATGCGGAGAAGGACAACGCCGCAGGAATTGGTGTTCTTTACGCAACCTGTCACCCGCGAATAAGATTCGCTCGAAACGACAGGCGCCTGGAACACCCCCTGCGCGCTGATGCTGCCCGAATCTGCCTTCCAGGTAACGACATTCGGCGTGCTCGCTCCCAGAAGCCTCCAATCGAGTTGCAACGTCTCGCCCGACGAGAGGTCCTTGTTTGAAGCATGAACGCGCAAGTTCGGCAGCCGAGTTAAAGTAACCGTGTTGGTCGTCTCGTTCCCACCTTGGAATGGCGTGAGACTCACGGATATCGGCCCGGTATCCGCGCCGAACGGAACCATGGCAGTGATTTGGTTGTATGAAGCCTGCTGCAGGACGGGCATGGAAATGCTGGTGCCATTGGCGCCGCTGAAAACGACTGCTGTGGGGCTGTATAAGAATTGACCATTGATCGTTACTTGCTCACCTGCGCTCGCTGAGGCCGGCGAGATCGAAGTCAACGCCGCAGGAGGATAGACCGTCACGCCGACATCGCCGAATTCCGTCGAATCTTCCGCGCTTGTAGCCTTGATGAGGAAGGCGCCAGGAGTTGGATTGGGCGGGGTTGTCGGGGCTGTGTACAGTCCTCCCACGATTGTCCCGACCGTGGCGTTGCCGCCGTTGATGCCATTGACCGACCAGTTTACGCTGGGACTGAACGCGCCCGTTCCCTTCACTTGCGCGGTGAACAACTGGCTCTTGGCCGTGAAGAGTTGAACACTGGGAGGGCTCACACTCACGGAGGTGATTTGGGGAGGCGGCGGAGGTGGCGATTGCGAACCACCGCCTCCGCAGCCCACCAGAGCAAGGAAGGACGCGACCACACAAAGACCTGTAAGATTCGGCCAGCGATTAAAGGCGATAGCGTTTCTCATGAATGGGGCGGAGCAATCGGTCCACTGTGGCCGAATAACCTCGTTCGCCACGCAAGTCTAGCAGAGGTAGATCGAAGGACTTCGGTTAGATCGAATCATTTCCCTCTCCCCAAGGATCGATAAGCACTTCTCTCAAAAGGACAACCTGCGGCGGACGAAACTTCCTGTTGCCGGGCCCTGCCGAACCCACTTGCTCGCGTCTTGGTGGGATTGGCGAGCGAATGTCCAGCCCAGAAACCGAGCGTTCTTCCGGATGGTCGCTCGACGTTGTGCCAAAACTTCGGTGGACTGCGAGGAAGGCGCTAGGGGACGCTCGAAAAACGTCTGCGCAGCGCCCGGTGACAACAGGCAAGGGAATAAAAGAGCGACCAATCCTCCAAGTCTGCGAGGTGAGCGGACTGCACCAGGCATGGCAAGAACCCTCGGTCAATCGCGGAATTCCCGTGGGTTCCCCGCTCGCGCAAGGTCCCGGCGTTACTTTCCGTACATTTCTACCACACATAGCAGACGTTCCTGAATCGCGGGACGTGCAAGCTTTGGTGGTGCCCACCTGTCGAAAATCGCGACGGATGGGGCAGCCTAAGGTGGGACGGTCCAATAGGTCGGGCCAGGCCCCTCCCAGACAGTCTAGGTACGGGCTATAATGCCTACAGATGGATCCAGTTCCAATCGAGCTTCAGGGCGAGCAAATTGCGTCTGATCTGACCCCAGCGGGGAGCATAGTCGGTGACGATGAACAGGATACCGTTCTGCTCCGCAAAATGTCGGAAGACGCGAAGCGATACATTTCCTCATTCCCGTGGTGCGATGCCGTTCTTGGCTCGTATTTTGGTGGAGGCGTGGGGGGAATCTTCGCCGTTATCTTCTTTCACATTCGCCCGAGCCGCCCTAATGTGGAACCGTGGATTTGGATCGTTGTCGGAGACATCCCCCCGGCGTATCTCCCACTCACCGATTGCAAATCACCCGCTGAGGTCTTTAAAACCTACCTTCGCGGAATGAGTAACTGGGTTAAACTGGCCCGAAAGGGACTGACTGGCACCCCGGACCAGGGCGTTCCCCCGGTGAGCATACCCGCCACTCCGGAATGGGCCGAAAAAATCAACCAGAAGTTGAACGGACTCAAGCTCGCCGTCCAACCATTCTTTGACGAAGATCAATCAGGCACAATAAACTGACAGCCTCGCCTAGTCGGGCCCGGGACCACCATTCGGGTCATCGTTTATTTCATCTATAGGCCTTTGCGCATTGAGCTTGTTTTCCAGTTGTTCGCCAACCGTAGGCTCTGTTGGTGTTTGGGTTTGGTTGGCGCGTGCTCCCCAACGCGCAAAGTCCCCGTTTTCCATGTGCTCTTCCATGTGTTCAGAGTGCAGTTGAGGCTTCAGATTATTCGGATCTCTCGGGTTGCCGCCATCGGCAATGGCCTGCTTATGCGCCATATCGTAGAAGCGTCCCGACTCTGGATCGAATGGAACCTTCTGGCCGGTCGCTTTCTCCCATATAGCCCGCGCCTGCGCGGCAGAGGGTCGCGTTGTTGCCGCCAGCGCCACCCCAAGCTTATAAACCTGCTTTTCCTTCAGTCCCTCGGGCTTGAGACCGTTCTGGCGAATGAGTTGGTTGTAGTTGTGGAGTATGTCTTCGACCTGCTTGTTGGTGTGGAATCCTACGCCGTGGAAGAGGTTATCGAACCTTTGCCCTAGGCGACAGAACCAGTTATCGCAGTGCCCGTCCGGGTCGACATATCTCAACGGATTGTTCTGAACGTAGCTGTAGAGATTTAAGCTCTGCGGATCAGCCACAGACGCGTAAGGCACGGGGGACGGTCTTGACGACCAATCCGGAATCATGAAGCGACCTATCGAACTGGCGTAGTAGCGGGCAGTGAAATTATCGAGGCTGGATTCCGAATCCCGTTCTTTGCCGGTGAACTTGTAGTGGTTCGGGTCGCTGCCGGTGCTGGTCGATTGTTCGGCCCCATACGGGAAGTAGAAATCCCGCTTCACGACGTTTCCCAGCGCGTCCGTAATGACGCTGGTCGACCCGAGGTGGTCGGAAAAGTAGTAGTGAACAGTCTTGGTTGGCTGATCGACGCGAGCGATGCGCTGGCCGTTGAAGAAGATGTACTCTTCATTGATCGCGCCGGTGAGGTCGGTCTCGGTTAGCGCACCCGCTGGCCCCATCCAGTACATGGTTCCGGTCGATCCCGCAGCCTTCTCCATCCGCGCCCCGTCTGCGTCATAGTTGTAGGTGTAACCCGCAACGGTGGAGACTCTGTTCTCCGCGTCGTAGGTGTACATGTTGCCAAGGTTGTCTTTGGTGACGTTGCCTGCAGCATCGTACGTCATTCCGATGCCGCTGAGCTGGTTGTTGGTTGTAGCGGTTGCGCTCAAGCCCTCGGTAATGCAATTCCCCGCCATGCCCGATGGAATCGCCCGGTTGGTCAGGTTCCCCCAACCGTCGATGGTGTAGGTCTCGCCCCAGCAGTTCGATGAGGTTGTGTTCACCGTGTTGGCCTGTGCGATTCGATTCAACAGGTCGTAAGCAAATACAGTGCTGCGGGTCGAGTCTACTTGGTTGAGCACCTGGAAGACGTTCCCATTGTCGCCGGTTGTGTATGCGGGCAAACTGCCGCACGTTGAATTGCTGATCGTGACACGCAGGTGGAAATCGTAGCAGAGGCTGAAAATCGCACTCTGGCCCACCCCAGCCGAAAGCATGAAGGGTTGCAGGCGATCATTGTAGGCATTGGAAGTGACAATTCCCGTTCCGTTGGTCATCCCAGCCAAGGCGCCATGTGGGGCATACATGGTAGGAGAATTCGTTGGAGGAGCCACAAAAGTGTTCGCGGAATCTGCAACCTGAGTGGTTCGGCCAGCGCCGCCGACGGTGTACGTGACCACATCTCCGCTGGGATAGGCGAGTGTCTTCAGTGAGCCGTCCAGGTAGTAGGTGTAGCCGACAATATAGGTTTTTGCCGACGACCCTTTATTCGCGGTCGCCTCGAAGACAGAACGCCCCATCGCATCATAGCTCAGAGTCGACGAGCTTAGACCGGCGCACATCCCGGTCCGACGGCCAATGAGGTTTGTCGGGGAGTTGATTTTGGGAGGTGCGGGTCCGGTACATCCGGTCAGAGCTATGCCGTCGTAGGAATAAAGTTCGGTTCCCTGGTTTGGGTCGAGGTGCGACTCTTTAACCAGCCGGTTCAAAACGTCGTAGGCATAAGTGTGGGTCGTCAGCGCTGTTCCCGTTTGGTTCGCCTTAGGCACAACTCTTGTGGTCAGGTTGCCGTTTAGATCGTAAGAATAGGTGATCGTCCCTGACTCAGGATTGCTGGCACTGGTCAGTCGCGACAACGCGTCGTAAACGAATGAACGCGGGCGCCAGTTGGAGGAGTTACTGCTTCCTCCTTTTTGAGTGACGCTCAATAAATTGTTCAACGGGTCGTAGGAGTAATCCGTAACCAGCGGACTGCTTCCCAAACCGGAATCGGCGCCTCCCGTCATCGAAGACGGTGCAGATGCGTAGAACGAAGGACCAGAAAAACACGGACTGCTGGGACACAGCTCTGAACTAGCGTAGCTGGCCGTGGTGGAGAGAGAGTAATCCGTGTCCGCTCCGGTCGTCGTAGCCGTTAGAGTAATGGTGCTTCCGTTGGCTGTTGCCGTAACAGAGCCGTCGATCTGACTCGCAAGAGCAGAGGCGATGGACGACGTTGTGAACGCTCCTGTAGGCGGAGGAGGCCCATACCCCGTCGAGTACTGTGTCCCGCCCACGGTCAGGGTAATGGTTCCACTGTTGTAAGCCGTTTGCGAACAGGACGTTGGGGGCGGCGGGCACGGGTTAAGGTTGAAGGTGTTACTTACCTGGCTGGAATTCTCGTTGATTGAAACCGTCGCGGTGCTCGGAGAACCGATGGTTGCTCCCGCCCCCGGTTCATCCACCTCGATGAGTCGTCCCAACCCATCAGAACACGATTGTCGGAGCCTTCCGGTTTCATCTGTGACCGTCGTGGCCACCCCGCTGGTGCTCACGCTACAGGTCTGATCATAAACGGTCTGGATCGCTGACCCATCCGGCTCAGAAACGTTATTGGTTCTGCCCAGCGCGTCATAGGTGTAAGTGGTCACGCCCCATGTGGCCTCGCCACAGTTCGAGTTCGCAGGATTGCAGCGGGTCGGGTTGTACACCTGATAGGTCTTCCCGGTCCCGTCGTACGTTGTAGCGGTATACGTAGCACCGTCGGGATCGGAAGACAAGATTGTCTCCACCGTGTGCCCCATGCCGTCGAAGGCTGTCGTACTCACCTTATTCAAGGTCGACGTGATCGACTTCGTGGTGGTGACGCTCGGAGAGGGAGTCGAAGCACTGTACTGCGCGTCGTTGTAGCAGAAGGTCGTTTTTCCGGTGTCCGGATAATCGATCTCACTGATCCGGTCGAGCCCGTCTGAAAAACTGCACCCTGCCGGAGGCGTGTTGTATTTGTAGTTGGTGACTTGGTTGTTGGCGTCCGTCGAACTCGTCACCTGACCGTCAGCATAGTTGTACGAGTATTTGTTCGTGTGCCCCAGCGGATCTGTGACCAGAGTCAAGTACGCGTTCGTATTCCCCGAAGGGTTGTCTGCATAGGAGTATGTGGTCGTGTGGTTTGAGCCGGTCGGCATATCGCTGCAGGTGCCGTTGCCGCACGGATCAGTCATGCTTTGCAGGTGACCATTATCGAAATACGCGTAGCTCGTAGTTGCCCAAGTGCTTCCACTAATCCATTTTGCTGCGGTGGCAACGTTGCCCCGGTGTGCTTGCGGCGGAGCGACCAATCCTACACCAGTACCGGAGGACTGGACAGTATCCGTGTATGTGTAGGTAGTCTGCTTAACCGTGTTACCTGAGCCATCATAAGTCTTAACGCTGTCGGGAGCGTCGAGGAGATTATCGCCAGTGCCGAAATTGTGGTACACGGTTGCGCTTTGCCGCCTTAGCGGTCCCATGGCAGACGTGTTGAGACCGTAGCTGAGGGTGCTTCCTGAAGGGCTGCCATACGGCAGCATGGCACAGGATGGATCAGCAGGTTTTGCCCCTTCGTTTTGGAACCCATATTCGTACTCGGCCAATACGCGGTTGAGGTTTGTCGAGTCGTAACAACGGAGTGTCGTCGAGCCCTGGCCATTGGACAGAATGGTTTGCTCGCCGATCATGGCGAACCGGTCAAGCCAAGTCTTGTTGACGGTCTTCAGGGTATTTCCAGTTCCGTTTGGCCCGTCTTTGTAGACCACGCTCTGTTCGACTGGGATCTGGTTAACAATCCCGTTCAGAGAGCAGCAAACAAAACCAGGCTCCACGACGGAACCATAGTTATAGACGGTGGAGGTCACCTGCCCAGTGCGCAGATCAGTGTTAGTAACGATTGTAGACTTGGTGCTCCAATTGGGATTGGAGTTTCCCGGCCAGCCGGTAGCGTAGGCGAATTGCTGATGTAAAACCTCGGTTGTTCCATCGTAACTGACGTAGCGGTCACTGATTGCTGGAGTGTCGTAGCTGGAGTAGCATTGAACATTCGTGTTATACGACTGATTAAAGTATTGTTGGTAGGTGGCTAGCGAAAGCGAGTTGTCCGCCCACTCATATCTTGCATAGCCCCCTTGTGGGAAAGTGATACGAATTAAGCCTCCGTACTGGCCACCATAGGTAAAAGCATATTTCGTTCCGTTTGGCAAATCGATTTCGCTGACTGCCTGGACTTGAAAACTGTTCGGATAGCCGTTGAAGGTGCAGCCGGGGCCAAAAGATGACGAGATCACATGGCTGACAGCAGGAAAAGTGAGGGTAATCGTTTCCCACTTCACAACGAAGTTGCCGCCCAGACCGGCCACCGTTAGCTGATCGCCAGTGCTGCTGCCAAGGCCAGTCCATGAAACCACTTGTCGCCCGAGAGTATCCGTATAACTTCCGCTCGGAAAAGAAGAGTTATAGTTTGTGCCATTTAGGGTGATGGTATTCCCATTTTTATCTGTAATCGTCTGTGCCAGTAATCCCCACGCAGATGGATTCGTTGAGCTTGGTAGATAGTTCACTGGGAATTGATACACAGTCCCAGAACGATCAACGATGTTCATTGGTTGCTGTATCGAGTCGTTTAGCGGGGCAACAATGGTTAAAAGCGATCCGTTGTCGGCTGTCAGATTGATGGGAGAAGTTTGGTTCTGATAACAAGGAAGGGGACTGTTTGCTGGGGGAGGGGTGTAAGGCCATTCGTTGGCGAGATATGGAGCACTCTCAACGCCTTCAAAACCGCGAAATGTGAGGTTCACGTCGCCGAGGCAGTAGTCAGTTCCCATGCCGTTAGGATCTGGTCGACTTTGGACAACCGCCACGGTTCCGGTGATACTGGGGAGTTCATAAGACCAACCGTTCAAATTGGAAGGTGGGGTGAGGCTTCCTTGCCAAAGAAGGCTACCCGCGAGATTTCCAACCGTAAACGATTCGGTGCTGCCGTAGTGTATTCCGAACGGAAAAGACAATTGGCGCCCAGGTGGAGTCGGAATGGGCAAGTCGAAGGAGACCGATCCGTCGGCCGGATTTACAGTTTCAGCCCCCAGGCCGATATAGTGGTGCCCCGCGCCTTGCGTCGGAGCCAACGCGGTTACGACGGGATCAGACACTTGGGCGGACGAGGTTCCGGCAGCGAAGATGACCGCGAGAAAGAAAATCCCAAACCAGATCAAGCATCTGCAGAGGCTTGCACCTGTCTGCGCGCCAATGGAGACTGAGTAAACTGCGTGCAATGCAGCTCGGGAGCGGGCCATTAGAAGTTCCTCCTGACAATATGAACAGAACTGCTCCGGCCCAGTTGGTGGCCGGTACAGCCATGCGCTTACTTGTCCGCACGATCACGCCGTCAACGACTCGCTGGCGCAATCCATTCACACATCAAGGGGAAGCAGCGAGAAGGATAACTGACTGAACAGAAGAACAGTCACCCGTCCAAAGAATCCTACCCGCTGAATTTTGTGAGAACGCTACGCTCTTGCGCTTGTGGATGTCAATAACGAAATCTGCGTTCGGTGCAGGGGGCACGTCTTACGGTGATCCGAATGACGCTGGCTCGGCGTACCAGTACTCTGCCCAAAGGGTCGTGGGGACGTGGGTTTCGCGGAACATCCTTGAACTCGAAACGCGACATTGTAGATTCTGGTTACGAAAACAGCACAGTAATTTAGGATGACCGAAGGTATGCCCCTCCGACCAGCGCTAACTAACCTTAGTTTGCGGAATCCAAACGCACATTTGTGCGCGTTGGAGAAATCTAGCATTCGTGTTTGCTGGAAAACGTGGCACTTCCGGTTTCCGTAGTGCACCTGGTGCGCCTTGCGTTATGTACGTACGTAACGTTGGCGTCGGGCTTCGGAGATTACGTCCTCAAACTGAGGCAGGAATGCGCAGCTAAACAAATAGGCAAACTCTAAAACAGCGAGGAAGGCATAACCAAGATAGCGCTGCCAATTCTTCTCGATGTTGGCAACCATTTCCATGTAAGCGGGCAATTCTCGCGTAGCGGTCGCCATTCTCGAAGCAATCGCAAATTCCTCCGCTTTCGCCTCCAAAGAAACCGTTGGACACAGTGTGGCGTGCCCTAGTTCGGCAAAGACACATTCCAGCATTTCTCGGAATTCGTGAAAGAGAGTGTGCACATGAGCGAAAGGCACCAGTTCATCTTCGGAAATGACGATTTCCTTCTTATCTTGAAACGAACAGTTAACTCCGTGGAGTCCCGGCGGCAGCGGAACAAACGACAAGCTAATTCCTTTTGCTAAACACAATTCCCGCATCGCAGTCGGCGTCATAAAGGATTTAGCGCCAAACCAGTCTACGAACTCATCAGCTAGAACTTGTTCTGTGGGAGGCCATTTCTCCGCATAACGCGAAATCACGGCCATGCAAAAACCCAAGAGCGGGTCATTCTCAGGTCCGTCCGTTAGCAATTTCACTATTAGGCCTCTTTCAATAGAGTTCGCTGGGTTAACTTCTCGTACATTTCCACAATAAAGCGCTTCGTTTCCAGGCTGACATGCGTTCCCTTTAACCGCGTACCCTGCTTAAACGTGGGATCGGTTAGGACATGCTGGTAGGCTTCCTCAATCTGCCGTCGCTTGGCATTTTCCGCCGAATCTTCTTCCAAGTAGCCTGCGACAACCAAAAGGTCGCGGTGGGGGACATCGTAGGCTTTGGCCAGCCGTTTCAGGATGTCGGGGTGAGGGGGATTGCGCAGCCCGCGCTCGATCTGGGAAATGTAGGCGTTGGATACCTTGGCTTGGGATTCGACCTGTTTGAGCGTCAATCCCCTGGACTTCCGCAACCGGCGCATGTAACTACCGAAGCTTTCCATAGCCTTTCAAGGATAATGCAGGACATTAACAACTGCAAGATTATTCATCCCCGGTTGACATCCACAATAGTGCGGCAGACAATAGAGACCATTGTTAGATTCCATTAACATAGAAGAGATCGGCTATGGCGCTTGAGTTGGGTCCGCGTACGGCACGATTTCCCTGTCCCCTCTGCGGGCTAGGTCTTGACGTGCGCCAAACCAAGAAAAAGAAGCCGTACGTGATCTGTGATT
>Ga0222749_10000143_pt1 | contig 44217 bp, 39 predicted proteins | sample IncBWH2Mmetat_FD_197234 | JGI IMG/M metagenome (GOLD analysis project Ga0222749, IMG submission 197234) | Metatranscriptome of lab incubated forest soil microbial communities from Barre Woods Harvard Forest LTER site, Petersham... | ecosystem: Environmental > Terrestrial > Soil > Temperate... | reverse complement strand
GTGGGGGTGGAGACTATCCTGCATTACACGTGCCGCGACCGCAATGTACTCAGCATCCAATCGGACCTGCTGGGCGCGGCGGCCGTGGGACTCAAAAATATTCTGTGCGTCACGGGAGACCCGCCGAAGCTGGGGAATTATCCGGATGCGACCGCGGTGTTTGACGTGGATTCTATCGGGCTGGTCAATATCGTCCACAACCTGAACCGAGGGTTGGATATCGGCGGCAATCCGATTGGCAACAAGACAGGAACCGGGTTCGTGGTCGGAGTGGGAGCCAACCCGGGTGTGCTGAACCTTGACGAAGAGATCAGGCGCTTTGAATACAAAGTCGAAGCCGGAGCGGAGCTGGCAATCACACAGCCGGTCTTTGACGTCAGCCTGCTGGAGATATTCCTGCGGCGCATCGAACACTGCCGCATTCCGATTATTGCCGGGATCTGGCCGCTGGTCAGCTTGCGCAATGCCGAATTCATGAAAAACGAGCTCAACGTTTCTGTGCCGGATTCCATTATGAAAAGAATGGCTTCGACCAGCAACGCCGACGCTGCCCGCGCCGAAGGCGTTGCCATTGCGCGCGAAATGCTGCTGGCTGTGCATAGTGAGGTGCAAGGCGTGCAACTCAGCGCACCGCAGTCGCGCTACAGCTCAGCGGTCGAGGTACTGCGGGCGCTGGGAGACGACGATGCACAAGCTAATGTGCAGGTTGGGGACTAGAAAACAGTTTTCGAGTTTCAAAGAACAGATCCCTCGACTGCGCTCGGGATTTCGCCTCGTGGCTCAGACGCCGCGAAAACGGCTCAAGTTTCTAGTTTCGAGTCTTGCAGGCAGATCCTGCAACCACAGGTTGAGAGTGCCTATAAAGCTGCGTAGGAAGCACAGCTTATGGTGCAACTTAATCATTGAGCCAATATGAAGTAAAAGGCCCGAACGTTTAAAAACTTTCGTGGTTGGGAAGTTCGGTTTTGGGCATACAATAAGCCCATTGGAGTTTTGGTTTGCCTAAGTTTGAAGAGTGCCTGGCCCGGCTGGAAAAAATAGTACACGAACTGGAAAAAGGTGAGCTCCCGCTGGAAAAAGCCCTAGCGCTATTCGAGGAAGGTGTACAACTCTCGAACGCGTGCCGTAAAGAGCTGGATGAGGCCGAAGGCAAGATTGAAATTCTGATGAAGCAGAACGGGAAATTGCAGCCGGAACCGTTCGAGAACCGCCCGGCTGAAGCAGTCTCGAAGACTTAACATATTCAACGTTCCCATAGTGTTTGAGTTTTTCGGTTGCCGCCGCATCCGGAAAACAAAGTTTTTCACCCGCCGTGAAAACGGCCTAGCCTTCCAAGGTGAAATGTATGAAGCCTCTCAATCTTGTTGTTGCGCAAACTGATCCCCGGAATGCTGAGGTTCTGGCAGGAAATCTGCAGAGCCATTTCAAGGGGGTTTCTCTGGCCCACGACTTGCAGGAAGTGCGGCAAGCGATTTTGCAGAACCGCGCAGATGTAGCTGTGATTGATCTGGAGATGGCGCCCCTATTCGAAGTGGATAAACTGCGGCAGGAGTTCAGCAAAGTGGAAATCGTGTGCACACACCGCCTCGCGGATGATCGCATGTGGTCGGCCGCCCTGGGAGTAGGGGCGGTGGATTGCTGCCATCCGTCAGATGTGCGCGGAATCGTGCTGGCCGCCAATCGCACCCAGATCATGGCGCGTACGACCGCAGCCTGAGGATGTCAGTTCAAACCGGCCATCGAGGCCTATCCATGGCCGTAAATTTGAATTATTGTGCTTAAAAAGCCTGGCTGAACGCCGGGCTTTTTGCTTCCCTCTTGTTATACTCAATGTTTTCCCCATGCCATCTGCCTCGATCCAAGAAACCTTAGAAGCAGGACGCCATATCGTAGATGCGGCCCTGGATCGCCTGATCCCATCGGCTGACCAGCAGCCTGAATCCATTCACAAAGCCATGCGGCACAGTGTATTTGCCGGCGGAAAACGCCTGCGGCCAATCCTGTGCATGGAAGCAGCACGCATGATTGCAGGCTCGCTTCCAGCGGGAGTTGAAGAGTTGGGCTCGGCGCTGGAGATGCTGCATACGTATTCTCTGATCCATGATGATCTGCCCGCGCTGGATAACGATGACTTGCGACGCGGGCATCCGACGTGCCATGTGGTCTATGGTGAAGCCACCGCCATCCTCGCGGGAGATGCGCTGCAGACCTTCGCGTATGAGGTGCTGGCAAAGCTGCGCTGCCCGGCGGAGGCCAAAGTCCGCATCATCGAAGAGATAGCCCACGCGACCGGAACAGTAGAAGGCATGATCGGCGGCCAGGTCATGGACCTTGAGGCCGAGCGGAAGACTCCGGACGGGAAAACACTGGAATTTATTCACCGCTACAAAACCGGCGCCTTGATTACGGCGAGCCTGGTGACAGGCGGGCTGTATGCAGGCTGCGGTCACGCGGAGCTGCAACGGCTGCGCGATTTCGGGCGCTCGGCCGGACTGGCGTTTCAGATTATCGACGACGTGCTCGACGTTACACAGTCTTCGGCGCAGTTGGGTAAAACTGCCGGCAAAGACCAAGCGGTAGAAAAAGCTACTTACCCTGCCCTGTTCGGCGTGGAAGCCTCGATCAAACAGGCGGACATGCTCGTAGCCTCTGGTTGTTCGGCGCTCGATTCTTTCGGCGGGCGCGCTGACACGCTGAAAAACCTTGCCTACTTCCTGGTGGAAAGAAAAAAGTGAGCGAGCCGCTGGACATCCTGGCCATTGCCGCGCATCGCGACGATGTAGAACAAACCTGCGGCGGTACGCTGCTGAAGATGGCCGAGGCCGGACATCGCACCGGCATCCTTGATCTCACGCAAGGCGAGATGGGAACACGCGGCACAGCGGAAGACCGCGCACGTGAAGCTGCGGCGGCCGCAAAGATCCTTAAAGCCAGTTGGCGGTCGGCGCTCGATATCCCTGATGCGCGCGTGGAGAATACCTGGGAGAACCGGCTGAAAGTTGCGCGCGTGATCCGCGAGCAGAGGCCGAGAGTGGTGATTCTTCCCTACTGGCAAGGACGGCATCCCGATCACTACACGGCTTCCACGCTGGGCTATGAGGCCTGCTTCCTGGCAGGCTTGAGAAAATTGGATTTGCCGGGCGAGGCGCATCGTCCTTTTAAAATTATTTATGCGACGTTGTATTACGATGTGCGTCCGACATTTGTCGTAGACATTACTGAACAGTTCGAGCAGCGGCTGGATTCTCTCTACGTCTACGAGTCACAATTCACCGATCAGGAGGCCGGCAGCAAAGACTTCCCTGCCCGCGCCGAAATCCGCGGACGGGTGGAAGCCATGGCCAGATTCTATGGAATGCTGGCGGGCGTAAAGTATGCCGAGCCGTTCTTGCAGAAAGAAGTCGGATTGGTAGAGGACCTGACGCTGATTCCGGTGAAGTCTATATAGCAGTTGCCAACAAAAATTAAATCGCTGAGGAACGCAGAGGTGTTAACGTCTTTGCGTGGATTTTTCGTGGCAAAGTAAAGGCTCCCGCTTACGAAAGTGGGAGCCTTTTCATTTGTTCGATATCAATGCGTCAATCAGTGATTTGCGTTTATTGCGTCACAGTCTTTACAGCGTCGCCAACTCTAAATCCCGTACCAGAAACTGGGGTGCATACAGAAGAGATATCATCCACATCTGTAACACGAACAACGCCAATGGTTGAGGAGAGGCGGCGAATCACCTTACCGGTTGCCGGATCTTTGATTTCCCTGCTGACTCGCTCAACGTTGAGCTGGTCGCCGACCTTCAGGCCGGCTTTTGCGCCTACATTGAGAACAATCTGTCCGCCATCGACCGCAGCCACAAGGCCCGAGACAGTGATGGTACGCGCCTCAAGTTTTCCGGAATCGGCAATGAGCTCGGTACTGGTTTGCTGAACGGCCAATTTTACAGCTTCGCCGATGATGGTATTTTGAAAATCGCTGCTGCCGAAATCAACGTTGCCGGCGCCGAAGCCGTGCCAATTGCCTCCGCCGCCGAGCAGCGAAGTGCTCTCGCGCGAAGATTCGCCCTTGCCCTCGGCCACGCCCAAAATCTCAGCGGTATCAATGTTGACGATGCGCGCGTCAATGCCCACGATGGCTTTGCTCTTCTTGTGGCCAAAACCGCCGATGCCAAAGCCGCCAAATCCCCCGCCGGCGCCGCCAACATTCGTGTTCTTGGTTTCGTTTCCAAACTGGGTGATGCTGCCGACGATGATCGCGTCCACACCAAGAAGCTTGCCAATTTGCGCGGCCGAAGTTGGATTGGCCCGGTCGCTATTGGAAAAATTCTGTTCGGCCAGGATTTTATCCATGGCCTTGCGCTCAATCACGGAATAGGTGCCGTCTTTCACCAGATACTTGACGAGGAGATCAGAGATGCCCTTGCCTACGTCGACATCCGAACCAAAAATCGCCCCCACGTCGCTATGGACGGTGCCATAATCAAAATCAAATACGGCCACGCGCTTCTTGCGCGCAGTGGCAGGACCGGCAGTTTGTGCCGCCGCAACAACGGTAAGCAACATCCACACAAAAAATGCGCGCAACAATGTTCTGTTCATCGGTATTCTCCTGGAAGTGTTGAGAGGAAAGAGAATCTTACCACCACGGTTGCCAGTGTCAAGAGGTGGGTGGCCGGTTCTGCGAAACACGCCCCCTGGATATCCCCGTGGAAATCCAAACGGCTGAATAGGCTCGTACTTACTAAACTTGACCCAAAATCAGGCCGGGAGCATAATCTCGGGTATTCCTCGGTTTTCAAGATAAGCGGTTTCGAGTGCACTCTGCCTCGGAGGCGGGTCTCCATTCGGGACTTTAATTTGTTCTTAAGGAGTCTGAGATGAGCGATCCAGTCACCAAACGGCTCGGGGACTACGAAATTCTAAGCACATTGGGCAGCGGCGGCATGGGCCGCGTCTACAAAGTCCGAAACGTTATCACCGATCGTGTGGAAGCGATGAAAGTGCTTTTGCCCGATCTGCAGGGGCACGAAGATGTAGCCGCCCGCTTTCTGCGTGAAATTAAAGTGCTGGCAGCCCTCAAGCATCCCAACATCGCGGCGCTTCTGACTGCGCTCACCATCGAGAATCAGTTGGTCATGATTATGGAGTACGTGGAGGGCCAATCTCTTTCGTCCCGGTTGAACCAGGGAGCGATCCCGGCCGGGGAGGCGCTGAAATACGTTGACCAGGTGCTGGACGCGCTCAGTTATGCGCATAAGCAGCACGTCATCCACCGCGACATCAAGCCCGCCAACATGATGCTGACACCCGAGGGCACCGTGAAATTGATGGACTTCGGTATCGCGCGCTCCGGCACCGAACCCAGGAAACTTACGGCAACCGGGTCGACCTTGGGCTCGCTGAGCTACATGTCTCCCGAACAGGTAAAGGGCGAAGCCGCCGATGAACGTTCCGATTTGTACTCGCTTGGCATATCACTCTACGAGATGGTCACGGGCGAAAAGCCCTTTCATGGCGATAGCGATTTCTCCATCATGGCCGCGCAGATTAACCAGCCGCCGACGCCACCGGTGAATTTGCAGCCTGGACTTCCCAAATTGGTGAATGACATCATTCTCCAGTCGATCGCCAAGGCCCCGGAGCAGCGCTTCCAGTCCGCGGACGCATTTCGCCAGGCTGTGAAGCAAGCTGGGCGCGACATGCAGAACGAAGTGACGTTAGTGCGGGGCTCGCAGGAGATTCCTGCGAACGCCGTGGCTCCACTGTCCAACCATGATGCGATAACAGCAGTGCGGGGCTCGCAAGAGATTTTTCTGAGCGGCACGAAGGCTACACCGGCGGCCGCTCGTACGGCGCCAGCCGTGACCGCCAGGCAGCAGACCCCGGAACCGCCCGCGGCCCAGCCGATGCCCACTCCTCCACCGCAACCCACTGGCACTGGTCATCGCGGCTTATACATGGCATTGGGAGCATTGGTGGTGGTCATTGTTCTGGTTGCGGCCGGCTTGTATGTACCGAGGTGGAAGAAGGCTTCCGCTGCCAACGCGCAGGACTCTGGAACTCAGCAGGTATCCACGACGACAAGCTCACCGCCAACTACAAGTTCACAGCCGCAGCAGCCGGCTGCTTCTGACAATCATGCGACAGAGCCCAACCCTGGCGAGGTCAACAGCAATGGCAATGGCGAGGTCGTTGGCGCGCAGAGCGCTGGCTCGCAGAGAAAGAAGCCATTCGCCGGTAACGCTAGCCTCGCGCCCAGCAATGGCGGAGCCGCCAGCTCCCAGCCACCGCCGGATACGGCGGAATTAGACGCCATCGAGCACGAAATTGATCAGCTCTCGAGCCGCGCTGCTGCCGTGGATAGCAGCCTCGATAATCTGCAGCGTCAGCAGCAAGCCGCGGGCTATGGACTGCGCGGCGACATCGCTTCCAAACAGGCCAGCATGAAAATGAATCTAGCGAAGGCCCAGGATGCGATCAACCATAACGACGCAGAGCGCGCAAAGAGATACGCAAAAATGACTGACGCTGACGTCGAAGCGCTCGAGAAGTTTTTAGGGCGATAACTGTTAGGAATTAAACCGCAGAGGACGCTGAGGCATTAATGTCTTTGCATGGATTGCCCCACAGGCCGCGCCTCACCAAGTCTTAACCACTTCTAGATATTGATTCTCCTTTCGTAAAACTTAGGAATGCTTGACAAAGACATTCCATGGCATTATACATAGCAATACAAGGTATATGGTCTTGCTTAGGAATACCAAAGCCGAGCCCGACGAGAAGTGGGAGGCACAGCTTCGCAAAGGCTGCCTGGAGCTGGCTATTCTGGCTAGCTTGTGGGAGAAGCGGCTCTACGGCCTGGAAATCCTGCGCGTGCTGGAAGAAGACTCAAAGCTGGTACTGGCTGAAGGCACGGTGTATCCCATTTTGGGGCGCCTTAAGGAAGAAGGGTTGCTGCAGTCAGAGTGGGTCGAGGCTGACGCAGGTCATCCGCGTAAATACTATTGGTTAACCGCAGCCGGTCGCCAGAAGGCAGCCACGATGGCGCAGTTTTGGAATGGCTTTGCAGCCAACTTAACTCGCCTGCTGAAGCCAGTCCTGAATGGAAGGTGAACATGATGAGCACAACGATTTCGAATCCGATGATTGAAAACTATTTTTCTGAACTGGAAAAGAAAATGCCGGGTTGCTCCAAAGCCGAACGGGAAGAATTCATACGTGAGATCCGCGCCCACGTGCTTGACCGGCTGCTGCAGACGGCTGCTCCCACAGAAGAGGAATACCGGGCAGTTCTGGCAGCCGTGGGCACGCCCGAAGAAATTGCCCGGCAGTATCGCCTGGAGCTGATGCTGAACCGTGCCGCCAAGAGCAGGTCGCCGCTGCTTCTGCTGCGCAGCACGTTACGCTGGGCGGTTACAGGGGTGCAGGGCTTTGCAGTTTTCCTGGTTGCCTGCGTCGGTTACATGCTGGCGCTGGGATTGTATGTGCTGGCCGTCCTTAAGCCGATTTTTCCACACAACGTTGGAATGTTTGTTGGTCCGCGGGGGATGAATATTGCTTATATGTCACATCCTCGTGGCCAGGAAGTTTTGGGCCCTTACTTTACCCTGGTGATGATGTTCGCCGGGCTTTTTCTGATGCAAGGTACTACCCTGCTCCTCAGGTTTTTGATCAACCGTTTTGGGAAATTGAAGCAAAAAATATGATTGTGAAATCCTACTTGCGCTGGGCGATGGCTACGCCGTCGCGCATGGGAACGATGGTGGTGAAAAAATCGGGCGAGGCGTACAGGAGCCGGTTGAATTCCTGGATCGCCCTGGTGGAATCGTCTTTCGCGTTTGGGTCAGCGACGTATCCACTCCATAGCACATTGTCGGTGATCAGCAACCCGCCTTTGCGAAGGCGTTCGGTGGCCAGAGGCAGCACGCGCGGATAATCTTCTTTATCCACGTCGTTGAAGATAATGTCGTAGGAACCCGGCTTCTCTTCCGAAAGAATTTCCAGCGCGTCGCCGAGGCGGACATCAATGCGGGCGGCTACGCCCGCGCGCTCGAAGTAACGGCGGGCTTCATCGGCGTTTTTCTGACTGCTATCGGTGTACACCACCCTGCCGTTCGGGCCCACGGCGCGCGCCCACCAGATGGTGGAGTATCCAATGGCCGATCCGAGTTCAAAGACGGTTTGCGCTTTGGCGATCTGCGCGAGTTGATACAAAAAACTCGCCACCAGGGGGCCAATAATCGGGATATCGCGTTGTTTGGCCTGGGCCTCCATTTCGCGCAGGACTTCGTCGCGCTGGGGCAAGATCGCATAGAGATAGTTTTCGACGGATTCGGCGGTGATGGGGTTCATGTGTGGGCCATTTCAAGATCAGCCGAGGGTTTCGCCGGGCTTCAGTTCGATGATCTCGATGCCGAGATCGGAGGCCAGGTGCTTGAATTCAGCAGGCGTCCCGGTCAGCATGGGGAACGTACCGTGATGAATGGGAATCACCGCCTTGGGCCGCAGCAGGCGGCAGGCATAGGTGGCCTCGCGCGGTCCCATGGTGAAGTGGTCCCCAATCGGCAGCAAGGCAAGATCGGGTTTGTAGAGATCGTGAATGATCTGCATATCACTGAAGACGGCGGTGTCGCCCGCGTGATAGATCTTCAGCCCATTGTCGAACTCGAGAACATAGCCGCAGGGGTCTCCGGCGTAGATGGTCTGCCCTTCATCCTCGACGCCGCTAGAGTGTAAGGCGTGCACCATGGTGATACGGACACCGGCCACGGTCTGGGAGCCACCCTTGTTCATGGGCTGCAACTTCTCGACACCCTTTCTCCCAAACCAGGCACAAAGCTCAAAGATCCCAATCACCACGGGCTTGTGCTTCTTGGCGATTTCCACCACGTCACCCATGTGATCGGAGTGGCCATGCGTCACCATAATCAGGTCCACCGCCTTAATGTCTTTTTCTTTTTCCGGACAGGCAGGGTTGTGTTTACACCAGGGATCAATGAGGATGATGCTCCCGCTGGTGGTTTCAATACGAACACAGGAGTGTCCCAGCCAGGTGACTTTGAGACCTTGAAGATCCATAGAGTTCCTTTAAGACCCCTGATTGTAAATGAATTAACCACAAAATGAGTTAACCACAAGGAGACAGAGGACACCTGAAGAGAATTATGAGGGAGAACAGCACTAGGACGCCCGGTCGCGCCAATAATTTCTGAGAGCCTCATCAATATGCTGACGCTCAAAGTCATCCTCGTCTCTTTTTAAGGTGAGATAGGCGACAATCGCTGCTGCCTGCTCCTGGTTAAATATGGCGAACCTGTGACGAACGTGCTCAAACCACGTCCGCTCGCCGTATCTCCGTGGGTTGATTCGCTCGCCTCGCGACGTCTCATCCAGCCCATGCGTCAAGTGGAAGATAGGATTACTTCGCTCCAACTGACCGCGAATGTCGGCAATCAGGTAAGCAGGCAGATAGAAACGGAACGCCTCGTCTGAGAAAAAACTCAGGGCTGAAGCAAAGCCGGCAGGCGCCTGATCCAGGAACGCCGGGGCCAGGACTCGCCAGTCGGCTTTGCCCTTAAACTCCTGCTCCAATAAGTGTGGCTCGTCACCCTCATTACCGCCCTTGAGACACCAATCCCCTGGATACTCCACTGCGGCGAACGCTAAGGCTATCTGTGCGGCTATTGCTTCCTTGTCGTGCATATGACAATCGGTGATCGAGCGGTCTGGATCGGCCATCAACGGCCGAATCTATAATAACGAGAAACGTCCTAAACGAACTCCCACGATTCCGTGGGGCTTGCATTTGGCCCCGGTTGCCTTCATACTGGATATCTACCATGAGTGCTTGCGCCCATACAGTGTGTATGTGTTGTTGCTGCCCTTGTTGTGTCTTCTGGGGTAATGGGCTCAAGCGGTCAGTCAAGTCATAAATCCAATAAAAGCTTAAGCCTAAACGAACCAGAAGCACATGGTTAGGGTGCTTTTTTGTCTCCAAGTAAGACATTTCCAGGCAAGACAGGAATTGAGCAACAACAGGAATTGAGCAAGGAAAATTCAGGCAAGACAGGAATGAAGTCATGAAGGCCTCAAATTCAGTTTGGAAAGAACAGCTCGCGGGAAAAATACCGGAAACTCTGGCCCGCGAGATTGACGTGTTCGAAACCGAGATCATCCTGAGAAAACAGGGCAAGCTGGATGAACGTCTTTTCGCCGAAACCCGGCTGCGCAGGGGCGCTTATGGGCAGCGTTACGACAACGGCCAGAGACACGACGGGCAGAAGGTGCAGAAGATCGCCTATTCCTCCGGCGAATTGACCAAAGGCCCGATGACAATGTGGGACGCGCCCGGCATGCAGCGCATCAAGATTCCCGGTGGCGGGCTCAACGCCGAGCAGCTTGAGGTGATGGGCGAATTGGCGGAAGAATATTCTGACGGCATTGCCCACGTCACGACCCGGCAGGACTTTCAACTTCACTACATCCAGATTGACGACACGCCCAGCCTGATGCGGCGGCTGGCGGCGGCGAACATCACTACCCGCGAGGCCTGCGGCAACAGCGTTCGCAACCTTACGGCTTGCCCCTATGCCGGGGTTTGCCCCGATGAAGTTTTCGATGTAACGCCTTATACGCATGCCTTGGCGAAATTTCTGTTGGGACATCCTGACTGCCAGAACTTTGGCCGGAAGTTTAAGCCGGCATTCAGCGGTTGCGCGCAACATGCTTGCGGAGTGACGAGTCTGCACGACCTGGGACTCATTGCTACGAAGCGGATTGAAAACGGAGTAGAAAAGCGCGGCTTTGAACTCTACGTGGGCGGCGGACTAGGCACAGTTCCCTACCAGGCAAAGCTGTTTGATTCCTTCGTTCCGCCGGAAGAATTACTGCCGCTGGCGCAATCCATCGCACGAGTCTTTGCCAGGCTGGGCGAGAAGAAGAACCGCAACCGGGCGCGCATCAAGTTTCTGGTCCACGATTTGGGTATCGAGAAATTTAAGGAGTTGGTGCTGGAAGAGCGTAAGACCCTGACTCCCGACCCCAGATGGACCGAATTTATAAAGGATGCCGAGCAATTTACAGAAGCGCCGCTGCGGCCAGCGGGTACGTGGCCCATTCCGAATTCAGAGGCCTTCGGGCGCTGGCTCAAAACCAATACGCGTCTGCAGAAACAAGCGGGGTACGTTACGGTGACGGTCGCGCTTCCATTGGGCGACATTACGGCCAACCAGCTACGGTCTTTGGCAGACATCGTTCGGCGCTTCACCAAAGAAACCGTGCGCACGACGGTGGAACAGAACTTCGTGATTCGCTGGGTCAGCCAGGGCGATTTGCAAGAGCTCTACAACGCGCTGCATGCCGTGGGTTTGGCTGAGCCGGGAGCTGGAACGATTCTGGATATCGTCTCCTGCCCGGGTACGGATACCTGCAAGCTGGGAATTTCTTCTTCGCGCGGTCTGGCGGGCGAGTTGCGCAAAAGACTGGCGGAGAAGAGTTTTGAATTGGATGAGGCAGTTCAGAACCTGCATATCAAAGTCAGCGGCTGCTTCAACAGTTGCGGACAGCATCATGTGGCCGACATAGGTTTTTACGGCGTCAGCCGCAAGATTTCTGGATACGCTGTGCCGCACTTCCAGGTCGTTCTGGGCGGCGAGTGGGAGCACAACGCCGGCTCTTACGGATTGCCGGTGGTGCCGGTGCCTTCCAAGAATATTCCCGAAGTGGTCACGCGGTTGACGGAGCGCTACGTGGCTGGACGGAACAGCGGAGAAAGCTTCAAGGATTTCGTTAAGCGGATCGGTAAGGCGGAGTTGAAGAATCTGCTGGACGATCTCACAAAGCCTCCGGCGGGAGATCGCTCTTACTTCAGCGATTGGGGAGATCCGCGCGAATACAGTTTGGGAGATATGGGCGTAGGCGAGTGCGCGGGAGAGGTGGTTTCGGCGGTCGAGTTCGATCTGGCTGCTGCCGAACGCGAGGTGTTCGAGGCCCAACTCGCCCTCGAGAAGGGACTCGCAGACGAGGCGGGAAAAACCGCCTATCAAGCTATGCTACGTGCGGCGAAAGGGCTGGTAAAGATCAATCATCCCAATGTGACGGACGATCCGGACCAGATCATTTCTGAATTTCGCACGCGGTTTTACGATACGCAGCTATTCTTTGATCCGTTTGCAGGTGGGAAGTTTGCAAACTACCTGTTTGATGCCCACCTGAAAGCGAGTCAAACCTATACTTTAGAGTCAGGCCGCTATCTAATTGATGAGGCACAGCTTTTTGTTGATGCGGCGCACAGTTGTAATAACCGGTTGGGGACGCCGGTGGCGGTGGCGAAGTGATGGCCCTGCCGTCCGGAACAACCGAATCCATATTAATTAAGGAACCGCGATACATGGAACTGCAGCACGTTAATGTGAAACTCCTGGTGAAAGATCCGGAGAGGGTTGACCTCGATCCGCTGGTGCCGGTGTTTCATAACTGGATCCAGGGACAGGTTTTCGAAGGGCAATTAGTGGATGTGGCCGATTACCGCCATGTCCCTGCCGGGCCGGGAGTGATACTGATTGGACTGGATGGCGACTACAGCGTGGACAACACCGACAGCCGGTTGGGGGTCCGCTACAACCGCAAGGCCGTGCTCGATGGCAGCAATCAGGACCGGTTGAAGCAGGCAACGCGTGCTGCGCTCAGCGCATTGCAGCGTTTAGAAGAAGAAACGAGCCTGGGAGGACAACTGCACTTTAACGGTCAGGACGTTGAAATCTTCGTCAACGACCGCCTGATGGCGCCGAATCGCACGGAGACCCGCGAAGCGTTTAAATCGGATTTCGAGAGCTTCTCCGATAAGTTATTCGGCCCTGGGAAATATTCTCTCGCGTACAGCGACGATCCTCGCAGGCTGTTCACGGTGTCATTGAAAGCGTTGCAGTCTATCCCGGTGGAGCAGTTGTTGGCAAATTTGAGCTAGTCATCGTCCTTCCCTCTGTCATGTTGAGCGGAGCGCCACGATTCCATTGGCAGTTGCATAATCTCAAGCGCGGAGTCGAAACACCCCGAGAATGTTTCGGTATACATGTCGCATCAGGGAATTTTCTCGAAGATGCTGCGGGCGAACAGTTAGGCTTCCGCTTCCCACTCCATTCAAGATTTCGTGCAACCAGGCCGTAGAGTGGGTCCATCTCGCGAAGCAACAAATTTTCTCCAGGCGCTCCGCTCAACATGACAAGTTAAGAAAACCCTGTTCTGCCCTCGTAGTTTAAAATTCAAGTCTTGCGGAGAACCATGCTGTCATCCAAAAATGGCGTCGCTGCGTCAGCAATACTGGTAACTGTGCTTCTGCTCTCTTTCCCTAAGATCCAAGCGCAGGAACCTACCTCGCAACCCAACAAAGCGGAGCACACGCTGGTGTTCATGACCGACTTCGGCTTGCTTGATGATTCAGTCGCAATCTGCAAGGCGGTGATGCTGCGTGTTGACCCGACGCTCAGGATCATGGACATTACGCACGACGTTACACCCTATTCGATTGTTGATGGAGCCCGCTATCTTTCGGGGACCTCGCCTTACTACGGGCCGGGGACCGTATTCGTTGCGGTTATAGACCCTGGGGTTGGCAGCAGCCGCAAGGCGATTGTGGCCAAGTCGAAGCTCGGCCAGTACTTTGTAGTGCCGGATAACGGCCTGCTCACGCTGATCGAAGACAGGGATGGCATTGCCGAAGCGCGGGAGATCACAAACCCGGAATGGATGATTGGAGGCAAACTTTCTTCCACGTTTCATGGGCGCGATATCTTTTCTCCTGTGGGCGCTCATCTTGCGCGAGGCGATGATTGGACGCAAGTCGGTCCGATTGTGCCGAAGTTAGTACGCCTCAACCTGGTGCAGGCAACCATAGAGGCTGGCGGATTGAGCGGCGAAGTGATTGCCATTGACGGTCCGTATGGAAATCTGATCACCAACATTGAAGCTGACCGGTTTGCAAAACTGGGTTACAAGATCGGCGATCAGGTGAGGTTTACAATCGCGGAGCAGCCCTACACCATGCCGTTTGTGCGGACCTTCAGCGATGTCCCGAAAGACAAACCTCTGTTGTACATTGATTCACGCGGGCACCTTGCCATCGCGATCAATCAGGGCAATGCGCAAGCGCTGTTGCATGTAACCACGCCGAGCCCGTTGTTGATTGAAAAAAAGAAAGAACGATGAAAGCAGTCCTTAGGTGTCAGTCCTCGGTCCTCAGTCTTTCAGTTAAACTTGCATCGTTTCCTTGGCGCCCGGTTTGTGCACATAGATAAATCAACCGCTTTCCGATTTGGATGCTGCGCGTCCAATTGCTATAGAATGTCTGCGATTTTCAAACCTAAAGGAAGTTGTCACTTATGAAATATTTCACGCTTGCTCTGGTGCAGTGCTGCTTGTGGATTTCCGGCTTGGCGATTGCCCAGGAGTTGCCAACCACTCCGGTACGGAACGTCACGGATGATTACTTCGGAACAAAAGTAGTTGATCCCTACCGGTGGCTGGAGAACACGTCAGACCCAGAAGTTGTGGCATGGATGAAGGCGCAGAATGACCACACGCGAACCATGCTGGCTGCCATCCCAGGCCGGGACAAGTTACTGGACCGGATCAAGGCGCTGGACAATGCTGGCGCTGTGGTGTCAGGCCTGCAAGTGTGGGGTGGACGTTACTTCTATTACAAAGTGGAGCCTGGTTGGGACAATCGCAAACTTTACGTGCGCGACAGCCTGAGTGCAGCAGAGCGGTTGCTGGTGGATCCCGAGAAGCTGACGACGGCCGATGGGAAACATTATTCCATTGATTATTTTCAGCCGTCGCCCGATGGCAAATACGTGGCCTACGGAATTTCTCTGGGAGGCTCAGAAGAGAGCGTTCTGCACGTCATCGAAAGCGAGACGGCGCGCGTGCTGCCGGATACGATTGACCGGGCGCAATTCGGCTCTCCCTCGTGGCTGCCGGATGGCAAATCATTTTTTTACACGCGGACACAAAAGCTGGGCGCGGATGCGCCGCCGACCGCGAAGTACCAGAAGCTGCGTGTGTACCGCCATGCGCTGGGAGGCGATCCAGAAAGCGAACCGCTGGTCTTCGGGTATGACGCAAGCCCGAACGTGAAAGTGCTGGAAGACGATTTTCCCTTTGTAGCGTATTCGCCGGGAGCGCCCAAATACCTGGTGGCGGCGGTAATCCACGGAGTGAAACGCGAATTTGATATCTACGCGACCCGGCTTGATGGCAACCTGGAGGCAAAGACCTCGTGGAAAAAGATTGCGGATGAGAACGATGACGTGATCGGCTTCGATGTCCACGGCGACGACATTTACCTTCTGTCTCACAAAGGTGCGCCACGATTCAAGGTACTGCGGACAAGCATGGAGACGCCTGATCTAGCGCACGCAGCAGTGGTCGTGCCGGCGAGTGAGGTTGTGGTGGTGAACGTTGCCGCCGCATCCGACGGAGTCTACATACAAGATCTGGATGGTGGCATTGGACGGCTGCGTAAGCTGAGCTACGGCAAAGGTGGAGTGGAATCGGTGAAGCTGCCATTCGACGGCGCGATCCAGTTGCTATACACGAATCCGACGGCGCCGGGCGCATGGCTGGAGCTGGTGTCGTGGACCAAGTCGCCGCTGTGGTACTTGCTGGATGCAAAGTCAGGCAAGCTCACCGATACAGGATTGGTGCCGCCCTCCCCAGTGGATTACTCACAAATTGTGTCGGAAGAGGTGAAGGCCAAGAGCGCGGACGGAACGATGGTGCCGCTGTCAATTATCCATAAAAAAGACATGGCGCTGGATGGATCGCATCCAACTTGGCTGGAAGGTTATGGAGCGTATGGCATTACGATAGATCCCGCGTTCCGGCCGACGCTGCTGGCCTTCTTTGAGAAGGGTGGGGTCTACGCCGTGGCGCATGTGCGCGGCGGCGGAGAATACGGAGAAGATTGGCACCAAGCTGGACAGAAGCTGACCAAGCAGCACACCATTGACGACATGCTGGCTGGTGCGCAATACCTGATCGAGCATAAATATACGTCAGCGGCGCACCTGGCCGGCGAAGGAACCAGCGCGGGTGGCGTCACAATTGGTGGAGCAATCACGCAGAGACCTGATTTGTTTGGAGCGGCGCTGATTCGCGTGGGCGATTCCGATTCCCTGCGATCGGAGCTGATGGCCAGCGGACCGGCGAACATTCCCGAATTCGGAACGGTGAAAGAGCGGGATGGGTTTAAGGGACTCTATGCCATGGACGCATATGTGCACGTGAAGCCGGAGACGGCGTATCCGGCGGTGCTGCTGACGACGGGAGCCAACGATCCGCGGGTGGCGCCGTGGCAAGCGGCCAAGATGGCGGCGCGGTTGCAAGCAGATACGTCGAGCGGCAAACCTGTATTGTTGCGCGTGGATTATGACGCGGGACACGGGTTAGGATCAACGAAATCGCAGCGCGACGTGGAACTGGCGGATGAGATTGCGTTCCTGTTTTGGCAACTGGGAGTACCGGAGTATCAGCCACACGGGGGAGACAAGAAATAGCACCTCAAGTTTTCAAGTTTCCAGTTTCGAGCAAGAGAGCTTTCTGAGAACTGAGAGCTCCTTCAAAACCTCTGCGTAACTCCGCGTCCTCTGCGGTGAGGCTTTTGTACTTGGCTAAAAGCTAAGAGCTAAGAGCTTCATCCCGTCGGACTAAGGACTGTTTTGAGATTCACTGATAATCTATTGCCATGAGCGTACCCCCCTTTGCCACGGGACTTCAGCTTCTTTTTTCCCACGAACAAATTGCCAACCGCGTAGCCACCATGGGCGCGGAGATCAGCCGCGACTTCCGCGACGAGCCGGTGCTGTTGCTGGGCGTGCTCAAAGGCGCCGCGATTTTTCTGAGCGATCTGGCGCGCTCACTGACCGTGGAGGCCAGCTTCGACTTTCTCGCCGTCTCCAGCTACGGCAAAGGAACAAAAAGCAGCGGCGAGGTGCGGCTGACGAAGGACATCGATGAATCCCTGCAGAGCAAGAATGTAATTCTGGTGGAAGACATTCTCGACACCGGCCTGACGCTGAACTATCTAAAAAAACTGATCTCGGCGCACCAGCCGCGCTCGCTGCGCATTGCCGCCTTGCTCGATAAACCTTCGCGCCGCGTGCAGCCGGTGCAGGCTGACTACCTGGGATTCACCATCGAAGATTTCTTCGTGGTCGGCTACGGCATGGATTACGCAGAACGCTACCGCAATCTGCCCGATATCTGCATTCTTTCGCCGGAAATGCGTTAAACCAACAGGTATGGTTCAGCGGTCTTAGCAGTTTGAAAGTCTTTATCCGTGGGATTATGATCACGGCTTATGAAACAACTCCGCGGAACGGACCGCCCATTATTCCAGGGTAAACCAGGATAAAAAGGAGGGTCGATGAAAAGTAGTCCAGTCAGGATTGCACTGGCGACAATTGCCATGCTGGCGGGGGCCCACACAATGCTGCATGCCCAAACAGCAAAGCCCGCACATAGAAAAAGTACACCAGAGAAGAAGACGGAAAGTGCCCCGCAAACTCCGTTCTGCGCGTTCGTGAAGAAGCTGGTGGCAGCCGCGCCGGAGGAGTTTAACAGCTTCAAGGGTGAACAGGACACGGTCCTGCCCGTCACACCTGGAGAGAAACCCACGATATTCAAGGGCACGCAGAGTCCGGACAGCGATACGGTATGCACGTTGTACTTGCGGCGCGGCAAGAAAGATGAAATACCGCCGGGCTACACCTGCCAGTTGGGTCCTCTCCGTACCCTGCCTGATTCCAAGCCCGTCTACGAAAATGCTGCCGCGGAGTTGCGCGCCTGCTTTCCCAACGGAACCTTCGAGGAGCACCGAGAAGGCGAAGAAAGCAAGCGCGAAGAGGTTTGGGAATTGAGCTTGCAGCAACCCGGCTTTGAAGTGAAACTCGACCTGTCTGATATTGGACTCATCGCCGAACTGGTCAGCCGGCAGCCTTCCGGCAAGCCGGGAGTGGATGTAGAGTTGTCCGTTACAGATACGGCTCCCGCACCCGAGGAGCCAAAAACAGCGGCGGCAAAGGAGATGTCGGCAACGGTACCGCTCTGCCGCTTCGTCGAAAAGGTATTGGCTGCCAGGACAACCGAATACGCCACGATCCGTTCGCTGAAGCCGGACGCGGCGGGCGAGTACGAAGGGAAGCTCCAGCCGGATGCGCAATCCGCGTGCAAGGTCCATCCGCCCGTCTCCGGCGGCGGAAAGCATATGTTCTACCTCTGCGAGGTGCGTCGGGCTAAAACCATGGCGGAGATAAAACCCCAGTACGACCGTATGAAGACGGAGCTGTCGGCGTGCTACTCGAACCTCCGATTCAATGAAAACATCATGAAGAATGACAGCGGGGAAACAGACACCCGCGACGAGATGTGGTTCTTCACGGGAGAGAATTCGCGCTACCAGATGACGATGGAAGCGCAGGATGAAGGTTGGCGCTTGAAAGCCGAGCCGGACAAGGTAGACGCAAAAACGACAGCCGCGCCCGTTTCGCTAGTCCTGCAAATCAAGTCTTTGGAATAGGAGTTGCAGAGGACAGCCGGGATCGGCTCAACGGCATTAGAAATGATCCTTGGTTAAATGCCTCCATTGCGAGCAGGTGGTTTTTTGAGGACCAGAACAGCGACCTCGTTGAAATAGATCGCCTGTCCGGCTTACTTGGAATTACTGTTGCCGAGGAGATCTTGCAGCATGAATATCCGATGATCGCGACCGCGCACGCGGCTTGCGAGCAAGAAGAACCCTTTTTTGACTTAAAAGAATTCTCATGGAGTGGTGCTACAATTTCTTCGATGTCCAGTACTCTGATTGCGAACCCTCTGGAAAAAGTCAATCTTTCAGACTGGGGCGAAGTTGCACGACTTATTGATCACTCCCTCATCAGGCCAAACGTTACCCGCGAACAGGTCGTCACACTTTGCCAGGAGGCGCTGCACTTCGGGTTCGCCTCAGTTTTTGTAAACCCTACGCATGTTGCCATGGTTGCTTCGGCGCTGCACTCCAGCCCAGTCAAGACGGGATCAACCGTGGGCTTCCCTCTGGGCGCCAACCTCACCAGCAGCAAACGCGCCGAAGCCGCCGACTTGGTGCGCGTGGGTGCGCAGGAGCTGGACATGGTCATCAACATCCCGGCAATCAAGGCCAAAGACCGCGTGCTGGTTGAAAATGATATCCGCGCAGTCGCGGAGGTGGCGCACGGCGCGGGTGCGCTGCTGAAGGTGATCCTTGAAACCTGCTTCCTCACCGTAGACGAAAAAATTCTTGCCTGCGAGCTGGCGGTTGCTGCAGGTGCGGATTTCGTCAAGACCTCGACCGGGTTGAATGGCGCGGGCGCGACCATAGATGACGTCGCACTTATGCGCGGAGTGGTGGGAAGCCGCGCCGGAGTGAAGGCCTCGGGCGGCATCCGCACCGCAACCGCCGTGGCCGCCATGGTAAAGGCTGGCGCCAACCGCATTGGCACCAGCAGCGGCGTCGAGATCATGCAACAACTGGGAGCAAGCCTCTGAGCGGAACCACCAGCCAAATCAACCCTGCCGGCGCCTCGCCCGCTGGTGTGCTCAATATGGAAACCTTTCTGGTCGAGGTGGCCGAGGTGGTCAATACCACGCTCGACCTCGATACTTTGCTCACGCGCACGGCCGAGTTGACCCGGCGGGTGATTGATTACGAAGTCTTCAGCATCCTGCTGCTCAACGAGAAAACGCAGGAGATGCGCATGCGCTTTGCCATCGGCCACTCCCAAGAGACCAAGGAACGAACCCGCATCAAGGTGGGTGAAGGCGTGACGGGGCTGGCTGCGCAACGGCGCGAGGCGGTGCTGGTTGACGATATCTCCAAAGAGAGCCGCTACATCGGAGTGGTCAAGGGGCAGCGCTCGGAGCTGGCAGTCCCGCTCATCGTAAAAAATCGCGTCGTAGGGGTCATTGACGTGGAGGCCCGCGAGGCCGGTTACTTTAACGAAGAGCACCGCCGCCTGCTTACATTAATCGCTTCCCGCATCGCCGCGGGCATTGAAAATGCGCGGCTCTATACCCGCGTCTCACGCCAGGCACAGACGCTCACCGTGCTCAATGAAATCAGCCAGGAGCTGACTTCAATTCTCAATCTCGATGAGCTTTTGCGGCGCATCGCTGAGCTGTTGACCCGGCTGATTGATTACCAGATGTTCAGTATCCTGCTGCTCGACCAGACCCAGACCAAGCTGGAGCACCGCTTCAGCGTCCGCTATAAAGAAAATGTGCCGCTGAAGCACGATATCCCAATCGGCACCGGCCTGGTGGGTTACGCGGCGCGAGAGAAAACTGCAGTACTGGTGTCGGACGTGCAAAAGGATGAGCGCTACATCCAGCTTAACCCGGAAACCCGCTCCGAGCTGTGCGTGCCGCTGATTTACAAAGGCAGCGTGATTGGAGTGCTTGACCTGGAGCACACGCGCCGCGGATATTTCACCGATGACCATCGCAAAACCATCAGCACGCTGGCGGCACAGGTGGCCATTGCCATCGAAAATGCGCGGCTGTATCAACAGCTCGCCAAAGAAGAACAGCGCATCGAGCAAGACTTGGCCACAGCACGCGAGCTACAGTTCGGGTTGTTGCCTTCCAGTTGTCCGGTGCTTAAAGGAGTTGAGTTTGCCGCTCGCTATGTGCCGGCGCACGCCGTCGGTGGCGATATGTACGACTTCATCACTTATATGGGTGGACGCACGGGGATCGCCACGGCTGATGTAAGCGGCAAGGGAGTGCGTGCCGCGCTGTACGCCGCGCTGGTCAGCGGACTGCTGCGTTCCAGCGCGGCCGATGAACCGGATGCAGCCGAGATGCTGACTTTGCTTAACTCCGCCCTCATTGAACGTCGCATCGAAGCGCAATTCGTGGCCATGCTGTACGCTATTTGGGATGAAAATGACCGGACCCTGCAGGTGGCCAATTCGGGCATGCCGAGGCCTATCCTGTGCAAGAAGGGCGTGGTTGAAATTGTGCAGGCAACAGGACTGCCGCTGGGGTTTTTTGAAGACGCCGAGTATGAAGAATTCCTGTTACCCCTCGCCCCAGGCGATGTGTGCGTTTTGCTGAGCGATGGTATTGTTGATGCCACCAACTATGCCGGCGAAACCATGGGCCGCCCACGCGTGGAAAAGCTGGTGGGCGAAAACTGGGAGCGCTCGGCGGAAGACATCCTGGAGATTATTTTCCAGGTGGTGAACCAACATGCGGATGGAGTCGCCACCTTTGATGATCAAACCGTGCTGGTGATCAAGGCGAAAGAAGCGGCGCATTCCAAGAAGAAAACGAAGGCCGCGAAAGAGGCGTGAAGTTCTGAAATCGTGTCCCTCCAAAACCATTGGCCCACCAGTTCATATCGAGCCTGCGATAAGATAGATGGGGACAAATAGATATCCTCCACAAAGACTATGTAGATCCTGCTTTGCCGGGCAAAATGGAGCGTACCGAGGTCCAGCAGGCATTGCACGCGTCTTTATGACATTTGGAAGATCAAGTTGACCAAGGCTTAAAACAGCTTATGAATTCCTAACCCATCCCATGCCTGAACCCTCGAACCTCATCGCCCGACAACCGGCTTTTCTCTATCGCAAAACCAGCAAGACTTTCGAGCTCCATTGCGAGCACACGCCGCTGGCTAAAATTGCCGCACGCTTCGGCACACCGGCTTATGTTTACTCGGCGCAGACCGTCCGTGTGCGTTTTGCGGCCATGGACAGGGCCTTTAAAGGCGCTCCGCATACCATCTGTTACTCGGTCAAGGCGAACTCTAACCTTTCCCTGCTGCGCCTTTTGTACAAAATGGGCTCGGGATTTGACGTGGTCTCGGGAGGCGAACTGGAGCGGGTACTGCGCGTGGGAAAGCGGGCGGCCCAGAGCACGGTTTTCTCAGGCGTGGGCAAAACCGCAGATGAGATGGACGCGGCGCTGCGCGCGGGCATCCTGATGTTCAACCTGGAAAGCGAAAGCGAGATGCTCCTGCTGGCCGAGCGCGCCCGCCGCGCCAGGAAGAAAGCGCCGGTGGCGTTTCGCGTTAATCCCGATGTGGTGGCAGAGACGCATCCTTATATTTCCACGGGATTGCACGAACACAAATTCGGTGTGCCCATAGAGGAGGCGCTTTACCTGTATTCACTGGCCGCAGAGCAGCGCTGGCTGGAGGTTCGCGGCATCAGCGTACATATTGGATCGCAAATTACCAGCGTGCAGCCCTTCGCAGCAACCATGGGACGCGTTGCCGACCTGGCGCGCGAGCTGATCGGGGCCGGGCATGCCATCCGATACATTGATGCCGGCGGCGGCTTGGGAATTCCCTATCACCACTCACAAGAAGACCTGGCGGCAACGGCGGCGGCCTATGCACAATCGCTGCTGCGGCCGTTGCATGAATTGAAAGTTCACCTGTTACTTGAGCCGGGGCGTTCGATCGTGGCGCCGGCTGGGGTGCTGCTTACCCGCGTCCTCTACCTGAAGCAGAACGGCGAAAAACGTTTTGCCATCGTAGATGCAGCCATGAACGATCTGTTGCGCCCTTCGCTATACAAAGCGCACCACGATATCGTTCCCGTCGAAAGCCGCGAAGAAACAGTCACAGCAAAAATTGATGTCGTGGGCCCGATCTGCGAGACCGGAGACTTTTTTGCGCGTGACCGCGAGATGCCCACCCTGCAGGAAGGCGATCTGCTGGCAATTCTCGACGCCGGGGCTTATGGCATGTCGCTGGCTTCGAATTACAATTCGCGTCCCAGGCCGATTGAATTATTGGTGGATGGGAAAAAAGTCAAAGTGGTACGGAAGAGAGAGTCGGTTAAGGATTTGTTGGCGCTGGAGGGGTAGCAAAAGCCTACCGCGGATTACGCGGATTGTCGCGGATTTAAAATCCCGTTGCATGACGCTTGCGGCGGGGACTCATCACCAATTATTTCTCTGCGGTAAAATGGTTCGGACAACTGAAAGGAAATCCAATCATGTCCTCTCCACAAATCACACCTGATCAAGCCAAGTTTCTGCTGGGTCGTGCGCTACCTACGCTCAAGACCGAGCACAGCGTCACCAAGAAGGTGATTGAAGCTATTCCTTTGGATAAAGGCGATTATCGCCCGGATGCCGTTTCCAAGAGTGCCTTGGAGTTGGCCTGGCACATTGTTGCCGCTGAAAAGCGTTTCCTGCGCGGCATTTGTACGGGAGCCTTTGACTTCAGCCCGATCCCGCGGCCTGACTCCGTCCGCAACTCCGCCGAGATTGCCGCTTGGTTTGATGCGATGTTTGCCGAGAACCTGCAACCGATAGAGCAGCTCAGTGGTGAGCAATTGGCTAAACTCATTGATTTTCGCGGCCTGTTCCAACTTCCGGCCGTGGGCTATGTCCAGGTCAGCCTGAACCATACGATCCACCATCGTGGACAGCTTTCGGTATACCTGCGGCCCATGGGCGCCAAAGTGCCGTCGATTTATGGCGAGAGCTACGACGCTACCCAGGCGCGCCTGGCGAAAACGGCCACGACCGGTTAAAGTGGCACCAATCTGGCATCAAATCATTGATTTCCTGGAAATCGCGGGCCATCATTGGCATGGAAGTGTGTTTAACAGCATTTAAGAATGCGGGGTTTCATAAACCCTTTAGTTCTTTGAAAATTCTGTGCGACTCGGGATTCCGAGGACTGAGGACCGCCAGCAAGTCACCCGCTCCGAACCGATTTTCGCCAGTGTTGACGCGGGTCAGACGTATTTTGGTACTCAAAAACACCTGCTGGCAAGTGGGATGGGGTTCCCCCAAATCGTCCGAAAATCCGTGTTGATCCATGTTAATCCGTGGCGAAAGGTTTTGCAGTTGTTTTTTCTGAGTACTGACAACTGAGTACTGTATTTGACCTTGGACCTTGGAACTTGCAACTTGGAGCTGTCTTTAATGGAGCTTACGAATGCCTATTTGAGAACTACTCCGCCTTCTCTGTATGTCATTGAATTATAGTGATTTATCAATGCTTGGACTACTCCAAGTAATGGGGGGTGGGGGAGTAATACTTCCGAAAATCTGCCTCTGTTCGCGTCAATCCGTGGCGAAAGCCTTTTGCGGTTGATTTGCTGAGGACTGACAACCGAGGACTGACAACTGAGGACCGCTACTAGCAGCTAGTCCCCCACACCAGATCGATTTTCACCAGTAATGACGCGGGTCAGACGCGTTTTTGGGCACTCCCCCTACTTGCTAGCAAGTGGGGGGCCCACAATCTTCCGAAAGTCCGCCTTGGACGCGGATCAGCAGCTCAAATCTCCTCGGGCACAACATACGGTGCGCGATAACTGCCGCGCAGGAGACGGTTGGCTTCATCGTCTCCAATGACCTGCTCCTGCACGGGATCGAATCGCAGCGTACGTCCCAGACGGTACGAAGCATTGGCCAGATGCACCAGTGTCGTCGAGAGATGGCCTTCTTCGATCGGGCAATGAATATTTTCGACGCGGCGGCTGCGAACGCAATCAATGAAATTTGCAAAGTGGTCGCCAGCACCCCTGCCGGAGGGCCCGGGTTCGACCTGATCGGTTACCCAAGTCTTGTAGGCATCGTAGCCTTCGATGGCAAGATAGCCGTTGGATCCATAGAAGAGGTTGCCGATGGTGTTCGTCCTTGCATCCTTGGGCCCCAGGGATTGTGCGCTGCCAGACTTTTTGGTTGATCCGGCGCTCAATCCCGCGGCAGGCACACCACTGGCCCCGTAAGCACCGCTGCCAATCTCCGCCTCGTGATTGGTGATCCAGTGCCGGATTTCGAGTTCCATCATCCTGCCCTTGCCGTCCGGACCATCGAAATAGAAGGTAGCATTCAGGACGTTGGGTGTCTCCTGGTCGTCATCGAACATAAAGTGTCCGCCCATGGCGGAGACAGACACCGGGAAGCGCACACCCAAGCCCCAGCGCGCAATATCAATTTCGTGGATTGCCTGGTTGCCGACTTCGCCGTTGCCTGTATCCCAGATCCAATGCCAGTTGTAGTGAAAGCGATTGCGGGTAAACGGCTTCAGCGGGGCGGGGCCGGTCCATAGATCATAGTTGACCCCGGCGGGAACAGGTTCCACCGAAGTGCGCCCGATGGATTGCCGCCACTTGTAGCAAAGCGCGCGGGCCAGGTAAACATCGCCGATCGTACCGTCGCGCAGCCGCTGAATGGCTTCCTGCGTAGATGGGCTGGATCTGGCCTGGCTGCCGTGCTGGCAAATTCGGTTGTACTTCTTTACCGCACGTACCAGTTGCCTGCCTTCAAAAAAATTATGCGAGCAGGGCTTTTCCACGTACACGTCTTTCCCCGCCTGGCAGGCCCAGATGGCCATGAGCGAGTGCCAGTGATTGGGCGCGGCGATTGTGATGGCGTCAATATCTTTATCCTCAAGCAGCTTGCGAACATCACCGTAGCCTTTTGGCCTGGCCGACCCCAGCTTCTCTACATCGCCGAGGCGCTGGTTCAACACGCTTTCATCCACATCGCAAAGCGCGGCAATCTCTGTTCCGGGAAGACGCGCCAGCCCGTGGATGTGGTCGTTGCCGCGGCCTCGCACCCCGCAAACCGCCACGCGAACACGATCGTTCGCCCCGAGTATCTTCCCACCCAGCGCAAGCGTAGCCGCGCCCACGGTTATTGCTTTCCCCGTTGTTTTGATGAAGTCACGCCGATTCGTCGCCATAATTTGCCCCCTGGTGTGTTGCAGTTATGCCTGCAAGCCGTCGCATAGTATATCCCTCCGTGCGAGCGCGTGCACTATGTCACGCATCCGAATACTGCCCATGCGTTTACTTATCGTTGGGCGTGGGAGGTGGTTTGGCGAGCGAGAACTGAGCTGCGAGATCCGGCGTGGAACGGATGTCAGAGGCCTTTGGATCGGTGGCCTTCTCGACTTCAACGCCGAAAACGTAGCTGGGGCCAAACATGTTGCTGGTGAAGATCACGAGCTTCTTATCGGGCGAGAAGCGGACGTTGGGCTCAAGGCGATAGTTGTGGTGAGACATGTTGACAAGGTGTTCGGAGTGAAAGACTCCGGGTTGCCAAGAGTCAGGCCCGTTAATGCCGGAGACGTTGAGCATCTGAGGGTGGAAGAGTTCGATCCACTCGCCATCAGGGGCCTTTGCTACCTGGCCTGGGTCGCCGCCGTCGCCGGTAAACAGGGTCTCGCCCTGGGTGAGGTTGAAGTGAATGGACCACTCGTTGCGCTGCATATGGTAGGCAACCCGCTTGTGGGTTTCAAGATTGTAGCCGGCGAGAAAGAAGTCTTCGCCCTTGGGGTACTGCCAGTCATACCAGATGGTCTTGCCATCGAGACCCCAGAACTCGTGGCCGGCGATTTCCATCGCCATGTTGCGCTTGTGGATGAGTACGTTTTGCGTGCCGTCGGTATGGATCATCCAGATACGGTCAACTTTTTGCCAGGGGCCTTCGTGGCAATACATGAGCAAAGCCGGATCGGTGGGAGAAAAGAGCAGGTGATTAACCCAATCGGTGGAGTGAAGGAGAATAGTGACCTTGCCGGTCTCAAGGTTAATGGTATAGAGGACGAGCGGGATGCGTGCGGCCAGGCGGCGCTCCATCATCGCTCCCTTGCCCTCGGGCTGGAGAAGGTTACCGGCCTGTGGCTGAGCGTTCTCTACGCCAGATGCAGGCAGAGCAATCTGCGGACGATTGTATTCTTGCGCAGCGCCCTCCTCGGTTTCGGTATAAGTGCCGGCGCCTAGTGTCTCATCCGCGTTGATGGTCACAACGCTGGCGCGCGGAGGAAGCGTGACGAGTTTCGTCACTTCACCTGTGGATATGTCGGCCTTGTAGATCGTGCTTAATCTGGTGGCCACATCGAACTTCGAAAAGAAGACAGAGTTAGTTTTTCTGCCGACGACGATGGCATGCACGCCGTTGCGGAAGTTGCTTCTGGTGCCAGGGGTGGCGTCAGCCGGACGTGGCGGGTTGGGAACGAGCAGGCGGGTTTTGAGGGTAGCAAGGTCAAGAACGTGGATGCCGTCGGGCGCGCTATAGACCATCTGTTTGCCATCGGGGGTGTAGGCGTTGACGTTGAAATAGAAGCCCGAAGAGCCCGGCTCGTTGGTGAGACGGAGGAGGCGATGGCCGGTATCTTTGTCAACCCATGAGGTTGGCAGGTCTTTCGATTGGTCTTTGTCTTGGTTTTGGGCTTGGGCAAATGGGGAGACGGCAATCGAGAGAGCAAGAAGGAATGGGACGAGGCGGTGCATGAGAGTGTGCGGACTCCTTTTATTAACTATTGGGCCAACTAATTTAAGCAGCAGATGAATTTTAGATCATTTAGCCCTATGCACGACAACCCGGTTGAATTCTGGTAGTTTTGTTTTCGGATGATCTCTTTTTCGAATATTAATAAGCAGTATGGTAAACAGTTGGTCTTTGTTGACGCTTCCTTTCAGTTGAACCCTGGCGAGAAGGTCGGTCTGGTCGGCCCCAACGGCGCCGGCAAAACGACCCTCTTCCGCATGGTCGTTGGTGAGGAGACCCCCGATGAAGGTGAGGTCTCGGTTCCCAAGAAGGTAACGATCGGCTACTTTCGTCAAGATGTGGAGGAAATGAAGGGCCGCTCGGTCCTCGATGAGGCCATCGCCGGCAGTGGGCGAGTCGGCGATCTTCACCACGAACTCGAGGATCTGCATCGGGCGATGGCGGACCCCGAAAGAGCCGATGATATGGACCGCATTCTGGCGCGCTTTGGCGAAGTACAAGAGGAATACGAGCATCTCAACGGCTATGCGCTCGAGGCGCAAGCCCGCGAGGTGCTGCATGGCCTGGGCTTCAAGGATGACCAGATTGACGGCGATGTGGGCGCACTCTCCGGCGGTTGGAAGATGCGCGTTGCGCTGGCGCGCGTATTGCTCGGACGGCCCGATGTGCTGCTGATGGATGAACCCACCAACCACCTGGATATCGAATCCATCATCTGGCTGGAGCAGTTTCTCAAGTCATTCCCGGGCGCACTGCTCATGACCTCGCACGACCGCGAGTTCATGAACCGTCTGGTCTCCAAGATTGCCGAGATAGATTCGGGTGAGATCATCGTCTACTCCGGTAATTACGACTTTTACGAGCGCGAGCGCGCCATCCGCGAGACCAACCAGCAGGCGGCGTTCGCGCGGCAACAATCCATGCTGGCCAAAGAGCAGCGATTTATTGACCGCTTCCGGACCCACGCGGCCAAAGCAGCCCAGGTGCAGAGCCGCATCAAGGCGCTGGATAAGATCGAGAAGATCGAGCTGCCGAAGAAACGGCAGGTGGTGAAGTTCGAGTTTCGTATTCCGCCGCGCTCGGGCGAGCAGGTGGCGATTATCGAGAACCTGCACAAGCGCTACGGCGAGCGCGTGATCTACGAGGGCTTTAATCTCATTATCCGCCGCGGAGAACGTTGGGCGGTGATGGGCAGAAACGGCGCGGGCAAGACTACCCTGCTCAAGATGATTGCCGGCGCGACTACGCCGGATGCCGGGAGCGTCAGGCTGGGGGCCAGCCTCAACATGGGATATTTTGCGCAGCAATCGCTCGACGTGCTCGATCCCGACCTGACCATCATCGAACAACTGCAGAGAGATTTTCCCCAAGACAGCCTGGGCTCGCTACGCACGCTCGCCGGAGCGTTCCAGTTTTCGGGAGACGATGTGGAGAAGAAAATCCGGGCGCTCTCGGGCGGCGAAAGATCGCGGCTCGCCATAGCCCGCATGCTTTACAACCCGCCAAACTTTCTTGTGCTCGATGAGCCCACCAACCACCTCGACCTGGCCACCAAGGAGATGCTCGTCGAAGCACTCAAAGACTTTGAAGGCACCATGATCTTCGTCTCCCACGACCGCATGTTTCTGCGAGGTCTGGGCTCACGCGTCCTGGAGCTGGGAGGTGAGAGCGGCACGGACCGCGATCCCCAGGTGTATCCGGGGTCGTATGTCGAGTATGTACAGAAACTCGGACACGAGGCGCCGGGGATTTATCACTAAGGGGGAGGAAGAGTTCGTTTGCCGACCCAGTTCTAGTCGTTTACTGTGCGGGTGGGCCGCCGTAGATAACTTTTCCGCCGACGATTGTGGTTTCCACCTTCACGTTGCGGATCAGCTCTGGGCGAATCTTGAAAATGTCATCACTCAAAATCACCATGTCGGCGAGTTTGCCGGGTGTGATTGATCCTTTTTCTTTTTCCTGAAATTCTGCGTATGCTGAGCCCATGGTGTAGGCATCCACGGCTTCAGCAACAGTCAGCTTCTGCTCGGGGAACCATCCATCGGGATGCTTGCCATCGAGCGTCGACCGAGTCACGGCGGCGTAGACCGTAAGAATTGGATCAAGCGGCACTACGTCCCAATCTGTTCCGAAGGCGAGGCGCACACCATGATCGAGAAAGGTGCGAAAAGCATAAGTACGGCTGGCGCGGTCGTGGCCCAGGAACGGCTCAGCCCAGCGGCCATCATCAATTGCCTGGTAGGGTTGCACAGAAGCTATGACTTTCAGTTTCGCAAAGCGGTCAAAATCTTTTGCGGCCATGTGTTGCGCATGTTCAACGCGCAAGCGGCGGTCACGTTCGCCGTTGGTTTTTGTGATGTGGTCATACATATCGAGCACGATGGAGATCGCCTGGTCGCCAATAGCATGCGTACAAATCTGCAGCCCGGCAGCATCGGCTTTGGTCAGCCGGTCACGCATCGCTTCCACAGGGTGCATTTCGCCGGAGAGGATTCCATGGTTCTTAGGATCGTTGGTAAAGCCCTCAAACATATATGCGGTCCTGGAGCCGAGGGAGCCGTCGGCATATCCCTTGATCGCGCCCAGCCTGAGATAACTTGAACCCCAGGCGTGGCGGAGACCGATCTTGGCAAAGTCTTCCCAGCCGGTTTCCATGGGCGCTGCATAGATGCGGGTGGTCAACTCGCCGCGCTCGGCCAATTCGGAGTAGGCGGCCACGTCCTCGTAGGGAGGGTTCATGTGCTGCACGCTGGTAACTCCAACCGAGGCGGCGTAGTCCATGGCGCGCTTGATCGCGCGCAGACGCTGCTCACGCGTCATGGCAGGAATGGCTTTGCGGATGTACTGCATGGCGGCGTCTTTGAAGATTCCGGTGGGATTGCCATCGGCATCGCGCACGATGACGCCGCCGGGAATATCTGGAGTTTTAGCAGTAACGCCAGCTAATTTCATCGCCAATGAATTGGCCAGCGCCATGTGTCCGTCATGACGGTTGATGAAAACCGGCGTATCAGGACTGACGGAATCAATGGAACTGTGGGTGGGAAGCTCAGCCGGGCTCCACCGGGTTTCGTCCCAATCACCGCCTAATATCCACTCGTCCTTCCCCGTCTTCTTCACCTGAGCCGCAATGCGGTTCACAAACTCCTGTTCAGAAGTGGCGTCGCTCAACTGCACCTGGTCAAGCTGGGCGCCGCCATCCACAAAATGTACGTGGGCGTCATTAAATCCAGGGAGCAGAAGTTTGCCGGCGGCGTCCAGAATTTTTGTCTGCGGACCGCGCCATCGGTCAATTTCCGCGTTGCTGCCCACGGCGACGATGCGGTCGGCGACAACGGCAACCGCCTCGGCTGTGGGATGCTGCTTATCTACGGTCCAAACTTTTGCGTTGGTGATGATAAGGCTGGCAGCGGGCTGGGTTTGCGCGTGAAGACCGGAAGCAGCCATGAGGAGAAATATACAAAGAAAGAATTGGAGATTATGGATGCTTTTCATATTTAGCTGTTAGCTCTTAGCTTTTAGGCCTTTAGCTGAAAGCTCCTTGAGACGCTTTATAGGATGCCTCTTTTGTTAACAATAATTTTCAGCGTTCTCCCCATTTCAACTTGGTGCGCAGTACGTCAAAGAAATTTTTGTTTTTCAGGCGCAGCAGGATTACATGATCGTCAGATTTTTTACAGGTCACGCGGTCGCCGGCGCGCAGGTGCGTGCCTACCTGTCCATCCACGGTTAAATAAGATTCCGCAGGAGTGGTCTTCACCACGATTTAAAATTGTCCGCTATCACGCACCACCAAGGGACGATTCGTGAGTGAATGCGGAGAGACTGGAGTAATCACGAATCCATCCACATCGGGCGCGAGGATGGGACCTCCAGAAGCGAGCGAATAGGCCGTGGAACCTGTCGGGGTTGAAAGGATCAGGCCGTCGGCTTTGTAATTGCTGATGAAAACCCCGTTCATAAACAGATCAAAATCGGCCATACGCGCGATGGTGCCCTTGCCCGCAACTACATCGTTCAGCGCGCTGTACTCGGCAATGCATTTACCCGAGCGCATGAGTTGGCAATGCAACATGGTGCGCCGCTCCGTACCACAGCGGTTCTCATGGACAGCTTCCAGCGTGGGGTAAAGATCTTCCAAAGCAACTTCGGTGAGAAATCCAAGGGAGCCCAGATTCACGCCGAGGATTGGTATCTTGGCGTGAGCTAGAGCGCGAGCGGCTGCAAGCAATGTGCCGTCTCCGCCTAAGACAATCACAAAAGTGGGGTTCTGCGCTGCAATTTCTTCGCGCTCGACCAGCTTACAACCCTTCAGGTGCACGGATGTATGAGTATCTATGAGCGCTTCGTATTCGTGCGCCCGCAGCCATTGCAGCAGAGTTGGAAGAATGGCGGCCAGCTCTGGCTTGCCGGGCTTGGAGATGATCGCGACCTTTTTTGCAGTGCTCAAATTTGTTGTGGCTCCCTGGTTAAAATCGCGCATGTAATAAAAATTCCTGATTTCCTTCCGCGCCGAGAATTGGCGATTCGATCACTTCGATCTCAGCGCCGCCCAATTCCGAGACCGCGTTCTTCACTTTTTCAACCGCGGCATGGCGAGCCTGCTGGTTGCGAACGATCCCGCCCTTGCCTACCTGCTCGCGTCCAACTTCGAACTGCGGCTTCACCAAAATCACCAGCTCACTGGGATGGGCCGCATTCACAACCGCAGGGAGAACGAGTGTAGCAGAGATAAAGGATACATCCATGGCGGCGAAGGTTGCACTTTCTCCAACCTGTTCTTGCGTAAGATAACGCGCGTTGGTGCGCTCCAGGAGACGAACGCGCGGATCGCTACGCAGGCGAACATCTATTTGTCCGTAGCCGGTGTCAATCGCGATGACACGAGCGGCGCCGTGCTGCAGGAGACAATCGGTGAAACCTCCGGTGGAAGCGCCGATATCCAGGCAGACTTTACCGTTTACCTCAATCTGCCAGTGGCGGAGGGCCTCTTCTAATTTGATGCCTCCGCGGCTGACGTAGCGCTGGTCTTCTCCCAGAAGCCTGATCTCGGCATCGGCGGCAACGGATGTGCCCGGCTTGGTGACCTTCTGCTGGTTGACCATCACCTTACCGGCAAGAACCAGGGCCTGCGCTCGCTCGCGCGAAGGCGTGATGCCACGCTCGAAAAGTAATTTATCAATGCGGATTTTGCCCGGCATAGGTTTCGTACTTTAGTTTCACCCAAAGATGTGCAAAGAGCAAAAAAGCTTGACCTGTCTTCACTTGGTTGCGATATTCCGTCCTTTTCCACAAGCTTATCCACATTTTTGTTGAAAAGTGATTAGTTACCAGTGACCTGTTGCCGCCACGGCGGAACAGGTTGCCGTCCGCCAGCAAAAGCTGCGCGTTACCGCTTCTACCCCAAAAAAGCTTGCATCGGATGAACAAAGTATTGAATCTTAGTTCTTAGCGAACTCAAACCGTACCACTATCTGCGATGGCGGTTTTGTCTCAGTTTCAGGGAATGAGTTAAAATAATAGCTTCGAGGCAAATCAATCAATATGGCTACCAAGACCAAGGAGCGCCCCCTGGCGCTCGAAACCGAACCTAACTCTCGAAGCGGCAACGGCGCCGCTCCGCTGAGTCCGGAAATTCTGAAGCGTTTGTATTCCTACATGCTGAAGTGCCGTACGGTCGAAGAAAAGGCGCGCACTCTTTTCAAGCAAGGCCGATATTCCGGGAACTATTATCCCGCGGTGGGGCAGGAAGCCACCACAGTCGGCACTACTATTGACCTGGAAGAAGCCGACTATATCGCCCCCTCTCATCGAGATTTCAGCTCCCACATCCTGAAAGGCACGCCGCTCAAGTTTTTATACGCACAACTATATGCGCGCAAAACCAGCCCCGACCAGGGACGCTCGTCACCGGCGCACTGCGGCTACGCCCCGCTGAATGTCATCACTCCATCTTCAACCATTGCGGCGCAACTGAACATCGGTACCGGCATTGCCCACGCTTACAAGATGCAGAAGAAGCCCAACATTGTGATGGCGCTTTCCGGCGACGGATCAACCAGTCTCGGATTCTGGCATGAGGCGCTGAATTTTGCCGGAGTGTACAAGCTGCCCATTGTTTACATCGTGCAGAATAATTTATGGGCGGAGTCGGTGAGCCTGAAGCAGCAGACAGCGGTGGAAGACCTGAGCATCAAGGCCCAGGCCTACGGCTTCCCCGGAATTACGGTGGATGGCAACGACGTCGTGGCTGTTTACCGGGTCGCCCGCGAAGCCATCCATCGAGCCCGTACCGGAGGCGGACCGACCCTGATTGAATGCAAGACTTACCGCTGGTACGGCCACTCCATGATTGATCCCGGCACCTATCGCCCACCTGAGGAAATCGAGTACTGGAAATCCAGAGATCCTATTCCCTTTATGGAACGCTATCTGGCCAAGCATAACCTCTGGTCCGATTCGTGGAAGGAAGAGCTGCTGCAGCAGTTCAACCAAGAAATTGATGAAGCGGTGGAGTTTGCCGAGAAGTCACCTTACGCCGAGCCGGAAGAGTGTTTGGACCATGTGTACAGCTTCAGCATCCGCGAGCGCGAGCTGAATCGCAAGACCTGGACCAGTTCGGCAACCACACCCGCGAATAAGTAAAAATAATAAGGAACTCATACAAAATGGCACTTTCGACTTATATTGACGCGATCAACACCGCCCTGACGGAAGAGATGCGGCGCGATGAGCGCGTGTATATCATCGGCGAAGACGTGGGCGTCATGGGCGGCGCCTTCAAAGCGACCAAAGGTCTGCTCGAGGAGTTTGGCCCGGAGCGGGTGATTGATTCTCCGCTGGCGGAAGGCATTATTGTCAGCTCTTCCATCGGCGCGGCCATGGTGGGCATGAGGCCGGTGCCGGAAATTCAATTTTCCGATTTCATCACGCCAGCCATGGACGCCCTTACACAACAGGCCGCCAAGCTACGCTATCGCAGCGCCGGCACGCAGACATGCCCGATCACGCTGCGCGTCTGTTATGGCGGAGGCGTAAGCGGTGGGCTGTATCACTCGCAGACCAATACAACATGGTTCATCCACGAGCCCGGGCTGATTGTGCTGGCGCCCTCGACTCCGTACGACGCCAAGGGGTTGCTGAAAGCCGCGATCCGCGACGACAATCCCGTAATTTATTTTGAGCACAAGAAGCTCTACCGCTCGATGAAAGAAGAGATTCCCGAAGACGACTTCGTTGTGCCCATTGGAAAGGCCATTGTGCGCCGCGAGGGCAAAGATGTCACCGCAGTTTCTTACGGCTACACCATGCAGCTCACTCTGCAGGCGGCGGAAAAAATGCAGGAAAAAGGCGTGAGCGTGGAAGTGATTGACCTGCGCACGCTGTCTCCGATTGATAAAGACAGCTTCCTGGAATCGGTGGCGAAAACCAGCCGGCTGGTGATCGTGCAGGAAGATCACCGCACGCTCGGCATTGGTTCGGAGATTTCAGCCATCGTTGCGGAAGAAGCCTTCGATTGCCTCGATGCCCCCATCGCACGCGTGACCGCACCTGATGTCCCCGCAATTCCCTTTGCCGCGCCGCTGGAGAAGTTCTACATGCCATCGGTTGAGAAGATCATGAGTGCAATCGAGCGGACGATAGAGTACTAGCCATTGCGTAGAGACGTAGCATGCTACGTCTCTACTTGCGCTCAGATATCGGCTTCTGACCTCACACCAACTCCAAACCACCATCCACGGCGAGAATTTGTCCCGTAACGAAGTGCGGGGCGAGTGCCATCATTAGCACCGCAGCGGCGACGTCGGCCGCAGTGCCGTTGCGGCGCATGGGAGTCTTGACTGCCATCTTTTTCATAAAGGCGTTGGAACTTTCTTCGCCGGAATCAATTAATCCGGGGGCGACGCAGTTTACGGCGATGTTTGGCGCAAATGACTTGGCCAGGACGCGGGTCTGCATATGCAGAGCAGCCTTCGACTCGCAGTAGTGCGCGTGCGAGGTCCAGGGACGCAGCCCGCCGAGCGAGCCAATATTAATGATGCGTCCACGGCGCTTGCGCAATTCGGGCGCCGCTGCACGGGAAAACAAAAAGGGGCCACGCGTGTTGGTGGCAAACATGTTGTCCCATTGCTCGATAGTAATCTCGTCAACTTCGGCAGTCTCATAAAAAGCGGCGTTGTTAACCAGCACGTCGAGCCGGCCGAGTTCCACAATTACTTCTTTGACCGCCGCTTTCACGCTGCTTTCTTCGCGGACGTCGCACCGTATGGCCAGTGCACGCACGCCATGCTGAGCAATTTCTCGCGCCGTTTTTTGCGCCTCGGTACGCGAGCGCAGGTAGGTAATCGCCACATCCGCGCCAGCTTCCGCTATGGCCAGAGCACAAGTGCGGCCAATGCGCTTGGCAGCGCCGGTGATTAACACAGACTTTCCACTCAGCGCACGGCTGCTTTTTTCTGTAGATGAAGCCATATTGTGATTGTACTGGTTTTATTTTTATATCTGAATTTTGGCTGCAATTGGGAAACGGCGTCCTAAACCAAAAGCCTTTTCTGAAATCTTGAGCGTGGGGGCGGCCTGCTGGCGCTTAAACTCGTTGCGCTCAACCATGCTGATGATCTTCTGCACAAACTTGATATCGAACTTATGTGCTTCGGCAATCTGGGCGGCAGTTTTGTTGTCTTCAATATAGTCTTCGAGGATTGCGTCCAGAACATCGTATGCCGGCAGCGCATCGCTGTCTTTCTGGTCAGGCCGCAGCTCGGCTGAGGGCGGCTTTTCCAGCGTAGATTTGGGGATGACCAAACGGCGCGAGTTAACGTAATGAGAGAGACGATACACCATCGTCTTGGGGACGTCGGCGAGAACGTCCAGACCGCCGGCCATATCTCCGTAGAGCGTGCAGTATCCTACCGCGATCTCCGACTTGTTTCCCGTGCTCAGCACCAGCGATCCAAATTTATTGGAGAGAGCCATCAGCAGGTTTCCACGGATGCGAGCCTGAATATTCTCTTCGGTCACATCTTCCGGACGTCCAGCAAACAGGGGCTTGAGTGTTTCACGAAATGCATTAAAGATGCTGCTTATCGGCAACACTTCAAAACGGATGCCAAGGTTGGCTGCAAGCTCGCGGCTATCATCGATGCTGCCCTGCGACGAGTAGGCGCTAGGCATGCCCACGCCCATCACATTTTCCGGTCCCAGAGCTTCCACTGCGATAGCGGCGGTAAGCGCGGAATCAATGCCTCCGCTCAGACCGATGATGACACGCTGGAAGCCGCACTTGCGGACGTAATCGCGGACTCCCAAAACGAGCGCTGCATGGGCACTGGCCTCGATGCCTTCGATCTGCTCGTGATGATCTCCCGACGAAGTGTTGGGATCGAAGAAAATCAAGTCTTCTTCAAAGGATTTGGCCTGCGCAATGACGGCGCCATCGGGGCCGATGACAAGACTCGATCCATCAAAAATTAGTTGATCGTTGCCGCCCACCTGGTTCACCATGGCAACCGGCGACTTATACTCGCGCGCAATGGCTTGCAGCATCTTGCAGCGCAACTCGCGCTTCCCTACCCAGAACGGCGAAGCTGAAATGTTCAAAACAAAATTTCCGCCGGCACGCATGAGTTGCTCGACCGGATCCACCCGGTACAACTGCCGGTTCCAGAATTGTTTGTCGTTCCAGGCATCTTCACAGATGGTCAGGGCGATCTGTCTGCCGCAGAACTGAAGCAGAGATTGTTCGCGTGCAGGAGCGAAGTTGCGCAGCTCATCAAAGACATCGTAGGTGGGCAGCAGCATCTTCGATTGAACGAACTCTACCTTGCCGTTCCGCAAAAACGCGGCTGAGTTCATGACGGTTTTACCGGTATCGGAATTGGTAGGTGTCACCAAACCGCAAATCACGGCGATGCCCTGCGTCTCAGAGGCAATGCGCTCGACAGTCTCCCGGCTCTTGGCAACAAAGGCTGGTTTTTCAACCCAATCGCGCGCTGGGTATCCGCAGACACTCATTTCGGGAAAAACGATCAGGCCGGCCCCGGCGGTGAGCGCTTGGCGGGAGTAATCAATGATTTTTTGCGCGTTGCCGGAGAAATCGCCAACCGTGGGATTAATTTGTCCTAGGGCTATCTTCACAATTTAAGTTTAAGCTGAGGAGCGGGGGTGTGCAAAGATGGCATTTATATGCCGGGGCTAAAGCCCAGGTTTTTTTGTGGCCCTTAACGTACGGCTGAAAGCCGTGCTCTTCCACGGTAGTTCTCACACACCCTTCCACCACCAACATGCGTCGTCAGTTCAAAAAGTGAGGCAGTGGTGGTGGTTGCTGCTGTGGTTGGGGTTGCGGTGTTTGCGGCTCAGGGATATCGGAGCCCGGTACCGGTCCCTGTGTAGGATGAGGCAGCCCAATGGTCTTGTGTACTACCTGTTGCTGGTCATCGCTGTCGTTGGGCAGAGCTTCACCAGGACGGCGCAACGACGGGGCGCCGGGCTGTCCGGCTTCGCCCAGTGCAGGCTCGGGCTCATTGGTTTTAGGCTGGGCCATGCCGGAGTGTTCCACTTCCACTTCTTTCTCGGTGCGCACAATTTTTTGGCCATCCACCTTCATGATTTCAACACGGCCGACTTCGTCGCCATATAAGCGCACGAATTCCATCTCCTGGGGCGGCAGGCCGTAGATCCATTCTTCGTACTCGCCGCGATCGTCATGCTCGCGGATTTTTTGCTCGGGGCGGCCCTTGGAGGCTATGACCATTTCTTTGTTCATCCCCACCAGCACTTCGTGGCTCTTCACCGCGGCGCGCGCTTTGGGTGGAAGGGTATCCACGTAGGCCTGGGTTGCGGAAAGAGAGTTGAAATCAAAGACCGGAGCCAGCATCAGCTTGATCTGCTCGGGCGGAATATCGGGAACGAAGCGGTCGAACATCAGGGCGACAAAAGAGCCATGCGCGTTTTCTGAATTGTCAGGAGAAATGGGAACCGTGGTACCGCTGGAGCCGACGCCGGCCTCGATGTGCTGATACCACTTTTTTTTCTTCTTGGGGCCGCCGTTGATTTCAAAGATGATGCTGTTCTCTTTGATGATTACGTCCGTAATCTTGGCGCGATCGCCGGGCTTGGCGGCGGGGCCGGCCTGCGCCAGCATGAAGTTCAACTGTTCGTCCGTGGGGGTAACTACTCCGTTTTTGATCGTCAACCCTTTACCACCCATGGGAAAGGGTTTGCGCACAAACACTAATTCAGCGTTCAATCCCCGGATAACGTCGAACCTTGTCGGCGTGGACATGGGATGGTTCTGATCGGCCGCAGATTGGCCGGATTGCTTTGCGCTGGGATCGGAACACACAGCATTCGCCGACAAGAGGAGGAGCGTGCTGAGCGTAAGGAAAAACTTATGTGAAGCCATAAAAGCCTGCCTTCAGCGGACGCGCAAAATCAGTGCGGAACGGGGAGCGTTCTGAGAGCGATTATAACGCCAACTGGGGGAAAGCACTCAGCAATCAGCGTTTGAGTGTTAACCGCAGAGGACGCGGAGTAACGCAGAGGATGGAAGCGTTTCTTTTAGCGCTGTAAAATTCGGTGCCTTACTCCAGGTTCAGAATGCGCTTAAACGATCCACGGTCGTTCATGATCTTTTCCTGCAGCAGCGTGATGGCGTAAATCAACTGCTCGGGGCGCGGAGGGCATCCGGGGACGTAGATATCCACCGGTATGACCTGGTTCACGCCTTGAACCAGCGCGTAGTTATTGAAGACGCCGCCGCTGGTGGCGCAGGCTCCCATGGAGATGACCCATTTGGGCTCAGGCATCTGCTCCCAGAGCAGGCGGATGACGGGCGCCATCTTTTGCGAGACGCGTCCAGCGATGATCATGAGATCGGCCTGGCGCGGCGATGGGCGAAATACCTCAGCGCCGAAGCGGGCAATATCGAAGCGCGATGCGCCCATGGCCATCATCTCGATAGCGCAGCAAGCCAGACCAAAGGTCATGGGCCAAATGGAACTCTTGCGGCACCAGTTCACCGCCCAATCCAGGGTGGTTAAAACGATGCCCTCGGATTGCTGCTCGCCAAAGGCAACTTCACGACCCCAGGCCGCATTCTGCTCGCTGCTTACCGTACTCTCAAAACGCTCGTCGCCGCTCATGGCTATATTGTATTCCGAGAGGCGGGAAAGATTCCAGTTGGGACGTGCGGCCCTGCAATCCGCGTTTGCTGATAATCTGAATTCTGGGAGATCGCAACCCGTTGCCACCGATTATCAATGCACAGGGAATTTCGAAGGCCTTCGGGGCCGCACCGCTCTTTCAGAACGTCTCCTTTACCATTTCTGAAGGAGATCGCATTGGGCTCATCGGTCCAAACGGCTCAGGCAAATCCACGCTCCTGCGGATGCTGGCCGGCAGCGTAGATTCCGACAGCGGCACAATAGCGCTGCGAAAACGCACCCGGCTGAGTTATGTGGAGCAGGAGTCGAAATTCAACTCCGGAGATACCGTGCGCTCCGTGGTCGAGAAAGCATTGCAACACGCCTCCGTCGCCGAGTCTGAGCACGGCACCCGCTTTGCCGAGACACTGGGCCGGGCTAGGTTTGAAGATTTCGAGGCCGAAGCAACCGCGCTCTCCGGAGGCTGGCAGAAGCGGCTTGCCATTGTCGAGGCGTTGGTCCAGGCACCCGATATCCTGCTGCTCGATGAACCCACCAATCATCTCGACCTCGCAGGAATCGAGTGGCTCGAAGAGTTGCTCGAACAAGCCTCGTTCGCCAGCGTGATCGTGAGTCATGACCGTTATTTTCTCGAGAATATTGCCACAGCCATGGTTGAACTGAACCGCGCTTATCCGGATGGATTGCTGCGTGTGCAGGGCAGCTACAGCACGTTTCTGGAGAAGAAAGAAGAGTTTCTGCATGCGCAGGCGCAGCGCCAGGAAGCGTTGGAAAACCTGGTCCATACGGAAATCGAGTGGCTCCGCCGCGGACCGAAGGCGCGCACAACAAAATCCAAAGCACGAATCGGCAAGGCGAACCAACTTATAGGAGAGCTTGCTGACCTGAATGCCAGAACCCGAACGGCGACCGCACAAATTGACTTTTCAGCGAGTGACCGCAAGACCAAACGGCTGATCGAACTGGAAAATGTTGCTTACGACATCGGAGATCGTACGCTCTTCAGCGGACTCAACTTCATCGTCTCCGCCGGGATGCGGGTCGGCTTGGTAGGTCCGAATGGCAGCGGCAAAACCACATTGTTGCGCCTGCTGCGTGGAGAGCTCGCTGCCACCAGCGGCCAGATTCGCAGGGCCGAGTGGTTGCGCATTGTCTATTTCGATCAGAGCCGCGAGCTTGATCCTGATGTCACCCTGCGCCGCGCTCTGGCGCCGGACAGCGACTCGGTTGTTTATCAGGATAGAGTCATTCACGTGGCATCATGGGCGGCGAGGTTTCTGTTCACCGGCGAGCAGCTCAATCAACCCGTGGGGCGGCTTTCCGGTGGCGAACGGGCACGCGTATTGATCGCGCAGCTCATGCTGCAGCCGGCTGATGTTCTCTTGCTCGACGAGCCCACCAACGACCTTGATATCCCGACACTCGAAATATTGGAGGAAAGCCTGCTCGAGTTTCGCGGCTCGCTCGTCCTGGTGACGCATGACCGCTACATGCTCGATCGCGTATCCACCATCGTGCTGGGGTTGGATGGAGACGGCGCCGCCGAGAGTTTTGCCGACTACTCACAGTGGGAGGCCTGGCAGGCAGATCGCAAACAGCCAACGAAGACAGCGGCACGGCTGGCTCTAGCTGATGCCGAGACGTCTCTCGCAAAAGAAAAACCCAAGAAGCTTTCCTACCGCGACGCCCGCGAATATGCCGGCATTGAACAGCGCATCGCTGAGGCCGAACAGGCTCTGCAGGCCAAGCGCGCTCAACTCGAAGACCCGGCGATAGCTACTGACGGACCTCGTCTTCTGACCGCACATAGTGAAATGGAAGCGGCGCAGCAGCATTTGGATTCGCTTTATGCGCGCTGGGCGGAGTTGGAAGAGAAGAACGGGTGAGGAGTGAGCACCTGCAAAGTCAACGATCATCCCCTTGATCCAAGATAAGCAACGCTAAAAGCAGGCGACTTGGGCCTACAATAGGTATCTCGTTAAGAGAACCATTATGGGCCTGGTTGCTTGTATAAAATGCCCGGTTTGCGGCAAACATAGTTTGCTGAAACGCGGGCGGACCGAGATGGAGACCGGAGACCGCTGGATCTTGAAGTGCCCAAATCCAGATTGCGCGCAGCAGTCTTCTTTCAAGGACAGCCAGATTGAGAGACTGGAATTACCGGTCACCGGCTACGAGGATGGCTACTTCTAACGGTAACTGCTCGGACTTGAATAAAAAATCGGCTACACACGCAAAAATAACGACCGCGCCACAATTCTTAAAACGATCTAAGGTATATTGAAAAGCCTGTTTCTAATAACCTCAATGGAGATGCAATGAAACGTTTCCTCAAGTGGCTCAGTATCGCGGTTGTGGTGTTTCTGATTGGCGCCCAGTTTTTTCCCGTGGATAGGACCAATCCCCCGGTAGATTCCTCGAAGACCATCTTCGCAGCCGGAATCGTGCCCCCCAACGTGCAGCCTATTGTGCAGCGCTCGTGCGCGGACTGCCACTCTGACGAAACCCATTGGCCGTGGTATAGCCACGTAGCTCCGGCTTCCTGGCTGGTTGCAAGTGATGTACATGGCGCCCGCGGTAAAATGGACCTCTCACAGTGGGCCGCTTACACGGACAGGCAAAAGCAGGACAGGCTTGATGGGATTTGCGAGATGGTGAGCAGCGGCGATATGCCTCCATCCCAGTACACTCTGATTCACCGCAACGCCGTGCTCACACAGGCAGATCGCGATACTCTTTGCCAGTGGGTTAAGAACCCTCCACCACCGTCGGGAACGGCACCCACCCCGGCAACGAAGTAGTTATGAGCAGGTGAAACAATGGCTGTGAGGCTTGCCCTTCTCCCAACCATTGTTTCACATGCTCAGCAATTCACTTATTGCACTGTGCTTATTGCCCGACCGCCTTTTCAGCATGGCCAATCCATTTCTGAATTTTGCCAGCTTTCTTTTCGTGCCTTCCTTCGGCTTCTAGCTCCGGGTTCTTCATAACTTTTCCGAACTTCTCCTTGATTTTTCCCTGTACTTCGTGGAACTTGCCTTCTGTCTTATCTTTGGTGCTTGATTTCATCATGTTCTCCTGTGTTCACTGTCAGGTTGAATCCAGGAACAACTTTCATCGGTTGCTCTTTAGAGACACCCCAGATTCGCTCACTTGCTGCAGCCGTGCTGTACTGAATCGCTCACCGGAAGACCGAAGGGTTGACCCAAGGGTGGGAATTTTCAGTGCCTGAAGAGTGGTGGTGCCTTCCCATGACGGACGAAGGTCAAAAATGATCAGCAACCACGTGGTCGCGGATACTATACTTTATTGATTCGAGCTTCAAGGAAGAATCCATGTCGATATATCCCCTAAGACGAATTCGCAGGTTCAAGAATTTTATTGCACTTTTTTTGTTTCTTCCCGGTTTAAGTGCAGCGATCTCAGCGGCAGAACTTAAACATGAGACGGCAGCCGCTTACGATCGCTACGTTGCGGCCACGGAAGCGAGATTTGCCAATGAGCTGCGCCCGGATGGGCCCTTCCTTTACATTGATGCCTTGCCTCCAGAGGCCAGCAAGAGTTCTTACCAGCAGCTCAAGCAGGGCGAAATACTGGTGCAGAAGCTCGAGACGAAGGTCACGGGCTCGAGTTCTGACATTCCACACGGGATTGTTCACCACTGGGTTGGCCTGGTTTTTATTCCCGGGGTTACCTTGGCCAAGACGCTTCCTGTATTGCAGGATTACGACCACCGGGCAGAGTTGTATAAGCCGGATGTGATCGCCTCTCGGCTCCTGGACCACGAAGGCAGCAACTATAAGATCTTCCTCCGCCTGTATCAAAAGAGATTTACAACCGCGGTCTTCAATACGGAATACGATATTCACTGGGGCAAGGTGAATGCGAGCAAGATGTATTCCAACTCCATCAGCACGCGGATTGCCGAGGTCAAAGATGCCGATCAGCCTGGAGGCGCGGAATTGCCTGTGGGCACGGGCCGGGGATATCTCTGGCGCCTGAACACCTATTGGCGATTTGAAGAGAAAGATGGAGGGGTCTACCTGCAGTGCGAAGCCGCCTCCCTCACGCGTGATATCCCCATGGGTCTGGGATGGCTGCTGGGCCCCCTGGTCACTTCGATCCCCAAGCAATCCTTAGATCGAGCGCTCGGCCAAACCCGCACAGTTGTGCTGCAACAAATCAACAGTGCCCCTGCAACCGTCGGCGCCCTTACCGACGGCGGCAGAAGATAGTACAAGAGCAGGTGAATGCAAATCGTTGGTGAGCAGCCTTAGCTTTTAGCCAAAAACAAAGTTCTACGCGGATGGACTTGGTTTGGGCGGATTGAATTAGGCGGCCCCCCTTGCTTGCTTGGTTGGAAAAACAGTACTCGGTGCTCGGTACTCAGAAAAGCTAGCCTCACCGCAGAGGACGCGGAGGTACACAGAGGCCAAAGCAAGCAATCAGGACCCAGCATTCAGCACTCGGCCAAAACATAAAGTCGGATTTTCAAAGACCTAGAGGGCCTTTATCTTCATTTTCTTCTTCTTCTTCTTCTAACCGCTGGCCCTGCATTCCATTTTGGAAGGCTTTTCAAACCTTGTGAATCTGCCTTCTTTCGTTCTCGCAATTCTCCGGCTCCCTCAATAGGTCGGGCAGGGAGGCGGGTCTTTCGGCAGGTTTCGGGCTATGAATCTGGGGGGCCGGGTACGAACGTCCCAGACTCGTTCATACTCCTGCGCTGGTTGTGGATTTTGTGGCTGTTCTTCCTGCGGCCCGGTTTCTGTATTGGT
>Ga0222749_10000142_pt1 | contig 44529 bp, 36 predicted proteins | sample IncBWH2Mmetat_FD_197234 | JGI IMG/M metagenome (GOLD analysis project Ga0222749, IMG submission 197234) | Metatranscriptome of lab incubated forest soil microbial communities from Barre Woods Harvard Forest LTER site, Petersham... | ecosystem: Environmental > Terrestrial > Soil > Temperate... | reverse complement strand
GGAGAAAAAGTTGCAAGCAAAACTCAAACCGCAAGCCAAACCACTGGGCTACGAGCTCGTTCCCATTGAACCCCAGGCCGCATACTAAACGTTCAGCATCCGGGGCAGTTCCTTGGAAGCCACACGATATTACGCCAACCATCGTAACCGAGGAGACCGACAGGCAAAACGGATGTACAATCGTGCCATTTTAGAATCCAAGAAAGAAGGATCTCGGCTAAATGGAGTACAGGTTTGAGTTCGATCCAGTGAACAAGATCCTTCTCCTCCGAGTTGAGGGGCGGGTCACGGATGAATCGTTCACAGAGGGTTATTGGGCGGTTCGAAAGTACGCAACCTCGACAAATGCCAATGTAGGTATTTGGGACTTCTCATCCGTTACCGACTTTGCCGTATCCCCCGAATTTATTCGTCGCGTGTCAGATTGGGGGCCAGCGATGCCGGACGCGACCAGACGCCCTCGCTTTATCGTTGCCCCGCCCACGTTTGGACAGGGCATGTCTCGCATGGTTGAGATTGCGCAAGGGCCTGAGAACCCGCTGTTCAAAATCGTACTCTCAGTGGACGAGGCGTTAGCAGAACTCGGCATTCAATCCCCCCACTTCGAACCATTGGCGTGATTCGAGCGGGTCCGTCGATAAAATCAGCACTCAAAAGCCCCGTGCGCCGGGGGATGATAAGTGAAATTTGGATATTACGCCAGCCACGATCTGGTTTGTGTTAATCGGGCTGTCGTAGTCGCTCCTCGCATCTCCGCTGCAACTTCTTGGGGCAATATCTGTCCAGCAAGTCACGAGCGGCGGAATCAAGACGGGCAGCCTCGGGGCTACCCGCGAGTGACCGACTGCGTGCGCGTAACAGTTTGATCGTTGGGACTACATCGCCGTGGCGAATCGTGGCAAGCGCGGAAAGCGCGTTGTGGTATTCGAGACTATCCCCGTTTTGATTTTGAGCAACCAATTCGATCAGAGTTGGCTCGGCTGAAAGACCAATGTTGTAGAGGGACTCAATCGCTGGGTATTGGGATCGCAAGCCGTGGGGTGCGTTCGGATAACCGGGCCGCTTGAAGTTTAGGTGTCCGATCAGAATTGGAATCGCTTTGTCCTGTGGCAATTGCTCTATGCGTTGGAATGCTACGCGGGAGCAATCTTCCGTCTTGATATCGCCGTGATCCAGAGCACTGACAACTTGCTCGGCAGATGTGGTGTTGAGGCTCTCACAGTCCCGCGATGCACACTGCTGCCAAAGGACCAGAGTTACCAGTAAGAGAATGTGCCGGATCATTTTCTCAGGTTGAGGATGCGTCCTCCAATCTATTGGACACCGAGTGGTTTCACCCTGGCCCGATTACGGGCGTAACTGTCGAAACCAGGACTTATCGCCAACTACCGACCGGCTTTCGGCGTCTGCACCCACATCGGGGAAAGCTCCGCCACCTCCAGAAATTCTGCGAACCAGTCACTAAGAGATGGTTGGTTCGCAGACTCGGCTGTGCTCCTTGGATGGCGCGGCACCTCCTCAAGCTCACTGAAGGTACCGCATGAGCCTGCGTCTAGTGAGTTTTGCTAACGTATCGACATCTTTTCATAAGCGAGGTAGAACAATCCAATCCGGGCGACGGGGTCGCTCGCGAAATGGCGCTGCATCGCCCCGTGAGTGATCGCATTGTCCAGCGCGGCCATGATCATGGATTGGTCGAGCACGAGGCGGCGATGACCTACCGCGCCGGTCGTTGGATTCACGGCGTCATAAAAGCCTCCGTCGGACCTGTAGACGTCGGGAAATAGGGTCCGCAAGTTGACGATGTTCGCATAGGCTTCCGTCGGCACAACGGAGAGTGCAAGGAACGACGCATGCGGTGTTACCGTGTTCTCGGCGGCGCAGGCCCAACATTGCGACAAGCCCATGCTCGGATGGCTTGAGTCTGCTCCGGTGCCGTAGTATGGAAAGAGCAAACCCTCGACCCCGAAGCCGCCATAGTCGCCGGTGTCGTCTGCCGTGCTCGAAGGAGACATACCCCAGACGGGAAGATGTAAGGCTTGGGTTGCATATTCAACCTGCACTTGCGCCCAACGAAGGTCGTTGAGTCCGAAACTCTGCGGCCCAAAGATCGTTTCAGGCATTACCTGGTTTACCATCAAACCTTCGAACATCCCGCCGGCCCAAGTGGGAACGAAGGTCAGCGATGTTCCGGGGTATAGGTAGTGGCCCTCCCACACGTTGAACTTCTTGCCGGACCGAAAGTCCTTGTAAGTGTGCCAATAGCCTGCCACCGGCCACTGACCGATCCAGGAGAAATCGGGATCCGTGGCGCACTGCTTCGGAGGCAATACGCGCCATGACCGCCACCACACATCGCCCGGCATCTGGTGAAGGCCCATCCCGACATAGATGGCGATGCGCGGGTCGCTGTACAAAGCGCCGTTGTGATAACCGGCAGGACCTTGGTTGGCGTAGTACCCACCAAACATCTGGCCGGTTGGTTGATTCGGGTCGGGGTCAGTTGGTGCGTTCACGTTGCACCCGGGGGTCTGATATCCGCTGTCGTAATAAAGTCCGAAATTCATTGGCTGGAGAAGGGCATCTACTTGCGGCCGCAACTCCGGTAAGGCCTGCCGAACCACGATGAGCCCGGAAGCGTACCAGCCGTTATCCACGGCCGAGACAAAATCACAGTTGTCCGTGTGCGGAGGCGGGTCGTTTGCGCAATCAATGTCGCCGGGGTTGCGGATTTTGTGCCCGTTGGTCGTGTCGTACCACTGATAAAGCATGCCCTGGTAGCGATCTAGCGTCGCAACCTCGTTCAAGGTGGCACTGACGAGCGAATCGGCCGTCGAACGAGAGATCAGGTTAAGGTCTTTGGCTGCGACAACTGCCCAAAGGTATACGCCAATGTTAGACGCAGATGTGTACTGACCTTTGCCGCTCAGCGGACCTCCGCCCGCCCAGGTAAGGTTATCCATGGGCAGGTTGGTGTTGGGATCGACGTCATCGGCGTAGAACTTCCAGGTGTCCGCAGCGATGCTGTAGAGAACTGAATTGTGCCCGTTATCGTCATCCGCCAGGACCCACGACGGGATGAACAAAATGGCCAAAATCGGGATAACTGCAACAATGCAACCAATGGAAGACACGCGCGCTTTCAGTCGTTTCATTTCTTCCTCCCGGACACAGGCTGTTGCACCTCACCTCCCTAGGGGAGTACAGATTTTGGTTCGCTAAGTGGGAGATTCGGAGAACAGCGTGCCGCGAGTCACGCTAGCCGTGAACCGATGATGCAGTCAATCGGGAAAGTACAGTAGTACCTTTGACCGGTCCCGCAGATTTTGCGGCTGTCGGTGGAGCTAACTGTCCGTCACCGACGATATCGTCCTCGTAAAAGTTTCCCACCTCGCCATGCGGCGTGAGCGATCGAAAGAGATGGCTGGGTCGGACCGAGTTCCTGAACCCGAATGATTCAAAGCGAGCCCAGGTTGGAAACGCGCAAACCATCCACGAGAGCGAAATGGCGCTCTTCTATGAGTGCATACAGCAGTGTGCTCGAAAACCCATTGACACCGCCGACATTGTCAGAGATAGAGATTTTTCACCAACTAACCCGCAGGAATATACTTTGGCACCATGAGAAACTCGGCATCGGACGGTGATCCCCTACGCGGGCTGCTCTTTCTCCTCGTGCTACTGGCGATTGCTGCCGCCGGGCTGATTCGGCTCTTCGCATGGAGCATGGTCAAAAGGTTGATGGCTGGCGGCTGGTCCACTACACAGGGCCGAGTGGAGTTCGGCAGTGTCTTGGAACACCGCGTCCGCTATGTCAGTTACTTCGTTGCCACCATCTACTACTCGTACTACGTCAACAACGAGTGCTATTCCGGCAACTTCGACAGAGCATTCCTGCGCGAAAGTGCTGCCGACCGTTTTGTAAACAGCATTAAGGATCAAATGGTCTTCGTCGGCTCTAAACCGAACCGTCCCGAAAAGTCGGCCATTCTCAAGCAGGATCAGCCGGGTGGGTGGCCTGCCTGACCTGCGAGTGACGCGACCCCTCGCGGATGAACGCCCAACCGGGGCTGACTACACCTTCAACTGTTTTTAGACTGAGATCGGCGGACAGTTCATCAAAGACCCGCTGGAGTGCAGGCGAGAGCCCGCCCATCTGCGCCAAGTCCGGGTACAGAGCAGGATGCAACACTTTAAAATTTTCAATAGCCACGACGCGGCCCCTAAGGGCTAAACCTCATGTCTTTCAAAATCAATTGAGAGCAGAGTTCGACTAATCCGCCGCCGCTTCCAGGGCAGATCCGCTGCGGGCGGGGCGTTGCAGGAAGGCGGCGCGCTCGGTTTCAAATTGTTCCAGGTTCGCTCCGAACTCCTGCTCTTTCCATCCCATGACTGCGCCAATACGCAAGGCCGCTTCGCGGCTGCAGGATTCGGACCAGCACGCACCCAGTGCCACGGGCACGCGTCTCAGCAGCACGTCGCCGAGAGTGACCGCGTATTCGTTGCGGTAAGCTTCGACGACTTCCGCCACGATGTGGGAGGTGTGCGGACAGATGGGCGCGCGAAGATCGGCGCCAACCAGGGCCGTGCGAGCGATATCCATGGCATGCTCACCGTGCCATTCCATCATCCCGCGGGCGGTTTCTTCGCTGACCGAGCCGGCGCGGGCGATTTCAATGACTTGCTGATCGAGGAGCGGATCGAGCGAACTGCCCGGGCCGATCGTGACCGCTTTGGGTTCTTCGACCGAGATCCCGATCTTGCGCGCACACTCGCGGGCAAGCGAAGCGGCGGTCGTGAGCTTTCCGCCGATCACCGAGATCATGCGCGCGGCGCCTTCGTCCTTGTGGTCATGCAGGAAATGACGGCGCGTCACCGCAGACGGCTTGTCACCCGGAGAGTTCGGCAGCGGCCGGATTCCCGCGAAGGCGTACTTGATGTCATGCGCTGAGAGCTTTGCTTTGGGGAACAGCCCAGCCGCGGTTTGCAGCAAGTATTCGATCTCCTGCTGAGAGGCCGAGGTTTTTCCCGGATCACCGCTATCCGGCACTTCGGTGGTGCCAACAAGAATCTGCTCGTTCCACGGCAGCACAAAGACCGGGCGTCCGTCGGCGGCTTCGGTGTAGAGCGCGGCGGTGGGAGCTCCCGAGAATCTCGGCAGAACGATGTGCGATCCGCGCACGCCACCGATCATCGGTTTCTTCGTGCGCACGGTTGAGCGCTGGCAGATGCGGTCCGCCCACGGCCCCGTGCAGTTGATAACCCAGCTGGCGTCGACCCGTTGATCCTTTCCTGTGGTGCGGTCGCGTAAGAGCACTCCGCGGGCGCGTCCCTGACCGATATCGACGGCCAGTACTTCGCAATGATTGCGGACGACTGCGCCAGCTGACGCGGCTTCCAGCATCCACTCGGCCACGAGGCGCTCGGGAAATTCGCACTGGGCGTCTTCGAAGTTGAGCATCAGCCACTGGTGGCCGGCATCGAGCGCACGTTGCACTCGAGCCATCTCCATCTCACTCAGGTCTGGGGACCTCTTCTTGGCCATCCGTTGATAGAGCCAGAGACCAGCGCGAACCTTCATGGCACTGCGCTGGCTATTCTCGTTCAGCAAAAACAGGAAGTGTATGGGATGTACCAGGTGAGAGCGTTCGCGGAGCAGGCGTTCACGCTCGCGCACCGATTCGCGCACCAGATCAAGTTCGCCATGCTCCAGGTATCGGAGGCCGCCATGGATGATGCGTGTCGACCGGCTGGTCACTCCCGAAGCGAAATCGTTCTGCTCGACCAACAGAGTGCGCTTGCCGGCGCGGGCACACTCGCGCGCGATAGCCACTCCATTGATGCCGCCTCCGATGACTACCACCTGAAAGTGCTGTCCTTCCAGCGAGGATCGAGGTTTTATGGCTAAGGTCATGTATTTACGTCAGATACAGACGTCTCGCGAGCGGCATGCAATTCCTTGTGCCGGGAGGACACGTTTACCTGTGTTCATTTTGCGCCATCCCAAGAAGGAGATGAAAGTAACGATGGTCCATTCGACTCTGGCGCCAAACCTACCTCTGAAATGATACCGAAAGTAACGTCGTCGCGTCGGTGGGTTGGATTTGCAGCAGAATTCGATAATGGCTCAGTCTGAATCCTTACCACGAAGGACACGAAGTAACACGAAGGAACCGCCCACCCGCAAACCCCCTTCGTGATACTTCGTGTCGTTTGTGGTCAATGATTTTTCTATTTCGGCATCGAACTGATTCACTACCCAGAATTTCGCGCGCGTTGCTTCGTGCCTCCGCTGTCATTTACATTGGTTGCCGAATGCCCACCACAGGAGAGCGTTTCGAACGAGCGGTCGCCATCATGGAACGTCTAAGGGCTCCGGGCGGCTGCCCCTGGGATCGGGAACAGACCTTCGATTCCATCAAGCCCTACACCCTGGAAGAGACCTACGAAGTGCTGGAGGCGATCGATAATCGCGACTGGCCCGAGCTCGCTGGGGAACTTGGCGATCTGCTGCTGCAAGTGCTCTTCTATGCCGAGATGGCGCAGGAACAGTCGTCGTTCTCGATTGATGATGTCCTCGACCGGCTTTCCAGCAAGCTGATCAACCGGCATCCGCACGTGTTTGGAGATGTGAAGGCCGATACCTCCGATGAGGTGAAGCGCAATTGGGAAGCTTTGAAGCACGAAGAGCGGAAGAAGAAAGAGGGAAGCGAGGAAGCCGGCGCAAAATCGGAGAAGCGTTCGATCTTTGCGGGGGTCTCGTCGAAGATGCCTGCGTTGCTCGAGGCGCAAAAGCTCAGTTCGCGAGCGGCACAGGTTGGATTCGACTGGCCCGACGTTGAGGGGCTCTTTGATAAGCTGCACGAAGAAACAGAGGAGTTGCGCGAACATCTGAAAGATTTTCCCGCACCAGGGCCGCGTCCGCAGGGACGAGGCATTGCCGGTTCGGGCCGCACTGAGGTCCCCGATGCGTTGCAGGCACGCTTGGAGGAAGAAGTCGGCGATTTATTCTTCGTCCTGGTGAACATCGCCCGGTACCTCTCCGTCGATCCAGAGTCTGCTCTGCGCAAGACCAATCGTAAGTTTCGGCGACGCTTTCAGTGGATGGAGGCGCGACTCCATGAATCGGGCCGCTCCGCCGATGATGCCCCCATGGAAGAACTCGAATCGCTATGGCAACAGGCCAAGGCTCACGAACGAGACGCAGAGGAGAAGAGCGCGTGAGCCCGCCGACGGTTGAACTCCGGCGATGTCACGGGATCGAAGAGTTCCGCGCGTGCGTCGCCTTGCAGAAGGATGTCTGGAATTTCACTGACGCCGAACTCGTCCCGTTGCGCATGTTCGTGGTTGCCGACAAAGTAGGCGGCCAGGTCATGGGCGCGTTCGACGGCGGCTTGATGGTCGGGTTTGCATTGTCGGTCCCCGGAACGCGCACAGGACACGTCTATCTTCACTCTCACATGCTGGCTGTACGCAAAGATCATCGCAACAGCGGCCTCGGGCGACGTCTGAAGCTGATGCAGCGGGAAGATGCGATGGCGCGCGGAATTGAGCTGATCGAGTGGACGTTTGATCCTCTGGAAATCAAGAATGCCTATCTGAATCTCGAGAAGCTGGGCGCGGTTGCGCGCCGCTATAACATCAACCAGTACGGCATCACATCATCTCCACTGCAAGGAGGGCTCCCCAGCGATCGGCTGATTGCGGAGTGGTGGCTGAAATCGAAACGTGTGCAGACGTTACTGGAAAAAGGGAAAAACCCGGCCATCCAAGGCGAGTCCTCAATTTCTGTTCCCGCCCAAATTTACGACTGGAAAGCGGCTGCCGAGACGCGCGCCAAGGCGCAGCAGGTGCAGGAGCGCAACCGCGAGCAGTTTTTGCGCGCCTTCAGCCACGGATTAGCCGTTCTGGGCTATGAGCGGGACGCAGAGGGCAATGGCAAATTTTTGCTGGGCCGTTGGGATGAGAAGTGGTCGTATGCGGCTGAATCTTGAGGCTTCCGCAAGCCCTGAAACCACAAAGGGCACGAAGGTACACGAAGGAATTCCTTTGTGCACCTTCGTGTCCTTCGTGGTTTACTGATTTCACGATCGGCGTGAACTTGCGCCTTGACCTTGCAACTCTGAAACCTTGAAACATGAAAATCGAAGCGATCACGCTGCGCGAGATCCACATGCCCCTCGTCCATTTTTTCGAGACGAGCTTCCATCGCCTCTACCATCGCCGCATTCTTCTCGTCACGGTGCACAGCGAGGGCGTCGACGGTTGGGGAGAGAGTGTGGTTGGGGAAGATCCGTTTTACAGCAGCGAATGGGTCGATAGCGCGTGGCCTACATTGACCCAGTATCTGATCCCGGCGCTGCTCGGGCAGAAGATCGATTCCGGGCGCGAATGTCCAGCCCTCTTTGCCAGAGTTCGCTCGCATCGCATGGCCAAAGCGGCCCTCGAAAACGCTGTTTGGGACGCCGAGGCCAACCAGAAGAAGGTTCCTCTCTGGAAGTTGCTCGGCGGAACGCGCCGCGAAATCCCATGCGGCGTTTCGATCGGAATTCAGGATTCAGTCGAGCAATTGCTCGAGAAGATTCAGATTGAACTCCGGGCGGGCTATCGCCGCATTAAGGTCAAGGTCAAGCCCGGATGGGATCTGAACGTGCTGGAACGAATCCGCTCGCGCTGGGCTGATATCACCCTGAGCTGCGACGCGAACTCTGCCTACACACTGGATCAGGTCGAGCACCTGCGCAAGTTCGACCAGTTCAACCTGCTCATGATCGAGCAGCCCTTGTGGAACGACGATATCTACTATCACGCGCGGTTGCAGAAAGAATTGCGCACCGCCATCTGCCTCGATGAATCGATTGTGAGCGTGCGCAGCGCCGCCTTTGCCGTCGAAACCGGCGCCTGCCGCATTATTAATATCAAAGTGGGGCGCGTGGGCGGATTCTCCGAAGCGCTGAAGATTCACGACCTCTGCCACGCCCACAACATTCCCGTATGGTGCGGAGGCATGCTCGAAACCGGCATCGGGAGGTCGCAGAATATCGCCCTTTCGACTGTGCAGAACTTCAGCTTGCCTGGTGACGTATCCGCGTCGAAGCGCTATTGGAAGGATGACATCGTCGATCCGGAGATCGAAGTTTCGTCAGCAGGGATGATCGCCATCACCGACCAAGTGGGAACGGGTTACCGGGTCAAGCCGGATTTGATCGAGAAGCTCACGGTAAGAAAAGAGACGCTGCGGGCCTGAGCCTCGCAATATGTAGCCCCGGACGCCTTCGTCCGGGGTTGCGCGCGAAGCGCGCAATGGAGCAGCCGCCACCACTCAGTCATGTTGGGTGACCCAATCGGGTGACCCAATCATGTCGGGCTCCCCACGCGTTTACACGCTCTCCTTCACTTCGCTCAGGGGGCGGGGCGGACGAAGGCGTCCGCCCTACACTATCTCGGATCCTTCTTCTCGGCTGCGGCCTGGGGTTCGTGATTGTGGGCCAGCTTCTCTTGCTCGATTCTCAGCATGTCTACGCCTTTGGCGAAGGTCAGATCATCGGGCACAGGATGAAAGTCGCTGAGCTTCTCGTCCGAGATCATGCTGAGGCTTTTGAACAGGAGAATCTTCCCAGTGATATCCAGGCTCATGGCGGTGATCTCCCAGGCTCCGTCGCCGACGTCCGCCTGCTGCACGCGGAAGTGCCCGCCTTTGTCGAGGTGACCGAAGATACCCCACCCGAACGAAACTTCACGAAACAGAGTGCCGTCGATTCTCGCGATCCGATGTGCGGTGGTATCGATCAGCAGGTATCCCTGCATGCCCTCGAGCACCTGCTCCTCTCTCGATGGCGCCGAGTAGGCGCGGTTGGGCGTGAATTCCAATCTCACAAGCTCGTCACCAGGCTTCCCCAAGTCCGGGGCGCCGGCCTCGGTGCCGGCGTATTTGTAGCGGAAGGCATCGGGCAGGGCTTTTACGATGCGAACCGTGCGGTCGGCATCTTCTTTCTCGCGCGCCTGTTTCCTTCGCAGTTGTTCGGGATTGCCTGCCAGCCAGTTCAGGTGATCCATTTCAGATTGTTGCTGCTGCGGAGTGAGCGGCTGGTCGTTGATCGCAATCATCATCCCCGCCATGGCGTCTTTGGTTTCGACGTAAAGCCTGGTCTGTGATCCCTTAGGCGTGTGTTTTCGGGATCGGAACATCTGCTTTTGCGAAGGCTGATTGGCCGCGGCGACTTCCCGGGCTACCGTTTGACGCACCAGGTCAGTGGGAGAAATCTGCGGCAGACCCTCCTGGCCACGAAACAGGGTAGGTGCGACCCAGCAGATCGTTGTGCAAACCACGAGTTTGTTTCTCCGGCCAAGCATGCACAATTAGTGTAGCAATCGCCCGCAAGGGGTTGCAGATGCAACTTCTAATGCACCTTCCAGTCAGATGCCCGCTCGCGCTGGCTTGCCGCCCACTCTGCGAGTTGGGTATAGTCGATGCAGCGGCGGCCGTCCCGGTAAACCTGCCTTCCCAGAATTCCGGTAAGCAGTACCCGCTTCCTATAAAGGAGAAACATCCATGAGTGCTCCGTTGTCGGCAGACTTGGCGCAGATTGGCAAATCCGTGGTCATCAAAGGTGAGTTGTCAGGTAGCGAAGACCTTTACGTTGATGGTCAAGTAGAGGGCAGTATCTCGCTGAAGAGTCACAGTTTGACCGTGGGACCGAATGGACAGGTGAAAGCTTCGGTAGAAGCCAAGGGAGTCGTCGTGCAGGGAAAGCTTGAGGGCAACGTGCAGGCGAGCGACCGCGTCGAATTACGCAAGTCCGCCGTGGTCACGGGGGACATCAGCACGCAGCGCATCGCCATTGAAGAAGGCGCTTATCTGAAGGGTAAGGTCGATATTTCGGGCAAAGCCGAGAAGGCCGCAGGAAAGTAACTACTTGCAGAGCGCATCGCAGGTTAAAGTTTTAGTTGCAAAAGTTATTTCAAGTCCCAGAGCACTCGCTGCCTCGGACGTACCGGAGTAGGTCTGATGGCAACGGTGGCGCAGAACTTCATGAAGCTTTTTCGTGGTTCATCGAGCGGTTCACAGGCGGAGACCCCGCAAGGACCGCAAAAACTGACGCGCCGCTCCAGCGGCCTTGGCGAACTCGCGCGTCTATGGGAGTCCGAAACGCCGCTCTGCGTTCTCGATCTCGGCTCGACCTCGCCTACCAACATCACCTTCTTTACTGGGCGCGCACACAAGATATACAGCGAAGACCTTCTGGTGGCTTCGACAGAGCCCCATCTTGTCATCAAAGATGAGCAGGGCAGTGTGACGCTGGATAGCCGCAAATTCTTGGCGGATAACCTGCTCTATCCGGCTGCACACTTTGATGTCGTACTCTGCTGGAACTTAGCCGACTATCTCGATGAGAGCCTGGTGCGTCCGGTCATGGGGCGTCTATGGTCCGTGCTGAAGCCTGGCGGAATGTTGCTTGCTTTCTTCCACACCAAGGATGCCGGGCCGGACTCTCCGTGCTACCGCTTCCACATCGTCGGCAAAGACACGTTGGAGATGCAGCGCATCGTCATGCGCCGCGAAGCGCGCCGGGGGCCCACTGGAGCCATTCACACCGCCGTTATTGACGGCTTCCGCCTGCAGCGAGTCTTCAATAACCGCCACATCGAAACCCTCTTCCGCGACTTCGCTTCCATCAAATTTTTCCTTGCCCGCGACAACGTGAGAGAAGTGCTGGTTGTCAGGTAGTGCTAGAGCCTCAGATTTCGTTTCCGTGGGGATTGACGTTTCGTGCATGTAAGACGTTCCAATGTAATTTGATTGCGTACTGGTTCTGGCACCCAAGCAAAGAGTCGAGGGCCCGAAATGAGGTTCATTCGGATCGCCAAGCCAATCTTTCTCCGGAGTCTGCCACTCTGCTTCGTCGCCATGCTTGTAGTCGCGACGCAGAGTCTCGGCCAGGCGGCACGATCTAGCGAACCGCAAAGCGAAACTGTGCGCGGGACCGTGATCAACGCCGTCACCCAAGCCCCTATCCCGCGTGCGCTGGTCGTTACTTCGGACGATCGCGCCGGGGTTCTGACGGACGGAGAAGGTCGCTTCGAAATCACGCTTCCCTCTACAGAATCCGGGTCTGCTGGTGGCGGAATGATTTTCAGCGGTGGTCATTCAGGACGGCCGTGGCCCTACGCAAGACACGGGAGTGCGTACTGGTTCGATGCCCGCAAGCCGGGTTTCCTGGACGATCCCAACGGGAGAGCACACGTCGCGCCGTCGTCCGGCGATGACCTTACGATCACCCTCATCCCCGAAGCGATCATCAAAGGACGGATTACTCTCGATTCCGGTGATGCCCCTCTTGGTGTCATGGTTCAACTCTTTTCGCGCCAGGTGCGCGAGGGGCTTCCACGTTGGATACCGTCATCGACAGTGCGTGCGAACTCTGCTGGAGAGTTTCGTTTTGCGGAACTCGAGCCGGGTTCCTACCGACTGGTGACGCAAGAGTATATGGACAACGATCCCCTTACCAATATTCCCGGTTCTCAGCTACACGGGTTTCCGCCGGTGTACTATCCGGGCGGTTCCGACTTCTCCGCCGCATCGACAATCGAACTCACCGCGGGGCAGGAATTTCAGGCCGACATCTCCCTTGCGCGGCAGCCGTACTACCCGGTCAAGATTCCGGTTGCAGGCGCCGAGACTAGAGGCGGGTGGAATATTTCCGTTCAGGGCCAGCGCGGACCGGGTTACCGCTTGGGCCAGAACGCTGCTCAGCAGGCGATCGTGGGGCTATTACCGAGTGGTATTTACGTCGTAGAGGCCTCAACGTTCGGCCAGAACTCCGTGAGTGGCAGCGTAAGCATTCGCGTCAATGGAGCGGCAATCGATGGACCTGCACTTACCCTGGTTCCCAAAAGTTCCGTCAGGCTGGATGTGAGAGAAGAATTTACGGACACAAGTTCGAACACTTCTGCAAGCTGGAATGACGGGAAGCACACATTTTCCTTGCACGGTCCTCGAACCTACTTGCAAGCCACGGTTGAAAGTGCAGACGATTTAGAGCAACCGCGATTCGGATCCATTCGTCCGCCAACCGGATCGAATGACGATAGTTTGGTGATCGAAGATCTTTCTCCGGGGCGATATTGGCTGCGACTGCACACTTCGCGTGGCTACATTGCTTCGGCGACGCAGGGATCCACAGATTTGCTGCGGCAGCCGTTGAAGATTGACTCAAGCACAGCCACACCGATTGAAGTCAGAGTGCGCGACGATGTAGCCGAACTTGACGGAACGGTCGCAACCCTTGCCCTGCAATCAGCGACAGCGCCAGGCGACGGATCCGCCGAGGCTGCGGCTGTCTGGATATACTTGGTTCCGTTGCCCGGGGGTTCAGGAGAATTCAGAGAGATCACAACTTCGAGCGGCAGCGAATTCACCTCTCCAAGGATGGCTCCGGGCGATTACCGCGTGTTGGCTTTTTCCACTGCGCAACCGCATCTTGCTTATCGCGATGCCGAGGCGATGAAAGCCTACGAGTCGAAAGATCCCGTCGTACATCTCACAGCGGGTCAGAAGACCACGGTACAGGTAGAGACGATTTCGAGCGAGTGATCAAACAATGTCGATTTCCCCCATTTCGAGATGTGCGTTCGTGCTCGCTGAATGCAGTGCATTACTCGCCCATGGATTCGCAGCGGCGCAAACCACAAATTCTCAAGGATCTGCTAACGCTGCCGCAGTCTACAGAGTCGCCGGAACCGTGGTCAGTAAGACCGATGCGCATCCACTCGATCGAGCGCGCGTCACACTGCGAGACGCGAAGGACTCACAGAAGTTCGAATCGATTATCACTGCGGAAGATGGCAGGTTCGCGTTTGAGAACGTTACAGCGGGAAAGTATTCGCTCAGCGGCGCGAAACGCGGGTTCATTACCGCCTCGTACGATCAACACGATGCATTCTCGACGGCAATCGTCACGGGAGCGGGACTCGATACCGAAGCGCTGGCGCTGAAGCTGGCATCCAATGCCGTGATCTGGGGCAAAGTGCTCGACGAAGCCGGAGAACCGGTCCGACATGCCAGCGTTACTCTGTACTACGACAATCACCAGGAAGGCGTGGACCAGATACAAGAGAGGAGCGCTGCCCAGACCGACGATCTGGGGACCTATGAACTGCCAGGGCTGATGCCAGGAACATATTTTCTGTCGGCACGTGCGACTCCCTGGTATGCGGTGCATCCTCCCTCGACATTTGGTACGCGGGAAAAAGCCACTGTTGATCGATCGCTGGATGTCGCTTATCCGGTTACCTACTACCCAGATGTGACCGATTGCGACAGCGCCGCGGCGATTTCGTTGAAAGGCGGCGAACGCGCGCAGATCGACATTCACTTGAACCCGGTTCCTGCCCTGCGCCTGCTCTTTCGTGTCCCGGGCGATACGCACCGCGGATTCGGGTTTCCGCGATTGGAACAACCCGCCTTCGAGGGGGCGACGTTTATCCAGCCCAGCAGCGCATCTCAAGTTTCGCCTGGCATGTTTGAAATCACCGGTATTCCGGCTGGGCACTACAACCTTTGGCTGCAAGGGCAAGGCACAACCGTGCGGATGAACGGAATCGATCTCAGCAAAGATGGCGAGCAGATCGACTCCGCTACCGCCGAACCGGCAGGCAACCTGAAAATTTCGGTGCAAATACCGGGAGAGAGTTCCATTCCCAAGGGGTTTTCGGTTGGGTTGCGCTCGAAGGGCAGAAGTATGAACGGCTATCGCATGCTCGATGCGAAGGGAGAAGCGGAGATCGATCAAGTTCCCGCCGGGCGATACGACGTTCTCGTGTGGGGAGCACGCAAGCCATATTCCATTGCACGGATGACGGCCGAGGGAGCCGACGTTTCGGGGCATAGTGTCGTTCTCGGGCCGGGCGCGTCGGCCTCTGCCTCGCTGACACTCGTTGCGGGTAGCGTCAAAGTCGAGGGAGTCGTGAAGAAGGCCGGCCAGGGATTTGCCGGTGCAATGGTGGTGCTGGTTCCCAAGGACCCCGAAAACCACCGCGATCTCTTTCGTCGCGATCAGAGCGACCTCGATGGCACGTTCAGCCTTTACGGAGTTGTGCCAGGTTCCTACTATCTGGTGGCAATCGAGAACGGGTGGGACTTGGACTGGTCACAGCCCACCGTCATCGCGGCGTATGCGAAGCACGGTCGGTCAATTGAGGTTCACGAACTGGGAAAGCCTATGAGCCTTACTGAGGCCGTCGCGGTGCAATTGAGATAAGGGCAGAGGAAGCGTACTTCCATTCGTATGCTGCGCCCTTCGAGACGGTCACACGCATGCGGAACAGGTGATCGCTTGATATTTCGAGAAATCATGCTACCTGGTTTCGTTGTCGCGCCATTGTCGTTTCTTGACAAGAACAGGTTCGCCAGTAGTAGCAAAGAGTGGGCGGCTAGGCCGCTGAGGTACTGAGGGCCTGGAACTCAGCCTTCCGCGAAGAACGATCCTTCCAGATGATGATTCCCATGCGGAACAGATAGTGAGTCGAGATTTCGACACTCTCGGCAGGTCGCGTTTCATTGGTCAGAATCTGGCGCACCTCTTCGGGGACATACGCTCTCCGCACTGAGGCGACTCCGTCGAGGCGAGAGACATGACTGCGCATCAAGGGAAATCCCGCGAACACCAGCGCCAGGTGTAACGGATGGCGGATCAAGTCATTGATCAAGACAGCACAGCGGCTGACGCGAGAGGCTTCGTCCACGAACCGGGCTAAGTTCTCAGGATCGAGATGATGCGCGAAAAGGCTGCAGCTTACCAGGTCGAAGCTGTCGTTACGGAACGGAAGAGCCAGCGCATCGGCGACCAGCGCACGACGCCCTTTCCGCAGGTGAGACGGAACGCGGTCGAGATCGGTGATATCCAGCGTGATTCCCTTTTTCGCCAACTGCAACGCCGCGACTCGCGGGACTTCGCCGTGTCCGGATGCGACCTCCAGCAGCGAAAAGTGTTTTTGTCCGGTCGAACTTGAGACGCCCTCGACCAGGTTGCGAGTGGTGGCTACGCCTCCGAACCATCGATTGATCCGGCACAAGTCCCGCAGGGAGGCGTCCGCATCGGGTACGGGACACTGATCGGAGTCGAGGATTTCTTCCGAGTCGACGCGCTGCATGCAGTGTTTTGGGTTGCCCCAGTTGCCGAGAGTATAGACGAAGTCGCTGGCCCAGATGTCAACAGCAGGTCAACAGGGCTACTGGACCTCAGCCAACTCTTCTTCCAGCAGTTGCTTGTTATACAGGTCGCTGTAGTAGCCGTTCAAGGCGAGAAGTTCGTCGTGGGTGCCGAGTTCGACGATGCGTCCGCCATGCAGCACGGCGATGCGGTCCGCATTGCGCACGGTGGAGACGCGGTGGGAGATGAAGATGGTGGTGCGTCCCGCCATCACGTCGCGCAGGTGGTTGAGGATCTTGTCTTCGGTGTGGGTGTCGACGCTGGAGAGCGCATCGTCAAGGATCAGGATCCGGGGATTCCGAATCAGCGCGCGAGCAATCGCGGTACGCTGCTTTTGCCCGCCCGAGAGCGTGATGCCCCGCTCGCCCACCAGAGTTTCATAGCCTTCAGGAAAGCTCTCGATGTCGACAGCGATATTGGCAGCGTCGGCGGCATCGTGAATGTCGGAGCTGCTGGCCGAGTCGACTCCCAGGGCGATGTTCTCGCGAATCCGGTCGCTGAACAGGAACGTCTCCTGGGGAACGAACCCGATACTGCGGCGCAATGATTCCAGTGAATATTCGCGGATTGGGCGGCCATCGATCAGCACCATGCCAGGGTTGGCGTCGTAGATGCGCGGAATCAGATCGACCAGGGTTGTTTTGCCCGATCCGGTCGGGCCCACGATCGCGAGGCTGCTGCCTGCGGGCACGCGCAGGTTCACATGGCGCAGAACCGGCTTACCGTCGTAGCTGAAGTTCAGCTCGCGGAACTCGATCTCGCCGTTGATCTCGTGCGCTTGCGCATCTGGTGCGTCCCGGATTTCCGGCTGCTCTTGCATGATCTCGTTGATGCGGATCAGCGATGCGGTCCCGCGCTGGAATATGTTGATGACCCAGCCCAGCGCAATGATCGGCCATGTGAGTTGCATCATGTAGGTGCTGAAGGAGACGAATTGGCCGACGCTCATGGAACCGTCGATCTTCAGAGTCGTGGTAATTCCGGGATATGTCCCGACGAGACTTGTGACGCGGGTCAAAGTTAATTGTCCCGCGAGTACTTCTTGTCCGCCGAGCCAAAGCACGAGTACCACTGCACAACCCAGCATCAATTCCAGGGTGGGCCAGAGCATGCCCATTAAGCGCACCAGTTTCAGGCTGCGGCGGATGTACTCCTTGTTCTCGCGCTCGAACGCTTTGATCTCGGCTTCTTCCTGAACATAAGCGCGGATCAGGCGAGCCCCCGAGAAATTCTCCTGAGCGCGAGCGGAGATGTCGGAGAACATCGCCTGAATGCGTTCGAAGCGCTCGTGGATACGCCGTCCGAACGTCTGAATGACGACGCTCACAGCCGGCAGCGGCAGAAACGTGAGCAGGGTCAGCTTGGGGTTAATCGAGATCATGAACGCCAGCGCTCCGGCCGTGTAGACCATGGTGTTCGCCGAGTACATGATCGCCGGGCCGAGCAGCATTCGCACGGCGTTCAAGTCGTTGGTCGCGCGCGCCATAATGTCGCCGGTGCGGTTGCGTTGATAGTAGGAGTAACTCAGTCCTTCGAGCCGCGCGAAGAGATCGTTGCGTAGATCGAATTCGATGTCGCGCGAGACGCCGATCACGACCCAGCGCGTGAGGAACTGGAATATCCCCTTGGTGACAGCGATGGCGAGCAGCAGTCCGGCGTAGACCAGAAGCTTGTGGCGCGTGACGCCTTGATTCAGATCATCAGAGGCCTTGCCGATGACCAGCGGGAATAGTACCCAAATGCCGTTGTGCAGCAGCACACAGCCTGTGCCGAACGCGTAGGCCCGGCGATAGCGCTTCAGGTAGGGCAGCAGCGGGCGCAGGCTCTTAAGAAACATGCAGACTCTGTAGATGAAATTCTAGCAGGCAGGGTGCAAGAGTTTGAGTCCGCGAAAATGACCATCTGGCATCGCCGGGGAGAGGCGGCGGTGCACGCCAGAGCTAGAAACTGCGGTACATCATCTGGCCGACGCCGCCCTGTTGCGTGAGCCTGATCATCAGCACCACGAGCAACGCTAGCGCGTAGACGGCGGGAAGCCAGAACCAACGCGAACGAGACATTAGCGACAACATCCCCGAATGCTGGTGGGGCGCGTCTGTTGGAGCGGTGGCCCGGTCGATAGCATCACTGACCAGCAACACAACCGCATACCCTGCGGAAAGAACCGCGATCAGAAGGTAAAGGCTGGAACTGAGATAGTGAGAGGCGTAACTTCCGGGGGAGGCGACCGCCGCCAGCATCTGGCGCGCCTGTGCCGTCGAATTCGCGCGGAAGAAAATCCATCCCAGGCTGATGAGCGCGGCCGTCACGATCCATGAGAGCAGGGTCCACAGTTTGGGTAGTTGCCAATTGAATCTGCGCTCGACCTGTTGCAACAGGCGCTGCGAGACGAGCAGCACTCCGTGATAGCAGCCCCAGATCAGAAGTAGCAAAGTGCCTTTGTGCCATAGGCCGAACACGACCATCGACAAGGCCAGCGCCAGGTTGCGCCACCACATCTCGCGGCGCAAAGGCGCCAGCGGAAAAAAGACGTAGTCCCGGATCCAGAATGACAGCGACATGTGCCAGCGCGTCCAAAACACTGAAGGGCTCGTGGAGTCAAACGGCCGCTCGAAGTTTTCCGGCACGGTGATACCCAATGCCTTGGCCGCGCCCACGGCAATATGCGTGTAACCGGCGAAGTCGAAGAAGAGTTGTAGTCCATAGCCGAAGGCGAGACACCAGACATCGGTCCCCGACCACTGCGTTGCGCGGTCGAATCCGCTGACGATGCCATCTCCTGCCAGAATCCCTGGCCAGCAGTTTGCCCAGTTGCATCATGAACACGCCAATCGCGATTCTTCGCAATCCCAGTCCGATGTCACTCCACGCAGTTGTTTCTTCGGATCGGAATTGCGGCAGCATGTCTGGCATGCGGCAGACCGGGCCCGAGATGGTGACCGGGAAGAACACCATGTAGAGGGCGAACTCGTCAAACGTTGGGTCAAGTTCCTCTCCGCGGTAGAGGTCGAAAAGATAGCTGAGTGCCTGAAACGTCCAGAAAGAGATCCCTAACGGCAGTGCGAGGCGAGTCGCGTTCCGTAGTGACGACGGCAAAATGTGGAATGTTAGTGGAGGCACATATTTGAAGGCGGCGAGCAAAGCCAGATTGAAAAAGATCCCTGCCGAGAGCGGCAGCCAGTGCGCCTTTGCGCGCAGCCACTTGCCAAATAGGAAATTGACGACGATCGATGTAAACAGGACGGCGGCGAACCAGGGCTGCCAGGTCAGATAGAGGGCGACGCTCGACGGGCGCAGCACTCAAGCAGGCAAAGGTATATCGGCATAACGGACGTCACATGAAATTTCTAAGAATGGCCGGTTCCCGAATACCCCGCGAAAAATCCGGGATTGGACGCAGGCATCCTCCGCAGAGTTGCCAAGTATCTTGGAGATTAAATATTAGGAGCGCGAGGGCCAGATATTAGGTGATGCTGACTTCCGTATACGTGCCGTAGACCTGCCGCAAGGCTTCGCAGATTTCGCCCACGGTGGCGTAGGCGCGGACTGCATCCACGATGTAGGGCATGGTATTCGCGGATGAGATTGCGCCGTTGGAAGCGGTCTTCGGTTCCTGGGCGGCAGCTTTCTTCAGGGCATCGAGCGCGCGGCGCACGTCATCGTTCGAGCGGCGGGTGCGCAGGTTCTTCAGTTTTTCCGATTGCTGGCGGGCGACCGTCTCGTCGATGTAGAGGGTGTGCGGCGGTTCTTCCTCGATGGCGAACTCGTTCACGCCGACGATAACCTTTTCTTTTGCCTCAACGGCGCGTTGGTACTGATAGGAAGATTCGGCGATCTCTTTCTGGGGATATCCGCGCTCGATCGCCTTCACCATCCCGCCCATCGCGTCCATCTTGCCGAAGTAGTCGAAGGCGCCGTTTTCCATCTGCAGCGTCAGGTTCTCGAGGAAATACGAACCGCCCAGCGGGTCGACCGTTTGCGCCACGCCGGACTCGAAAGCAATGACCTGTTGCGTGCGCAGCGCGATGCGCGCGGCTTCTTCAGTGGGCAGGGCGAGAGCTTCGTCGTAGGAGTCGGTGTGTAGCGACTGCGTGCCGCCCAGTACCGCAGCCAACGCCTGGACTGCGACGCGCGCGATGTTGTTCATCGGTTGTTGCGCGGGCAGCGACACTCCCGCCGTCTGCGTGTGGAAGCGCATCAGCCACGTGCGCTGATTTTTCGCGGCGAAGCGCTCTTTCATCACGCGGTACCAGATTTTGCGGGCGGCCCGGTACTTCGCAATCTCTTCGAAGAAATCATTATGGGCGTTGAAGAAGAAACTGAGCCGCGGGCCAAAGTCGTCGACGTCCAGGCCGCGGCGGCGAGCCCACTCCACATATTCGACTCCGTCGTACAACGTGAATGCGAGTTCCTGCAGCGCGGTCGAACCGGCCTCGCGGATGTGGTATCCACTGATCGAAATCGTGTTGAAGCGCGGTGTGAACTTCGAACCGAATTCGAAGGTGTCGATCACCAGCCGCATCGACGGCGCCGGAGGATAGATGTATTCCTTCTGCGCAATGTATTCCTTCAGGATGTCGTTCTGGATCGTTCCGGAAATCTTCTTCCAGTCCGCGCCCTGTTTCTCGGCGACGACCAGATACATCGCCCACAGCACCGACGCCGGGGAATTGATCGTCATCGATACAGTCGTTTTCTCCAGGTCGATGCCGTTGAAGAGAATCTCCATGTCCTCGAGCGAGTCAATCGCGACGCCGCACTTGCCGACCTCGCCTTCGCTGGCGGGATGATCCGAGTCGTAGCCCATCAGCGTGGGGAGATCGAACGCGACGGACAACCCGCTGCCACCGTGCTCAAGCAGATATTTGTAGCGCTGGTTGGTCTCTTCCGGCGAAGCGAAGCCGGAGAACTGGCGCATGGTGTAAAGCTTGCCACGATATCCCGTAGCGTGAATCCCTCGTGTGAACGGCGGCTGGCCGGGATATCCGAGATATTGCTCTTCGCTCCAGTCGGCGGGAAGATCGGCCTGCGTGTAGAGGCGTCGAATGGGCACACCAGAGATTGTCGTGAAACGCGCGTTGCCGTGCTCGTCGACATTCACGCCCGTGGGTGCGCCGATCGGGTGCTCGGGAGCTTTCTCAATCGTGGGCGCCAGTGTCTTCTCGGCCCAATTCTTCTCTGCCTCCGACGGATGGCGGTTCTCAAACACGTCAGCGACAGGACTATCGGACACTTGCGGCTTCGACGGCTTCTTTTGCATGCAATCCCCAGTTCTTCTCTGATGATAGGGAAGGCACGCAATTGGAGCAAGGCGAGTGGACAGATCAAAACGACCGGTCGGTTTGCAGACGCGTCCGTTTGCTGTCTCTTGCGAGCCAGGTACCTTCCACGGAGCATGTCACCCAGCTGAACATGTCACCCAACGGAGAATGTCATCCAACTGAGCGTGTCATCCAGCTGGGCATGTCATCCTGAACTCGGCGTCAAGCCGAGTGAAGGACCGTACGACGATTTTCGCAGCGATGAAGACGCGAGGTTTCTTTGTTACTGCGTCCAGAGCGGGAGGTCCTGTCTACCGCATCGAAGGCGGCGACGGACGTAGGGTCCCTCGCGTCGGCTTCGCCGGCGCTCAGGATGACATTGTGTTTTTCTGCCGAGACAGTTCCCACGCCTTGGCGTACTTCCAAGATACATAGACCGCATGGTACATGTGCAGCAGCAACCCTTCGCGTCCGTCGAGAAATCCGAGACGGAAGAAATAGTTGTAGACGAAGGTGAAGAGCGGGCGGAGGACGATGTTAATGAAACTGAAGCGCAGTTTGCCCTTAGCTACAACCATCTGCGCTCCCAGCGAGGAGTAGCGGTTCATGTGGTCGATGTAGTCGGACAGGGTGGGGTAGGAGTGGTGCAGAAGCGAGCCTCGTAGTTGTCCCGATATTCCCTGGGTCAACTTGATATCTTCATGCACCAGTCTGTCTTCGAATATGGCTGTGCCTCGGCGAAAAAGCCTAAGCTTGCGATCGGGCCAAAAGCCTCCATGCCTGATCCACCGACCGAGAAAAAGATTCTTTCGTGCCACCAAATATCCGTTCATCTCTGCGAAAAAGGAGTTCGGATTTCCTTGAGCTTTCATCATCAAGCGGATTTGCTTTCGCGACTGTCGAGTCGATAAGTAAGTGAGAGCTCTGACCCGTTCGAATCTTGCATTCAAATCGTCCGTAGTCGTTGGCGTTTGAAACAGAAACGTGAGTTCGTCAAGCAGAGATGGTTCAACCTCCTCGTCTGCATCCAAACTTAGAACCCATTTTCCTGTCGCCTTGTCGATCGCTGAATTCTTCTGCGCCGCAAATCCCTTCCACTCCTCAACGAACACCTTCGCGCCGCGCGATTTCGCAATCTCCACCGTCCGGTCGGTTGAGCCGGAGTCGACGACGATGATTTCTCCCTTACCGTCGGCGACCAACGGCTGCACGCTCTGAAGCGTCCGCCCGATGTTAGCCTCTTCGTTGAAAGTGATGATGACGACGGATAGTTGCATTTCGCCAGTGATGACTCCGCGCTCTCTGCGAATCCTCTGCGATCTCAGCGGGTAGAGCCTTCAACCGCCGAGTCCGCAGAGAAAAGCCGCGGAGAACGCTGAGGGAACTCGGAATTGTCTCACAGCCGGGTTCAGCCTTGAGACGTATGCCGGCGCAACCGTGGGAGAGCGGCGCTTCAGCGCCGCGTCAGCCGTTAGCAATCTCGCGGGCTTCAGCCTCGATGGATCGCCGCCGCGCCTCAAAAATCACAAACACGATCAAGATCACCAGCTCCGGCTCAATCGGATGCCGATACCGTGCATGCGGAAAGACGAAGTAATACACCGTGGGATACGTAAGCACCAGCCCGGCGAACAGCCACGCCCCCGGCCCTTTCTGGCGCAGCGCGCGGGCGAGTCCCCACAGCGCCAAGACCGACGTTGCCAGAAAGCCCGACGTTCGGAAGTCCACCGGCGAAACGCTATTGGTCTCCCGGGGTACGCCGTTCCAGTAATAGAAGAAGCGCTTCAGGCTGATGACGGCAAATCGTCCGGGATGCGCTCGAACCCAGGAGAAGGCCTCCTGCTTGCACGATTCGCTATACGCAAGTTCGCCCATCTGCTGGAATTTTTCCCACTCCAGTTTGTTGTGATGCGGCTGAAGGAACGGCATCAGCATACCTTCGGCGTAAGGACCATTACCCAGACGGAATTGCAATCCGAAATCATCGCGAAGAAGGAAGTGTCCGAAGACCGCGTTATTTCGGAGCAGCCACGGCGACAACGCCGCCCAGAAGACGACGGAAGCGATCACAATCCCTGCGAGCGACGCCAGGCCTCGCCTATAGCGCTGCCGCCAGATCCACAAACCGCAGAAGGGAAGGAATGTGAGCATCGTGGGATTGGCCAGCACCCCGATCCCGTAGAGCGCGCCGAACAGCGCCCAGCCTTGCCATCCCGGCCAGTCTTGCAGTTCCAGCGCCAGCAGGAACACGCACGCGAGAATAAACGGCGTAAACGTCGTGTCCCAGATCCAGTGAATCGACCAATACCACACGTAGGGATTTAGTCCCCACGCATACGCCGACCATTTCGCGACGTTATCGCCGAATGTTCTGCGAGCAATCAGAAAAATGGGAATGCAGGTGAGCGTTGCGAAAAGGCTGTTGATGCTGAGCAACACCCACGCCGACGCATGAGTGTAAATGCCAAAGACCTTGAAGACTCCGGCGATCAGAAAGGGATAAAGCGGCGGCTCCCACGCCGTCGGTCCGGTGTTGCTTTCATACGGACTGCTGAACCCATGCCCCTGCGCGAGGGAGCGCCCGATGCGGCCCATCTCCCACCCGAATTCGAAATTGTCATTGCCGGCACGCGTTCGATATTGATGAAAGATTCCGATCGACGCCACTTGCAGCGCGAACGAGAGAGGCAGAAGCCACAAGAAGAATCGTGGAAGCCCACGCCGGGGGCTGAAGCCCTGGTCTCTTTCTGATCGCTCACGCGGCGCCGAAGGCCCGCTCTTCCACGTCTCCATTGCAGCGTAGTGTATCAGGCGATCTGCGGAAGAGAAGTTCTCTGCGCTCTCCGCGGCAGTTCTCCGCGAACTCAGCGGTAAGAAGCTTTCACCGCAGAGTTCGCTGAGACAATCGCGCAGAGAGCGCGGAGAACTACCGAGACACTACTGCCCTCCCGACTGGGCCGGTTGAATCGATGCCGACGGCGTACTCGGCTGAGCGCCGGGTTGCACATCCGGCCGCGGAGCCACATACGGCACGTTCGGCAAATGCGTGACCTGGCCTCGGGTGGCATCGGCGATGTCGATGCCGGCATGTTCCAGCAGCAGTCCTGTTGCGCGGTCAAGTTCGAGACGCGACTTTTCGTAGGCTGCCTTGGCCGAAACCAGGTTCGATTCGCCAGTGGTCAGCGTGGCGGCGTCCTGCAGGATAGTCACCTGGGTAGTGAGTCCTACCTTCAACTTCTGCTGATCCGCATCCAGAGTCTGCCGGGCCAGATCAACTGCGGACTGCGCCGCCTGCACCGCGGTGCGATTCTGTTTCACATCGAATTGCGCGTTTCGCACTTCGATCCGCACCTGGTTTTCAAGTTGGTGTTGGCGTACCTGCGCCTGGCGGTATTCGAGCTGCGCGCGCACCTGGTTCGACTGCGCCAGCCGGTTGCGAATGGGGATATTCAGCGAGAGTCCGATTCCTTTATCGGGCGCGGTTCCGTTCACCAGTTGGTTGAGCGTTCCGCCGTAGCTCACCGAATTCGCGCCGTGAAATATCGGAGGAGGTAAGCATGCGTTGCCTTGGAATGTACACTGCGAATTCAAATCTCCACCCACGCCAGAACCTCCGTAATAAGCAAAGGCATCCAGAGTCGGCAGCATCGCATTCCGCACGGCCTTGTTGTTGATGTCGCGCGAGTTCAGATCAATGCGCGATTCCACCAGTTCGGCGCGATGCTGCAGCGCGTCGTTGATCAAGTCCTGGATCGGAATCACCGTTTCTTCCTGCGGAACCTGCATGATGGAGGTGGGAATCACGTCAGCTTCCGCCAGCACTGGATCTTCAATACTTCGGCTCAGCGCATTCTTCATCAGCAACTGCTGCAGTTGCAGATTGTTCTGCGCCACAATCAGATTCTGCTGGTCGGTGGCAACTGTGCTCTGCGCGCTCACCACTTGAATGGGCGGCACTGTCCCGACCTGGGCCTGGCGTTTCGCGTCATCAAGAGCCTTCTGCGCGTAGGTGAGAGACTCTTGCTGCACGCGAACATTTTCGAACGCGTACACAAAATCCCAGTACATGTTTTCAATCTGGTCGACCGTGGTAATGACCTGCAGTCGGAAGGCGACGTCGGAGATCTCGCGGTTGTTTTTTGCAATGTGAATGAATCGCATGTTTGGCAACGACCCAAAGCCCTGCAACAGATTTTGAGTGATCCGAAATTGAAAGTTCGATCCCAGTTGTGGAGTCAGAAGGTTTACGGTGCTGTTGGTCGCCAGGTGGGTATTGTTGAAGCCTGCAGTCAGCGTGGTTCCCCAATGAAATCCTTGCGTATAGGCAAAGTTCGCAGTGTAGGTATTTTGCGCAACGATCCCTCCAGGCGCCGGGCTGAATACACTGGTGGATGCCGTCTCGTTCTTGTCAAGCTGGAGTGAACTCGTCAATTGCGGGTCGAAGCTAGTGATGGGGGACCCGACTCCGAGAGTCGAACTCACCAGACCGTTGGTGCCGGTGCCCGCGCCGCCCGGGGCAACTGTCGTACCGCCGGTTCCCGAGCCGACCGTGCCGCCGAGTCCTCCCACGCCGCCTCCCGGGGTGTTCTGCACGATACCTGTATTCACGCCGAGAATATTGGCGCCGGACTTGGCCCGGAGCAGATCGGCGTCGGCAATGTTCAGGTTGTAACGGGCGAGGTCGAGGTCGAGGTTGTTCTCCAGCGCGAGGGCGATCGCGTCGTCGATCGAGAGATAGATCTTGCCATCGCGCATCAGCGAATCGATGCGCGACGAATTTCCAAAAGATGGCTGCGCCAGTTCACGCGGCAGATAAGGCTGCAGCACATGAGGGAAGGCCGACCGCGGCTGTGAATAGTCGGTCAGGTTGACAGCGTGAGGCTGTTCAGGCTGCGGCGCGGCAGGCGTCGACGGCGAGGGTGGCGCTGGCACGCTTTGTTGCGCAGCCAGCGAGAGCGGTACGGCGGCAATCAGAAGAACGGCAGCGGCATGCCGCAATGCCAACCTGAAAGCACAAATCAGACACGGGAAGGACATGAGCTTCTCCTTGCTAGGGAAAAATAACGCAAAGCATTGCAGGATCAGAAATCAGAAAGCGCAAAGTTGGATGCAGAACGCGAAAAAGCGTCTCTTCATCTTAGCGGGAGAAGTTTGCTGCGAGGCGTCGAGGATTGTAAAGAATTGTGAGGAAAAGAAAACGCCGCTGTGCTGACACAGCGGCGTTAGAGTTTTGCGAAGCGAGTCTATTGCTGCGGTTGCGCCGCGGGAGCGGCCGTCGGCAGTTCCTTGCGAGGTGCAACGTAAGAAACATTGGGCATGTGCGTGACCTGGCCGCGTGCAGCATCGTCGATGCTGATGCCGTTTTTGTCGAGCAGCGAGCCAGTGGCGCGCTCCAGTTCCACCCGCGACTTTTCGTAAGCAGCCATGGCCGACATCAAGGTTGATTCCGCCGTCGCTAGCGCACTGCGAGTCTGCAGTACCGCGGTAGTGGTCGAAGTGCCGAATTGATATTTCTTCTGCTCGGCATCCAGCGACTGACGCGCATAGTCGACGGCAGCCTGAGCCGATGCCACGCTGGCGCGGTTTTGCTCGACCGCGAACTGGGCCTGGCGAACTTCGATGCTCACCCGATTCTCGGTCTGCTGCAGCGCCATCTGCGCCTGGCGATACTCCAGCTGGCCGCGAATCTGAACCGCCTGAGCAGCGCGATTCCGCAGGGGTATGTTGAGTTGCAGACCGACGCCTTTGTCGGGAGCGGTGGAATTGATGAGTTGATTGAGGGTTCCCCCGTAGCCAATCGGCGAAGCTGGCGTCGTCGAACAACCGAAGCCAGGGTTATCCGGGTTACCGCAAAGGTTGGTAGGATTCTGCGATCCGCCTAATCCATAGCCGCCGTAGTAGGCATAGGCATCCAACGTTGGCAATAGAAGGCTGCGCAGTCCCTGGTTGCTGATTTGCTGGCTGTTCAACTGAATCCGCGACTCTATCAGCTCCGCCCGGTGCTGCAGCGCCGCATTCACCAATTCCTCTGTGGGTTGAATCTGTTCACTTTCCGGAACTTCCATCGTTGAAGTAGGAACTACATCGGCATTGGCCAGCACCGGATCGTGCAGCGTGCGGCTGAGCGCATTCTTCATGATCAACTGTTCCAACTGGAGGTTCGTCCGGGCCACAGTCAACGCCTGCTCATCGGCTGCGACCGTGCTCTGTGCGCGCACTGCTTCAATCGGAGCGAGGCTGCCGATCTCCACCTGCTTCTTCGTGTCAGAAAGGGTCTTCTGCGAGAAAGTCAAAGATTCTTGCTTTACCCGCAGATTTTCGTAGGCGTAGACCAGATCCCAGTACATGTTCTCGATCTGATCGACGCTGGTGATGATTTGCAATCGGAACGCTACATCCGACAGCTCACGGTTGTTCTTGGCGATCCGGATAAAGCGGGTGTTGGGGGCGAATCCGAATCCTTGAAGCAAGTGCTGTGTCAGTTTGAACTGGAAATTGGAATTCAACTGCGGACTCAGAGGGGTGAAAGGGGCGTTGCCGACTGTGGTGCGGCTGTTATTGAAGCCGACCGACAAGTTGGTTCCCCACTGGAATCCCTGATTGTACTGAAAATTGGTGGTGGTTGTGTTCTGCGGCGAGGCTGGACTGAATGTGCTGGAGGGTAGAATGTGGAAGTGGTCACTTTGAAAGAATCCCGTCAGCACTGGGTCGAAGCTGGTGATCAGCGGCCCGAAAAGACCGCCCGCTGTAGAACCAACGATACCGCCAACTCCCACACCAGCCCCGCCAGCGCCAAGGGAGGTACCGCCGGTACCGGAACCGACCTGCGTTCCGATTCCGCCAACGCCGCCGCCCGGTGTGTTCTGCACGATGCCGACATTCACGCCCAGAATCTGGGCGCCCGCCTTGGCACGCAGCACGTCAGTGTCGGCGATGTTCAGGTTATAGCGCGCGATCGCGATATCAAGATTATTCTCGAGCGCCAGGGCGATTGCGTCATTTAACGACAGGTAAAGCTTGCCCTCCCGCATCAGAGAGTCGATCCGCGCCGTGTTCGCCAGATTTGGCGGGTCAACCTGTCGCGAGGTATAGGGGCCGATAGGGTTGGGAAAGTGCTTCACCGGCTTGCTGTAGTCCAGCGCCGGAACCGGCTTGGCTTCGGGAGTATTCTGCGGCGTCGGCGCGGCGGGCGGTTCCTGTGCCCAACAGGCCATGGTCAGCATTGTGAATAGACTTGCCGTGGCGGCGAGCCGGATGGTCGAGGTTATACGTGCAAATGGCATCTACTCATCTCCAGTCGTAAAAACCACGTTGATTAATGCTTGGTTACGAAAAAAACAGGTTCTGTCCGCTGCAGTGGCCCTAAAACAAAATCTCTACTCAGGCGTTGATACGCAAAGGAGCGGTGGAAGGTTCCGGAAAGCTGGACAAACAACGACCTTCCTTGTTGCCTTCGGTTTTGCGGACTGCAGCGTCTCGAGGCCGAGCTTCGACCGAAGCGTCCAAGATCGAAGCCAGGTTTCCGTGGAAACCGTTTAGTATAGCTGACCGAAACACGAAATCGCCTCCACCCTATACGTTTAACGGGATCGCCTGCATGGATTTAAATGACTTCGATGATTCGGCGTCCCCGCCGGACTCTAAAGTTCGCCGGCGTAATCTCAAATTGATCCTTTCCTATGATGGGGCGGAATTCTCCGGGTGGCAGGTGCAGCCTGACGCAGTGACGGTGCAGGGGACACTCGCCTCAGCCATTGGACGAATCACGGGCGAAAAAGTATTGCCACAAGGCTCCGGCCGCACCGACGCGGGAGTGCACGCACTGGCGCAGGTTATGACATTTGTCACATGGTCGCCGGTTCCCACGGGGAATTTCCTGAAAGCGCTGAACGATATTCTGCCGGCCTCGATCCGTGTGCTGGACGTGAAAGAAATGCCGGCGGAATTTCATGCGCGGCATTCGGCGCGCGGAAAGACTTATCGATACCGGATCTACCGGGAGACGATCTGTCCGCCATTTCTGGCGCGCTATGTGTGGCACTACCCGTACCCGCTTAACGAAGAAGCAATGATCGGTGCCGCCGGCCTGGTTGTCGGAGAGCACGACTTCACCGCCTTCGCCGCAGTCGATCCGGAGCGGGGACGCGAAGGCGAACCGGCCTCCAATTGGCGAACCATCTTCTCTTCAACATGGGAACGCGTAGGAGAGGAATTGGTTTACACGGTGCGCGGCTCCGGATTTCTGCATCACATGGTGCGCAATTTGGTGGGAACCTTCATCCTGGTGGGTCGCGGCACACTGCTGGCCGACGACGTTACACGGATTCTGGAAACACGTAACCGGTCGGCGGCAGGGGCGACCGCACCCGCGTCGGGGCTGTATTTGGTCCAAGTCGATTACTAGGGGCCAAGAATTTTGTGGAGACAAGCCGCCTTCGGCTGTCCGGCCGCGTAAGCGGCCGTCTTTGCCCCCTGCACCACAAATTCAGTGCTGAGATGACGGACTTTTCGAGTGAGAAGGAACTGCTTTCATTGGCAGCACCGCAGTCAAAAGCAGTCGCCCTTCGGGCGACGGACAGCCGAGGGCGGCTGTCCTCACACAATCTGGCGATCAGCTTTTTCCCGTGAAGAAGCGTCCCGACCAGAAACGTAGCCAGCCACGTTTCTGGGGAATACCATTACTTCATGGCGACCGATCAGCAAATTGCGGCTCGAAAGATTTTGTCGGTGAATCCCGCTACCGGCGAAGTGCTGCGGGAACTGGATTGCGCCGTAGAAACCGAGGTCGCCGCTGCTGTTGAGCGTGGGCATATCGCGCAAACAGCCTGGGCCGATCTCGGTCTGCAGCACCACATCGCCGTTTTGCGCCAGTTTCAGAGAAAACTCTGCGCGAGGAAGTCAGAGGTCGCGGCTGCGATTACTCGTGAAGTCGGAAAGCCCCTGGCGGAGGCGCTCGTCACCGAGGTGCTCGTCGTTCTTGATACCGCGCGATTCCTCATCGACAATGCATTCAGTTTGCTGCGCGATGAACCCGTCCCCCACGGCAATCTGGTCACCAAGCTGAAGCGCGGATGGCTGGTTCGCGAGCCACGCGGCGTAATCGGAATCATCTCGCCGTGGAACTATCCGTTTTCGATTCCGGCGACGGAGACGCTGGCGGCGCTGGTCGCAGGAAACGCCGTGGTGCTAAAACCCTCGGAACTGACGCCGCTGGTGGCGCTGGAGTTGGCCTCGCTGCTGCACGTGGCCGGTGTGCCCGAAGACGTTTTTCAGGTGGTCGTGGGCGAAGGGCCGGCCGGAGCCGCTCTGGTGCATTCACCCATCAACAAACTGGTATTCACGGGAAGCGTCACTACTGGCAAGCGGATCGCAGCCGCCGCCGCCGATCGCCTGCTGCCGGTTGTGCTCGAACTGGGTGGGAAAGATCCCATGCTGGTGCTCGATGACGCCGACGTCGATGTAGCTTCGAGCGCCGCGGTGTGGGGAGCTTTCGTCAACGCCGGGCAGGCCTGCCTGTCGGTCGAGCGTTGCTACGTGCATCGTAGCTTGTATGAGTCCTTTGCCAAAGCATGTGCAGCCAAGACGAAGAAGCTGCGCGTGGGCAACGGCATGGATCCACACACGGATGTGGGGCCGATGATTCAGGAGCGGCAGGTCCGGATCGTGGAGTCGCACGTGGAAGACGCGAAGTCACGCGGCGCGCGGGTTCTCACAGGTGGCATGCGCCTGCCCGAGTTGGGGCCAAATTATTACGCTCCCACCGTATTGGCGGACGTGACGCACGACATGCGCATTATGCGCGAAGAAACATTCGGTCCCGTGCTGCCGGTAATGGTGTGCGACGATGTCGACGAAGCCGTGCGCCTGGCAAACGATTCCGAATATGGATTGGCCGCCAGTGTATGGACGCGCGATCCGAAACGCGGAGAGCGCGTGGCCCGTCGCATTCATGCCGGGACGGTGATGGTGAACGACGTGATCTCGTGCTTCGGCATCAGCGAGGCTCCGCACGGTGGTGTGAAAGCCAGCGGCGTGGGCCGTACTCACGGGCGTTTCGGACTGGAGGAGATGGTGCGCGTGAAATATCTGGATACGGACCGCCTGCCGGGGATGAAGAAAGTCTGGTGGCACGGATACGGCGAGGATTTCCGCCGCCAGATGGAAGGCTTCCTGGATATGCAGTTCGCGAGCGGCTTGATTGCGCGCGTGCGCGGCGCACTACGAGCGACCGGAACGATTTTGCGAAAGCGGTTATAAGGAAGCGCCGGCATTCCTTCGACTTCGCTCAGGACAAGCCTGCCGGCTGTCGTGAGGGCGTCCCGCCCTTACGACCGTCGGCCGGCGAAGCTACGAAGCTGGTACCTCAAACTTATCCCCATGACTTGGCGGGTGCGAGATCACTAGCAACCGCAACGGGCTCGACGAAGGATTGCGAATCTGGTGGCGCACACCCGGCACGACGCGAATGCCGCTTCCCGCCGGCACGAGGACGGGCTCGCCTTCCACTTCCATGATCGCCTCGCCCGAGAGAATATAGAAAAACTGCTGCGCCTTCTTGTGGTAGTGCCGCACCTCCGCCGCGCCCGGAGGAATGAGTTCCTCAATCACCGTCAACTGCGGATCTTTGACCAGATGCCACGCATCGCACTCGTGCCCCCATCGGTAGTGCTCGGCATTGACCCGGCTGACAGCGCCCGGGCGAGCTACGAGTGATTTTTCCGGGCTAGACTCTCCCGAAAGACTTGCCTTCTTCCCCATGTGTTGCGCCTCCATGCTTCAGTGTAAGCTGGATGCCCATGAGCGAGCCGACCGAATTCCACGCCCAACGTCATTTATTTCGCCACACCTTAGCCACGCTTGCTTACCGCTGCGGGAAGACGCTGCGCAACGCGCCCGCCGGATTTGCAGAATTCCAAGCGGGCGAGGGTGCGCGCACTCCGGTGGAGATCCTTGCGCATATCGGCGATCTGCTCGACTGGGGACTGTCAATGGCCAACGGCGAACGCAAATGGAATGACTCCAAGCCGCTGCCCTGGGATGACGAAGTGAACAGGTTCTTCGCGGCGGTGAAGAAATTTGACGACTATCTGAGGTCCGGCGCGTCGTTGCAGGCGTCGCTGGAGAATTTGTTTCAGGGGCCGGTCGCTGACGCGTTCACCCACAGCGGACAGATCGGCATCCTGCGACGGATGGCGGGCGCACCGGTGAAAGCGGAAAACTACTTCAAAGCCGAGATTCAGGCCGGACGCGTGGGCTCAGATCAGATTCCACCGAAACGCGAGTTCTAGCCGTTTGTGTAGGGGCGGACGCCTCGTCCGCCCCGCGACCCTGAGCGAAGCGAAGGGGAGCGTGCTGGCATTCGGTGGACTCCAGTGCACCCGGCGCCTGTATTGCGCGCTTCACGTGCAACCCCGGACGAAGGCATCCGGGGCTACGTACTTCAGACTGTTCGATTGCGGTACAGCGACCCATCGACCTGCTGCTTCATGAGTTTTGTGCTCAGGAGGATCCCCAGGAACTCGGCAAGTTCCCGGCTGACATCTTCAGGGTGCTCCAGCGCCTCATGGTATTGAACGCGAATTGCCTTCACGTAAGGCTTCCCGTCGAGCCAAGCATAGACCTCACGCAAGTGCTTCTCAAAGGCGGCGGCCATCGCGGCGGGATTGGCGCCTTCCTTGTAATTACCTCGTCGCCGCAACATCTGATCCTGTGACGCCAACACTTCCGGCGGCCGCTGCATGAAGATCACCCGGTACTCATGATCGGCAGCAGGGATGCAGAAGCCGCGAGATCACTTTCACGACCTTGCCCTCGGCCTCGACAATGCAGCCGGGATCAGTGGGAAGTTGCTTGATGCGCTCCCACTCGAGATATCCACGAGGATTGTCGGCATCCGCCGTGCGCTCGCCATCCGAGAGCGGAGTCATCCCTCCCGCCACCAGCATCTGCATCATTAGGGAAGTGCCGGATCGCGGCAGGCCGGAAACGATCGTGATCATGAAGTCACAGACTAGCAGATCAAAAGCGTACAACCACGAAGGACACGAAGGTTCACGAAGGAAACAAAGCAAGATCTTCCTTCGTGTCCTTCGTGGTTATTGCTTTTGCAGTTTCGGTTACAATGAGCGCATTAGGCCGAATCCGGCGGCGCGAAAGCCCGCTCGAATTGAGGGTATGTCCTTTGGCGACTGGCGAAGTGACCACTTCCGGCTCCGAGAATATTCCGCAGCTTCCCAACCATAAGGTGAAGATCAAAAAGCAGGGCCAGCGTGCGTGCAACGAAAAAGACGCCAAAGGCAAGTTCTGCGGCGGGCATCTAAAGCTCTGGTCCTACAAGACCGATGTGGTCGAACGCGAATGTGGAGACGTCGAGAAAGCTTGGGGCCCGAATGCCGAAGTCTACCGCTGCGAAAACTGTAAGGCGCTGTACCTGCCCACTCCTGGGGAGAGCAAGGTCAACGTCGCGGGCACAGGAATGATCTCGGTATTCGGCTTGACGCTGCCGCCGAAGGAAAAATAGCTGCGAATAGTGAGCAATGAGCGGTGAGCCATCGCCACCGCGCATTCGCTGGACTGGGGAGAAAAGAAAAATCTATTGGGCAGGAGTTTTGCTCATTGCTCATAGCTCACTGCTCATTGCTAGCGCATGAACACCTCCGAACTCATCTACGACTGGAACAAGAACTTCCCGCCCGGGCTAAAGCCTCCTGGACCGGTTCTGCTGAATGACGAGAGCCTGCGCGACGGGCTGCAGTCGCCTTCGGTGCGCGATCCTTCGATCCCCGAGAAGATTGAAATTCTTCACCTGATGGAAGCGCTCGGGATCAACTCCCTCGATCTCGGGTTGCCGGGAGCGGGGCCACGTGCCATCGCAGCCGTGACCGCTCTGGCGCGTGAGATCGCCGCGCACAAGATGAAGATTCAGGCCAACTGCGCCGCGCGTACGCTCGAGAACGATATTCGGCCGATTGCTGAGATCGTGCAGAAGACCGGCCTGCGCATCGAGGCCGCGACGTTCATCGGCTCCAGCCCGATTCGCCGCTTCACCGAAGGCTGGACGGATGACTTCCTGTTGGAGACGACTGAGAAGGCCGTGAAGTATGCGGTTTCACTTGGCCTTGATGTCATGTACGTCACTGAGGACACGAGTCGATGCGATCCAGAAACAGTGAAGCGGTTGTACGCAACGGCGATCGAGTGTGGCGCGCGTGCGATCTGCATCTGCGACACCGCCGGGCATGCCACGCCCATGGGCGCCTTGGCCCTGGTGCGCTTTGTGATCGCGGAGGTCATTAAACCATCAGGTGAAAAAATTCGCGTCGACTGGCACGGTCACAGCGACCGCGGGCTTGCCATTGCCAACTCCATGGCGGCGATCATCGCGGGAGCACATAGCGTGCACGGCTGCGCCATCGGTCTGGGCGAGCGGGTCGGCAACACCCAGATCGACCAGATGCTGGTCAATCTCAAGTTGATGGGCATTGCGCCTTGGGACCAGCAGGACCTGACCAAGCTCAAAGAATATTGCGAGGCGGTGTCGCGCGCGACCGGCGTACCAATTCCGCGCAATTATCCAGTTGTTGGCGATGATGCATTCCGCACCGCAACCGGCGTGCACGCGGCGGCGATCATCAAGGCGTATCACAAGAATGATGTTGTATTGGCCAACACGGTCTACTCCGGCGTGCCCTCCCACGTATTCGGGCTCGATCAGATCATCGACGTCGGCCCGATGAGCGGCAAGTCGAACGTGCTGTTCTGGCTGGAGCGACATAACATCCCCGTTTCCGACGACATTGTCGACCGCATCTACCAGCGCGCCAAGCAAAGCGACCACACTCTCAGCGAGGCCGAGATCCTCGAGTGCGTGCCTGTCTCGGCGCTGAAGAAGTAACCGCATGCCTGCTCTTCGACATGCGATTCTCGGTGTAGGCGGTGTCGGTGGCCTGATCGGCGCCTCGCTGGCGCGATTGGGCGATTCAGTCACTGCCGTCGTAAAGCCGCAGTCACTCGCCTCCTATCCCGAACAGCTGAAGCTCGAAAGTCCGTTCGGAAACTTTGCCGTGCCCGTGGCCCGCAGCGCCGAGGTACCACCGGTCGATGTGCTATGGATTGCAGTCAAAGCGACGCAATTGCAGGATTCGCTCACCGCGGTAACTCATCCGTCGTCGGTCGGCGCAATCGTTCCTCTGCTCAACGGCATCGATCACCTCGCGTTGCTGCGAAAACAATACGGCGCAGAGCGCGTGATCGCCGCGACTATCGCGGTCGAATCCGAGCGCGTTGCTCCCGGACACATCGTGCACCGCTCGCCCTTCGCCATCTTAAACGTGTCCTCTGCCGGGCAGCCATTGCTGGATTCCACCCTCCAACAACTGCAGAAGACCGGCTTCGAGTGCCACTTTGTCGACGACGAGGTCACGCTGATGTGGACCAAGATCGTCTTTCTGGCGCCGATCGCGATGGCAACCACTGCATTTGATCAACCGGTCGGCGGCGTGATGAGCAATCCCGAGCGGAAAGCGCAGTGGGAATCGTGCGTCCGCGAGGCATGCACCGTTGCCACGGCCGAGGGCGCGAAGGTCGAGGCCAACATTGTTCTTTCGCGCATGAACAGGGCGCCCTACGGCATGCGCAGCTCTATGCAGAAGGATGTGGAGCGGAGCAATCCGCCGGAATTGGATGCAATCGCCGGCCCCATTCTGCGTGCCGGTTCCCGCCACGGCATCGAAGTTCGCGCCACCAAAGCGTTGGTGAACGCGGTCGAAGCCCGCAGCGTCCGCGAAAGCCCGCGGCGAACCTCGTGAAGCTGACACGAGATCCACACCTAACGGCTGCGAAAAAGTCGATCTGTCAAATTGATCTTGGGAGCCAACGCTTCACAGCTTTGCGGAAAAATCGAAGTAGTGAAGCCGTTTTGAAAGGGCGCGGCTTCAAGCCGCGCCGTTAAGTGCCCGCAAAATCGGTGCGGCTTTAGCCGCTGGGGTCAAGGTGTGGGTCGCGAGTAGGTTTTTCCGCAGCAGGCTAGTCTAGGGGGCGGCCCTGTAGAATAGCTTGAGCGATTGGCCCTAAGCCGCATTTCGACGGCATCTATTCTGGTTGTGCCGCGCTGAGCGCTTCGGCCAACTCCTGCCGTCCAGGCTTGTCGCCCCGAGCCGCAACTTCGAGCAATTTCTGAAAATATGTCTGCGCCGTGTGGCGATCGCCGGCCAGCTTCGCCGCTTCTGCTGCTCCGTACAGCGACCGAAAGCGGTTGGGTTCCTTGGTCAGCGTTGCTTCAAACTCCTTGAGCGCTTCCGTGGGTCGCTTTAATTCCAGTAATAATTCCGCCAGCAGCTCGCGCGCCGGCGCGAGCGGGCCTGGAGTGACTACGCTCTTTTCGGTCTGATCTTCCTGTGCTGCTGCTGCGCGCATTCCGGCGAGAGCGCCTTGGCTATCGCCATCCGCAAACGCCACCCAGGAAGACACTTCCTGTCGCTGAATATCGACCTGGTTGGCCCAATAGTTCTCTTTCATCGTCGTCAGTTTTTCACGCATCTGTTTCAGAGACTCGATCGCAGACAGCGTTGCGGCGCGATTCTTAAGGTGTGCGGCTGCCAAGCCGCGGGCAAAGTAAGTGATCGCATCGGTGTACGGAAAGGGGCTGGAAACCGCCTCCAGTTTGGCCGCGTCGGGCCACGCCTTCCGTTCCAGAAAATAACGGGCTGGAATAGCCGCGCGCGCAAAGTATGCGGTAGCGGGGCTGCCCGCTCCGGTGTTCGGAGATGCCGGATCGAAGCGGGCGAACGCTTCAGCGGCCGATTCCGCAAGGCGCTTCGCAGCGTTGTCCTGACCGGTTTGCAAGTACGCGTAGACCATGTAGTCCGTGGCGTGCAACTCTTCGGGCGTCTGACCCGCATTTCGTGCTGATGCTGCAGCGGCAACGTTGGCGTCGATCGAGGCTTGCCAATCCCCGACACGAGTAAACGTATGGGATGGCATGTGCAGCGCGTGCGGAGTTGAAGGCGCAATCTCGCCGTAACGTTGTGCCGCTCCGATCGCCCGCGCAGCCAGCGGTGGAACGTCGTAAGCGTGAATGATGTAGTGAGCCAATCCCGGATGATCGGGATATTGAGCGAACAGCTTATCCAGGATCGCTCCTGCCTTCAGTTGCTTCGCATACGTTTTATCGGCAGGATCGGCATTGGCGGCCACAGCCAGTGCATAGAAAATGGCGGCTTCGGTGTCCTCGGGATGAGCCGCACTGAGAGCAGCCATAGCGTTTTCGTATCCGAGCTTTCGTGATGGTTGGTCAGTGGTCGCGGCATTGGTAAAGAGATGTGCGACCGCCTCGACATAGGCACGCTCACGTTCAGTCTTCGGAGGGCTCACTCCGGCCTGCTTGATCGCCTTGAGGCCTTGCTCAAGTTGTGCCGTGGACTTAAGCCCGGCGGCGAAGGGATTACCCCAACTACTCAGTGCGATGCCCCAATAGGCAGTGGAGCAGGACGGCTCGGTTACAAGAATCGCGTCGAAGGCCTCAATGGCGTTTCGAAATTGAAACGAGTGCATCAGAGCTACACCGCGATTGAACTGCGGTTGAACTGTACGACTGCACGATGTGTTGAAGACTACGCTGCCCAGCGTCTCATGCGACTCGTGGTGATGGTCAGCCTGCGCATGACCCACAGCCGATGCCAACAGCACAACGGTGGTAATAAACAATGTAAGGCGGATTCGCATCGTGCCCCTGAACGATCGAAGCTATACGGGCATTGTACTTGGACCATTTGCTGACCGCCCCGGTTTCCGACTTCGGTAATGCCCAGATGTTTCACTCGCGTTGTACACTGACCCTATTCGTCTCATGAGCCCGAATGCTCCGCACGGGGAATCGCCTGACTCTGGTCCCGCAGTGAAGAACGCTGCGGGCAAGGAGGTCATGCAGCGGGAGGTGGCGCGCCTGGCTGCCTCGCCCGAAGTGCGTTCGGCCTTCAACTGGTTTCGCGCGAACGAGCCGCAGTTATTCCATTGGCAGATGGAGATGGCGCGAATTCCAGCGCCTCCGTTTGGCGAGTCGGCTCGAGGAGCCTGGCTGGCGGAACGCTTCCGCGAAGTCGGACTCGACGATGTCCGCATCGACGACGTCGGCAACGTCGTCGGCACGCATCCCGGCTTCGGCAGTCGCCATGTCTCGCTCAGTGCGCACATCGATACCGTCTTTCCCGCGAACACGCCGCTAAACATCCGCAATCAAGGAAGCCGCATATACGGCCCCGGCGTCTCCGACAACGGTGCGGGCGTCGCAGCGCTGCTGGGAATTGCGGCCCTGCTGCGGTCGGTGCGCATACGGCATGCGCTGCCGTTCGTTTTCATCGGAAACGTCGGCGAGGAAGGGGAAGGCGATCTGCGCGGCATGCGCCATATCTTCTCCACACCTCGTTGGAAGGATTCCATTGCGTACAGCCTCGTGCTCGACGGCGCGGGAGCTGACACGATCGTAGCCGAAGCCCTGGGCAGCCGGCGTTTTGAAGTTATCGTGCGCGGCCCGGGCGGACACTCCTGGAGCGATTTCGGAGCACCGAATCCGATTGTGATTCTAGCCAAGGCCATTGCTACATTTACTGCCACGACTGTGCCGGATACGCCGAAGACGACATTCAATATCGGAGTAATCCGCGGCGGCACGTCGGTGAATTCAATTCCCGAGTCGGCCAGCATGAAGGTCGACATCCGTTCGACCTCGATGACCGAGATGGAGCGTCTGGAACAGTCCCTGCGTCAGGCTCTGAATCGCGCAGTCGAGGACGAAACCATGTCCGCGGAGATGCGCTCCCCGGCGCAAAAGCGGCCGGCTGTGAGTTGCGAAGTGGTTGTCATCGGAAACCGTCCGGCGGGCGAGTTGCAACCGGGTGCGCGGATTCTGCAAATTGTTCGCGCTGTCGATGTCCAGCTTGGCAATGCGGCGCAAGTACAGCGTGCGTCGACCGATGCCAACATTCCGCTCTCGATGGGTAGGGAAGCGATCGCCATCGGCGGCGGCGGATCGGGCGGCGGAGCGCATACGCTGCAGGAATGGTTCGATTCCAACGGGCGCGAGCTTGGCCTCAAGCGCATTCTGCTGACCATGCTTTCGCTGGCGGGGGTGGGAGAATGAGTCTGACAGGCAAGGCGAGTCTGGGAGGGGCTGTGCTTGTTGGCATTCTCGCGGCACTGAGTGCGGGGCAGACCAGCGCTCCCGCGGCCGATACCAAGCCCAAGGCCGACGTAATTTTTGTGCACGCCAACGTCTACACCGGTGTGCCTGCCAATACTCAGTTTGCCTCCATCGAGCGCCAGGAAGCGATTGCGGTCAAGGGAGACCGCATCCTCGCTATCGGCAAAACCCTCGACATGGACAAGCTCAAGGGTCCGCAGACACAGATCGTCGATCTCGGCGGGCACTTCACCATGCCGGGCTTCAACGACGCCCACCTCCACCTCGATGATGCGGGCCAGACCAAGCTCAGCGTCGATGTGACCGGAGTGAAGTCGCTCGACGAACTTCGCTCCCGCGTGGCCAATAAGGTTCAGGACTCCCGGGCGGGGGAATGGATCATGGGTTCGGGATGGGATGAAACGCTCTGGCCCGTAAAAGTCACTCCGACGCGCTGGGATCTGGACGAAGTCTCTGCCGGGCATCCGGTGTTTCTTGTGCGAATTGACGGCCACATCGCCGTGGCCAACACGCGCGCCCTGCAGCTAGGCAGCGTCAATCTTGCTTCCCGCGATCCGCAGGGCGGACACATCGACCGCAACGAGAGCGGCGAGCCTACCGGCATTTTGCGCGAGACGGCGCAATCGGCGGTGCTTGCGGTCGTGCCCAAGCCCAACCATTCTCAGCGCCGTCAGGGGCTCGAACTCGCCCTCGCCGATCTGGCTGCCCACGGCGTGACCTCGTGCCAGGACTATTCGCCCACCTGGGAGGCCTTCCAGATCTTCGAGGAACTGGAAAAAGAAGGCAAACTTACGGCTCGCGTCAGCGAGTGGCTCCCCTTCGACGAACCGGTGGAATCCCTAACTAAGAAGCGCGATTCCCATCCGCAATCCGACTTGATGTTGCGTACCGGAATGCTCAAAGGCTTCATGGATGGCTCGCTGGGATCACATACGGCGGCGATGCTCGAGCCCTACGCCGACGATCCCAAAAACTCCGGCCTGCCTCGCTACGATCCCGTCAAACTGAACGACATGACCAAGGAGCGCGTGCTCGCCGGATTCCAGATTGGATTTCACGCCATCGGCGACAAGGGCGTGCAGATGGCGCTCGACGCTTTTTCTGAAGCCGAGAAAGCTGCGAAGGAAGGCCACATCAAAGCCGCGAACGGCGGCGAGGACTACCGCCTGCGCATTGAACATGCCCAGGTGACCACTCCGGCACAGATCGCACAATTCAAACAGCTGAAAGTCATCGCATCCATGCAGCCCAACCATCTGCTGACCGATATGCGCTGGGCGCAGGACCGGCTCGGACCCAAGCGGTCCGCGACCTCCTATGCATGGCTGGCTTTCCTCAACAAGGGTGTGGGGCTCGCGTTCGGCACCGACTATCCGGTCGAGCCCGTGACGCCGTTCCGCGGCCTCTACGCTGCCGTCACCCGCAAGACCGAAAATGGCAAGCAGGAATATTTTCTTGATCAGCGCATCACCATGGATCAGGCGATTGCCGCTTACACGCAAGGCTCCGCGTTCGCCGAATTCGAGGAGAAAGAAAAAGGAAAGTTGGTTCCCGGGATGCTCGCCGACTTCGTGGTCCTCGACCGCGACCTGACCGCCTCGTCGCCGGAAAAAATCCTCGCCACCAAGGTCCTGCGGACGGTTGTTGGCGGGAAGACGGTGTATGAAGCCAAGTAAGCCGATACCCGCTACATGCGAGGGATTGCTCTCCTGAAGACTCTTCCGTCATCAAACGATTTGGGCTATTCCTGCGTCTAATAGTCAGACGGTCTCGTGTAAACCCCCGACCTTGAGCCGCGATCACAGCATCGGTTGCGTTGTGCGAATAGGTATACTATTTAGGATTGACGAGTTTGGAGGGAAGGTAGACATATGGATTCGGGCGCAATGTGGATGCGCATGAAGGCTCATCGTTGGGTATACACGTTGAGCATCTTGGCGACGCTGTCGTTGGGCATTCTGATAGGAACGCTCATTTCCTCTGAGGTGAAGGGGAAAGAAGGGCAGAAGGGGGACGCGACCCCCCTTGTGCTGCCTACGGCCCAACCGACAAATAATCCTTTGTCGCAGGCATTCGCGCAGATCGCCAAGCAGCTTGAACCGAGCGTCGTCAACATCAACACCGAGTCGACGATTAAGAACCCTCACCGCCGCCGGGGCGCTCCGGGACAGGGGCAGGGCGACGACGATGATAGTGGCGGCATGGACGATTTCTTCAATCACTTCTTCGGTGGGCCCGGCCAGGGGCCTGGACAAGGCGACGGATCGATCCGCGAGCGCTCGTTGGGTTCGGGCGTGATTGTCGATGCCAAGGGCTACATCCTGACCAACCGTCACGTAGTGGAGAAGGCCGACCGCATCCGCGTGCGTTTTGAAGATGACCCGCCTGGAGTCCAGCACGACGCAAAAGTCATCGGCGCCGACCAGGAAACCGATCTCGCCGTGATTAAAGTTGAAGTAGACCGCCCATTGCCCGCCGCGAAAATGGGCAACTCTGACGGTATGCAGGTCGGCGACTGGGTGCTTGCCATTGGCAGCCCATTCGGACAGCAGGGAACTGTCACCGCAGGCATCGTTTCTGCCAAGGGCCGCGACATCGTTCCCGGCCGGCAGTTCCAGACTTTTATTCAGACGGACGCGGCTATCAATCCCGGAAATTCCGGTGGGCCGCTGGTGAACCTGAACGGCGAAGTCATCGGAATCAATACCGCCATTCTGAGCGAGACGAATGCCTACGCCGGCATCGGCTTCGCTCTGCCGTCCAAGACCGTGGTTGACGTCTACAACCAGTTGACTGGACCCGAGCACAAAGTTTCCCGCGGATCGATTGGCATCATGTTCGATGCAGTCGAGAATCCCGCGATCGCCCGCGTCTACGGCTCAGGCAGCGGCGTACCCATTTCGAGTGTTGTCGCCGGCAGTCCTGCGGATCAAGCCGGATTGAAGGTGGGTGACACCATCACCAGCGTTGATGGCAAGAAGGTCACGAAGGGTACCGAGTTGGTGGCCGACATTGCCGCGCGCAAGCCGGGATCGAAGGTTTCGCTTAGCTTCCTGCGCAACGGAAAACCGCAGGAAACGAGTGTCACCATCGCGGATCGCGCGAAATTGTTTGCGGCGCGCCTGGGAGAAGATCAGGAGAACGACGACGACAATACTCCCAAGCCAAGCAAATTCGGCATAACGGTCCGGAAGGTCACTCCGGAGATGGCCGATCGTCTGGATATTCCCGCTGGCAAGGGCGTCATCGTGCAGGATGTGAAGCCCGGGTCATTCGCGGAAGATGTCAACCTGGCGCGCGGGGACATTATCCTGGAGATCAACAAGCAGCAGGTGAACAGCGAAGAAGACTTTGCCCGGATCGAGTCGAGCATGAAGAGCGGCCAGGATGTGGTCTTCCTGGTTCGCCCGCGCGGCTCGTCGCGGCAGGATGGAACCATCTTCGACGCCGGTACACTTCAGTAACGGTCAATTGCTCAGCTGGAACTGGTACTGTCGCAACAGATCAGCGATGATGACAGTGCCGGTTCCAATGGCTGGGCCTTTTATTTTGGGGTTAGAAGAAGGATGATTCGCTCGGGCGCAAAGTTTCCTAACATACACCTCGGCGCCGTTTGCGCGCTGACGCTCAGTTGTGCGCTGGCGGCTGCAGCCAGTCCTCCGCAAGATGCAGCTACTACTGCATCCAACAAATCCACGTCCACCAAGACGACTGCGTCCACCTCGTCGCACAAGAGCCATTCGGCTTCCAGCAGTTCCAGTGGCGTGAAGAACTCTTCAAGCAAAACATCAGGGAAGCGCTCTCGGCGGAAGTCCTCGCGCCTCCGCGGGCAGCAGAAGATTGATTCCGAACGTGCACAGGCGATTCAGGAAGCATTGATCCGCGAACACTATATGACTGGCGATGCCACCGGAACATGGAACCAGGCCAGCGAAGATGCGATGCGGCGCTACCAGGCCGATCACGGATGGCAAAGCAAAACCGTCCCCGATTCGCGCGCTCTGATCAGCCTGGGCCTGGGTCCGAGCAAGGATCATCTGCTGAATCCGGAGAGCGCAATGACGACCGTTCCGGATCGTCCGAAAGCTCAGTCCACGAACCCAACCTCGCATACCTCTCCGACAACCGCCGAACCAGTGCCGCCCACAAGCTCCATGCCAGCTGCGACGTCTACACCACCGCCGTCCAGCGAGACCAGCAGTCCGCAGTAAGCAGATGGCCCGAGCGATTCGAGAACCTTCCACCACAAAGGACACGAAGTATCACGAAGGCTTCGCTGTTCGCTTTCCTTCGTGGTTCAAGAATTTAAGGTATGCACCGGTCCTGATGCACCGAGTTCTAGAGGGTTTGCAGGCAGCAGCTTACCGGGAATCATGGCTGTGTAAAATAATCACAATAAACCATTCTGAATCATAGACTTATATTCAGAAGTTAAATCGATTCATCTCCCCCGTATCCAGCAAGAGCCTTGCCCGAACTCAGCCCTTGGGCGACAGCCGAAAGTCTGCCAGCGGGGTTCAGAATCGCCGCGTGGGGCACTCCGCTAGATGAGCAGATCGGAGCGCCCGAGTTCTGCAGGCTATTTTTTTCGGTAGCTGGTAATCGCCGACGGGCGCGGAAAAAACGGCAGTGGATGATCGTCGACGATCGCGCTGGGATTGTCGGTGACCAGCGCTTCCGCGACTTTGTCGCCCACGATTTGCGCGGCCGCATCGCGAGAAGTCGAGAGAATCGGCACGCGCTTCTCCAGATCGTGGGCATCGGTGGCGAGAACATGCACAGCCTGGCTTTCAAGCAGCCACTCGGCGGCGCGGCGCGTGCGCTCACCCCAGAATCCAGTGAGCGCCGAACCCGTCATCTG
>Ga0222749_10000141_pt1 | contig 44610 bp, 34 predicted proteins | sample IncBWH2Mmetat_FD_197234 | JGI IMG/M metagenome (GOLD analysis project Ga0222749, IMG submission 197234) | Metatranscriptome of lab incubated forest soil microbial communities from Barre Woods Harvard Forest LTER site, Petersham... | ecosystem: Environmental > Terrestrial > Soil > Temperate... | reverse complement strand
GAGCTTGAAAGCTGAAGGGCCTTCAAGGACCGGTTTTTGCGGGTTACGGGGTTTTGTCTCCGCAATTAATTTTTCAAGTTCGCCAAGTCCAACGTCGATTGTGTGCGCGAAACGCGTTTCCTCTGTGTACACAATCTTCGATACACGCTCTGCACCCTCAACCAATTCCGGGTATGCGTCCTTCATCAAGTCGCGGACGGCGTGGACCATCTCATACATGAAGGGCTTGTTGGCCCCGAGGATGCGTCCGTGCCGGATGCCGCGTCGCATGATCTTGCGCAGCACGTAGCCACGGCCCTCGTTGGCAGGCATAACACCATCGCTGATGAGAAAAGTCGTGGCACGAGCATGGTCGGCAATGACGCGCAACGATGCTGCGGAACTGCTCTTGGATTCGTTCTTCAATTCTTTTTGCAGATCAACGCCGCATAGTTCGGCAGCACGCTTCATGAGCGGCACAAACAAGTCCGTATCATAATTGGAAATTACGCCCTGCTTCACCGAGGCAACGCGCTCCAATCCCATTCCGGTATCAATCGAAGGCTTAGGCAGCGGATTCAGTTTGCCTGAAGCGTCGCGGTCAAACTGCATGAAGACCAGGTTCCAGATTTCTACGTAGCGTCCGCACTCGCAGCCGAATTTGCAGTCGGTGTGGCCTTGATCAGAGGCTGCTACGCCCATGTCGTAGTGAATCTCGCTGCATGGCCCGCACGGCCCGGTATCGCCCATCTGCCAGAAGTTATCTTTCATTCCCAGTTCGAAAATGCGTTCTTTGGTCACGCCCTGATCGAGCCAGTACTGGTAGGCTTCTTCATCGCGCGGAACGCCCTGCTCGCCCTTAAAGATGGTTACGTAGAGTTTCTCTTTGGGAATGTTGTACCAATCTTTTCCGGTGACCAACTCCCAGGCGAAGCGGATGGCGTCTTTCTTGAAGTAGTCACCAAAGCTGAAGTTGCCCAGCATCTCGAAGAACGTATGGTGACGGTTGGTGAAGCCCACGTTTTCCAGGTCGTTGTGCTTGCCCCCGGCGCGGACGCACTTTTGCGAGCTGGTGGCGCGCAAGTAGTCGCGCTTTTCCAGCCCCAGGAAGACGTCTTTGAACTGGTTCATGCCGGCGTTGGTGAACAGCAGCGTGGGATCGTTCGCCGGAACAAGGGACGAAGAGTGCACGCGCCGGTGTCCCTGCTGCTCGAAGTAGCGCAGGAACATCTCTCGGATTTCGGAGCCTGTCATATCTTTTGATTCTAGCAGTGTACAGGCAGGGAATTCACCGCGGAGGCGCGGAGGGATTGAGTCATTGAGTCATCGGGTCATTGAGCCATTGTGATTGAGCTGCTAGCTCCTAGCCTCTAGCTGTTTTTGGGACTCGATACTGCAGGCAGCCTCGATGCTCAAACACAGCTAGAAGCTAGTGGCTAGCACCTCAATCGTCAATCGTAATTCGTAAATCGAAAATTGGCCGGAGCTAGTGGCTAGTAGCTGTCTTGTTAAAATCCGCAATCCCCACGCGCACGATGGTGCGGGGCGCTCGATGCCTGTCTCCATCGCCTGCGGAAGCAACGGCGCTTGCGGAAGCAACTTCCTCAGCCCATACGCCAAAGATGCGGCCATCCCAGGCGGCAATTCCTGTGTAGTCGCCGATGAAGTCTTTGTTTCCCTCAAAAGGTTCCCTCGTCCAGGCGTAATTCACAAAAGTTTTGCCGCCGTCGGTGGAGCGGGCCAACGTGACCGTGGTCCGGCTATTTTGAGGATCACCCCTGCGGTCATAAAAAACCACATTCGCTGCTCCCGTTTTGGGATCAACTGCCAGCCACTGAAAGAACTGGTCAATGCCGTCGTGCAACCCATCGGAGTTGACTCGCACGGCCGGGTTCCAACTCTCACCATGATTGGCTGAGGTTGCGGAAAAGACGTCAACATCGCCATTGCGGTAATCGGACCAGGTTACATAGAGCAATGGCGTAGAAAGCAGGCCGCTGGCCGGGGCGAGGCCAATCTGGGGAAATCCGTTGCTGCGCTCAACGCCGGCGACGTCAAAGTACGGCGGAGCGGTGTCAACGATACTGTGCGAGGGAGCAAAACTTTTTCCGCCATCGCGCGATGAGGCGAAAGCAATATTGTTCCCATCGGCCCAGACTGCGTAGAGTGTGCCGTCGGGCGCGACCGCACCCGTGAATCCTTCGACCGATCCGTTGTCATCGCGCGGCAGGCCTTCGTGGGTGCTGATTTCAATCGGCGCTGACCAGGTTGTGCCGCCATCGCTGGAGCGGGAAAACAAGATCACAGATTTTTCCAGCGAGAACTCGGTCCATCCTATGTAGAGGTTGCCGGAATAGGGGCTGCTGGTGGTGTCGGCGACGATGTAAGGCTTGTCCTCAAATGGAATTCCCGGCGTTGTCGGATGCTCGATGACTGCGTGCGCGATCTTCTCCCAGCTCTTGCCGCCATCGGGCGAGCGGCGCACGAAAACGCCGTTGCGCGTTGCGTTGTGTCCCCAATAGTTAGTTGTGCCCAGCTTGTCGAACGCGATGTAGCAGAGATAAGCGGCGCCGTCAGGGCCGTACGCAACCGATACATCGCCGGAGACTTTGTAGTCCTTCGGGGCCGTGTTCTCGGCTGTGTTCCAACTTCCGCCGCCGTCGCGGGAGTAGGCAACGCTGGCATTGATTTGCCAGGCCACCACCAATTGCTGCGGATCTTTAGGATTCACCGCAATCGAAGGCTCATTGAAGAACCCCGGTGCAGCAGTGAGATTGATGACCTTTGCGCCGGGCGCAAGCGGCAGTGGCTTCGGAGCAGTCTCGGGCTCCGCTTTGCTGGATTGTGATTGCGCCCAGGCGGCTGCGGTCAGCCAGGTAATTGCGAACAAAAAGACCAGTGGCCAAAAGATGATTCTTCTCATGAGAAAAAGCCTTACTCTTCACTTAAGCTTTGTTCTTCTGATTCCAACGCGCTCAGGGTCTCATCGGGAACATGCCACTTCTTAAGAATCGCGAAGATCGTGCGGCTACTGAAGCCGGCACGCAACAGCGCACGGAAAACACGCGCGCTCTCCCGCTGATTTTCCGGCTTGCGCAGACGCTTGCGGGCCAGGTGCTCGCGCGCCAGCTTTTCTTCATTTACCCCGGAATAGGCTTCACCCACAACTTTTTCAATCACGTCGTTGTGCACGCCTTTGGTTTTAAGGTCGGTGATGACGCGGCGCTTTCCGAATTTCTCGTTGCTCTGGCGATACGCCGAATATGCGGCGGCAAACTGGTGATCGTTGAGGTATTTTTGCTCTTTCAAGCGGGCGATCACGAGATCTACCAGCAGCGCTTCTTCAGTTTTTTGCCGCAGCAGGCGCTTCAGTTCGGCCACGGTGCGCATTTTGCGCGACAATGCCCCAACCGCGTATTCATAGAGTGTAGCTTCGTCAAAGATATTGCGTTTTCGTGCGAAGGACACGGGAAGATGATAACCCAACCGCGGAGGCGCGGAGACGCGGAGATGAATTGGTGAGCTGGAAAACGGAGACCGTGCCCCAGAGCCGGGCCCCCCGCCGCACGCCGGTTTTGTGTGTGGTGGGGTAGAGGAGGGGCGGCACTTTAAATTTTGATATCACCGTGATATCAAAACCTTCACTTCGCAGGGATTTTAGGTCATCATTGTCTTGGAAGTGTGTCTGGCATTCAAGAATGCGGGCTCGTCCTTACGGTCTTTGAAAATTCATTACACAAAAAGCGGCACCCAACACCTAGGAACCGGCTGCGGATGTTTCATATCCAGTAAACATCGCGGACTTCCAGCAAGTGTCCACCCGTGACCATGACTTTCCCCAGTAAATACACGGTGATCATGCTGTTTCAGGAGGTTCTGACCACTTGCTGCAAGTGGGGGTGGTGTGGGCCGCCGGAGCGGAGTAAGGGATGGCGAATCAGTAACGAGAGCTCTACCTGCCGAAGCCGGCGGATTCCATCTGCTCGCGCGAGGAATCGGCGGTCGAGCCGATGCCCTGCACGCGCAGCTTGAAGTCGTCGGGCTTGCTGGCGTTCTCCAGCGCGGTTTCGTAGGTGATGAGTCCCTGCTGATAGAGGTCGTAGAGCGACTGGTCGAAGGTCTGCATGCCGTACTGCGAAACGCCGGCCTGCAAGGCTTCATGGATGAGCCGGGTCTTTTCCGGGGCGATGATGCACTCGCGGATATACTCGGTTGCGATCAGCACTTCCACCGCGGGCACACGGCCGGTGCCGTCAGCGCGGCGCACCAGGCGCTGCGAGATGACCGCCTTGAGCACGGCCGCCATCTGCAGGCGGATTTGCTTCTGCTCGGGCGGCGGGAATACAGAAATGATGCGGTTAATGGTTTCGGTCGCGTCCAAAGTGTGCAGCGTGGAAAAAACCAGGTGACCGGTTTCGGCGGCGTGCAGCGCCGTGCCAATGGTTTCCAGGTCGCGCATTTCGCCGACCAGGATGGTATCCGGGTCCTGGCGAAGGCTGGCGCGCAAAGCTGAAGCGAACGACGAGGTATCCACTTCCACCTCGCGCTGGTTCACAAACCCTTTTTTATCGCGGTGCAGGAATTCGATGGGGTCTTCGATGGTGATAATGTGTTCCGGCCGCTGCGAGTTGATGCGGTCCACCATAGCGGCGAGCGTTGTGGATTTGCCCGATCCGGTTACTCCGGTCACCAGCACCATACCGCGCTGCTCTTCGCAAATATGCTCAATAATCTTAGGAAGATAGAGTTCATCGAGCGCGCGGATCTTGGTGGGAATCACGCGCAGAACCACGCCCACGTTGCCGCGCTGCTGAAAGACGTTGACGCGGAAGCGTCCCAGGCCGGCCACGCCGTAGGCCATATCGAGTTCGGCGGCCTCTTTGAACTTCTGTTTTTGCCGGTTGGACATCATGCTGAAAGCCATATTCAGCATGTCTTCGGCTGAGATGCGCGGCTGGTCGGTCAAGGGCACCAGTTCACCATCCACGCGAAGATACGGATAGTTACCGACTTTGAGGTGCAAGTCGGACGCCTTGCGCTCCATGGCTATACGCAAAAGGTCGTCTATATGGGGCATATGGTTACTATAGTTACTATAGTTACTTCCCTAATACCCGTTGACGGTATCACGGAGTGTACTATTTTCGCAATAAAAGATGACACTTTTAGGTTATGATTTGTATCCCTGCAGGACCCTCAGAACCAGGTCTTACAACCTGCAGCGGCTTTAAAAAGGTCTAATTTAAAGCACCTCTGGCCGGGTTCAGCTGGTTTGGAAAGGTCAACCAGGTGAGAATTTAGGACTTCGTCAGGAGGTTTGCATGGTCTGCAAGCACTGTCAGCACAATAATCCGGAGACAAACCGGTTTTGTGGGATGTGTGGCCAAGCTTTACCCTATCCCCAGGTAAAAAGCGCTACCACCTCTATCCCCAGCAGCAGTCCGAATCAGGCGGGTACGCTGGGCTTGCGTCAAAGTTCGGCCTCTGTAGGCCCGATTCCGCCACTTGCACCTAAGCCGCAAACGGCTGCTCCAGCAAGCTCTGAAAAGCCGGTAAGCTCTGAAAAGAAAGTACAGTTTCCGCCAGTTGCTTCACCGCCGCAAACATCAAATCCAGCGGCTTCAGCACCAGTAACTTCTGAACGACGAGTGCCGCCATCGGTGCCGCCGCCTACATCTGTGGCTCCGGAGAGAAGGCTCGGACCGCGGCCACCAATCCTGGAAGACACTGAAAAGAGAGCTTTTGTTTCACCTTATCCGGTGGTGCCGCGGGCTCCTGTAGTTCCTGAAAATAAGGCGCAGGGTCCAGTTCCAGTCGGGCCGCAAGCATCAGCCCCGGTGGATGACAGAAGAGTTACAGGCGGAGTTACAGACGAAAGAAAAGCGCCATTCCCGCGAGCTCCACTTGGACCGCAACCGTCAGCCACGGCGGCGGTTGAAAACAAAGGAATTCTGGGACAACAAACGACCGCGGCGATTCCTAACCGGAGAGTGCCAAACCAACCGTCGTACTCTCAGATTTCTCAAGCGCAACCTGCGATTCCATCTTCACCGGGAAAACCAGCGGTGAATGGAAGGCCAGGTACGCCTGAAAAGATAACGCAACCGCAAATCCCGCCACAGCAGCAGCGGACGGCAACACAGGCGCCGGGCTTAGAAAGATTACAGGCGGGCGAAAAAAGATTACAAGCGAGCGCTCCAATACGAGTGAGCGGCCTGTCAGTTCTTGGGTTGAATGACGATCCGATCGCAGGTCGTGCCAAGAATTCTGACGATCTGTATAAGACTAACTGGGGCATGCGCATCTTTGTTGTTTTTGTAATTCTGGCCTTCGCCGCTGGCTTGATGTTTCTGCAATGGCGCTCCAGCCATCCGGTGCAGGCGTCCCAACATGCGCCGACATCACAGGCGAATAATGATGTGACTCCACCGAGCCCTACTACACCACCGGCGAATAGCACCGTTGCCACGAAAGAAACGACCGGAAGTGGCGCCGCGAGCGTCCCCCAGCAAGCGCAAGACACTCAACTCAGGGCAGAAGCCAGGCCAACCAACGCTTCAGACCTCGCGGCTTCTCAGAAGGTCTCTACCCCGGCCAAGAGCGTGCCGCAAGCCGACCCAATTCGCGTAGGACATGAAGTCGCGACCAGCAAACCGCCGGTAGACCTGGAACAGCCCGTGCGGCAGGCGGAAAGCTATCTGCAGGGCAAGGGTGCGACGCGCAACTGCGACCAGGCGCTCGGCATTCTGCGTAAGGCCTCTGACTTGGGGAATCCCCGCGCGCAGATCAAACTGGGCGCGTTGTATGCTACCGGCAATTGCGTGGCCACGGACAAGGTCTCCGCGTATCGGTATTTTTCCCGCGCCATGCGGGCGCAACCCAACAATACCTGGCTTGAGCAGTACCGCTCTTCGCTGTGGAGCAACATGAACGCCAGCGAGCGTAAACAGGCCATGGAAGTAGTGAGATAGCTTCTAGCTGCTAGTGGCTCAAATCACGAATCGTACCTTGTAAAATCGAAATCCTCTACTTCTCCGCGCCTCTGCGGTTGAAAAAAGAATTTCTTTGTGTTTCCTTTGTGTCCTTTGTGGTTAATCTGATCAATCAATAGAATAGAAAGTTATGCCTGAAACCAGAAGCGATGAAGAAGCACGCCCTCATGTTGTGATTCTGGGGGCAGGTTTTGCAGGGTTGTATGCGGCGCGTGCGCTGGGCAAGCTGCCGGTGCGCGTGACTCTGGTGGACCGCAAGAACCATCACACCTTTCAACCGCTGTTGTACCAGGTAGCGACAGCCGGCCTTAATCCTGGTGACATTGCGTCGCCCATCCGGCGCATTGTGCGCAGTAACAAGAACATCAGGGTGTTTATGGCCGAGGCGGTTGGTTTCGATCTGGAGAATAAGAGCGTCAAGCTGGAAAACGTGAGTGTGCCCTACGACTATCTCATCGTCGCCACCGGGGCCACGCACTCTTACCTGGCGCATCCTGAATGGGAGCACTTTGCCCCCGGCCTGAAGACGGTGGAAGATGCGCTGGAAATCCGCCGCCGCATTCTCCTGGCCTTTGAAGAGGCCGAGCGCAAGAAGGCGGTGTTTGGAAAGCACGATCCGCTCAATTTTGTGATCGTGGGCGGCGGCCCTACCGGAGTGGAGCTGGCCGGCGCCATTGCTGAGATTTCGCGCCGTGTGCTGGTGAGTGATTTTCACTTTATTGATCCCCGCAGCGCGCGCGTTCTGCTGCTGGAATACGCTCCCCGGGTGCTCACCAGCTATCCTGAGGACCTTTCCCAGTCCGCCGAAAAACAACTGCGAAAATTGGGAGTCGAGGTGCGCACGGGAGCCATGGTCACCGAAGTTACTCCTCATAGTGTGAAAGTGGGAGATGAGGAAATTCCATCTGCTGTCACACTTTGGGCCGCGGGAGTAAAAGCATCTCCGTTGGGCGCCATGCTGGGAGAAAAAACTGACAAGGCCGGCCGCGTGCTGGTGAATCAATATCTCAACCTCGCAGGCCGTCCCGAAGTTTTTGTCGTCGGCGATCTGGCCTGGTTTATTGACTCGGAAGGAAAGACCCTGCCCGGCGTGGCCCCGGTTGCCATACAGATGGGGAGCAACGTGGCCCGCAATATCAGCCGCGATTTACGCCATGAATCGCGCAAGCCGTTTGTCTACCTCGATAAGGGCAGCATGGCGACCATCGGCCGCGCAGCCGCGGTAGCCATGATGGGCAAACTGCATCTCTCCGGCCTGCTTGCATGGATGGCCTGGCTGTTCATCCATATTCTCTATCTCATTGGCTTCCGCAACCGCCTGGTGGTGCTCGTGGAGTGGCTCTGGGCCTATCTGCGCTTCGAAAAAGCAGCCCGGCTGATTACGGATGATGAATGCAAACACAACTCACCGCATCCATAAAAGTGGCAGATCAGTTTTGCAGAAGGTGAACAGCAGGCTGCAAAACATGTATCATCAGTGCCGGTATAAATCTTATGAACAAACTCATCGCCACTGTTGCAATTGTTTTTCTTTTGCTCGGCTTCGTTTCCGCCCAGTCTCCGGCACCGACACTCGGGACTAAAACGCACGCTTCTGCCAGCACCACTGATACCAAGCTTCCCAGCAAAGATGAAGTTGATGCCGCCTTGAAGCGTACCCTGGGTTACGATCCGGGGGCCTCGTGGGAAATTCTGGCCATTCAGCCTTCGGCCGTAATGGGCGTTCCGGAGGTCATTGTTTCCATCAACAAACAGACAGCCAACCACATATATCTCTCTCCTGATGGACAGAACGCGATTATTGGCGAAATGATTCCTTTTGGGGCGGATCCTTTTGCGCCCGCCAGGGCCAAGCTGCAGGCTGCCGACGGTCCCACGCGCGGTCCACAGACACCGGCCATTTCCATCGTTGAATTCAGCGACTTGCAGTGCCCGCATTGCAAGGCCGCCCAACCCATCGTGGAAAAGTTAGCGGCCGATTTTCCCCAAGTCCGTTATATCTTCCAGCAGTTCCCGCTTCCGGCGACGCTGCATCCCTGGGCGTTGAAGGCCGCCGAGTATTCCGACTGCGCCGCCCATATGAACAACAACGATGCTTTCTGGAAATATACAGACAGCATTTTTGCGGACCAGGACAGTATTAACGTGGCTACGGCTGATGACAAGCTGAAAGAACTCGCTACCGCAGCAGGCCTGGACGCGCAGAAGGTGGCCGCATGTGCTGCAGCACCGCTGGCCGAGGCCAGGGTGAAGAAGTCGCTGGATTTAGGGCAATCTTTAGATGTCAACCAAACGCCAACCGTATTCATCAACGGACGAAGAGTGCTCGGCCTCGCCGGTATTCCCTACGACCAACTCAAGACCCTCATACAATTTGAAATCGATCACGCCGGCAAGTGAGTCGGGCTTTTCTTGGAAATTATGTGAGAGCCATACATTTTTCTTACAAATTTCGCAGGGGTTTCTGACAACCCACTTCACCAAAAGCGGCACCATGGCCGCATGAAAAACTTTTCCTTTCTCGCGTGTAGTGTTCTGATTGTCATTTTCAACATTGCAGCCTCTGCCCAAACCGCAGACCATCCCGCGGATTGGGTGGAGCAATCAATATCAGCCGACCGAAGTGTTGCTCAAAAAGCTCAAGGCCAACTGCGCCAAATTGGACCGCAGGGCCTCGAGTTGCTCGAACAGCGCTTTGCCAGGGAGATTTTTGCGCATGGGCATGGAATCGACGTGCCGGGCGATGAGCGCTGGAAGAGAATTGCCGCGGCACTGGACCGGGTAAGCGGCCAGTACGATGATTACGCCAGCGGTTTGTACTGGTATACCGATTTCGAGAAGGCCAAAGCGGCGGCGCGGACATCGGGACGCCCTATCCTGTCGTTGCGCCTGCTCGGCCGTCTGGATGAAGACCTAAGCTGCGCCAATAGCCGTTTCTTCCGTACCACGCTCTATCCCAGCGCAGAAATTAACCAGCTCTTGAAGAATGGGTTCATCCTGCATTGGGAATCGGTACGCCCGGCGCCGCGGGTGACCATTGATTTTGGGGACGGACGCACGTTGCAGCGCACCATCACCGGCAACAGCATCCACTACATTCTGGATTCGGACGGCAAGATCGTGGATGCCTTGCCTGGTCTCTACAGTGCGCCGGTTTTTACCGCCGAGCTGCGACAGGCGGCCGATGTGGTGAAAGAAGCTCGTGGCAAGGGAACCGCCGACTACGCGGAGCATATGAAATCAACCCAAGCCCGTCTCTTGCAAGCATGGGCTACTGATCTGGCGGCCATCCATGCGACCGTGCCGTCGAGCAAGGCGCTGACCGCAGAAACTCTCGAACACAGCATGGATGATCAGAAGTGGCTAGAACTGGCGCAACTGCACGTTAATGACGCGACCTTTGATGGCGGTGTGCGCGAGTTGATGGCCAGAAAATTCCCCAGCGCTCCCGTGGCAGCACGTGTGGCCGTAAGCAAAGCGATGGTCGAAAGTCCAATGATGCGGTTGTTCTCCAGCTTGAGCCGCACGGTTTCCCTCGATACGGTGCAAAATAACTATATGCGCCGCACGAAAATACTGTCTTTTCTTGCCCGTCCGAATACGCAGTCCTTGTCGCTGGGGCAGATCAACGACTGGGTCTATGCCGGGATTTTCCTGACTCCCCGCCAAGACCCATGGTTGGGTTTCGCGCCCAAAGACGTCTTTGCTGCAATTGATGAAAATGGAGAGAAGCAATTAGGGACACTTTCTGCAACGAGGTGACAAAAACTCTTGGCGGAGCTGCGCTTGCAACATAGGATTAAGATGTGACCGGGACCACAGCGAAGGTTTGTTCCTAATGCGCCGCTCCGCCTGGATTTTTCTTGCCGCCATCTTGTTGCCCAGCCTTGCGCTGGCCTGGCTGGCGGTGCGCTCGGCGCGCGATCAGCAAGTACTGCTGGAACACCAGCAGGCAATCATCAGCCAGGATATTACTGATGCGCTGGCCAAGAAAGTCCAGGGCCAACTGGATGGCTCACGCTCGGCTTTTGTACAAACAACCCAACAACTTTTACAAAAAAGTTCATCTCCGAGTACGTTGGCCAAGAATTTCAACCATGAACTGCAAAGCAACTGGAACCTGGCGGAGATCGGTTTTGCGGTAGACCTGAATGGAACCATCTATTCTCCCACGCCCAATCAGGGGACTGTCGCTAAGACGTTTCGCACGGAAAACAGCCTCTTTCTCGGCAACCGTGAAAATGTGCCCGTATTTTCACAATATCCGCAGCAGGCCGCGTCGGCCAACGCAACACAAAACGTGAACAACGCAGTGAATGCCCCTCCGCCTCAGATGCAAGCGCAGAATGCACCTCCACCTCAGACGATACCGCAGCAGATCGGGGCGAATCGGCGGATGGAGCAGGTTCAGCGGCAGCTTATCCACGCCCAGGAAGCCCAGCAAGCTCAGACAGCTCCTCCGCCAGAGGCCCAATCTGGGAATGAGGCGCAGATGGCGCAGGTTCAGCAACAAGCCATGCGCTCTGCGGATGTCACACAGTTACGAAACGCTGCGCAACAAAGCGTCCAATCCGGCAACGAGATGGCACAGGCGGAACAAGTGCAACGCCAGGTCATACCACAAAAGAATTTTTTGCCCCAGCAGAGCACAGTTTCAACGGCGGTTCCGGCCGAATCCGACTTTCGCCGAGTCATCGGTACAGAAAGTACCGGTGCCCTGGCCCGCTTTCTCGAAGACAAGCTGCGCTTAATGGTGTGGTATCGCCCTCCCACGGCGGGATCGCTGGTCTTCGGGGCGCAGATCAGCCAGCCGAACCTGATTCGCAGCCTGCAGCCCCTGTTGCAGTCGCCCGAGCTTCATCGCAACGCTGATGCCACCTATTGCCTTGCTCTTCTCGATGACCGGGGAAACCCGGTTGCGCTTTCCAAGGCTGGTTTTAAAGCAGACTGGAAACATCCGTTTGTCGCTACCGAAATAGGCGAAGCACTGCCCCACTGGGAGGCTGCCCTCTATCTGGTAGACCCCCAGCAGATCAATCGCTCGGCCTCTACTTTGCAATTCACCTTGGGGTTCATTGTCTTGGCCCTGATGGCCGCCATTGTTTTCGGAGGCTGGCTCATGGCAGCCGACGTTCGCCGCAAAATGCTTCTCGCCCAGCAGAAGACCGACTTCGTCAGCAATGTTTCGCACGAACTCAAAACGCCCCTGACTTCTATCCGGATGTTTGCCGACATGCTGGCCGAGGGCCGCGTGGCCGAGCCTGATCGCCAAGCCAACTATCTGCGCATCATCTCGGCGGAGTCTGCGCGTCTGACGCGGCTCATCAACAATGTGCTCGATTTTGCGCGCATGGAGCGCGGCGCGCCTTCAGGCGAACGCCGTAGTTGCGACCTGGTTGAAATTGTGCGTGAGGTCGTTGATACCTGCCGGCCTCACCTCGAAACTGTCGGGGTTGCGTTGGGCTTTGAAATTACGCTGGATAACACAGCCGAAGCGCTGCCGCTCGTCGCCGATCGCGACGCCCTGGCGCAAGTTGTTCTTAACCTTCTCTCCAATGCGGAAAAATATGGAGGGCATGAAATTCTTGTCCGCGTGCGCTGGGAGAAGCAACTTGGTTCCTCCGGTTCTGGTTGTGTTGATGTGCTCGACCGCGGGCCGGGCATTCCGCCTAAGAAGCTTGATGCAATCTTTCAGCCATTTCATCGCCTGGATGATTCTCTCGCCAGCGGTGTATCAGGTTCGGGACTGGGACTCACCCTGGCGCGGCGCATGGCGAGGGACAACGGCGGAGATGTAACCTATTCGCCTCGCGCTGGTGGTGGCAGTTGCTTTACGCTGACGGTGCCGTTGAGCACAGCGGCGCAGTCGAATGACAAGCCCAATGAAAACGTTCGATTCAAAGACAGATGAAAACCACAGCCAACACGAAAATACTGGTGGTCGAGGATGACACCAATATCCGCTTCGGTCTGGTTGAACTTCTCACCAGCGAGGGCTTCGCGGTCGAAGCCTGTGCGCGGGGCGATCTTGCTCTGGCGGCAGTGGAGAAGCACCGGCCCAGCCTCATCGTGCTTGATATTATGCTGCCCGGCCTGAGTGGTTATGAGGTTTGCAAGCAGCTCCGCGCCCAGGCGTATCAGGGGCTGGTTCTTATGCTTACCGCCAAAGGCCAGGAGATGGATAAGGTCATTGGCCTGGATTTAGGCGCCGATGACTACATGACCAAACCCTTCGGTTTGCGCGAGCTGACCGCACGGGTGCATGCGCTACTGCGGCGAAACCGCCCATCCCATTCTTCCGATGGTGGCAGCGTGACCTTCGGGGATTGCACGCTTGATCTCAAGACCCTGGAACTCAAGCGCGGTAAAAAATCGGTTCCGCTTTCGGGACGGGAGGTAAAGCTCTTCCAGCTTTTTATCAGCCACCCCGGCGAAGTGCTCTCGCGGGACCGCATTCTCAACGAGATTTGGGGCTATGAGTACTACGGAACAACTCGAGCGCTTGATCAATTCATTGTGCAGTTACGAAAAAAGCTGTCTGATCTCGGGGCCGACTCCAAGCAGATTGCTACGGTACATACCGTTGGATACCGATGGATCTGTCGCTGACAAATCGGCTTCCGGCCAATCCTGAGGACGAACGACTGATGACTGCCGGCTGACTACGTGCGGCACTTGGGGCAGTAACCCCCGATTTCCAGCCTGGCCACGGCGACACGGAACCGGCATTCTCTTTCCACCTGATGCTTGAGCTTTTCAAATAAAAGGCTTTCAAATTCCGTGACTTTACCGCAACGCAGACATGTCATATGCAGGTGATCACGTTGGGTGCGGCGCTCATAAAAGTGGCGCTCGCCTTGCACATGCATTAGGTCCAGCTCATCCACTAATCCGTGGCGCTTCAGTAGTCCTATGGTGCGATACACGGTTACGCGGTCTATTGCCGGGTCGGTCCTCTTGGCTTTCCGTAGAATTTGGCCGGCATCCAGGTGCTGGCTGGCGGTTTCAATGATGCTGAGAATCGTCCGGCGTTGGCGGGTGAGACGAATTCCGCGGGCCATCAGTTCATCATGCAAGCGTCCGGGGGTTTCGGTCTGAGGTAAAGGCAAAGCAGTTCTCCTTTTGGGGTCTTGCGTCGAGCGGTGGCGTTCATTCTGTAACGACATGTTGCTCAGTACGTTGACAGAAGCATCGAATCTGATCTTAAATATAAAATCATTTGCAACAGTGTTGCAAGTGTAGACGTTAGGTTTCACTGGCAAACCATAGGCTGGCACCTGCAGTTGCATCCCGGGAATGCGATTCAATCCTGGAAATTGCAGTTCCATGCAGCCATAGCCGGTTCAACATCGGGATAAAGCCCATCCCTTCTCTTATTGCAACTGTGTTGCAATAAGTCTGCAACAAAATCTTTGCCCGATATATTGACAGAACAGCAAGGCTGATTTGTAATACTTCTACTTGCAAACCAGTTGCAAGTAGGAATCAAAAATCCAAATAGAACGGGCTCCCGCCGCAGCAACGGCGAAAGCCCTGAAAACGCAGAAAGCCAAGGTGGATATGCCTGGACAATACCGCGCTGTTCTTTTCTTATCAGATTCTTTGTGCCGTAGCAAGAAGGGCCGCAGGTTCTTTCCTCCGTCAATCTTGCGCACAATCAGCACATTCTTATTTTTATTGAGTTTGAGTGGCAATGTTTTTGCATTGCCCAATGGGCCAGGTGCAAGTTCAGGAGTTGCCGACGCAACCGCGCAGGCGAGCGAAGCGTCTGAGGGGACCGCATCGAAGTCTGAACTCCAGGAAGTAAAAAACGAAGTCAAGACCTTAAAAGTCCAGATCGAGCGCCTGGAAGCCATTATCGAATCGCAGGCAAAGCCACAGGAAGGCACTGCTCAACAACCCTCGCAGCAAACTTCTGAGACGCTGCAATACGGTACAGGCACAACCCAATCCACGGCTGTGCCTGAAAATCCCCGCATCGCCATAGCCACCAAGGCGCAAGGCGGAGATTTATCGGGAGCGGGAAATCTTCTTCGCACCGACCGGATCACGATTGGCGGGTATGGCGACTTCCAGTTTCGCGAATCTTCGATCAGCGAGCGCGCCGACGGCGGCGGTACGCCAACATTTCAGAACACGCGCTTTGTGCTGGGGGTTGCCGCCGTGCTGGCCGAGAGACAAAACATCGTCTTCAACTCTGAGATTGAATATGAGTTTGGGTCGCGCGAAATTGATTTGGAGCAGGCTTTCGTCGAATGGAAAGTGCGCCCCGAATTCGCTTTCCGGGGCGGAATCTTCGTGCCTGCGCTGGGCCGGTTCAACGTTTATCATGATTCCAACCTGAATCTGCTGACCATACGGCCGCTCATCAACCAGTTTATTGTTCCTACTGCCTATCGCGATGCCGGCATGGGAGTTCGAGGCCGTATCACCTTGCCTCACAAGATGAAACTGAGCTACGAAGCCGATGTGTTGAACGGAATGCAGGGTTTGAATGCCGATGGCACTCCAACCCCCTTCTCCAGGTTGCTGGGGCAGTCCTCCGCCGCTGAACCGGGTCGCATCGCCTTTCAGTCCACCAATCGCACGAAAGCTGTAGCCAGCCGCATTGGAATATCCCCGATCTCGGGTCTGGAGTTTGGCGGTTCAGTCTATAACGGGAAGTTCAGTCAACTGGGAGACCCGTCGCAATCGGCGACGATCGTGTTCCTGGATGGCTCCTATCATCATGGGCCGCTGGCGATCAATGGAGAATATGCGCACTCCAACATCGTGGGTGGGGGGATTCCGCGCAGGAGCCCGGCGCCTCCGGTCGTTGACCCAAATGACCCGGCAACCGTGAACGCCTTGGCGCAGTTTGTGGCACAACGTTCCCCGGGACAGGATGGCTTTTACGTGGAAGGTGCCTATCAGTTTTCTCCGCGCTTCCTGACTAAGAAATTTGGGTTCGATGAAGGCTCTTACATTGCGCCGGTGTTCCGATACGAAGTGGTGCGTCTGGACCGTACCATCCCAAATTTTTATCTCAACCGTTCACGCACGTCTATCGGGTTTAATGTTGCTCCCACCGCGAGTGTAATTTTCAAGATGAATTATCTTTTCAACCACAGCTTCGGACCGGTTCCGAGAGTGACGGCAGCAGTCGGAGGCGCAAATTTTGGCGTCAGTCCGCTGCCCCATCTCGAGTATGGAAAGAATGGATTCACCGGCTCAGTGGCTTATGTATTCTAGATGGAAGACGGAAGGTATATGTTGAGCCCGAGATTGCGAACAATTCTGATCGCCGCATTCACCGGGATTGCTGTGTTTGGATTTATGAAGACGGGCTTCCTGGTTGAACCTGCTTCAGCCAAGCCTGCCTTCATGGACCGCTACAACCGCGATCCATACGCCAAAGCAGAGCTGCGCGGGAAGTGCATCCTCTGCCACGTTGGGCGCGGGGGCGGCGAACGCAACGATTTTGGGGACGCGTTCGAAGATGCGGGCTATCGCATTACACCCAAATTGCGCGACAAGTTCCCCCAATTTTTTGAAAAAGACTCGTCTGCATCAAAGTCGAAAGCGCAGCCTCAGACGACGCCGGAACAATAAAGGGACTGTGCCGAGATCAGTGTTCAAAATTATTGTCCTTCGCCCCGGCAACCGGCGCCTGTACACTGGGAGCAGAGAACTGATGCCCGCAACTGCCGCCACACTTGCCCACCAGCCTGAAACCCGCTCCCGTTTTTCCGATTTGATTTTCATTCTGCAGGCCTCGCGGCCCGGACTTTGGTCCACCCAAGTGTGGTTTTATCTGCTGCCGCTGGGGCAGAGGAACGTATTTCATTCGGCGGCCTTCTGGCTTGGCGCGCTGTACTGCACATTTCCCCTGGGATTGCTGTTGTACGGCTGGAATGACTACGTTGATTTCGAGATTGACAGCATCAATCCCCGCAAAGGGACTTTCCTGTTCGGCGCGCGCGGATCGCGTGAGCAGTTGCACAAACTGCCGTTGGCGATGGCGCTGGTGCAAGTACCGTTTCTGCTCGCCTTCCTTTATTTCGCAGGGGCCAGAGTACTGCTGTTTTTTGCCGGATCGGTCTTGATTGGCGGCATGCTTTACAACTGGCCGCGCTACGGCTGGAAGGGCCGCCCGCCGCTTGAGCTGCTGAACCAGAGCGGATATTTGCTGGTGTTTGTGCTCAGCAGTTGGCTGAACCGCGCTCCGCAACTGCCCTGGCTGGCCATGCTGTTTAGCGTCATGTTCGCCATGCACTCACACCTGTTCGGCGAAATCATGGATATCGAGCCTGACCGCGCCAGCGGCCGCCGCACCACGGCCACCGTGATTGGACGCGTGCCCACCAAATTTCTGATCGCTGCCTTGCTCGCCGCCGAATGTGCCCTGGTGTTTGTTTGCTTTCACGATATCTTCCTGAGCAGCTTTCTGCTGGCCAGTGCCCTATGGTTCCTGCTCGATGCGACTGTCTTTTGGCGTGACCGGCCTTACACTCCTCGCCAGATGAGCTTCGCTCTGCTTGCCTGGAACATTATCGCGATAGGCAGCATACCGTGGGTGTGGTGGAAGGCAAGCCTGACAACGTTGCACTGATGCCATCTGAGCGGACGCACTAAAAGTGTAGAGACGTAGCATGCTACGTCTCTACGATCGGACCGTCTTCTTTCGTGCGATGTGTTCGAAGTTTATCCCTTCCAGGGGAAGTCGTAGCTGCCGCCGTAGATGTCAGGGCACTTGGAGCCCATGGGACGCAGGTAAGACGCGAGCTGGCCGCGATGATGGCAGGAGTGCCGGCTCTGGAACAGTAGATAGGCGAAGGCCGGCATCTTGAAGGCGCCGAAGAAATCAACGGGGGTCGCCAGTTGTTCCGGGCTTAATTTGCGCAGGCGTTCCAGTTCCTTCTTGGCGTTGGTCTCGTACCACTGTGAGATTTCCGCGATGGTTTTTGGCGTGTCTTTTTCAAAGGCGGTAGGGTCGGGAAATTGCAGGTCCGCAATTCCTTTCAGGAACCAGACCTCGCTGTTAGCCAGGTGCCAAGCCAATTGACCGGCGCTGCGCGCTTTAGGATCAGGCCGGTATTCCTTTCTGCTTTCGGGAATAGCGTCAATCACAGCTTTGGTTGTAGGCATTTCTTTCCGGGTGTAGTCATCGAGTAACATCTCACGAAAACCAGTTGCGAAATCAGTGGAAGGTGCTACGGCAGTGCTCATAATGATCTCTCCTTAAATTAGTATTTTCGGGAGTTCGTTGGTTAGTGGTTTCGGGTGAACTCCAGTGCTGGGTGCACAGGCGCACTCTTGTTCACCCAAATCGAAGTGAGGGTTAAATACTTTCATGCAAGCCCCTCGCGGGGAATTGATCTTACACGCCGACCGGCTGCTTCACGCTAATGGGAACAGGGGTAAGCCAGTTGAAGCGGTCGGGCGCTGTGCCGTTCACGATGCCGAAGAACTCTTTTTGCAGGGCCTTGGTAATCGGGCCGACGTCGCCCTTGTTGATGCTGATCTTATCTACCGAGCGGATGGCAGTGATCTCGGCTGCGGTGCCGGTGAAGAAGAGTTCGTCAGCGATGTACAGCATCTCGCGCGGGATCATCTGCTCAACCACGGGAATACCCTTGTCTTTGGCGATGCGCAGCACGGAATCGCGCGTAATGCCGGGCAGCACCGAGTTGCCCAGCGGTCCGGTGTAGAGTGAGCCCTGGCGCACCAGGAAAATATTTTCGCCCGAACCTTCGCTCACGTAGCCATTCACATCGAGGGCAATGCCTTCTACGTAGCCGTTGAGAATAGCTTCCATCTTAATAAGCTGCGAGTTCATGTAATTGGCGCCTGCCTTGGCCATGGCCGGCAGGGTATTGGGCGCGAGCCGGTTCCACGATGAGACGCAAACATCCACGCCCTCATCACTGCCGTGGCCGAGATAGCGTCCCCATTCGTAGTTGATGATGTAAACCTCGGCGGGGCAATTAAATGGCGAGACCCCGGCATCACCATAACCACGCAATACGATCGGACGTATGTAGCAAGGTGTGACCCCGTTCGTCTTCACGAGATCTACCATGGCGGCTACCAAATCTTCGCGGCTGTACTCCACGTCAATGCGATAGATTTTGGCTGAATCCAGCAGGCGCTGGGCGTGCTCGTGGGCGCGGAAGATTCCCGACCCTGATGGCAGGGCATAACATCGAACCCCCTCAAAGACCGAAGTGCCATAGTGGATCACGTGGGACATGACGTGCAACTTGGCATCATCCCAATTAATAAACTTTCCGTTGTGCCATATTTTTTCGCTTTTTTTGATGGGCATTCCCGGGACTCCTCGCCTGGTCAGTGTTTCATTTAGACGCTGGCTGCCAAAATCGTATGCAAACAATTTTACCGGCTTTCAGTGTCTAAGCTTGAAGAACAATTATAGAACGGAGCGCAGCATGCTGCTATAGGCGGGAGTATAGCTCAGACTTGTTGACATCCTGAGCAATCGCTGAGAACTGAGAACCGAGAACGGAAGAAAACAGTGCTAATATGCACTATATTTTGGTCCAGCATGTCTACTGACTCCAGGTCGGGTTCAACCGGGGCCTCGGGAGAGACACGGCTCAATCGCTCGACTGGGCCACTCCGCGTAATTGTGGCGGATGACAGCGCTGTCGTTCGGGAGCTGCTGCGGCGCTTCATGGAGAGATGGGGATACGATGTCTCGTTAGCGTCAGATGGATCTGAGGCCTGGGATCTATTGCAGTACGGCGACGCCCCCACTATCGCCATTCTCGATTGGATCATGCCCGGAGTGGAAGGCATTGAACTTTGCCGCCGGGTGCGGCGCCTCAACCGGCGCCATTACACTTACATCTTGCTGCTTACCGCCAAGAATGAACCGCAACATATCATTGAAGGTCTTGGTTCGGGGGCCGACGACTACATTTGCAAACCTCCGGACCCTGGTGAACTGGAAGCACGGCTCTTGGTGGCCGAGCGAATCGTCTCTTTTCAAGAGCGTCTTATTGTTGCCCAGGAGCGCTATCGCAACCTGGTAGAAAACAGCACAGCCCTGATTTGCACCCATGATCTGGAAGGCAAAATACTTTCCATTAACCCGGCTGCTGCCCGGGGTCTGCAGTATACGGTGGAGGAATGCATTGGAAAAAACCTTCGAGACATGATGATTCACTGGGCCAGGCCCGAATTTGACCTCTATCTGAAAGAGATCGAGCAAAAGCAGATTGCTAAAGGAAATATGGCCGTCGTGGATAGCAAAGGGGAGAAGCACATCTGGTATTTCACCAACCGCCTGTTCCAGGAACCCGGCACCGCTCCGTATGTGTTGGGCCATGCCCAGGATATTACTCAGACGATAGAGATGCAGAAGAAGCTTCATGAAAGCCAGGAGGCGCGGATCGAAGCCGAGAGGAAACTCGCGCGCTGCGACGCTCTTACCGGTTTGGCCAACCGCCGCGCCTTTTATGAAAGGGCCGAATCGGAACGAAAGCGCGCCATTCGTTATACTCGTCCTTTAAGCTTGGCCTACATTGACCTCGACAACTTCAAGCAGGTCAACGATACCAGTGGCCATGAGGCCGGCGATCAACTGCTGGTCAGCGTTGCCAGCGTCTTGCAAAACAATCTGCGCGCCGAGGATTTTGCCGCCCGGTTGGGAGGAGATGAGTTTGCGCTGCTGCTCCCCGAGTCTGGCCACGCCGCGGCTGCCTTCGTGATCACCAAGCTGCATCGCCTGCTGACCTCCGCCATGCAGGAAAAGGGCTCGCCGGTCACCTTCAGCATGGGCCTGGTGACCTATGAAGTGGCGCCCGAGAGCGCCGAGCAGATGGTGCAAAAGGCAGACGAACTCATGTACACGGTCAAACATCAAGGCAAAAACGCCATCCGCCACATCCGTAGCCAGGCTACAAGCTAAAGAACAGTTCTTGGTTCTCAGAAGACCCCCCTTGCTGAAATAGGTCTTATAGATACTAAGTCACTTATAATCAATGGCATATCCAAGAAATATGGTGCACTAGCAAGGTAGTGCCGTCAAGTGAGTCCTTAGCAACCCGGCTTCGCCCTTCAGAGAGTCCTCAGTCGTCGGTAAAGGAGAGTTCTCAGTTCTCAGAAGACCGCACTTGCTGAAATAGCCTTATTGAAACTAAGTTACTAGTAATCAATGACATATCGAGGAAATATGGTGCACTAGCAGCTAGTGCCGTGAGTGAGTCCTCAAAACAGTTCTCAGTTCTCGAAGGAGCTGGCTGCTCAAAAAGAAAGTCCTCAGTCATCAGGAAAGCCCCGGATTCGCCTTCGGAGAGACGGTATCCAGTTAGCGCCCCTACCCCCTGTTAGCTTGGTGGTCTGGGAATTGTTGGCGAGTTTTCAAAGATCCTTGAAGGCAAGAGCCTCCGCATTTCTGGAATGCTGAATACAGTTCTGAGACATATGTTAGTCCGTGTTTTCCCGGAATCAAGAGTTTGATACCACAATGGGGCCACTTCATAAACGCTTGGAGCGCAGGAAGGAACTACCTCGGGGCTGCATAGCAAATGTCCTAACTTACAAAAACGCCGGGGCTGAAGCCCCAAAACGCTACAACCTTACCCCCGGCTAAAGCCGGGGGCTCCCACCGCGCGCCGCAAGCCGGCGCAATAGCTGCTGTTCGCTTTGCTCACAGCGGCTCCGGTTATGATTTTTTGGTGGCTGCCTGGAAGTACTCATCCATTTTGTGGGTCATCACCGGCATGGCTGTGAAGGGACGGCCATAGTCGTTGCGCGCGTTCCAGAACAGGAAACCGACTCCGCCGTTGTTTTTGGCGACTTTTACCTGGGTTTCGATGTACTGTGGCGAATATGTGCTGGTGCGCCAGCCAAAGGCCTGCAGCCACGGCCTCAGCACTACACCGCTGCCCTGCGTTACCTTCTCGAAGCGCTGCATTGAACTGGAGATAAAGTGTTCCGGCGCATCGCCCGGCCGCCTGTAACCATCCATGCCAAAGAAGTGCGAAGGATAAATCATAGGCGAGAGCACGTCGCAATATTTTGCCATGCGAACAATGTCCTGGCCGGTGTGGTTCAGGTCAACCGAGCGCTGCCACGCCATCACACCAAAAACATCGAGCGAGAGCAGCACGCCTGCAGGATGCAGCTCTGAGTAGGCGCGCGACAGAAAATCGGCAATCACATCGGCGCGCTGCCACTCGGGATGGCTTTTCATGAAAGCAAACCAAGCATCTTTCTGGTCGCCTTCGGCGGGGAAGCGGACATAGTCAAATTGAACTTCATCGGCCCCTGAGCCGGCAACAAATTTCGCCAGCGCCAGGTTATATTCCTGAACTTTGGGATTTGAAGTATCGGCCCAGACCAATTTGCCGTTCTCCCGCCAGGGCTGAGGGGCGGTCTTGTTCTGCGCAGGTTTCTTTTGCGCAACTTTCTTCTGCGGAGCTTCTTTCTGCACAGTCGTGGCTTGCGCAGCTTGATTTTGTGCGGATTCATTTTGCGCAGCCTGAGTCTGGGTTGCCTGAGCTTGCGTGCTTTGGTCCGGGGTGGTTTGATTCTGGTTAGCTGGAGTCTGCGCGACTACATTATTCTGCGCGGCTGCATTGTCTTGCGCAGCCTTATTCGGCTTAGGTGCAGTCTGCGTGCCTGCCAGAGCACGCTTTGATTGCACGGCCAGCTCCGGGTAGTCGCGCGCAATGTGTTCATCGCGGAAGAGAGCGATGCGCGCAATGGCATGCATGTTTTCGGAATGCAGAAACCGGATGAATTTAGGCAGGTTGGCAATGGAATGGTGTTTGACCTTGGGGGCCAGGGGATGGTCGAAGGCAATATTTACCGAACCATCGCTGTCTTTGATGTCGAAGACCACGGCGTTCCCGCCCAGATCGTGCCATCGCCGGATGATGCGTATGCCGTGGTCACTGCCCGCCATCGTTCCCGTCAGGTAAATGGCCCGCACTTCAAAATTTTTCGGCACCGTAACCGAGTGCTCCACAATCGGCTCCGTCTCATAGCCGGGGATAATAAGGTCTTCGCCCGGCTTCAGACCATTTCCTTTAGGCTTGTTGTTGGCCTCGCGCAAGGCGCTTTCCAGTTCGGCGCCTGTCATATACGACGTGTGCGAAATAAATTGCCGCACCACTGCCGGAATGCTTTCACCGCGCTTGACGGTGTAATGGAACGGCGCAGCTCCGGATGGAAGGCCGGTGGTTGCCACCGTAGCGGAGGTGGCCGCTGCCTGTGCCGGCGCAGGATTTCCGGTTTGCCCGATTTGGGAACGCGAAAACCCGCATCCGCCGAGCAAAATCAGAATCAGAAAAACAAAAAATGAATTGACGTGAGATACACCAAGAGATAACTTGCGAGGCTCCATGTAAAGTACTTCCAATTCTTCTCGGGGAGAATCCGCATACTAGCACTTCTCAAGCAGCCTGCAACCCCGGTGTATACCTTAGAAGCAGGTTGTATTTCGCAAAGATGTTCGTTCAGGGGAGACCGGGCAAGCGGACAGTCAAGGCAGTGTACCCAAGATTTCCAAAAGGGTGATTCCAAAGCTGCCCATCTTGCATCAAATGTATTAGGGAGAGAGACGCAGTCAGAATAACTGCCCGACAGGAAGGGGCACAGGCATTATGAGGACAGGATTGAATACAGCGTTGGATCCCACCCGGCGCGGCAACGACGCACTAGATTTTGAAGCGGCATTGCGGCGGAAAATCGTGGGCCAGGACGCCGCCATTGAGAAGGTCACACAAATCTACCAGATGTTTCTGGCCGGCCTGACTCCCCCAGGGCGCCCCGTGGGCAATCTGTTGTTTCTGGGGCCCACCGGCTCCGGCAAAACGCGCGTGGTCGAGGCCATGGCCGAGGCGCTCTTCGGAGATCCCAAGGCCTGCATCAAGATTGATTGCGCTGAATTTCAGCACAGCCACGAGATTGCCAAGCTGATTGGCTCGCCACCGGGCTACCTCGGCCATCGCGAAACCCATCCGCTGCTGACCCAGGAGGCCCTGAACGAGTGGCACACGGAAAAACTTCGCCTCTCCCTGCTGCTGTTCGACGAGATCGAAAAGGCCAGCGACGCGCTCTGGCAGCTTCTGCTGGGGATACTGGATAAAGCCACACTCACCCTGGGTGACAACCGCCGCGTGGACCTCTCCCATTGCATCATCATCATGACCTCGAATCTCGGCGCCAGTGAGACGAACGAGCTTATCCACGGGGCCATGGGTTTTGCCCAGAGACCGGCCTTAGTGGATTCCAAGCTCGACGACAAGATCACCCGCACCGCCCAGGAGGCGGCGCGGCGCAAGTTCTCCCCTGAGTTCATGAACCGCATTGATAAGATGGTGGTCTTTAAGATGTTGCAGCCCGCGCACCTCGAGCGCATCCTCGAAATCGAGCTGGGCATGGTGCAACAGCGCATTCTGCAGGCGACGGGGAACAGCCAGTTTGTCTTTAACTGCATGCCCCGGGTGAAGAGCTTTCTGCTGGAAAAAGGCACCGACCTCAAGTACGGAGCACGCCACCTCAAGCGTGCCATTGAGCGTTTTATCGTCTTTCCACTGGCCAACCTGGTTGCTACAAGCCAGGTGAAGCTAGGCGACTATGTGCGCATTGATATGGATGCGGAAGGCAAGATGGCCTTCGTCAAAGAAGCTGAGGGGGCCATGGTTCCCGTAATGCTTGAGAAGTACGGACAGGAAGTGGGCACACCTCCGCAGGCCCGCGCTGCCCGTGCGGGGGCCAAAACCCGCGAGTTCAGCGTCCCGAATAACAAGTAGTCCTCAGTCGTTAGTCCTCAGTCGTCAGGAATAACAGGATTCTTGGGGACCATTGCCATAGCTCTCGTAGGCTTGAGAAATAACGCGCGATAGCGTCGTCCCTAACGGGACTACGAATCGTTTCCTACGATACCCAGCGCTGGAAACGCTGGGCATAATACGTCACCCCTTCGGGGTTGTTCACCCTTCAGGTGCCCACAAAATTGAGTTTTCCACACATTTACATTAAAAGCCCATGAGGCACTGATAAAATCCCGTGCCCTGACAAACGCAGAAGCAAAGAATCTCGGCACAATAGGGATTCCTCCACTGCGTGTTCGGAATGACAAAAAAGCCGACTTTTTCCACAAACTCTGAAAGCCGTGCTCTTCCACGGTAGTGGATACAGTAATTGTGGAAGCACTATATAATTCTCCACGTGAAAGCTATGCCTACTTCGTAATGTGTACGAGGAGATAGATCATGAAGAACCGCATACGAGGAAAGCTCTTCCGGCAACTGGCAACTGACAACCGAAAACCTTTTTTATCCCAAAGCCTGGCAGTCATCCTAATCCTGGGTCTGGTGGTTCCGCTCGTGATGCAGGCGCGCGTGAAACCCACCAGCGGCTTCAACCTGTTTTCCTCGCAAGAGGAAATCGCGGCGGGGCAGCAGGCCTCGGCTGATGCCAACAAGCAGCTCCCGCTTCTGAGTGACTCTGACCCCATCACCAAATATGTACAAAGGCTGGGAGCCAACCTGGCGGCGCATGCTCCCGGCGCAAAGTGGCCGTATAACTTCCACGTGGTCAACCAGAAGGAGATCAACGCCTTTGCCATGCCGGGCGGGCCGATCTACCTCAATCTGGGGACAATCCAGGCAGCGGACAACGAGGCCGAGGTGGCGGCGGTGATGGCGCATGAAATCTCGCACGTGGTGCAGCGCCACTCCACGCGCGCGGCCACCAAGCAGATGGAGGCCCAGCTTCCGCTTTCCATCTTAGGAGGTTTTCTCGGCAAGGGCATCGGCAGCCAGCTTGCCCAGCTTGGGATTCAGTTTGGAGCAGGCTCCTACTTCCTCAAGAATTCACGCCAGAACGAGCAAGAGGCCGACTTGCTGGGCACGGACATCATGTATGACACCGGCTACAACCCCAGATGGATGGCCGAGTTCTTCCGCAAACTGCAGCAGCAGGGCGGGGCCAGCACCTCGCAGTTTTTCAGCGATCACCCCATTCCTGCGAACCGTTATCAATATGTCTCCAAGGAGGTCGCCACGCTGCCTGCCAAGCAATATCTGCCTGACAGCACCCCGGAGTTCGCGCAAATCAAGCAGCGCGCCATGGGCATGAAGCCCCTTACCCAGCAGCAGATTCAGCAACAGCAGCAAAAATCGGGGAACAAACTTACCAGCACCGCTATCGAAGGGGTGGCGCCCAGCGGGAACGTCCGCGATTTTCAGCACGATGCTTACACGATTTCTTATCCCGATAACTGGCAGGTTTACGGCGACAATACCACGGCTGTGACCATTGCCCCGCAATCGGGTGTGACCCAGGACCAGGTGGCCTACGGCGTGATTGTGAGTGGATTCCAGCCCGAAAACTCAAATTCACTCGACCAGGCCACACATGAGCTGATAGCCCGGCTGCGCCAGGGGAATCCGCAGCTCAAGCAAATTGGTACCGACGAAGATATACGGGTGAACGGAATTGCAGCCAAATCGGCAGACCTGGTTGGCGTGTCACCCGTCAAAGACCAGAGCGGCAACCCCTTGCGCGAGCGCGACTGGCTGGTGACCCTGCCACTCAGCGACGGCCAGCACGTACTCTATCTGGTGTTCATTTCCCCTGACCCCGATTTCAATCAGATGCATGGGACTTTCGAGGCCATGCTTCGCAGTTTGCGGTTGCGTTAACCCTTCCCCAACTCCTGCTTTGTGACTTCTTTCTAACTTCTAGCTTCACTTTTTGATCGGTAGTAGTGGTCAATTTAGGAGGCCCGGATTGCCGACCATCCGCGAGCTATTTCGTTTTGCTTCTATCTAGAATTCCAAGCTAAGATTGGCCAATGATGGACTCTTCACGAGTGCCGCTAAAGCTGAATGAGCGTGGACTTGGGGATGCACCTGGCAAGTCTCAAGGGAAGTTGGCGTTGGCTCTGGGAGTGATCGCAATCGCGCTCAGCTTGATTCTTGGGTTTGTTTATCTAAGATCGGTTCGTCGCCTGGAGCGCGAGGTGGCACAGCTCAGCCAGCAGACGGAGGCTCTCAGCCAGCAGACGGAGGCTCTCAGCCGGCAGGTCGAGCGGGTACAGGAACAATCGCAGACGTCCGCTCAGCAAGCTTCGCAAGCGGCTGCGAACGCGCAAGCAGCCGCTCAAGAGCGCGACTTGGCGAAGCAGGCTCAATCGAACTCGGAGGCTCAGGCGGAACTTGCGCGGCAGCAGGCCGCCGCTGAGCAGCAAAAGGCGGATCAAGCCACACAGCAGGCTGAACAGTATCGGCAGCAGCGAGAGGCGGAACTTCAACAGCTGCAACAGGCTCTCGGGCAAATCGCCGAAACGCGTCGTACCGCGATGGGCTTGGTGATGACGCTGGACAGCAAGTCAATTCGCTTCGACTTTGATAAGGCAGCCATTAAACCGGAATACCGCGACATCCTCAATCGCATCGCCGGGATCCTGATGGCGCTTAAGGGATATTCGGTTGCTGTCTATGGATATACGGACGACATCGGCACGCAGAAGTACAACTTGCAACTGTCGCAGCGTCGCGCCGAAGCTGTCCGCGACTTCTTGGTACAGGCCGGAATTTCCCCGAAAATCATGAGCGCCAAGGGTTTTGGCAAGTCCGACCCGCGCGTTCCGGGCGACAGCGACCAAGCGCGTGCTGCCAACCGCCGGGTCGAGATCGGCATAGTGGATTCGAAGCTCATCACGAATGGCCCAATCATCGAGCCAAAGTGAATTAGGCGGTACAGCTCCGGTGTAAAACGTCGAGAGCGGATTTCAGCGGGATCACCCGCCGAAAGTTGTCGAGTGCTCAGCAAGGAAGCCGCGTTAGAGACTCCGAATCACGGGCGACTCGAAACTTAGTCCAATGAAGTTCTCGATTCTCGGCAGCACAGCCATCGGAGAAAACCGGGTCGATGTTCACCTCGGATTCACTCACAAACAAATATATTGCTGCGGCTATCCAACAGCGTACGAGCATTATGAAGGCGTTGTGACCGTGATTCTAGAGAGCCATCGGTGGCTGATCGATGATTTTGTAGCACTCGATAACAGTGCCTTACTTCGTCTTTCGGATGGATACGCGGAGTGCAAGGGTGGTCAGTGGGTCGACTCCCCCGGAAAACCACCTTACTGAAACGGCAATTCGCCATTCCCGACTCGCTAACTGCTACCGCAGGACTCGAACGTTCTGAATAACGGGCAACACGGAAACAAATCAACTCATACTCATGCTGCTATGTTTTTCCAAACCGATCCACTCCCGATCCGTCTATCAATTCTAAAATCGTACTTCTTGCCGCACTGTGGCGGGAAACCTGCCCGCTGCGGTATACAATTTTGCGTTGGTTGCGATTCTGAGAACTGAGAGCCGTGAATTGAGAACTGAATGCACCGCAGCTTCCAACTCGCAGCATTTCTCCTGGCATGCAGCTGGATGGCGCTCGCACAGGGCCAGCCTGCTCAAAGCGGTGTGCCCCAGCATTCTTCCAAACAGTCCAGCATTCTTGTGGTTGTACGCGATGAGAACCACGACCCGGTCAGCGGTGCGCGTGTAACCCTGACTGTGCCGGGATCTTCTTTTTCCCTGGTGGTAGAAACAGATTTTGGCGGCCACTATCGTTTTTACGGCATGATGCCCGGGAAATATGCGCTCGAGGTGGAAAAGAAGGGATTTTACCCGGTTTCCGTGGGAGAGCTGGAGTTTGCTCCGGGAGCTGAAATTCCAGTCCTGTTGCGGCATGTGCAGGAGTTCCGGGAAAATGTTGACGTATACGATACAGCGCCGGCCGTAGACCCGGCTAAAACCAGCTCCACCGAACAGCTCACCAACCGTGAGATCTTTACGTTGCCTTATCCCACCACGCGCGACTTCCGCAACGTGCTGCCGTTTATCCCCGGCGTGGTGGTTGATAACAGCCAACAGATTCATGTGGGAGGCTCGGCGGGATATGAGCTGTTTCATCAGCTCGACGGATTTAACGTCACCCATCCTGTGACCGGGCTGCTGGATTTGCGCGTAAGCCCGGATTCGCTGCGGTTGATCGAGGTTGACCAGAGCCGCTATACGGCACAATACGGCAAAGGTTCCGGAGGCGTGCTGCGCCTGGAAACCGGTATGGGTGACGACCGCTTTCGATATTCGGCCACTAACTTTACGCCTGGAGTCAGTCTTCAAAGGGGCTTGACCTTTGAGAATTGGACCCCGCGTTTTACCTTTTCCGGTCCGATCAAGAAGGGCAGGGTGTGGTGGTTCGAAGGGCTCAGTGGAGAATACGACAGCAACTTTAATAAAGACCTGCCCTTTAAACGCCGCAATAGCAGCCCCTTGTGGCGTGTCGACAGCCTGAGTAAAGTGCAGATCAACGCAACCCCGGGGAACATTCTCACCGCCAGCTTCTTGATCAATCACCAGAAAGTAGAGCGGCTGGGGTTGTCGCTGTTGACGCCCCCGGCCAGTACTACCGATCAGCACGCTTCGATCAAGATGTTCGACATCAGAGACTCGGCCTATTCCGGGCAGACTTTACTTGAAACCGGGGTTGGCGTCAGCGAGTTCATGACTGACACCCTTCCCCGTGGAGGCTTGCCCTTCACGATTCGTCCGGAGGGTATCTCGGGCAGTTTTTTTGAGCGCACCGCCTCGCGCGCCCGGCGGGTACAGGGATATGCCAATCTTTATCTTTCCCCGACGGAATGGCACGGACGGCATGAAATGCGCATAGGCGCAGACCTGGACAGTATTGAAGATCACCAGTTCAATACGCGCCGACCCATCAGAACTTTGCGGGAAGACGGCACACTGGAACGGCGTTCTACCTTTTCCGGCCCGCCACGGTTCAGGATAAGCAATTTTGAGGGCAGCGCTTACGCCCAGGACCGATGGTCTCCCGCCGAACGATGGATTGTTGAATATGGATTACGCGGCGACTGGGATGAAATTATCCGCGATGCATGGTTCTCGCCCCGCCTGGCCACAAGCTATTTCTTTGATGGACCCACCATGACCAAGATCAGTGCCGGCGTGGGGCTGTTCTACGATGCCACGAACCTTGATTTTGCTACACGCTCCCTGCAAGGGGTGCGCCTGGACCAGAACTTTGCCGCCGACGGGGTTACGCGCCTCGGACCAGCCACGCAGACCCTGTTCCAGGTGAATACCAATACTTTGCAGCCATCAAAGTTTGTCAATGCCAGCCTGAGCTTCGAGCGCATGTTGCCCAAGTCCATTCACCTGCGGATTGAGACGCTCGAGAAGCGCGGCCGGGAAGGCTTTGCTTTTTTCAACGTGCATCCGGTTGCAACTACCGGCGGGGTGTATCAGTTGCTGAATGTGCAAAATGGCCGCTATGACTCAATCCAGATTGCCGCGGAGAAGAAATTTGCCCAGAACCACCAGTTCATGATCTCCTATACCCGCTCGCGGGCCCGCTCCAACGCGGTGCTGGATTTCTCGCTGGATAATCCTATTTTTGCGCGGCAGGCCGGAGGGGCGCTGCCCTGGGACACTCCGAACCACCTCGTCTCCTGGGGATGGTTTCCTCTCACGAAGAAAATAGATTGGGCCTATTCATTGGATTGGCACACCGGGTTTCCCTTCAACGTCGTCAACCAGCAACAACAGATTGGGGGAGCACCCGACTCCCACCGTTTTCCTGACTACTTCGCACTTAACTTGCACGTAGAGCGCCGCTTCCGCTTCCATGGATACGAGTTCGCTCTCCGCGTCGGTTCGAACAACATTACCAACAGCAGGAATCCTGTTGTGGTCAACAACAACATAGACTCTCCACAATTCTTGACCTTCAGCTCATTTCAGAAGAGAGCAATTACAGGCAGGATAAGGTTTCTGGGCAGGAAGTAGTTACGGTTTTACCGCAGAGGACGCGGAGGAGCGCAGAGGGAATTCCGTTTCAAAACCTTTGGAGCAACTAGCCCGCGTCTCTAGCCTTTCCTCAGTTCGATGAGGACCTGGCGGGCGACTTCTTTCAGGGTTTCAAACACCCCGGGTCCCTGGAAGGCTATGGCTTCGAAGGTGGGTTCGTTTTTTCGCATCAGCTCTTTCTTCAAGGCGTCAACCGGGAGCACGTTAGGAAGGTCACGTTTGTTGAGCTGGAGGACATAGGGGATTTTGACGAGGTCGTAGCCGTGGTCCTTGAGATTACTGTGCAGGTTTTCCAGGGCTTCCAGGTTGGCGTCCATGCGTTCTTCCTGGGAATCGGCGACGAAGACCACGCCATCCACGCCGCGCAGAATTAGCTTGCGGCTGGCATCATAGAAGACCTGTCCGGGGACGGTATACAGGTGAAAGCGGGTCTTGAATCCGCGCACCGTTCCGAGGTCCAGGGGCAGAAAATCGAAGAAGAGAGTTCGGTCGGTCTCGGTGGCCAGAGAGATCATCTTGCCCTTGGCCTTATCGTTCGTCTTGTCGTAGATATACTGCAGGTTCGTCGTCTTGCCCCCAAGACCGGCGCCGTAGTAGACGATTTTGCAGTTAATTTCGCGGGCCGCGAAGTTAATAAAACTCAATGCGTTGTCCGACCTTTTACATAAGTTGGCGCCCAAACCCTTGCCTTGTGTCCCGGCTCACGGGCTGGGCCTAGCTTGCATAAGGAAGAGTACTGGCGCGGAGAACAGCTCACCGCACAAAACCTGGAGAATATGGCGCGAACCGAATATGTTTTATACCATACGTATCGCGCCGTATGCACAGGTTGTGTCTAATATTGATAACTAAAAATAAACCTTTCTTGCGCTAGCGCCCGGGAGGCAGCGGATAATATCCGGCTTTGGCGCGGACTAACAACCCTGGGCGGTGAACAACTACTTCGATGCTACGGTAGTTATTAGCAGCCGTGAGCCGTGCGCTATAGCCCAGGGTGTATTGGTTACGGGCCTGCTCCGTTACGCGAGAGTACGCCTCTTCAATCCCTTCCTTGCTAAATTCCGCGAATGGCCAGCCTCCGGTGGCGTTAACGTACCTGCCGAGGACATTGCTGGCCCCAATGCGGGGGATGCGGATGTTTTGCAGGGTGTTGTAGCCAGGGATGGCGGCAGAATCCACGCCAATGGCGTACACCGCGATTTCGTTCGATAGCAAGACTTTGAGCACATCGCTATAGCTGGCATTACTGCCCAATTCCATACCGTCACTGATGACGAAGATGATCTTGCGCCGGGTGCTCTCGCGCTTGGCCAGGGCCGTGGCGGCGGCCAGGATGGCATCATTCAGCACGCTGGATTCGCGGCGGATATTGGTAATGTGCGGCTTACCCGGCTCGAAGGGCTTGCCATTGACTGAGGGCGAAGGACCCCCGGTCATGGGTCCGGAGGCGACCGGCGGGCCATCATTTCGTCCCTGCAACTCCACCTCGGAGCGGCTTAGCGCGGTTGAAAGCTGGTCACCGGCGCCACTGAAATCCAGGCGCTCAGTGACTGAATTGCCGTAGGTAAAGACCCCAACCTCATCGAAATCGCTGAAAGCCCCAGCCAGTGCCGGCAAGGTTTCTTTGACCTTGCGCATGGTCTGCTCCGGCAGATTGGAATCGAGCACAAGGGCCACCGACAAAGGAAACGGATCGCTGGTGAAATACCTGATCTGTTGCTGTTCTCCCTCTTCCATAACGGAGAAATCTTTCTTCAGCAGGCCTTCGACCAACCGGCCATCGGAATCTTTTACCGTGACCGGGACCACAACAAGGTTAACAACTTTTTTAATGGTGAAGTCATCGCGACTGTCATTCTCCCCATTGGCCGGCTTGGTTGAGGTGGGCATGGGCTTTGGGCTCATTGTCGGCGGCGGGGGCAGAGGAAGAGGCTCATCGGCCGAGGTTGGAGGCGGCACAGGACGATCACCGTTCTTCGAAGCCGGCGCCGTGGTAGTGGGGAATGAGGGGGCTGAGTTGCTGGGCGTAGGAGCATCGGGTATTTGGCCCTGCTGGCTCGGCTGAGTTTGCGGGTATGCCGGCACGAGAAAAGCGGCTATAACTACCAGATGATACGCGAACGACTTAAAGTTCATATGCGGTGTCCCTTGGGCCCAAAATCTCAGCTTTTCCTAAACCCAGGCTGAATGGCTGCATCTAATTAGATTATCTCTATTAACCTTAGGATACTGTTAAATTATCAGAAAAGGCCCCTTATGGTATTGGTACGCATCGCACGCTCTTGCACAATGGTGTTGCATCTTTGGTGTCTCCTGCTCATTGGCCCACTGGTCTGCGTGGCCCAGCAATCTACCCAGGGCAGTACGGCCCAAAACCCGCCGGCGCAATCCCAGGCACAAACGCCGGAAGAGCCGTCCATGGGCACCTTAAAAGTCAACGTGGACGTGGTCAGTGTTTACTGCAATGTAAAGGATAAACACGGCGCCCTGATTCCCAACCTCAAAAAAGAGGACTTTGAGCTTACCGAAGACGGCGTGAAGCAGAACATCAAGTATTTCAGCACCGAGACCGATCAGCCGCTTACCTTGGGCATCCTGATGGACACCAGCGGCAGCATGATGCAGGTCATCCCCGCTGAAAAAGAGGTAGGCGGCGCCTTCCTGAATGATGTCCTGACCCCGAAGGACCTGGCTTTTTTCATGACTTTTGATATTGACGTGAACCTGGAGCACGACTTTACCTCGTCGGCTCGCGAACTCAGGCATGCTATGGAAACGGTCAAGGTGGTTGAGCCTGCTTCGGGTCCATCAATTACACGGGGGCCGTTTCCCGGTTCCAACTCTGCGCGCGGCACGGCCCTCTATGACGGCATTTACCTGGCGGCCACGGAAAAGCTCACGGGCGAGGTCGGGCGCAAGGCCATGATTATCATGACTGATGGGGTGGATGAAGGCAGCAAAGTGCGCCTGGAGGAAGCCGTGGAGAGCGCCCAGAAGGCGGATGCCATCTGTTATGTTCTTTTGTTTTCCAGAGGCATCTATGGGCTCCGAGGCGAGGGTTACATGAAAAAACTGACGGAAGATACAGGTGGCCGGGTCTTCGAAATTGACAGGGTTGAAAACCTGAAAACCGCCTTCGACCAGATCGTTGCTGAGCTGCGCACCCAATACGGAGTTGGCTATACACCCACCAACAGCAAAAAAGATGGCACCTTCCGCAAGATTGAGATCCGCAGCAAGGATGGCTACAAGGTGCAGGCCCGGAAGGGTTATTATGCGATTCCGCATTCATAAAGAAAGCGTTGAGCATGAAGACCGAAGTGATCGACTGTTCAATTAGATACTTTGTAGCGGCGAAAGACCGGACAGTGGCTGAACGGTTTGCCGCCCAAAGACTTGAAGCCGCAGGGTTCGCTCCCACTGACTCGGAGTGGGCGCCCTACGAGAAGACCGGTGGCTGGGTCGGGACATTTCGTTGGCAACTTACTCCCGTCAAGGCTGAATGGTCAACTGTCGTGTATGAATTGCTTACCGCGTGCCAGCGAATTGGTTATCAGTGGACCGTTTCTGGCCGGATTGACGAGACACTGGAGCTCTTGACGAACAAGCCTAGCGGTTACGGGATCGCTATGATCACCCTTACGGCTCGCCGAAGGGAACAATTCAAACAAGTTGATTAGCATAACTAAAACTAGCTAAAGCCCTGAGACTCTCAGAGGTGCGGCTGCAGCTTGGAGCTGAGAGCTTGAAGCTATTCCTGTTGCTATAATTCTTTTGGCGATGGGGTTCGCCATAACCGCCCATGGATGCAGCGGGCTGATGACTCCTACAATTTTTTGACGGAGACTTCATCGTGCAGGCATACCTTTGGGTTTCTCTGGGCGCAATTCTAGGGGCTGGGTTCCGCTACTTTCTCTCCCGTTATGTGGCCAAGGTCCTTTCACCCACTTTTCCGTACGGCACGCTCATCATCAATGTTTCCGGCAGCCTGGTCCTTGGCTTCTTCCTGATCTGGACCACGGAGCGCGTGCTGGCTGATCCGCGCTGGCGTCTTTTCATTGCCATCGGCTTTTGTGGATCGTTTACCACCTTTTCCAGCTATGCCTTTGAGACCTTCGCCTACATGGAGCAGGGCCAGTGGCACTTGATGGCGGCCAACATCCTGGCCAACAACATTTTGTGTCTGGCGGCCGTCATCGGCGGAGCGGCCCTGGCGCGATGGCTATAGCGCGGTAGTTATAGAATGGCGCAATACAATGGGCATCGGTATGGCCGTGCAGATCACCATCTATCTCAACGAAGCCGATCAGTGGCAGCACCGGCCGTTGCATCTGGAAATCCTGAAATATTTGCGCGAAGAAAACGTGGCCGGCGCTACGGTGTTTCATGCCGTGGCCGGGTTCACCGGACGCAGCCGGGTGAAGACCTCAAGCCTGGTGGATGCCGGAGGCAAGCTGCCTGTGGTCATTGTCTTTGTAGATAGCGAAGAGCATGTGCAACGGGTTTTACCCAAGCTGCGCGAGATGGCATCGCACCGTCTGATTGTGCGCGAGAATGTGGTGATTGAGCAGGGAAGTTTGGAAACGTAAACGCCCACAGCTCCCGTTGAGATTTTGCCTGGACTTACTCCAGATTAGTGCTGGCCTTCCGCAATCCAAAAGCTGCAAAGATTAAGAATACCGTTGCCAACAAAAAGATAATCCACAAGACAATCATTTCCGCAGGGCCCAGAAAAGCAGGCTTGTTGATGCTCAAACGCCGGGCAAATTCAGCAATGCCTACCTGAATAAGCTGGCCGGCTCCGGCTGCGGCAACGCGGTTCTGACCAACGTGAGAGATCACGCCGGTGTAATAAGGAACCAGCAGAAAATGCAATCCATAAAGATCGAGCAGTACAAACAGGCTGGTCAAAGTCGGAAGAATCCAGGAGCGATTTTTTTTGGTGACAACTGCAGATAATCCCAGATACAGGAGAATTGCTTCCGGCACGATCAGCGAATACATGTACCAGCCTGTGCTCGCAGAAACACCCAGATGGATATAGACAAGCAATATGTCGTAGATCAATCCCAGCCAAAAGAAAGCATAGAACGATAGCAGGACCAGCAATTTGCCGGATTCTATCGCTCCCCTATCTTCTGCCTGAGAATCCGGAGAATTTTTTCTTAAACGAAGCAGAACAACTCTGCAGATTCCCAGGACCGCCAAAAGAATAATTAAACCAAAGAATAAATAGACGGGTCTGTTGAATTTCAGGAAGCTCCAGGCGCCAAACCACACATGCGAAAGCAGTATGGAAACGATCCCGCCGGCCCAATTCACATGAGGAACCTGGGCTAGAATTTGCCAGCGGGAGAGTGACCGCAAGGCGACATCATCGGTTACACCCGACCACGATCCGGTCAGAGTATGGACCCGCCAATACCACGGGCCGGCTATTATCAGCAGGGCCGCGCCGGTCAAAGTTGAAAATTTGAGCAGCCGATTTCTCTCCCGCGGCCATTGCCGGTAACACCAAACGATGATCGGAAATAAGGCGGGGACGGCAGTGAGGAAGTACGCCTTGGTGAGAAGCCCGAGGCTTAGAACAACTCCGAGCCATGGGAAATATTTGAAATTCTGCGGGCCCTCCACAATCCTCAGCGCCAGGTAGACTGCAGCCGTATAAAGCACCAGGGCAAGGCTCTCATTTCCCACGCGCGACAGATCGATGAATAATTCCGGCAAGGCAACAATCAACAGCATCAGGGACAAGGCTGGACTTTTGTCCTTCAAGACGCGTGTGGCCACAAGGTATCCGAGCGGGACGATACAGGAAGCAAGCAGAACGTTGAGGAAACGCAAAACCAAAACGCGCAATGCCAGACTAAAGCCTGGCATAAGCTTCAACGGGAAATAGAAAACAAGATAATACAAAGGCATCTGCTGGGTTTCATAATTACTGATTTTCTTTTCGGTGGAGTCTTCTTCGCCCCAGGAGGGGGGAATCTCCCGGAACTGTTTTTGCAGACGCTCACGTTCGGTTCCGGACAATTTCCAATAGGCTTCGTGCGAAAAGGCCGGTTGCGGCAGGTCTTCCTGCGAAAGGACCCAGGGCAGCGGCAGCACGTGTAGAGATTGCAACAGTTCCCGCGACATGGGAGTAGACATGCCGGGAATTTCGCCGTGATGGATGAGCTGCTGCAGGTAGGCGAAATGAAATGGTTCGTCGTATCCTTCCCATATCGGGAACACGGCGCTATAGAATACTCCGCGAAGAACAAAAACAATCCAAATGAAAAGAAGAATGCGGCGGGAATTCTTCATGAACGCAAATCGCGAGGCGCCGCTTCCCGGCCAATGGGCGAGTTTTGAGTGTCCTTCAGCGACAAAGTGCAGAAATTATATACCATGGCAATGACGCTTCGGAATGCTGCTGGAGCGGCTGGAACTATGTCTTTGTTGCAATACTTGCCGATTTTGCACAAAGCAACAAGAGTGAACAGGACGCGCTGAAGACCTTGTTACAATGCTAAATTACGCAAAATGAACTTCGTGCAAACTCTTGAAAAAAATGAAAAGCGGACCGCCGCAGAGGTGCAAACCGGCGCGACAGAAGACGAATTGGAAGTTTCTGTCGTGATGCCTTGCCTCAATGAAGCCGAGACCCTGGCGATTTGTATCAAAAAAGCTGCCGATGCCCTGCGGCAGGCGAATATTGCAGGCGAAATTATTGTTGCGGATAACGGATCAAGCGACGGTTCCCAGGAGATTGCAAAACAAGCTGGGGCGCGGGTAATTCATGTTGAGGCCAAAGGGTATGGCAACGCGCTGCGAAGAGGCATCGCCGCTGCTCGCGGTCGGTTCATCGTTATGGCGGACTCCGATGACAGCTATGATTTCGGGCACACCCCGATGTTTGTCGAAAAACTGCGCACCGGCCCTGATCTGGTGATGGGCAACCGGTTTCGGGGAGGCATAAAGCGGAACGCGATGCCGCTTTCACACCGTTACCTGGGAAATCCGGCAATCACTGCAATCGGCCGGTTGTTCTTTCATTCACCGTGCGGTGATTTTTATTGCGGTATGCGTGGCTTTCGTAAGTCTGCCTACGAGCAAATGGGCCTGCGTACCACCGGAATGGAGTTCGCCTGCGAAATGGTCGTGAAGGCCACTCTTCTGAAGATGAAGATCGCTGAGGTTCCTACCACTCTCTCTCCCGACGGTCGCAACCGGCCTCCCCATCTGCGCACCTGGCATGACGGGTGGCGCACGCTGCGCTTCCTTTTGCTTTACAGTCCGCGCTGGCTGTTTTTGTATCCGGGAATATTGTTAATTCTTTTCGGCGCGGCAGGCACCTTTTGGCTCTTGCCGGGGCCGCAGCGTGTGGGGCAAGTTGTATTCGACATACACACGCTGCTCTATGCATTGATGAGCATTTTGCTGGGCTTTCAGGCGATTGCATTTGCAACCTTCACTAAAGTATTCGCAATTTCAGAAGGGCTTTTGCCGGAAGATCCGCGGCTCATGAAGGCGTTCCGTTACATTAAGCTGGAAACAGGTTTGCTTGTGGGCGTTCTCCTGATGTTGGTGGGATTTGGGGGCTCAGTCTTGGCGGTGTCGGATTGGAGCGCCCGGCAATTCGGCCCGTTGAACCCATTTCAAATGTTGCGCCTGGTGAGTCCTTCCGTAGTTGCGCTTACCCTTGGTTTTGAAATAATCCTTTCCAGTTTTTTTCTGAGTGTGCTGGGTATGAAACGCGAATGAATATTGTAGGTTCGATGCACCAACGCCTGGTGATTGGACGCCGCGTTCGTATTCTTAGCAAGTGGTTTGCTGAGCTTATTCCCCGCAACGCGACTGTGCTGGATGTAGGTTGTGGCAGCGGACTGGTTGCCGGGTGCTTGCTCGCCTTGCGCCCCGATCTCGTATTGGAAGGGGTGGATGTGCTGGTCCGGCAACAAACCTGCATTCCCGTACGATCGTTCGATGGATACACCCTTCCTTATCCCGACGGCGCGTTCGAGACGGTTCTGTTCGCTGACGTTTTGCACCACACCGAAGATCCCATGGTGTTGCTGCGCGAGGCGCGCAGGGTATCTCGCAAGGTTATCGTGATCAAGGACCATGAGCGCGAAGGGATATTTTCCGGAGCGCGGCTGCGGTTGATGGATTGGGTGGGGAATGCCCGCTTTGGAGTGAGTTTGCCTTACAACTACTGGAATCGATCTCGTTGGGCGCAAGCGTGGAAGGAGCTGGAACTTTTTCCGGAAAGGATGGAACGCAATCTCAATCTTTATCCGCCGCCGTTCGATTTTGTTTTTGGGGCTTCGCTCCATTTTATTGCCCGGTTGCACGCTTCCAATATTTCCTGATGTAATGGGCTGAGTTGAGCTCCGCTCGGAAACCCGGAGAGTTGAAATGCAAAGAAAAAACCTGTCCCCCCGGTTACTTTATTCCGAGGCACGGATGAAACCTGAGCGGCCGAAACAGTGCATCGCAGTCTGCGGGCCTCGGAGCGGAGGCCAGTGCGTCATTCGTTGAGAGAAGTTCTCTACAGAGTGCGGGACCCCAGGCTCGTGATGGACACAGCCATAAGGGGAGCGATGAATGTGTGGGATCTTGTCTCCCCGCTCGAGTTTTCTCTCCTGTATCGCCAGGTGCGCCCGTATACCATGTGCAGCAATGCTCGGCTACGGGCCTTGTATCTGGGGGTTCGCCATGTCGTACGCCAACAGGTTCCGGGAGACTTAGTCGAATGCGGATGTGCCAAGGGTGGCAGCGCGGCGCTGATGGCCATGACTCTTCGCAGGCTGGAAGCACAACGTACAGTCTGGTTGTTTGATACTTTTGAAGGCTTGCCGGCGCCTACTACAAAAGATCCTGATTACGAAATTGCAAACCTTTATACCGGCGATTGCGTCGGTACTCTTGAAGAAGTAAAGCGTTTATTCCAGCAGCTTTCAGTGGCTGATCGGGTGCAATTCGTCAAGGGACTCTTTCAAGACTCCCTGCCCACCGCCCCAATCCCACAAATTGCCCTGCTACACATTGATGGAGACTGGTACGAAAGTGTAAAGGCTTGTCTGGAAAACCTGTACGACAAAGTTGTTCCCGGAGGAATAATTCAATTCGACGATTACGGTTACTGGAAGGGAGCACGGAATGCGGTAGACGAATTTTTCGAAACACGTGGCATCCATGCTCCTCTTCGACGGTTGGACTACTCTGGAAGGTCCTTCATCAAGCCGTTGCCCACCGCGGAAATAGACCGGAATCAAGCGTTATCTTCCAAATCCCCCTGCGCTGGTTGAGCTAACCCTAAATCATTCATTCACGAACATGACGGCGCGCCTGGAAACCTCTGACCTCAACTACAAATTGTCACATTCGGAAGGGCGGTGCAGAAACCTGTGGGAAGTGATGGCACGGCGGGTTTTATCCGGTCTTTCCTCGGTCACGCATGGTCTTGATCCTCGCATTTAGTGTAATCTTCATAGTTTCAGGTTCGAGAACAGGAAACTTCATGAAGCTTTCTCTTTTAGGGCGTTTGCCGGTCACCATGTTTTTTTTGGCTTCTGTTATTTCAGCGCAACAGCCGGCGTCCGTATCCACGATAACCGGATTTCGCAATTTCAGCGCCGAGCAGCAGGCAGAAATCCGCTTTCTCGCGGTACCCGATCCTAAGCTGGCGGAAGAGCACCTGCGAATCCTCACAGCCGAGCCGCACATCGCGGGCTCTGCGGAAGACAAAAAGACAGCGGAGTATGTGCTCCAGAAATTCCGCGAAGCCGGACTCGATGCCGAAATTACCGAGTACAGAGTCTGGATGAACCTGCCGGTCGAGGTCAGTGTGAGCATCGTCAATCCGCCGATGCCCGATTACCACGCTCCCAGGCCGGAGCACGTCAATGGTGACCCCTTCCAGGATGATCCGCGGGTAACGCCGGGCTTCAACGAATACTCACCCTCGGGCGATGTTGAGGCTGAAGTTGTGTTTGCTAACTACGGCCGTCCGGAAGACTTCAAGAAGCTGGAAGACATGAAGATCAACGTGCGCGGCAAGATCGTCATTGTGCGTTACGGCGAAAACTACCGGGGAGTCAAAGAGTACATCGCCGAACAGCACGGCGCCGCCGGCATGATTATTTACTCCGATCCCATCGATGATGGCTATTTCAAGGGTGACAAGTATCCCGATGGACCGTGGCGTCCTGATAGCGCGGTGCAGCGTGGCTCCATCATGTACATGTTCAAGTATCCCGGAGACCCCACGACCCCCGGAGTAGCGTCAGTACCATCATTGCCCGACAACCAGAGAGTGCCCCCCGAGAAGGCAGTCAATCTTCCGCACATTCCCGCGACGCCGCTCTCCTATCAGGATGCACGCCCCATCATGGAAAACCTCCGCGGCCCGCTTTCGCCGCGTCCCTGGCAAGGCGCTCTTCCGTTTGCCTATCACATCGGTCCGGGACCGGTGCGCGTGAAGATCCATCTGAAGCAGGATTATCAATACCGCACCATCTGGGACGTAACCGCCAAGGTGAAGGGAACCGAGGAGCCCGATCAATTAGTGATCGCCGGCAATCACCGCGATGCCTGGGTTTACGGCGCGGTAGACCCCAACAGTGGCACGGCCGCCATGCTGGAGGCGGTACACGGCATCGGCGAGTTGCTCAAGAGCGGATGGAAGCCCAAACGCACCCTCATCTTTGCAAGCTGGGACGCGGAAGAAGAAGGGCTCATCGGCTCGACCGAGTGGGCCGAGCAGCATGAGAAAGAGCTGGCCAACGCAGTAGTGTATTTCAACATGGATGTGGGTGTCTCCGGTCCGAACTTCAACGCCTCTGCTGTTCCCAGTTTGAAACAGTTTGTGCGTGACGTAACTAAAGCTGTTCCCAGTCCGGCTGGGGGAACTGTGTATGACGCATGGAAGGAGAAGCGGACAAAAGACAGCGCCCCACGCGACGCTGGCCACGAGGAGATCAGCAGTCCCAGACAGCCCGCTGCTGCCGAGGTGCGTGTAGGCGATCTGGGCAGTGGATCTGACTTCACCGCCTTTCTGCAACACCTGGGTGTGCCTTCCGGCGACATCACATCAGGTGGAGATTACGGGGTGTATCACTCGGCCTTCGACGACTTTACCTGGTTCAAGAAATTCGGCGATCCGACATTTGAATATGAGCAGCAGATGGCCCGGGTGTTCGGCCTGCAAGCCTTGCGCATGGCCGATGCCGACGTGCTGCCCTATGATTACGAAAACTATGGCAGGGAGATTACCTCTTACCTTGAGGCTGCGCAGAAAAAGTCGTCGGAAAAGCTGGGAAAGAATGGGCCTGATTTCCTCCCTGCTTTGAATGCCGCGAAACGTTTGGCTGCTGCCGGTGCTGCTATCGGAGCAAAACAGAAAGATGCTGCGACAGATGCAACCAGGTTAAACCGCGTCCTGCTGGAGGCGGAGCGGGGATTACTCATTCCTGAAGGCCTTCCTAATCGTCCATGGTTCCATCATGCGGTCTATGCGCCGGGCGAATATACCGGCTACGCTGCGGTGGTGATTCCAGGCGTGAATGAAGCCATTGATGCCGGCGATAACCTCCGCACCCAGCAGCAGCTTGCTGCACTGGCCGCTGCCATCAATCGGGGCGCGGAGAAACTGGAAAGCTTTCAGTAATCGCTTTCAGTAGATACCCAAGGGTGAGCGAGGGCGCAGCAGTTACCGCGGAGCCCCTAGATATATGTAACGCTACGAAAGGATGGCATTCAAATCAGAAATCAAGAGTGTCAACAATCCACTCACTTAACTTTATTGCACGCTGAAATTTGTGATACATTGCGCCCAAAATCCAGGGAGGGCGTATGAGAATTGCTCCACGAAGCGAGGCAATCATAGGCAGTCTCATTGCAGCGGGCGGGATGGTGCTTGCCGTCCACGTCATTACAAAAAATTTCACTTCCTGGTCTGAGGTCACGCTCCCGAACGGCGGTCCTACCGAAATTGTTGCCCTGGGCGTGGTGATATGGCTGCACGGCAAATGGCGCTCATTGACCCGTGTGCGGGATTGAGAACACACACTCCGCAATTGCAAGATTCCTTCTATAATCGGTTTTGCTGAATCCCACTGCACCTTCCCAGCAGTGGCCCTGAAGTCACAATCCAATATAAATTTTCGGAGGGCGAACTCATGACTCGCAACACTAAGTATCAAACTGCCATATTGATGTTGATGATTCTGCTTGGGCTGGCGGCTTGCAACTTCAGTAAGAATTCCGATTCCGGTTACGAGTACCAATTCAAAACCGAACAGCTGAACGATAAACAAGGGCCTGCTGATTACGACGCCTGTGCCTTGGTCACCAAAGTCGACGCAGAGGCGGTGCTGGGCGAGCCGCTGGATCGTGGAAAGGGAGACACGACCACGCCGCTGGGCGCGAAGGCCTGCGCATACGTAGCTACAGCTTCTACCTCGATGGCCATGGTCTACATTTACCTTGGTCCCCTCAGCATGGGCGCGGAAAGCAACATGTGGGAGGCGCAGAAAAAACTCTGGCAAGATAAAGGGACTAACCTGACCACGGTGACAGGCCTGGGAAAGGACGCTTACGTTGATCCCAATGGTCACCTGCATGTACTGACGCCGAAGGTAATAATGGATCTGTCGGTAAGTGGTCTTAAAGGAGCCACAGCGAATACCGACGCAGAGAAGGTTCTTGCGCAAAAGGCCGTGAGCCGTATGTGATTTCAGGCGAGCGAATTTTTATTTGAGGCTGATCAGCTTTTCCACCAGCTCGGAGTAATCTTTCTTCTCCACCCCGTGCACCGTGCGGTTGTATTCATCGACTTTCTGTGAATAGTTCATCGAGCAGAACTTCGGTCCGCACATGGAGCAGAATTTGGCTTCCTTGTAAAAATCGTCAGGCAAGGTCTCATCGTGCATGGCGCGGGCGGTTTCGGGGTCAAGCGACAGCGCGAACTGCTTTTCCCAATCGAAGGTGTAGCGGGCATAGCTGAGGGCGTCATCGCGGTCGCGCGCTCCTGGCCTGTGCCGCGCCAGGTCTGCTGCATGCGCCGCGATTTTGTAAGCGATGATGCCGTCCTTCACGTCTTTGTCGTTGGGCAGGCCCAGGTGCTCTTTCGGTGTGACGTAGCACAGCATGGAAGCGCCATGCCATCCAATCATGGCCGCGCCGATGGCCGAGGTGATGTGGTCGTATCCAGGCGCGATATCGGTGACCAGCGGGCCAAGCGTATAAAAAGGTGCAGCGTAGCAGTACTCGATCTCTTTATCCACTTGCTCTTTGATCTTATCCATGGGGACGTGCCCTGGTCCCTCAATCATGACCTGAACGTCGTGCTCCCAGGCTTTTTTTGTAAGCTCACCCAGAGTCTTGAGCTCGGCGAACTGGGCTTCGTCGCTGGCGTCGGCGATGCATCCTGGCCGCAGGCCGTCGCCCAAGGAATAAGAAACGTCATGCTTGGCGAAAATTTTTGTGATATCGTCAAAGCACTCGTACAAGAAATTCTGCTTGTGGTGGTGTGCCATCCACTGTGCCAGGATCGCGCCGCCGCGGCTCACGATGCCGGTAATACGTTTCGTAATGAGCGGCAGGTACTGGATCAGCACCCCGGCATGGATGGTCATGTAATCCACGCCCTGCTCCGCCTGCTCTTCAATGACTTCCAGCATTACGCTGGCGTTCAGGTCTTCCACGCGCTTCACGCGCGAGATGGCCTCGTAAATCGGTACCGTGCCGATGGGCACAGGCGAGTGGCGCAGAATAGCCTCGCGAATATTATG
>Ga0222749_10000140_pt1 | contig 44816 bp, 30 predicted proteins | sample IncBWH2Mmetat_FD_197234 | JGI IMG/M metagenome (GOLD analysis project Ga0222749, IMG submission 197234) | Metatranscriptome of lab incubated forest soil microbial communities from Barre Woods Harvard Forest LTER site, Petersham... | ecosystem: Environmental > Terrestrial > Soil > Temperate... | reverse complement strand
CCGAGGAGTACTGCCGGCTTCTGGGCAACTGGAGCGACAACCCCGTAAAGAAGGCTGAATGGCATGATCGCGCCCTCCAGATCGCGCCCCATTTCGCGGAAGGATACTTCGACCGGGGATGCGCCCGTGCGGTGGTCGGCCGGGTGGCCCAGGCCATCGAGGACTTCAGCGCCGCAATCGACATCGACCCGAAGCACGCCCTTGCTTATGGAAACCGGGGCGTCGCGCGGATTGAACGGGGCGATGTCCAAGGGGCCATCCTGGATTTCACCCGGGAGATCGAACTCGATCCTGGGGTGCCGGCGTCGTACTGCCACCGGGGCGCGGCCTTCCAGGATGCCGGGGACCTCGCCCGTGCCTTGGAGGACTTCGACCAGGCGATCCGGATGGACCCCTCCTCGGCGCGCGCCCACTATGACCGTGGATTACTATGGTCGGACCGGAACGAACTGGACAAGGCGAACTCGGACTTCACCCGCACAATCCAGATCGATCCCGGATTTGCGGAGGCCTACACCAACCTGGGTCTTCTGTGCGCCCGGAAAGATGACCTGGACGGTGCGATCGCGGAGTTCACGCGAGCCATCGACCGGAAGCCAAAATACGCGCGCGCCTACTACAACCGCGGCTACGCGCGCCTCCAGAAGCACGACGCCGCCGGAGCGATCGAGGATTTTACTCGGTCTATAGAGATCGATCCACGCAACCCCGATTCGCTGGTCAACCGCGGTCTCGCGCGGCGCATCGCGGGGGCACCGAGGGAGGCGTTCGCGGACTTCGAGAAGGCCCTCGAACTCGCGCCACGCGATTGGGGATCCCGCAAGAACGTCGAGGAGTGGCGGGACCAGGCCCGGCGCGATCAGGGCTTCTGATCCAGATCCCTATCACCCTTACGCGCCAGGATCGGACCCTGCCGTTTCCCCAGGTTCGATCAGTGCGACCCGATGCAGTACAGGTACTGCTGCCCTCGGATGAAAATCTGCTTGCCGTCGAATACGGGATTGCTCACAAACTGCTCGCTGATGGTCGATTCCTTGCCGTCCTTCTCTCTCGCCTTCCGCTCGAACGTCTCGATCCGGTTGATCGCGATCTCCTTGTACTCCCGACCAGGCTGCAGGACAAGGGTTCCCCCCTGATTGTCCAGGATATAAATGTACTTCCCCGCAAGCGCGGGGCTCGCAGAATAGCCGGGATAAAAGACGTATTCCTTGTGGAGCGTGAGGGGCAGCTGTTTTTCGTAGACCAGAGCGCCCGTCTCGGCGTCGAGCACCCGGAGCGGGCCCTCATTTTCCAGGAAATAGACGAGACCATTGACAAAAAGCGGCGAGGCGACCATGTAGTACTTCGCCCGGATGCCCTTACCCTCGGTCGCGTGGGCGCTTGGGCCGGGGTTCGGGGGGATGTGCAGCTGGATGAGGCCTGCACGGTCCCACAGGAAGATGCGGTCGTTCTCGACAATGGCGGTCGTGTTTTCGCCGGCGTAGTCCTTGAAAAAACCCCAGCCCGGCTCTCCGTCGATCGCGCGGAAGCCTTCGCCGCGACTCGTGACCACGTAGAGCTGGCCCCCCGCGACGGCGGTGACGAGCGATGAATAACATGAAGGCGCCCAGGGCAGAGGCTTCTCCAGGGTTTTCCTCCAGCAGAGCTTTCCGCTCTTGCGGTCGAAGGCGATCACCTCGTTTCCGTACTGAGCGATGAACTTGTCCCCCGCGAGGACCGGCGATGAATGGCGGCCGTGCTCCGAGGCTCCTTTAAGATCCTCTCCCGGCTCGACCGTGGCCCACTGGCGGCGGCCCTCCAGGTCGTAGCAGACGGCCACGCGGTGGCTGAAGTACATGAAGACGTATTTCCCGTCGCTCACAGGGGTCGCGGAGGCCCACTCCCAGTAGTTGCGGGCGGATCTGTATTTCAACTTGTCGACCTCCGCGACGACGGAGTCGAGTTGTTTCTGGGACTCGCCTAGTTGCTGACTCCACGGCTGAGTCATGAATCGCTTCTCGGACGACCAGCCCGCAGGCGAGATGGCGGCCGACATCCGCCGGATCTCGGCATCGAGGTGCTCGCTCATCTTGGCGTAAGGAGTTTTCGCCTTGTCTTCGATGGATCTGCGTTCCTTTTCGGACAGGACCTCATAGAAATGGTGGGTTCGGTACCACAGGACGTGGCCATCGAGCTTGCTGACCGCCATGAGCCCGTACGGATCGAAGCCGAAGAAGAGCTTGTCCCCCACGACAATAGGCGCCGAGGCACCGGCGGGTACCGGAAGCATCCATAGGATGTTCGAACTCTGTGGTTTGCCATCGCGGTCGGTTCGCGACCACTTGGTGGGCGGGATGGCGCCCGGGAAGCGTCCGGTGCCGTCGCCTCGCCAGCCGACGGGCCGCTCCGGCGATGCCTTGAATTCTGAGGAACCAAGAGCGATCCCGGCCGCCATGAGCTCCGACGGCCAGAGACGTTCGCCGGATCCGGTCCCCAGGACAACGCAGAGGGCGATATATCGCAAGGATCCTCCGGAAACGCGGGTTTCGATGCATCCCGTTTGCGCGGGCAACGCGAATCTCTCAGGAAAATCGCACCCGCCCGGGGCAGACCCAAGGATTCGTATCCCACCGGCGGGCTTCAAGGAGCCAGGATAGGCGACGAGGGTCGCGTGGCCTTCACGTGGGATCAGAATTTCAGAATATGGGGCGGAACCTGCGGCCACCAGCTTGGGACAGGCCTGACGTGTTATCTGACTGCCCCAGGAAAAGCCGGGGCGCAGACCTGAGGGCCTGCGCCCCAGCCGAATTGTTTGGTAGCGGGGGGGGGATTTGAACCCCCGACCTCCGGGTTATGAGCCCGACGAGCTACCAGGCTGCTCCACCCCGCGCCGTCAGGGCCTGCAGCCCCAGCGGCTCGAGGTGAGCGGCGCTCATTATATCGACGGCCCCGCCCCCGTCAAGTCTACTTGCCCTTCCACCTCCACTCGCGGACTTCCGGCAGGTCCTCCCCATGGTCCCCGATCCACTGCTTGTGTTCGATCAACTTCTCTCCGAGTTTTTGCTTCAGGTAGCCTGCCCGCGCCCCGATCGCGGGCAGCCGGTCGATCACGTCCATCACCAGATGATATCGGTCGAGGTCGTTCAGAACCACCATGTCAAACGGCGTCGTGGTCGTCCCCTCCTCCTTGTACCCCCGCACGTGCAGGTTCCGGTGGTTGCTCCGCCGGTACGTGAGCCGATGGATCAGCCAGGGATAACCGTGAAAGGCGAAGACGATCGGCTTATCCTTCGTGAACATGGAGTCGAAGTCGCGATCGCTCAGCCCGTGGGGATGCTCCGTCGGCTGCTGGAGTTTCATGAGATCGACGACATTGACCATCCGAACCCTGAGCTTCGGCAGCTCGCGACGGAGGATCTCCGCCGCCGCGAGCGCCTCCATCGTCGGTACGTCTCCGCAGGAGGCGAGCACCACGTCGGGTTCGTTCCGGCCGTCCGTACTGGCCCACTCCCAGATCCCCACCCCCGCCGTGCAATGCTTGATCGCCGCATCCATCGACAGCCACTGGGGGGCCGGCTGCTTGCCCGCCACCACCACGTTCACGTAATTCCGGCTTCGGAGGCAGTGGTCCGTCACCGATAGCAGCGTGTTCGCGTCGGGCGGGAGGTAAATCCGGATCACCTCCGCCTTCTTGTTCATCACGTGGTCGATGAATCCCGGATCCTGGTGGCTGAACCCGTTGTGGTCCTGGCGCCACACATGCGACGTCAGGAGATAGTTGAGCGAAGGGATGGGCCGTCGCCAGGGGATATGCCGGGTCGTCTTCAGCCACTTGGCATGCTGATTGAACATCGAATCGACGATGTGGATGAACGCCTCGTAGCAGGAGAACCAGCCGTGCCGCCCGGTCAGGAGGTAGCCTTCCAGCCAGCCCTGGCACTGATGCTCGCTCAGCACCTCCATCACCCTACCGTCGGGCGCGACGTGGTCATCCACCTTCAGGATCTCCGCCATCGAGCAGCGGGAGGTGACTTCGAAGACCGGTCCCCACCGGTTCGACGCGGTCTCGTCGGGGCTGAAGACGCGGAAGTTGTCGCCGTTCGACTTCATCACGTCGCGGATGAACGCGCCCTGGACCCTCGTCGCCTCGGCATCGGACGCGCCGGGTTTCGGCACCTTCACCGCATAGGACCGGAAGTCGGGCATGCGAAGATCGCGGAGGAGGAGGCCCCCGTTGGCGTGCGGGTTCGCTCCCATCCGCCGGGTGCCCTTTGGAGCCAGGGAGGCGATGTCCTTCCTCAGGCGGCCTTCTGGATCGAAAAGCTCCGCCGGCCGATACTTCTTCATCCACGTCTGGAGAAGCTTCATATGTGCGGCGTTCCCGCGGCATTCCCCCATCGGCACCTGGTGCGACCGGAACGTTCCCTCGACCTTCTTCCCATCGACCTCCTTCGGGCCGGTCCAGCCCTTGGGCGTCCGGAGGACGATCATCGGCCATCGGGGGCGGACCGACTTCGCCGCGCCCTTCTTCCGCGCCTCCGTCTGGATCCGGCCGATGTCCTCCACAATGGCATCTAGGGTAGCCGCCATTTCCTGGTGCATCGTCGCCGGCTCGTCGCCCTCCACGAAATACGGCTCGTATCCGTACCCCCGGAAGAGGGCCTCCAACTCCTCGTGCGGCAGCCGAGCCAGGACCGTCGGCCCGGCGATCTTCCAGCCGTTCAGATGAAGGATCGGAAGGACCGCCCCGTCCCGCGCCGGGTTCAGAAACTTGTTCGAATGCCACGAGGTCGCCAGTGGGCCCGTCTCCGCCTCGCCGTCACCGACGACGCAGGCGACGAGGAGCCCGGGGTTGTCAAACGCCGCGCCGTACGCATGAGAAAGCGCATAGCCGAGTTCGCCTCCCTCGTGGATCGATCCGGGCGTCTCGGGCGCCACGTGGCTGGGGATTCCGCCGGGGAATGAGAATTGCTTGAACAGCCGCTTCATCCCCTCCGCGTCCTGGGGGATGTTCGGATAGACCTCGCTGTACGTGCCCTCGAGATAGACGTTCGCGACCAGACCTGGACCGCCATGTCCTGGCCCGGCGATGTAGATCATGTCCAGGTCCCGATCCACGATCATCCGATTCAGATGCACGTAGATGAAGTTCAGGCCCGGAGTCGTCCCCCAGTGGCCCAGGAGGCGGGGCTTGACGTGCTCGGCCTTAAGGGGCCTGCGGAGGAGCGGGTTGTCCATGAGGTAGATCTGACCGACCGAAAGGTAATTGGCCGCGCGCCACCACGCGTCCATCCGGCGCTGGAGATCCTTGCTGAGCGAGTTCCGGGCCGCGACTTTCATGTCCCCTCCTGATGGCGTTGGTGGATGAGTGAGGGAGCCGGCGGGTGATGGGCGCACTTCACCGTCCGTTACCCAAACCCTTCCTCAGAATTTCCTGGGTCGAGCGCGCAATCTCGACCTCTTCGTCCGTCCGCACGATCCGGACCACGACCCGGCCCCTGGAGATGAGAGGTTTATGGGCACCGTTCGCCTCCGGATCGAGTTCGATTCCCAGGAATCCGAGCCCGCTGCAAATCCGCTCCCGGAGCGTAGCGGCGTTCTCGCCGATCCCCCCGGAGAAGACCAGGGTGTCCATCCCGCCCAGGGCCGCGGCATAGGCTCCGATCGTCTTCCTCACGCTGTAGCAGAAGATCTCCAGGGCCTCGGCCGCCCGCGGATCATCCATCTCCCTCCTGAGAAGATCGCGAACGTCGGCGCTCGTTTCGGAGATTCCAAGAAGTCCTGAAGCCGTATTGACCATCTCATGGAACTGATCCGGAGTCATCCCCTCCGTCCGCGCCAGATAGGCGACGAGCCCCGGATCCAGATCGCCTGACCGGCGGCTCATCGGGATCCCCGCGGTCGGGGTGAACGCCATGGTGGTGTCGATGCTTTTCCCTTGGTTGACCGCAGCGACGCTCGCGCCATTCCCCAGGTGAGCGATGACCGCCTTCCCGCCCGCGCCCCGTCCCAGCTCCCGCACGATATACGCATACGAAATTCCGTGGAACCCATACCGCCGCACGCCCGAGGCCTCATACTTCCGGGGGATGGGCAGGAGCCGGCTTGCCCGGGGCAGATCGCGGTGAAATGCGGTATCAAAGCACGCCACCTGCGGGATGCCGGGAAAGACCTCCTCGCACACCTCCAGGAGAGCGATCTGGACGGGCATGTGTTCGGGATCGAAGGGACTAATGCGACGGAGTTCTTCCATCATCGCCGAGGTCACCCGCTCCGGCTCGAAAAAGCGCGGCCCTCCATGGACGATCCGGTGCCCCACCGTGTCGAACGGGTGCATCCCCGCGATCCGGCGGAGGGTGAGCGCCAGGCTCCGGTTCGCCCCCCATCCGGATCCCAGGTCCAGCCTCATGGACGCCTGCCGGACGGGCGGATCTCCCTCTGAAAAGAGGGCGTATTTCAGGCTGGACGAGCCCGCGTTGAGGACGAGAATCGGGGACATGAAGAAGGGATCCTACCAGCGGTCGCCGGAGATCGTACAGGAGGATTTGCATTCCCTGGGAAACAAAAAAGGCGGGCGGCCCGCCCTTGGCAGACCGCCCGCCCCTGATGAATTCTCGGATTAGTGGTTGAAGAGGAACTCGCTCGTGTTCAGAAGCGTCCAGATCAGATCCTCATAGCCCTTGTCTCCGCCGGCCCTGCTGATGTGCCCGGCCCAACGGGTCGCTTCTCCCGAGGAGGGCGGACGGCTGAGCACCGTCAGGTAGATCGCACGGATGCGGTCCCCTTCGCCCTTGTGCTTCGCCAGGATCTCGCTGAACGCGTTCCCGCGGTTCATCGAGTTCGTGCCGGACCCCACGATCTGGCTGTTCATCATGAGGAGGGCCGACGGGATCGTACCGGCGAACTCACCCACCTCGCCGCCCTCGTCGTCCCCGAACGAGTAGCGGAACTGGTTTACCATGTTCTGCATGGCCCGTTCCTTGAGCTCGGCGCCCGTGGCGTTCGCAGCGGGTGGCGGAGCGCCCTTGCCGGGACGGCCCGCCATACGGCCCATCGGACCACCTCCGATGCCGATCGCCTCGATGGTCGAACGCATGATCTGCTCGGGGGTGAGCGCCCGGACGCGCGCCAGCGCCAGGAACTTCTCGGCCTGCGGATCGCGCTCCTTGCCCGTGGCGCGCGAGGTCAGGTTGTACGCCTCGGAACCGGTGATCGCGGTGATCAACCAGTGGATGTCGTACTTGTGATCGATGAAATCCTGGGCCAGCTCCTTGATGAGCTCGGGGTGGGACGGCTTGTTCCGCCCGTTGAAGTCGTCCGTGGGGTTCACGATCCCCACGCCGAAGAAGTGCGCCCAGTACCGGTTCACGGCCATTTTCGCGAATTGGACGTTCGACGGTTCGGTGACGTACTTCGCAAACGACGTACGGCGCTCGACACCGGGCTCCACTCCCTTGCCGGTCTCCAGGAACGACGTCTTGATGGGCCCGCCCTTGGAATTGGGGATGGTGAGGTCGTTCCCGTCCTTCATCATCTCCATGCCCTTGCCGCCTGGACGCTTATCGTTGGTCATGGTCGCCCGGTCGCCCACCACGTAGTAGCGGATCTGGTCTTTCTTGACGTCCTTCTTGTCCTTGCCCTTGTCCTCGGGCGGGACGTAGGTCTTGCGCTGAGCGATGAGGCCCGTGAAGAAGCCCGCCATGCCGTAGAACTCCTCCTGGGTCCACTTGTCGAACGGGTGGTCGTGGCACTGGGCGCACTGGATCTGGACGCCCATGAAGACACGCGTCACCTTGCCCGCCATGGCCAGGTGGAAATCCTTCCCGGCCACGCGCTCCTGCCGGGCGACATAGCTGGCCAGGGGCACTTCCTTGGGGAGTTCCTTGATTTCTTCGGCCGTCATTTTCTGCCCGTAGCGCTCGTACACCGCCCCGTTCACGGTGATGACCGCGCGGGCGAATTCGTCAAAGGGCATGTTCTTGTTGAAGATGATCCGGAGGTCGTGCGTCTCCTCGCTACGGGCCTGCTGGTCGCGCCGGTCGCTCTCGAAACCGACCAGGATGCCGCTCCACACGTCGGCCCAGTGCTCGCCGTAATGCTCGTCCTTCATCAAGGATTCGACGAGCTTCTGGCGTCGGTTGGGTGACTTGTCGGCCAGGTACTTCTCGGCCTCTTCGAGCGAGGGGATGACCCCGATGATGTCGAGGTAGGCCCGACGCATGAACTCCGCCTCGTCGGCCCTCTTCGCGGCTTTCAGCCCGGCCTCTTCCCACTTGGCTTTGACCCATTTGTCAATGAGCCCGGAGCCGGAGAGCTTGGTCGTCGTGTCGGCGTCCTGCGCGTAACCCGTGGCGAGGATGCTCATGACGGTCGCCACCAAGATAATCGTGCGCATCGTCCCCTCCATCAAATCCCGCTAACGACAAGTTCAACCTGTCGGGCCGGGGGAAAGTTGCGCCCAAAAGCGAATACGGCATGCGTGCCTCCGCCCCGGGGGGGGAGGGCCGGGATTACGGAAGGCGCAGGATCGTCGCGGCATCCCGGTGGACCTCCCAACGCTCAAGAATCGGATCGCCGGGACCCCTTCGGAGACCACGCCGTGGGGATCCTCCCCCCTGGTAAAGATGCAGTTCATGATCGAGGGAGGCCCGCTGGATTTCAAGGAGGGACACCTGAAGTACCTGGACCGCGGTCTCACGACGGTTCTTATTCGGGTGAAGAAGTTGGTGAATCTCGGGATCTACGGCTTGGGACAGGAATCCGTCAATGGAGACGAGGTGAGCGCGCTGGATTTTAGTCTCTTCATGCGAAGCCATGGAATTCGAGAAGCCGTAAGGGTCGGGCCTACCTCCCCAGGCGCCCAGGGCGTTCCCCGTATTCGATTTCGAGCGCAACTTTTCCTCAGCCCCCCGGGTTACATCCGCAGAATTGTTGAGGGGTGATAAATATGGCGCACGACTGCAAGCATTGCGAAGGGACCGAGCGGTTCGGCATGACGCGCCGCGACGCCCTGCGCACCTCGATCGGCGGTTTCCTCGGCTTCGCCATGGCGGAGCAGGCGCGGGTCTTCGGCGCGCCGAACCCCGGGCTCTTCCTTCCCCAGCAGGGCACCCGCGCTGCGAACAAGTCGATCATCATGCTGTGGATGAGCGGCGGCCCCTCGCAGTTCGAGACCTGGAGCCCGCTCGAAGGCCGTGACAACGGCGGCCCCACGAAGGCACTGACCACCGCGGTCAAGGACATCCAGTACTCCGAGAACATGAAGGTCTGCGCGACCCAGGCCGAGCACATCTCCCTGGTCCGCTCGGTCAGTTCGCGCGAAGGCAGCCACGAGCGGGGCCGGTACCTGCTTCATACGGGATATGTCCCGACCGGCACCGTCATCCACCCCTCGATGGGCTCCATCACCGCGATGGAGCTCGGGGTCAAAGGCCTTGACCTCCCGAGCTATATTGCGATCGGCGGGCCTTCCGAGGGCCAGGGCTTCCTGGCGCCCGACTATGCTCCCTTCATGATCGACCGTCCGGGCGGCGGCGGCAAGGGCGCGGGGGGCGGCAAGGGCCCCGCGAAGATGGCTGCCGACAACAGCAGCACGGGCATCCAGAATCTGAGCTATCCCCCGGGCGTGGACAAGAACCGCTTCCGCGAGCGGATGGCCTTCCTCAAGGAGCAGGAAGCCGAGTTCGAGAAGGAGCACGCCACCGATGAGGTGACCAAGCACAAGAGCGCCTACGAGAAGGCGGACAAGCTGATGCACACGCCGCTCCTGGAGGCGTTCGATCTTTCCAAGGAAAAGCCCGAACTCGTTTCGGCGTATGGCGACAGCGCCTTCGGCAAGGGATGCCTGCTCGCCCGCCGCCTGGTGGAAAAAGGCGTCTCGTTCGTCGAGGTCAACCTGGGCGGCTGGGACACCCACCAGGACAACTTCAACAAGGTCGCGTCGAACTGCAAGAGCCTCGACCCGGGCATGGGAACCCTGATCAAGGACCTCCATGACAAGGGGATGCTCAAGAATACCATGGTGGTCTGGATGGGCGAGTTCGGCCGCACTCCCAAGGTCAACGGCAACCAGGGCCGGGATCACTATCCCAAGGCCTGGAGCGTGGCGATGGCCGGCGGCGGCATCCAGGGTGGCCGCGTGATCGGGTCGACCGACAAGGACGGCGTCGAGGTCAAGGAGCGTCCCGTGACGGTGCCCGACCTCTTCGCCACGATCTGGTCCGCGATGGGCGTGGATCCCAAGAAGAAGAACACCTCTCCCTTGGGCCGCCCGATCGCCCTGTCCGACAACGGCGTGGCGGTGAAGGAGCTTCTGAGCTAAGTCTTCGAGGATTGTCGCAGGGGGGACGGCGCCCACCAGGCGCCGTCCCCCCTTTCTTTTTGCCCCGTCAGCCATTTCCTGGACAACGGGCCCGACCGTGGTATATTACTAGTACAGTTAGGCTGAATTCTCCGTGGCTGGCCGGTCGGGCCGCGAGGGCGGCCCGGCCGGGCCAATTACCGGAGCGGGAGCGCCGGGGCGGCCTGGGGGATCGCCGCCGGGAAGTCCTCGCCCACGAGCGAGGCGAGGGTGGCGGCGATTCGCGACTGGGTGAGCCCTTCCAGGGACGATCGTTCGCCCAGCGCCGCGACCGGTGGCCCCATCATCGCGACCCAGACGAATTCCGCGCCCTTCACCTTCGCGCCGTGGTTCTTCCATTCGACCGGCGCGTCACCGCGGCCGTGGTCCGCGGTAACCACCAGCGAAGTCCTCCCGCGGTACTCCGGCATCGACTGGACTGCTTCCCAGAGGCGCCGGAGGAAATCATCGCACCGATGCGCGGCGTGGAGGTAGAGGTCGTACCGGCCCTCGTGGGCCCACTCGTCCGTCTCACCCAGTGCCAGATAGAAGACGCGTGGCTTCTTGGCCTTCAGGTAGTCCATCCCCGCATGGAACTCCAGGGCGTCGACGGCGACGCCCCCGAAGAGCGGCGGCAGGTCGGTGTAGAGCTGCTCGAGGAGATCCCGCCGGGGTCCGGGGCTCTCGTCGGTCACGGGGGGGCCGAAGTGCACCGGGAATCCGCACCGGTCCCGGTTCAGGATCGACAGGAAGACGTCCCAGGTGCAGTACGCGGCGACCCTCCCTTCCAGTTTGGGGCGGCGGTTGAGCCACTCGAGGACCGTGATGCTCGGATTGGGCACCTTGCGATTGCTGTCCACGCGGGGATCGGCATACCCGCATAGCATCTCCGCGTACCCAGGGTAGGAGAAATTGTGGCCATTGGTGACTTTCATGGGACAGCCCAATTTGCCGTTCCCGAGGATCACCCCATCACGGGCCATCTTCCCCCAGACGAAGGGAAGGAGCGACTCCCGCCGCGCCTCGGGGGTGTCGCGCCAGAACGACTTCCGAAGACCCGGGACGTCGTGGACACCGCCCTCCTGTTTGCTGAGCAGTCGCTCCTCCGCACCCTCAAACACCTCCTGCCAGCGGAAGCCGTCGATGGTGACGAAAATGACGCTCTCGCCGGAGGGCGTGGCGCACGAGGCGACGAGGAGAAGGGCGAGGCAGCGGGGTCCGCTCATGCTCGATCGGTCCCCAGATCGCCTCGACCCTCGACCTGGATCCGGGGGGGAGGATCGGGACGGGAGCGCCTGGCGGGTTCCTTTCCGAAGATCAGGGCCTCCTCCTCCTTGGCTGGACTGGGCATCCCACCGGGATACCAGACCCCCTCAGGTTCTACAAGAGGATTGCGGCCGCAGGCCTCGCCGTTCCCCTGGAGCACTTTTGGGGCCGGTTGAAGTGATTTCCTTGACCCCCCCGTCCTGTATGTATACGATTCAAAGCTCTTGGGGAGACTCAGCATGAAGAAGGCGCTTCTCTCGTTCGCCATCCTGGCGTCCGCAGCCGCGGCTTGCGAGGCCCAAGTCCCCAGCCGCTGGCGCCTGGACTGGACCAACGAGAAGCCCCAGCTTTACACGTATCGCACCCCCAACGACTCCTACGAGAACTTCTGGTACGTCACCTTCACCATTCAGAACAACACGCCCGACCAGCAGCACGTACCCCTGATCCTGGATGTCCTCCTCTACACCGAGTCGGGCAAAGAGCTCCAGAACGACTTCCGCCGGGTCGAATTGCCCGTCATCAAGGACGTGCAGGACAACCCGCGTAAATCCGAGACCCTCAAGTACGGGCGATTTTATGCGAGCGTCATCGATCCGGAGACCGAGTACCGCATCATTGAGTATCACGCAAAGCTCGGCAATCGGTCCCAGGGCATCATCAACGAGTCAATCGACAGCCTGAAGAAGGGGTTCGCCGAGGATCCCCCCGACGAGTTCAAGGGCCGCTGGAAGAAAGGCGACCGCCTCTACCTGAACCCCCGCGAGATTCGCGAGCAGCGGTACATCAACCCCGGTCAGAAGCTGGGGGGCATCGCGATCTTCAAGAACGTCGATCCCCGCGCCCACGTCTACGAGCTCCACGTCTCGGGCCTGGTGGACATCATCAAGGTGACGGCGGTGACCGAGGAGGAGTGGAAGCTCGAGTACGAGCCCCAGACGCTCAAGCTCCGGTGGTACCGCCAGGGCGACCCCTTCGGCATCGAGAAGGATGTCCTTTTCACGTACGCCAAGAAGGAGTATGTGGTCAAGAAGATCGGCCCCATCGCCTCGAAGGACACGGTCGACAAGCTCGTCATGTCCCTTTCGGACACGCTGAAGAAGGAAAAGGACTGGAAGGACACCAACGTCGCCCAGGAGGAGATCATCAAGAAACGCCAGGCGGACGGCATCGACCCGCTCGACTGTCGCATCATGGCCATGGTCTTCAAAGTCGCCACAGAAAAGGACTTCGGCTACGACCCCACGAAGGACGTGATCGAGAATGAGAGGGCCGTCTGGCGCATCCACGAGTGGTGGATCACCAACCGGACCAAGCTCGTCTTCAACGAGGTCACCAACCGCTTCGAGATCAAGGACGACCCCCTTCCCGGAACGGTGGTCGAGAAGTAGCCGCAGGGCAGCGGAATCGCTTCAATTATCGCCCGATCCCTTCATTTCTCGCAGGACTCCCCTCACCGCCAACGTCACGGAGGTAGAGGGGTGCGTTGCTTTGAGGTGTGTCTCCTGATAAGATGGCCGGACTACGCATGAACCTCGGCGGGATCACGGGGTACGAGACGCTCGGAGGCGGAGCCTGGACCGTCATCATCCGGCCTGACTGGAAGTCCTGGCTTCTCGAAGACCTGGTCGACGACTTCCGCCGCGTCGACAACACCCGCCGCAAGGTCCACGCACACGGGCGTGTCGCCCACTTCTCCTACCAGCCCAAGGGGGCTCCCGCGCGGGTCTTCGTCCGCAGGGCCGCTCATGGCGGGCTGTTCGGCATGTTGGCGGGAGGGATCTACGCGGGGGTCGGACGGCCGCTCCGCGAGCTCCGGGCCGCGCAGGTGGCCCGCGGCGCCGGAGTGAACGTCGCCGAGCCCCTGGCGGTGCTGGCGACCCGCGCGTTCGGCCCTTTCTATCGCCTGACCATCGTCAGCCGGGAGGTGGAGGACGCCTCGAACCTCCTGGCCCTCAGGTCCGAGCTCACCGCCGGCATGAAGCGGGAGCTCATCGTCCGCGTCGCCGATGAGATGCGACGGCTCCACGAAGCCGGGGTCTACCACGCCGACCTCACCCTCAAGAACATCCTGGTCCACGGCTCCTCCGTCACCATCATCGACCTCGACAAGGCGCGGCTCCTGGGGCGCCGCGACGAGCGGATGGACATCCGGAACCTCTCGCGATTCAACCGGTCCGTCGTAAAGCTGCTCGGACGGTCCGGACTCGTGACCCGGACGGACAAGCTCCGCTTCCTGCGCTGCTATCTCCGGGGGAGCGACCGGATCAAGGAGCTCTCCCGCATGTGCGGAGCGGGCCTCTGGTTCCACCGCCTCTGGTGGTCCTTGAGCGGACAGGCGTAGCACCCTCCCCCGCCTGTCGGGTATAGTCACCCCCTCCGATGAACCTGCTCGTCAAGGGCAACAATTGGCTGGGCGACGCCGTGATGAGCCTGCCCACGCTCCGTTCGCTCCGTGAGATGCACCCCAGGGCCAGGATCACCCTCCTGACGAAACCGGCGTTCGCCGACCTCTACCGGGGGTCGCCGCACGTCGACGAGGTGCTCCCCCACGAACGGGGAAACGTCCGGCGGTGGATGGCCCTGGTCAGGGACCTGAAACGGAGGAAATTCGACACCGCGATCCTCCTGCCGCGTTCGCTCAGTTCGGCCCTCCTCGCCTGGAGCGCCAGGATCCCGAAGCGGGTGGGATACGGCCGGCCGGCGCTCCTCACGGACAGCCCTGCGCCGCTGGGCCGGATCCACCGGGTCCACCATTTCCACCACCTGCTCTCCGCCCTGGGCTCCCCCCCCTCCGTCCACGCACCCAAACTCGATCTCCTATCCGACGCCAAGGACTGGGCGGAAAAGCAGCTACCGGGCGAGGACTGGATCGGGATCAATCCGGGGGCGACCTACGGGGCCGCCAAGCAGTGGTTCCCCGACCGCTTCATCGAGCTTGGAAAGCGACTGGCCAGGCGGGGCCGGATCGTCGTCGTGGGCGGTCCGGCGGAGGCGGACCTGGGCGTGACCGTCGCGAAGGCGGTGGGCGGCCAGTCGGTCGCCGGCCGCACGAGCGTCTCTCAGCTCGCGGCCGCGATCGCCCGGTGCAGGCTCTTTGTCACGAACGACACAGGGCCGATGCATGTGGCCGACGCGGTCGGCGTCCCGATCGTCGCCGTCTTCGGCCCGACCGACTGGATCACCACTCCTCCGTTCGGGAAGAAGCACGTCATCGTCCGTCACGAGATCCAGTGCGCCCCCTGCCTCAAGCGCACCTGCCCCCTCGGCCACCACGACTGCATGAAAAAGCTCGACGTCGATCAAGTCGAGAACGCGTGTCTCCCTTGGCTTCGATGAGAATCGCGCTCGTCATCGAGAGGTTTTCACCCGCTGGCGGAGCGGAACGGGCCTGCTCCTACCTCGCCCGCGGACTGGTCGCGCGCGGGCACGACGTCCATGTTTTTGCCACCCGGATCGAACCCGGGGAGGGGATCACCGCCCACCCCCTCGAGGCCGATTCTCACGCGTCTTTCTCCGCCGCGAGCCGTGATGCCCTGGCGAAAGAGGCGTTTGACATCGTTCAAAGTTTTACGAGGACCCCGCGACAGGACGTGCTCCGCCTCGGCGGGGGAATCCACCAGGAGTATCTTTCCCGGACGGATGTCGTCTATTCCGCGCTTGGCCGCTGGTGGAGGCGGATCCGGCCCAAGGAGCGGACCGAGCTTCGACTGGAAGCCGAAAGCCTGCGTCCTGACGCCTCGAAGCGGGTCATCGCCGTCTCCAAGCGCGTCAAAGACGAGGCGATCCGCCACTACGGCGTGCCGGCGGACAAGATCGACGTCATCTACAACGGGGTCGACGCCTCGGAGTTCAAGCCGAGCGAGGAGGCGCGCCGGCTCATCCGCAATCAGATCGGGGCCGACGAGGGGGATTACCTCCTCCTCTTCTGCGGAACCGGGTTCAAGCGCAAGGGTCTCGAGTTCGCGATCCGGGCGGTCGACCGGGTGCCGTCGGCGAGGCTCGTCGTCGTGGGCGAAGGCAGGGCCGCGGCCCATCCCCGCGTGCTCCGGCTCGGTCGCCGGACCGACGTCTCCCACCTCTATGCCGCCGCCGATGCGCTCATCCTCCCGACCCTCTACGACCCGTTTCCCAACGTCACCCTCGAGGCGATGGCGGCCGGGATCCCGGTGATCGTGAGCCGGGTGGCGGGAGTTTCGGAGATCATCGACGGGGATTCCATCGTCGTCGAGGACGCCACCGATGTAGAGGCGCTCGCGGCGGCGGTCAGGCGCCTCGAGGACCCTTCCGTTCGCGCGCCCATGGGACAATCGGCCCGGCGGAAAGCCCTCCAGTACCCCGTGGACCGGGTGGTGGAGGAGACCCTGCGGGTATACGAGCGGGTCGCTCGTCCCCGCGGTGGTTGACGAAAACGTGCGCCGCTTCGTTACACGTTTGACAACGACCGGCGCCCTTCCTATCATGTCGCAAACCGGAGACATGCAGCATGGCGCGGGAGTCCGGGAACGTTGTAGCCGTCATTCCGGCCCGCTACGCCAGCCCCCGTCTCCACGGCAAACCCCTCCTCCGGGAAACCGGGAAATTTCTGATCCAGCACGTCTACGAGTCCGTCCGGCGGTGCGCTGAACTCCACCGGGTCATCGTGGCGACGGATGACGAGCGCATCCTGGAGGCCGTCAAATCCTTCGGCGGCGAGGCCGTCATGACGTCAAGCCGGCACCCGACCGGAACCGACCGGATCGCTGAAGCGGTCCGCTCCATCGATTGCGCTAAAGTCATCAACGTCCAGGGCGACGAGCCCGACGTCGAGCCCTCGCTTCTCCAGACGCTGATCGGCCTCCTGGACGACTCCGAAATGGCGACTTTGGCCACGCCCTTCAAGCGGCCCGAGGACGCCATGATCTCCAGCCGGGTCAAGGTGGTCATCGACCGCCATCACAATGCGCTCTACTTCTCCCGTGCGCGTATCCCGTACGCCAACGGGAACGGAACCCCATCGCCCGCGCTTCTCCACCTGGGCCTCTATGGCTACACGAAGCCCTTCCTCCAGCGATATGTCACCCTCGACCGCACCGCCCTCGAGCAGGCGGAGCGTCTCGAGCAGCTCCGGGCGCTGGAGCACGGCTACAAGATCAAGGTCGGCATCGTCCCGTGGAACTCCGCCGGGGGCGTCGACACCCCCGAGGACTACGCGGCTTTCGTCAAACGGCTGAGGGAGAGGGGTACTGCATGACCAAGCATATCTTCGTCACGGGAGGCGTGGTCTCGTCCCTGGGCAAAGGGCTGACGAGCGCCTCGGTCGGTCTGCTTCTGGAGTCCATGGGACTCAAGGTCGCCATGCAGAAGTTCGACCCCTACATCAACGTCGACCCGGGCACCATGAACCCCCAGCAACACGGCGAGGTCTACGTGACCGAGGACGGCCTCGAGGCCGACCTCGATCTGGGCCATTACGAACGGTTCACCAATTCGCTCGTCAACGTGCACTCCAACTACACGACCGGGAAGATCTACAGTTCCGTCATCGCCAAGGAACGGCGCGGCGAGTACCTGGGCCAGACCGTCCAGGTCATCCCGCACATCACCAACGAGATCAAGGCGGCCTGCCGCCGGGTCGAGGGACACGGCATCGACGTCGCCATCACCGAGATCGGGGGCACCGTCGGCGACATCGAAAGCCTTCCCTTCCTGGAGGCCATCCGCCAGTACGAGATGGATGCCGGCCGCGAGAACGTGATGTACATCCACCTCACGCTCATCCCGCTCCTTCACGCGAGCCACGAGATCAAGACGAAGCCGACCCAGCAGTCCGTCAGCAAGCTCCGGGAGATCGGGATCATCCCCGATATCCTGATCTGCCGGACCGAAGTCACGATCCCCGACGAGGTCCGGGCGAAGATCTCGCTTTTCTGCAACGTGCCCCGCGAAGCGGTCATCGAGGAGAAGGACGTCGACTTCTCGATCTACCAGATTCCGATCATGCTCTACGAGCAGAAGGTCGACGAACTCATCGTCCGTAAGCTCGGTCTGGCCTCAAAGAAGCCCGACCTGACCCAGTGGACCGAAATGGTCGAGACGCTGCGCGCCCCCGACAAGGAGGTGACGGTCGCCATCGTGGGCAAGTACCTGGACCTCCACGACGCCTACAAGTCGATCTGGGAGTCGCTTATCCACGCGTCGATCGCCAACCGCTGCCGGGTGAAAATCAGGAAGGTCAACGCCGAGGACGTCGAACGCCACGGCATGGCGAAGTATATGGACGGCGTCGGTGGGATCCTGGTCCCCGGCGGGTTCGGCCACCGGGGAATCGAGGGCAAAATCGCCGCCGCCCGTTATGCCCGCGAGTGCAACGTCCCCTATTACGGCCTCTGCCTGGGGATGCAGATCGCGTCGATCGAGATCGCGCGGAACGTCTGCGGCCTTGCGGGGGCGAACTCGACGGAATTCGACGACAAGACGCCCCACCCGGTGATCCACATGATGGAGCGTCAGCGGACCATCACCGAGAAGGGTGGGACGATGCGCCTGGGAAGCTACCCTTGCCGGATCGAGAGGGATTCGATCGCCTGGGAGTGTTACCAGAAGGAACTCGTGGCCGAGCGCCACCGGCACCGGTTCGAGTTCAACAATCAATACCGGGACGTCTTCCGCGAGAAGGGAGTCCGCTTCTCCGGAGTCTGGCCCGAGGGCAATCTGGTCGAGATGATCGAGCTTGAGAAGCATCCGTGGTTCGTGGGGGTCCAGTTCCATCCCGAGTTCAAGTCGAAGCCCGTCGCCCCCCACCCGCTCTTCCGCGGGTTCATCAAGGCGGCGCTCGAGTACTCGAAGCCAAAGGCCCAGACGGCCAAGGTGACGGTGTGAGCGCAGAAAAACGGGTCGACGAGGACTGGAAGCGCCGCGCCCAGCAGGAGAAGGAGCTGGACGCCGCGAAATTCAATCCCTCCGCGGCTCCGGCTCCGGCTCAGGCTCCGGCCGCGGCACCAGCCCCCCCGGGGGCGCCCGCAGCGCCGCCAAAGCCGGGCGTCAAGGAAGGACCTCCCAACCCGCATTTTGCCGGCCTCGTCGAGTCGCTGGCCACGCAGGCGCTCATGTTCATGGGGGCGATGCGCGACCCGATGACCGGGGCGGTGCACCAGGACCTGGGGCAGGCCCAGCAGATGATCGAGATGCTCGGGATGCTCGACGAGAAGACCAAGGGAAACTTGACCAAGGACGAGGCGGACATGATGAAGCAGGTGCTCAACGAGGTCCGGATTCAGTTTGTCCGGCTCACCACCCCGCCTCCCCCCGGTCCCAAGGGCCCGATGATGGGTAACCGGCCCCGAGGATGATGCGCACGCTTGCCGCCGTCCTTCTCGTCGCGGCGACCGCCTGCGACAATGCGGGCCCGTCCGATTCCGATCCGGCCGTCGTCGTCAAGCTGCCTGACCCCGCGACCGCGGGCACCATCGCGGGGCGGGTGACTTTCAAGGGGACTCCGCCCGCCAACCCCAAGCTCCCCGTGGGAGGCAGTTCGGAGTGCTCCGCTCTCCATTCCGGCCCCGCTTTCGACGAACAGGTGCTCGTCAAGGACGGGCGTCTTCAGAACGTCTTTGTGTACGTCAAGGAAGGGCTCGAGGGGTACGCGTTCGACTGGCCCAAGACGCCGGTGATGATCTCCAATCAAAAATGCGTCTACACTCCGCGGGTCATGGGAGCCCAGGTCCATCAGCCCATCCGTTTCGTCAACGATGATCCTACCCTCCACAACATCCATGCGTTCATGACCGGCAAGGAGTTCAATTTCTCCCTTTTCAACAAGGGTACGACATCTGACCGCAAGATTCGTACGACCGAGGTCATGGTTCGCGTCAAATGCGACATCCACCCCTGGATGATCGGCTACGTCGGCGTCGTGCCTCACCCGTTCTTCGCCACGACAGGAGAGAACGGCGCCTTCGAATTCAAGGGCCTTCCGCCGGGGGAATTCACGATCGAGGCGTGGCACGAGAAGTACGGAACCCAGACGCGGAAAGCGAAACTCGACGCCAAGGGCACCCTTGACGTCGAGTTCTCGTTTGGCTCGTAGAGCTTACTTCGCCGCAGGAGGCGGCGCCGCCGGGGCGGCGGGAGCGGGAGCGGGGGGCGGCAGGAATTCCGTGCCCACCTTTGCAGCTACCTGATTCACCAGGTGGTATGCGATTCCAAATCCGACGACGAAGACGACCGCCATCGTGACGAGGGTTCCCGCGGTCGAGAAAGCGGCGAAATGACTGCGAGCGCCCATGCCAAAGAGCATCGGGACGCTCAGATACGTGTTGATGCGGGAGAACTTGCCGGCACCGGCGACCAAGGCATCGAAGTCTGCCGGTTTTTCCCTCTTCCCGGCAATGCTGCCGATGATGATAAGCTGCCGGGGCCAGATCTTGAACCAGACATTGAACCACATGATCAGTCCGAGGCCGCCGCCAAAGGTGATCCAGAATCCTTTGCTGCTATCAAACCACCCCTTGAACATCGGGGCCCCCGTCGGGACGAACTGTTCGTAGAGGATGTAGATCACCCCGCTCAGCATCGTGACCATGGCGCCCCACCGGAACCACCAAAAGGCACGGCCGCGATAGTTGGGGATGACGACCTTCTTCTGTTCGGGTGTTAGAGCCTTTTCAGAAAGCCCTTGAACGAAGTTGAAGTAATACAGATGCCCGATCCAGGCGACTCCGAAGAAGAAGTGAGTCCATCGAAGGAGCTGGAGGACAATCGCGTGAAACGTGTTGGAATCCATAGATGAGCTCTCCCCAAAACAGGACTGATTTTGTCCTATTAAACCCTAAGCAGGGGAAAAGTCAAGAATTAGGAGGGATCAGGGCCGGTCGCCGGAGGCATGGCCGCGGACGTAGGAGAACTGTTGGCTGGAAGGGTCGCGCTCTGGATGAAAGGCCCGACGCCCCGGATTCAGGCGTTTCCGGGGCCCCAGCTCGTGCCCTGAGGTGACCGGCCAGCTGAGGCCCCCGCCGCAGCCGATGCCTCCGGGGGTCGAATTACTACTTTTTCTTTCCGGGATGCTTCTTGCCTCCCTTTTTGCCGTTCTTCTTCCCGTGTTTGTTGCCGTGTTTCTTTCCGTGCTTCTTCTTTCCGTGTTTCTTGCCCTTCTTGCCTTTTCCGTCCCCGTCCTGCGAGATGCTCGCAGGCCTGAAGTCGTCGAGGGCCATGGTGGCCGTGGGGGCGAACAGCGAAAGGACCAGGGCGACGACCAGGGAGCTTAGGGTCTTCATCTCGGGTCTCCTTTGGATTTCAGCGTTCGGTACGCCTGGTTAGAGCCGGAGGCCGGAAGGCTTATTTCAAAATAATGCCGAAGCTTGAAATGAATCGAGGCTCGAGTGACCATGTCGCCCTTAGTTTTTCGGGAGGGAAGCCATGTACTTCGAGTCTCACTTCAAGCTGGAAAGCAACTACGGAAAGCCGTTCGCCGCGTTCCCGAAACCGGGAAGCGCCTCCTACCTCGTCTGGTACGTGGACGACAAGGGCAATGTCTACGTGGTCGAAACCTGGATCATGGGCAAGGACGAGGGCGTCCAGGTCCCCAAGCCGGTGCTTGCCATCGAGCAGCCCCGGCAGAAGAAATGACCGGGGATCAACTTCCGCGGTAGAATGGTCCGCGATTCAAGGCTCGCCCCGGTAGCTCAGTTGGATAGAGCGGCGGTTTCCTAAACCGCAGGTCGGCAGTTCGAACCTGCCCCGGGGTACCATGCCCCAAGGTCTTGCACATGCCTCCGTTATCACCCGGGGGGGGGTACTGATTTGCTTAGCGCCAATCTGCCACATGCGTTCCGTCTTCCTCCGAGGAATGCTACTTTCGACTTCCGCTGGGCTCAAATTCCGGAAGACCCCTAACCCGTCTGTCCCTATACCCCTTCCTGCTCAAATCCAGGGATCGCCCCATCGCTGGCCAGTCGCCTTTGAGAGGGCTGACCCCTGATGGCGATCATTTTCTCACTCCGGGGGAGTCCGTTGCGAAATCGCCGGATTCCCGGGTTGCCCCAGGAGTTCGACGGTATCCTGGGCCGCGAGCGGCCGGCCGTTCTGGCTTGTTTCACCCTCCGATACGTCTTGCCCTTTGCATTCTTGAGATTCTGGGACGACGTCCTCCCGGGGGCATGTCGGTTAAGAGAGTAACCCATTCCGGGATAGCGCGTATGTAGCCGCGAGGGAAGGGTGAAGACGATTTCCTCCGGAGGATCTTATGAAAATCAGCGCTCGGAACGTGTTCAAGGGGACGGTGAAGGCGATTCGTCCGGGATTCGTCAATACGGAAGTGACTCTCGAGCTTCCGGGCGGAACGGAGATTGTTTCCGCAATAACGAAGTCATCGGCCGAACGCCTGGGGCTGGCAATTGGAAAATCAGCCTCCGCAGTCATCAAATCGAACGAAGTCCTGGTGATGGTCGACTAAACGAAGCGTGGCGGATGCGTCGTCACGCGGCGCTTCAGAATCATCGCCCATGGAAAGCTCTATTGAAGGAACCAATGGATCAGGCTGCGAATCGGATTTCTCGGTTTGACCCTAGCTACTCTCAACCGGTTTAGGAGGATGCAGTCGTGAAATGGCGTCTAAGGGACCCTCAGCGCATTGATGTCGACGGAATGGTTCGACGGGCCTCCAACCGGGTCTCCCTGCACCGCCTGATTGAGAAAGGAAACCGGGACATCAACGTTCTCTCCCGCGAGATGCTCGACAAAATGATCAACCACGCCGTGTTGGAGGTCATGAGCCGATATCGCGAAGAGGGAACAAAGACCTTAGCCCTGACGGAGGCCCGCCTTGCATCAGAGTCCCGGCGGGAGCTCGATTCGATTCTGCGCAAGGTCCACCAGTTGGCGGAGCCCCCTCCCGACGGGGATGTATATGTCGCTGAGGAAGAGAAGGAAGAGGACCGCCGGCCGACTGCGTTCGAGGGCATGCGCTTGGAACTCGGTCGCGGCCTTGATCTGGGCACCGTCAATATTTGCGCAAGTGCCAAGTCGATGGACAGCGGGACACTCATCCACAACGTTCAGCGAAATGCCTTCCTTGATGTCCGCGCCGACGGGATCACCCAGAGTCTTCTTCTGAAGTTCGGCATCGGATGCGTCGTGCGCGGGGGCAAAGCCTACGTTATCGGAGACCGGGCCTTTGAGCTCGCCAGCATCTTTGACAAGCCCATCCGACGGCCGATGAAGGATGGCATGGGTTCAGGGTCGGATGCAGAAGGGGTGCTCATCGTAAACCACCTCCTGGAACTGCTCCTCGGCCGTGCCCAGAAATCGGGAGAAATCTGCGCATATTCTGTTCCGGGTGAATCCGCCGATTCGGAGCGAAACTTCATCTACTATCGGGGCGTCGTGGAACACGCGCTCCGGAGTCTGGGATATTGTCCTCGGCCGATGATTGAGAGCCATGTCATCGTCCAGGCCGAGTTCATGGAAACAGACTACACGGGAATCGGCATCACCTGCGGAGGAGGCCTGTTCAACATCTGCGTGGCATGCAAGGGCGTGCCCGCCCTCACCTTCTCGACCTCGCGCGGCGGTGATTGGGTCGACCAGAGTGTGGCGCAGGCCATCGGAGCCCCGGTCCTTCACGTCTCCGCCGTCAAGGAACGAGGCATGGATCTTGGCCATCCGCAGGATCACGTGGAAGGAGCCCTGGCCATCTACATCCGCCACCTGCTCCAGTACACGGTGGAGACGATGAGGCGGAAGCTGAGTGAATCTGATTGCGGTCCCTCCTTCCAGAAGCCAGTCGAGATCGTCTGCGCGGGCGGGACCGCGATGATGGGGGGCTTCCTGGAAATGTTCCGAGAGGAACTCCAGAAGGTCACCCTCCCGATACAAGTGAGCAATATACGGATGGCGAAGAATCCCCTTCAGGCCGTCGCCTCGGGCTGCCTGCGGGCGGCATTGGAAGAGACTCGCGCGCTCGAGGAGGGTCCGGTCCCCCTCGCTCGGACCGTTTTGGGCCGAGCGGCAATCAGTACCAGCCACAGGCCGGGAACCGAATTGTCACCCGGGAACCCTTTGCCGGTCTCTTGTTCCTAGGAGGGCGTCGACTCTACCTGTGGGGCTGCAATGGGAAGCGCCGTGGCTCTAAGAAAAGAAGGCGAGATCTTCTTGAGAACGAATTGCTCAGAAGTGTCTCCTCCTCGGATCTCCCCTCCCGAGGGACATCGGCCGCCTGCGAGCAGGCTCCGGTAGCCTCCTTCTAACCGCTCCCATGGATAAGCTGGAGTTCGGTCAAAACGATATTCTGGCCCCGGGAGTGTGGCCCTGGTCTTCACCGATGTTTCCAGGATAAGAGGGAACCCTGCTCGACTTTGATGTGAGCCGCGTTGGCGGGTCGTCAAATGACCTCCGACACTATTGGAGCCTCGAGGGGTCAAGGGGTTGGTGAAGTTCATTCGCACAGAGGGCACTATTCGATACCGGACATGACCCAAGCGGGCCATCGTCCAATGGCCCCCAACGGAAGGTACCTCCCCGGCTGGGGCTTAGCCGACCGTCGAGGGCTTGGAGGGACCCCCAACGCCCCTGGCGACTTCCCGATCTCCAGTCCGGCGGTCGCGCTCCACCGCGCCGGCTGACCCCTGAAGTGCACATTTTCACCGGATCCCGCCGCGGCCCCGGGAACCCGGGTATACTCGCTGGAGCATGGGACAAGCCATTCTCTATTGCTGCCGGTGCCAGACGCAGCTCAGGAGTCAGGACTTCGAGAAGGGAAAGGCATTCCGCCTCGACGATAAAGTCTGCTGTCTGAACTGCACCCCCGAGGTGATGAAATCCCTGCCCAAGGCCGCCGCAAAGGGGGTTCCGCAGCCCGTGCCGCCCCCCGGGCCGGTGCCCGCCAAGGCCTCCGATTCGCGGCGGATCGCCCTTCCCACCTCCACGCCTCCCCAGTTATCGCGGGCCTATGTTCGGGAGCCCCAATCGAGACCCCTGGCCCTCTATGCCGCCCTCGGGGTGGGGGGAACCGCCTTACTCGTGGGGATGCTCTGGCTGCTGGGCGGGAACCGCACCGTCCGAAACGAGCCGATGCGGGCCGATCCCCCTCCGACTCCTTTCGCGGGGCGACCGCCCGATTCGCCCCCTCCGCCCCATCGCACGCCTCCAGGTCCCGATTCCCCGCCCAAGCCGGCTTCCTCAGAGAATGCAACGCTGACCAAGGCCCGGTCGTACGCCCGCGCCAATCCTGGCGATCTGCCGGGACAGCTCGAACTCTACGAGCAGGCCGAACGAGAGCTCCGGGGGACAGCCGGTTTCGAAGAGGCCGGCCGCGAGCTCGAATCGCTCCGAAGGGCCGTTCGCGGCCGGACCACCGCCGAACTCGCCCCGATCGACGAGCGCACCCGTGACCTGGTGAAAAAGGAAGAGTTTGGAAGGGCTTTGGGAATCCTGGAAGAATCCCGGGCCCGTCTCCCTGATTCAGAATGGGCCAAGGCGATCGACCAGCGCGGAGAGGACATTCGTCGCCAGGCGGCAGCCCTCTATCCCTCCATGAAGGAACGCGCCGTGGATGCCCGGCGCCGAGGCGCCCAGGACGAGGTCCGGCTGGCCCAGGAGCAGGTCTCCCGGTGGGGTCTTGACCCCTACGCCCTTGACCTCAGGAACGCTCTCTCCGAGGTGGCTCCCCCGCTCTCACCTGAGGAGGCGGCCTACCTCAAAACCTGGCGGACGTCCGCCGCGCTTCTCCGCGCGCGTGACTGTGAAGCCTCGTCCGCCGAGCTCAAGCGGGGTGGCGATCTCCTTCGGGATGCCGTCCTTCGCAGAGAAGCCGCTGAGGATCTGCTCCTCCTGAGCCAGGCCGGCCTCTTGGTCCGGGAGGCGCTCCAGATCCCTCCGAAGTGGCACAAGGGACAACCGGTCGCCCTGGAATTTGACGGCCCCAGCGGCGTCTGCACCCGGGTGGAGGGGCCGGTGATTCGGATCGATTCCTACCGGGCGGAGGTCAAGTCGGGCAGCCAAGCCCGTTCCATTATTGTTCCTTTCGCGGAAATCCGACCGGCTTCGCTGGCGAATCTCCTCCGGGAGGCGCGAGGCAAAGTGTCGGCCCCCGAGGCGCGGGCGCTGGCCCTCTGCTGTCTCCTCGACGGTCAGCCCGAGTCTGCGCGAACGTTCCTCCAGGGGACGGATTCCGCGGTGCCCGAGAAATACTGGGAGTACGCCCGGAGCGTGGTCGCGGCCAGCGCCCGGCCCGGCGGAGACGTTCCACCCCGGGAGCGGGAGGCGCGAAGCCTGTTCTATTCGGCCGAAGAGATGTTCGAGGATCCCGCCTGCACCGCCGATGCGGCCGGGAAATACTCGACCCTCCTCAAGGACTTCGGGGACACGGCTTTCGTGGGCCGGAATCGGCCCCTCCTTCTTCTCCGGAGCCAGGGAGGGGGGGATTACTTCTTTTTCCCGGAAGACATGACGGCCCAGGGTACGTTCACCCTCGTCAAGAATCCGAAGACGGAGAGCTGCTTCACCTCCGACTCCGACCTTGAACCGGGCCGATTGATGGAGCGGTATGTGGAGGTGGCGTTTTCGGCCCTGCCGGCCACGGAATACCGGCTGTGGGTTCACGTGGGCGCCTGCTGCGCCGAGACTTTCGCCTTTTCCTATCAGACCACCGACCTCGTCGGGGTTCCTGGAAAGGAGATGAAGGAGCCCGTCCGCATTGAGCCGGGAAGCGGCTACGTCATGCCCGCCAAACTCCCGAGCTCTTCGCTGAAAAAGACGCATGCCTCCCACACCGGCCCCAAGGCGCCGACCCGCTGGGAGTGGATCTCCCTTCCGCTCCCGAAGTACGCCGCCTCAGGACCGAAGAAGGTCCGATTCTTCTCCACCCAAAAGGGGTTCTCCATCGCGTACGCCTTCGTCAGTGCCCGCAAGGTCGCCCCTCCGGGCGATCCGGAGATCAAGGGGATCGAGAAACTCCGGGCCGAAACCCCCGGGGGGAGCATTCTGACCCGGCTGGTACCGCGGTCCCCCCCGAAAATCATGATCGCCGACTTTGAGAGCGACCCTCTGGGCTGGACCTTCAACCTGGGGTGGGAGTTTCCAGGCGCCAAGGGCTCCTTGACCCTCGATGGCACCGACGCCCACGGTGGGAAACGCTCGTACAGACTCGACGCCGACCTCACGGGCGGGGGGGCCTACGTCGGAACCTGGTGTGACCTCAAGTCACTGAAGGACCGGGACCTCCAGGAGCTTCGCCTTTGGGTAAAGACGAGCACGGTGAACAACATCGGTGTTCGCGTCTCCGACAGCACCGGTCAATGCCACCAGGCGAAGCTAACCCTTTCCCCCAGTAAAGATTGGCAGGAGCTCGTCCTCAAATTCGAGGCCCTCGTGGGTCGCGAGCATTGGTCCGGCGCCAACGACGGCAAATGGCACGGGCCCCCGATCGGATTCGGCCTAAATATCGGCTCGGGCTCTTTTGCGTCGGCCACGAAGACGGGATCCCTCCTGATTGATGACGTGGAGGGAATCCTCAACAGGGACCGCCGTTAGCCCTCGGGGTCCGCCCGACTTCGCACGATTGATTTCCGGAGGGGATCGCCTCAGGAGGGAGACGAAGCCGGGTTCGGTCCCCCCTCCACCCTACGGGGTGTACGTGTAGACGTTCGCCTCCCAGGGCGTGTAATCGTCCTCGAACACCTTTCCACTCCCCAGCGCCTTTCCGGTCCGCTCGTTCACGAGGCCGTTAACCGCTGCAGTAAACGAAAGCTTGAGCTTGAGCGGCCCCTCCCCGAGATTCCCCTCCGTCGCCCCGAACCCATCGATCACCGCTTTCCGCTCCAGGTTCTGCACCACGCAAAGGGTCACCTGGCTCCCGTTTTTCCAGAAGATAGACTCGGTCACGTGCGCGGGCGCGCCCCCGAGCGCCAGCCTCAGTCGGGGCTCGAGGCCCGACTCTTTCAGGAGCGATGCGACCTGCTCCAGCCATTCCGGCGACTCGTGTTTCGGGCGCTTGAGGAGATACCCTGCGGGCGAAAGGTTGAGGTAGGCGTGCCGGCCGTTTCGAACTCCGACCGCAATCCCCTGCGCCGCATCCCCCCGGGCGGCGCCTGCCGGGACCAGTCCGCGCTCGAACACCGCCATCCCCTTGTAAACCGGCCCTCCTGCGCCGGCCCAGTTCTTCTCCGAAAACTGCGACCCTTTCTCGGCGTCGACCTCGGACAGGACTCCTCCGCCCAGCAGACCCTTCCCCAGGTCGTGCCGGACGCCGAAGAGGTCGTCGAGGGCCCCCTTTTCTCGCGCCTTCCCATGCTCGTCGAAGACCCCGCACAGGTGGTCCGCGATCACGACCCCGCCCCTGGAGGAAAACGCCCGGATGGCCGCCGCCTCCGCGTCCGAAAGGCAGAGCGCGCGGTTCAGGATCAGGACCTTGAATCCCTGGCTCTCGAGTGCTCCGCCCAGCAGATGGTCCTGATGGACGAACCGGGCCTGGTATCCGAGATCCTCGAGCGTCTTGAGCCATCCGATGCGGGTCAGGCTGGCCGTCGAGAGCGCGTCCTCCATCGAAGAGCTCCGGTTGGGCCAGGTCCGCCCGTGGGTTGCCGCATCCAGCGCCCACGTCACCTGGATGCTCGGCTGCGAATAGTAGATGGCGATCGGGTCGGGTACGAACACGCCGTCCACGATCTTCCGCGATACGGGGCCCTGGACCTCCTTGAATGTCGCGGCATTCGCCGCGATGGGCTCCGCCACCTTCCCGTCCTTGAACCAGCCCTCCGGCCAGCAGATCACCGCGCGGTTCCCGTGGCAAAGGTAGTACCACAGGAACCAGGCGTCCTGCCGGGGCTTCCGGCTCGAAAAGAAGGTCTGCACCCGCGCGTGCTTCTGGTCCCAGAAACTCCGCAGGATCTCGTTCGTGGCCCCGATGTCGTAGGCCTCCATCCACTGGACGCTCCGGGTGAGCTTCCGGTAGTCCTGCCCCCCCCAGGCGCACGGCGTGTGCCCCCCCACGTAGCCCGCCGGGGTCTCCGGGTCCAGGCTGTTGGAGTACCGGGTCAGCTCCGCCAGGGCGTCCGCCCACTGGGTGTCCATGTAGCTTCGCCAGTCGCACTACGGGCTCAGGTTGAGCTTTCCCAGCGCATCGGGCTTGAGCTGATCCCGGAACGCCTCAAAGCTCCGGGGCTCGATCGCGGCGAAGCCGGCATACGCGGTCCCGTACTCCGCATTCAGGGCGGCGATCGACCGGTAGGACGACTCGAGGAACTTCCGGTATCCGGCGACGGAGAGGGGGCTCCCGTCGGTCTCGACCGCCGAGACGAAATTGCCCGAGCTGATCTCGTCGTCGAACGCGTATCCCACCACGGGCGCCCCTTTCGCCCCCGCGATATTCTCCGCCAGAAGCTTCTTCAGGCGTTCGATCGTCTTGGGATCGGCCAGGCTGTTGGGCCGCGACACGATCTCCCGCTTGTGGAGGATCGGATCCGCAAGCTTCCCCAGATGGAGGATGCCCTTCCCCGCCGCATGGTCGACGTAGAAGGGCCACCCGCTCGACTTGGCGAAATCGCGGAGCTTCGGATTCTCGCGATCGATGTGGAACCCGCGAAGATTCACCGATTCATAGAGCGCCTGGTCCCGCGTGACGTCCGTCTGATATTGCCAGACGAGCATCGTAAACCGGTCCCAGTACGTGGGCGGCGGCACGTCCTTGACGGGGTCGTCCGCGCGGGTCGCCCCGCCGGACGCCAGAAGGAACGCGGCCAGGCAGCTCCCCGCACCTTTCATCGCGCCCTCCTCGGGATCATTCCTTCGAGCGGGCCAGGAGAATGAGCGCCACCGCCGTGCCGTAGCTCTTGCCGATCTCGTGGCTGTCGACGAAGCTTCCGTCCCATTCGGGGATCGCGAGCACGCTTTCACGGAACCGCCGGAGGGAGTCGGCGCGGGCCGCGCCCTCCAGGGTCCGGGTCGCCTCCAGCGTGTGGAACGCGGCATGGAAATAGAAGAAACCCGCCAGGCGCCCGTCGGAGTGGTAGTCGCACAGCCGGACCGCCTGGGCCCGCGGGGCGAACGTCCAGTATCGATCCACCCCCAGCATCACGTCTGCGAGCTCCTTCCGGCCGCACTCCACGAGCGCCATCTCGCAGAGCGCGCTCCTCGAGCTGGTGCTCTTTTCGTTGTCCGGCGCCTCGCCCACCCGGTAGGCCTGCCGGGCCTGGTCCCCCCGCGTGGAAAGAAGGGCGCCGGAGGCGCGTCGGAAAAGGACCTCCGGCACGTCCGCCCCGGCGGAGCGGGCGACCGCCAGGGCGTGGACCACCGCGGCCGTGGAAAACGGGTTCTGGTATTCGTGGCACCAGAAGCCCTCCCGGTCCTGCATGGCCCCAAGCCGGGTCACGATCGGTGCCATCGCCGCGGTGTCCTTCAGCCTCGCGAAATAATGCAACCGGAACCCGTGGGCGTAGCTCTCCTCGTGTTGATCGGGCGCGGTGTGGCCTGGGTCCCGGAGGTACGCGTCCGCCCTCCGGACCGCCGCATCCACCCGCTCGGGAGCGAGCCCGCGCCACTCGACCAGCGCGAGGGCCGCGAGCCCCGTCACCGCCGTCCAGACATTGGGCAGGATCTTGGGGTCCGGCCAGTAGGCGTACCGCGCATCCCTCCAGCTTCCGTCCTCCCACTGGGAGCGCAGGAGGAATTCCAGCGCGCGACGCGCCGCTACGTCTCCATTAGGCGCCGGCAGGCGGGTGCTCTCGGGAACCCCGATCGGGGGCCTGAGGAAGAAATCCTCGAGATGGTGGGCCAGAGGGCCCTGCGGGAGCGAATCCTCCGCCCGCACGAGGTTCGCCGCCGCACGCCAGGCCCAGGGCGAATCGGGGTGGTTCCGCAGAACGGCCCGGAGATGGGCCGACGGATCCTTCCCGGTCCAGGCGTCGATCCCCGCGAGCCCGTAAGCCGCCTCGGGCCCCTTCTCGCCTTCCAGGCGTCGGCGGGCCTCCTCGAACCGCTGGAGCCCCAGGAGCGCCAGGCCCTGGTGGACGCCCGAGCACTCCAGCCGGAGGACATCCTCGAACTTCCCCTGCCTTCTTAGAATGAGCGCCTTCTGGTCGACGGACGCCCGTTCGAACGCCTTCTCGTCGTCGCCCCCCCGGATGAGCGCGTCGACCGAATCGCCCGCCGGACGGTTGTACTCCGGGTGCTCCCGGAGCGACGCCACGAGCGCCGCCCGGATCCAGTCCGCGTTGAACGTGCGCAGGCGGTCGATCCTCCGGACGACCTTTCCCTCGGGGGACAGGAGGATGAATCCGGGCTCCACAAACTCGAACGCCTTCACGCCGAGCTCGGCGCCGATCTCGGCGTCCGCGCACATCCGGAGCGGGACGAACTTCGCCGTGATCAGGTCGACCACGCCGGGGTCGGTGAACGCGACCGCCTTCATGTACCGGTCCGGAAGGATCGCCCGGTACATGTGGAGTCCGCTGACCCGCGGGCAGTACCACAGGATCATCCTCCCCTTCTCGATCGCCAGGGCCCGGGCTTTCGCCAGGAGCGCCGCGCGATCGACCTTGTAATTCCTGGGCTCGCGGGCCTCGGGGTACTGGGGGTGATGGCCCTTGGCCAGTTCCATGTCGATGAGCTCGGTGCCATCCGCGATCCAGGGGATCTGGCTGTCGCACTTCCGGGCGAGCTCCTCTTCGGGCGTCTGCCGGAGGGCGAGCGCGAGCAACGCGGCGGCGATCATCATCGGTCCAGCACCTCCAGGAGCGATCGGCGCAGAGCTTCGAATCGGTCGGGATCCAGTCGGCCGTAATCGACCCGCCCCGCGTCCGTTTCGGAGTCCTTCTTGAATGTGCCCAGGAGTCCCAGGCTCTTGGCCAGGCCCTCGCGCACTTCTTCCCGAGTGGCTTTGAGCTTCAGCAGCGCCAGCCGTAGGAGCTCGACGTCCTGCTCGCCCCTTCGGAGGCCCTTGAGCCGGAGCGTGGCGTAGGGACGCCTCTCCGTCCCCGGTTTGGGGGGGAGAATGAGCGCCGTATCTTCGGGCTTGTCCCAGGCCGGAAGATCCCCCAGGGCGAGCCAGGGGACCACTCCGTCGGCGCCGTCGAGGTAGCACTGGATCGTCCAGGCCCGCGCCGCCTCGCCGCTCCCCCCGATCGGAACCCCCCCGTAAACCCACACCTCCTCGCCACGATTGAAGACGAGCTCCGGATACCGGCGATAAATGCCGGCGACCACGTCCAGGCCGAGGATCCCGTCGAGGAAATCGCGGCGGCACTGGGGCCGCGAAAGGTCGGCGCGAAACTTGATGTTGACCGACGTGAGATCCTTCACCGACTCGACCGCCCGGCGCCCGAAGTACCGGAGAGCCAGATGGTCTTCGGCCGAAACGGGTTCGTCCAGACGCCACCAGGACCCCTCCGGCTGGTGGCGGTCAAACCGGACATCCGGCTTGTTGTTGAGGAAGACCTGGAACTCGGTGCGCGTCCAGCCCTTGGAAGCCGCGTGGGTCCCGAATTCCCGGACCATGGCGGCGAACGCCTTTCCGTACTCCGGGGCGAACGCCTGGTCCGGGGGAGGAGCGTCCCGCCAATGATCTCCGGGCGGCCCCCGGTAGGAATAATACTCGTTGATCGGAAGCGGCCAATTCTCATGCATGGGCCAGTAGAGATGGGCCATGGGAACGCCGTCGCGGGGCAGCCCCTTGAATGCAGTCCCGTCCAGGTAGGGCCCCCACCGCTCATCGAACGTCGCCCAGGAAGCGACTTCCACATTCGCTCCGGCGCGGCGGATCTCGGGAACGACCCCCCACTGGAGGAAGCCGCGATGGGAGTACGGGACGATCGCGAGCGTCCCCCGGTGCTCGTGGGCCAGGCGGTGGAAGGAGCGCTCCAGCTCAAGGAAGGCCGGGGAGCCCGGCTTGTCCCCCATCCGGTCGCCGGGCGACCCGTAGGCATTGAGCGAGACCTGGAAGGAGAGCGCGTCGGGAATCGTCGCGGAATGGACCCGGAGGACGACCGGGATCGAAACCTCGGCGCTTCCGACCTTCAAGGTCAAGGTCAGCTTCTGCTCGCCGGTCGCCGAACCCTTGGGCACGTACCGTTCGACGTGGAAGAGCGCCCGGCCTGCGGTCTCTCCCGCCACGGGGACCAGCGGGTCGAAGGTCGAACCGACCGCCAGCACGCGACTGACGACAAATCCCGGCCCGTCCAGGAGTATGGTGCGGGACTGGCGGAGGTCGACGCCGAGCTCGAATCCCACGTGTTCCCCGCGTGCCGCCTCGAGGGTGACCGAACGGCCGTCCCAGAGCCGGCCCGCCGCGGGGGCTTCAAGGTTGGTCTCACCTTCGTAGAGAATCCTGAAGGTCGCACCCTCGGCGAGCGAGGCGGGGGCCGCGGAAACGGGTGCGGGGGTCTTCTTGAGGAAATCCCCCGATCGGTCGGCAACGTGCTTCGGGGGGATCCCCACATACCGCCTGGCCCCGGAGGGCGGAGCCGTGCCCGGCTTCCATCGTGAGACCACGATGTACGGCCCCTTCCCGCTCTGTTCCCGGCTGTAGACGCTGTTGTTGTGCATCGTCTGGCTGTGCTCGTCCGCAAGGGCCAGGCCGAACGAATTCCCCTCGGCCAGGGCGTGGAGAATCGGCGGCGGGATCTCGAGCGAACACCAGCCCTCGGCCTCGGCCTTCAGGTCACGGTCGAACCAGATGGAGCCGCCCCGCCCGAACGACACGGCGTAGAAGTCGGATCCCGGAGGACCCCACGGACGCTCCCCGTGGGCGGCCTCCGAGAAGGTGCACTCTCCGGGTTTCGCCGGGCTGCCGGTGCCGGCGCCTTCGTTCCATTTGGTCCCGATCGAGGAGATGCCGAGGGTCCGGAGCTTGTGGGGGCCTACCGGAAACACGAAGAGTCTCGCTTCCTCGACGATGCGGCCCCTCAGGGGCGAGGCGTCGAAGTCCAGGATCGACAAATCCTCGATCCCCTTCAGCCGCAAGGAGGACCGTCCCCCGCCATTGAGATGCTCCTCACCGGGGCTGGCGGACAGCTGGGTGTCGGCCGTGCAGGGAAGGCGGAGCGCCTCCGGGGGCGCCCCCTGCGCCGGCAGGAAGAGGACAAGGGCCATCACGGTGCGCATGCAGCCTCAAGAAGTATCGTCCCGCCCGGATCATGAGTGGACGGTGCCTCAGATATTCTAACCATCCCATTCGGGTTAACGTTGGACAGCTCGTCCCGGGGGAGTGTGGAGGCGTGTTACTTCATCAGGTTGCCGATTTGCCCAAATCGGGTATTCTGGGGACCTGAATCACCGGGGGATTGGACATGACTCATGTGCTGGTCGCCATCGTAGCCCTGGGGTTCTTCCCCCGGGCCACTCCATGTGGGGCCCAGGAGGCGAAGCCCCAGGCTAAGGACCGCGTCCCCTGGACGGCGTCCCACATCACCGGTTCACCCGAGCCGCCTCCCCCCCTCCGGGCCGAACGGGCCTTCCCGCGCCTCACCTTCAATGCACCCGTCGACCTCGTCCCCTTTCCGGGAGGCAAACGATGGGTCCTGGTCGAGGAAAAGGGGATGCTCTACACGTTTCGAAACGAGGCCGGCTGCGGGACGGCCGACCTGTTCATCGACCTCCCCAAGGAAATCCGGGGCCTGGAGAAGGTCGAGGGCTGCCGGGGGGTCCGGCAGAGCTTCTCGATCGTGTTCGACCCGCAGTTCGAGAAAACCAGGCACTGTTACGTGATGTACCTTCTCGCCTCCAAGGACCGCAAGCACCCCCTGGAGAACGGCTCGCGGATTTCGCGGTTCCGGGTGACGGACACGGATCCCCCGCGGATCGACCCCGCCAGTGAGGAGGTCGTTCTCACCTGGCTGGCGGAGGGTCACAACGGGTGCGACCTCCACTTCGGGAACGACGGTTATCTCTACATTTCCACCGGGGATGGAGAGGACCCCAGTCCCCCGGACCGCCGCCAGACCGGTCAGGACATCAGCGACCTCCTCTCGTCGATCCTGAGGATCGACGTCCATCGCACGGCCGGCGGCCTCCCCTATGCGATTCCTCCGGACAACCCCTTCGTCGGCCTCGAGAAGGCCCGGCCCGAGGTGTGGTGCTACGGCTTGCGCAATCCGTGGCGGATGAACTTCGACCGGAAGACCGGGCAGCTCTGGGTCGGCGACGTGGGCTGGGAGCGGTGGGAGATGATCTACGCCGCGCAGAAGGGCGCGAACTACGGATGGAGCGTGATGGAGGGACCGGAGGCCTGCCTGCCCGACGCGAAGCGGGGCCCCACTCCGATCCTGCCCCCGGCCCACGCGATTCCCCATCCGATCATGGCGTCGATCACCGGCGGGTTCGTCTATCACGGCACCAAGCTCAGGGAAATCGAGGGATGGTACGTCTACGGGGATTGGGAAACCCGCCGGGTCTTCGCCAATCCCGTGAAAGGCACCACGCTCGGAGATCGCCACGAGGTAGCCCGGACCATCGCCCGAATCGTCGGATGGGCCGAGGAGGCGGACGGCGAGCTCCTGATGGTGGACTACGAAGGCGGCGGTCTTCACCGCCTCGTGGGAAACGAGGCCGGCGGGCGGAATGCCGACTTTCCGGTCGCGCTCAGCCGGACGGGCCTCTTTGCCGCGCTCCCCACGCAGGCCCCCGAACCCGGGGTGATCCCCTACGCCATCAGGGCCCCGGCCTGGACCGATGGGGCCACGGCCCAGCGGTGGCTGGCCATCCCGGGCCGGGATACGATCCAGCTGGTCGACAAGAATCACGACTGGCCGCACGAGAGCGTCTGGCCCAAGGACAGCGTCCTGGCCAAGACCCTTTCTCTGGACAGCCGGAAACTCGAGACCCAGGTTCTCCACTTCGACGGGCAGTCGTGGAACGGTTATTCCTACGTCTGGAACGAGGCTCAGACCGACGCCGTGCTCGCGCCCCCGGAGGGCGCCCAGATCGATCTGGGTGGCGGCCGGAAATGGAAGGTCTCCGCACGGGCCACCTGTCTCACCTGCCACAATCCCTGGCCGGGATATTCGCTCACCATCAACGGGGCGCAGCTCCGCAGCGAATCGCTGCGCGACTTCCAGGCTTGGGCGATCCTCGCCCCGTCGATTCCGCGACCCAAACCCCTCGTCGATCCGTACGACGAGAGGGCGCCGCTCGAAGATCGGGCCCGCTCCTATCTCGCGGTCAACTGCGCTCACTGCCACCGGTTCGGCGGCGGAGGCGCAGCCAAGATCATCCTCCTGCATGACATCCCTCCCGCGGAGATGAATCTCGAATCGGTGCGTCCCACGTTGGGGATGTTCGATCTCACCGATCCCTATCTCATCTCCGGCGGGGATCCGTCGCGGTCGGCGCTCCTCTTCCGGGTCTCGAAGCTCGGACAGGGCAGGATGCCCCAGGTGGGCTCGGACGCCGTGGATGAGGCGGGCGTTCGGCTCCTCCGGGGCTGGATCGCCGCACGCCCCGGAGCGCCCTGCGACCCGGTCGCTCAGGGGGCCCGGGCCTTGGACAAGACGGCTTCGGCCAGGCACGACTTTGATCGCCTGCTGTCGTCGACCTCGGGCGCGCTCGATCTCTTGGCGGCGCTCGAGACGCTTCCCGAACCGGCGCGCCAGGAGGCGATCCAGCGGGCGCTCGGATTGCCCCCCGGGATGGTTCGAGATCTCTTCGAGAACTTCGAGCCACCCGCCCGTCGCCGGGAGCGCTTGGGGCTTTCCATCAAGCCCGAGAAGATCCTGGGTTTGAAGGGGGACGTCGAGCGGGGCCGGGTGATGTTTGCCAACCCGGCGCTGCAGTGCGCGAAGTGCCACCGGATCCAGGCGGGCCCGGAAACGGTCGGGCCGGACCTGTCAAAAATCGCCGAGAAGAACTCTCGGGCCCAGCTCCTGGAGTCGATTTTGGAGCCCTCCAAGAAGATAGACCCCAAGTATGTGGCCTCGATCCTCCAGACGAAGTCCGGCGAGGTGCTCAGCGGGATCGTCACTTCGAAGACGGAAACCGAGCTGGTCCTGAGGGATGCGGACAAGGAGACGCGCATCCCGATGAACCGGGTGGAGAGGATCGTCCCGCAGGAGAAATCCCTCATGCCCGAGGGGTTGCTCCAGCATCTGACGGCCCAGGAGGCCGCCGATCTGATCGCGTATCTGGAGTCGCTCCGATAGAAGGGGGGCGCCGGCGGCGCCGCGGCACATCGAATGCAGGACCTGGGTTCTCGGAAGGGCAGACCCTTTTCGCTCCAGACCCCCGTCCGGGCCGGGAAGCGGCAGAACGGCGGGCGCGCACAACCCCGGGGGCTCCGGGGGGCGGGGGCCGGAATCGGGTCGTCCTTTGGCGACCCGGGCTCGGCCTGGCGCCCCGCCCGCCTCCGCCCTGGCTGCTTCCCCTTCCGGTCTTCAGGACCGAAAGGATCCGTCGGGGCGCGCGATTCAGAAGGTCGGTCGCCTGGAGCCCGTCCCGGGCCGGTGCTCCGAGAACCCTGGTTTGCATGTCCGCCTGCTGATCGGATCATGAGGGAAGGATGATCGATTTCAACACCCCGCAGGTTGCCTCATCCCTGCTTTCCAAGGACACGCTCGAAGTCATCGCGGCCGCTTCACTGGGCGGGCTGGTGGGCGGCTTCGGGAACCATCTGAGAACCCCCAACGAACAAAGTCCCAAACTCCACGTCTCCCTGATCCTGGGGGTCCTGGCCTCGCTCGTGGCCCTCTATGTGCTTGAGCCCTCCAGTGGAGTCAAATTGGTCGCGCTCTCCATTGCCGCGGGCTACGGGGGAAAGGCGACCCTCGATGCCATGCAGGCGCGAGTTCAGGCCCAGATCGCCCAGCAGCAAGCCCAGCAAGCCAGGCAGGACGCGGCCCAGGCGACCCAGAAGGCAGAAGACTCCACTCGAAAGCTGGTCCAAGCCATCGGGATGGGCCGTAAGGCCCTCGACCACGCCAAGAACATCCATGGTGCCTACGCGGAGCTCAAGAAGGCCTTCACCCCGCCTGACCCCTCGGCGGCGTTGTCGGCCCAGGGCCCCGCAGGCGCGCTCCCCGGCCTCCAGCAGGACCTGCCGGGCGAGCTGTCCAAGCTGGGCCAGGAACTCGATAGCCTTGAAGGGAAGTCCGGCCCATAACCCGGGGCGAACCGCGATCCGGGGGTCCACCCCGGCCCGTTCGACTTATTTCCGGATGGCCGCCACAAAGGCGTCCCGTCGGCTGGACCAGTCGGGGGATGCGGTGGCCTCCCAGACCTTCATCGCCTTCAGGCAGCTCGCCTTCCCGCCCACCTCGAAGCCGATGGCGTTCTTGGTGGCGTGGTCCAGACCCTTGGACTTCAGGTAGCCGGCGGGCTTGCCGTCGACGCTGGCGAGCATTTCGTCCCCGACGATCTCGACCCGGATCGCGTGCCATTGGGCGAAATCGGCGTCGACCTTGAAGACGGCGGACTTGTCCTTGATGCTTTCCCGCAGCGTCTTCTTCTCCTCGTCCGTGGTTTTTGGATCTTTCATCTTGTCGAAGACGTCGTTCTTCATGGCGCCGAACTTGTAGTCGGCCAGATCAACCTTGCCGGGCAGGATCGTGGCACGCAGGATGTGCCCCGCGTGAGCCTCCTTGTAGGTGCTGTCATTGATCATGAGGTGGCAGGCCCTGCTCCCATCCAATCGGGCCGAATATTCGACCACGATGTCCTTGAATGTGAAGCTGGGTTTGACGTAGGCGTACGCACCATGGTGATCGTCGGGATTCTCGCTGACCGTGACGACCCCATCCTTGAGCTCGAACATCCCCTTCCCGACCTTCCACTTGGGGGCCATCTCCGAGCGGGCGAAATCATCCTCGAAGAGCAGTTTCCCCGGCGTGGCGGGCCCCGCCTGGCCGCCGACCGCCAGCACCGAGCCCGCCCAGCAGGCGATCACGGAAAGGATCGAAAGGCGAATCATCTGCAGATCTCCTATTCCAACCCCCAGCCTCACCTCGGGGGAACCGGTCCCTGGATCACGGCCGAAGGCGCCCCCGGGGACTCCATCGGGGTCCTGCCCTACAAACACGTACGATCCAGCGGCCCCCTTCATTTCGCCGGCCCCGAAAGCATCCCCCCCGGCCCCCCGGCGATAAGGAATCCCCGAATGGATCTACCCGGATCGGAGGCCCTTTCCCCTTCCCTTTCCTTTCCGGTCGGTCTTGGGCGGCTCCTTTTCAGGGGTTCTGGAGACCCACTTGCCATTGACGAAGTAGGAGCTCCAGGGACTCCAGTCCTGGCCGTTCATGCTGGACAGGAAGTGTTCCCGGGTCTTGCGGCTGAATCGGATGATCGCCGGGTTCCCGTCGGGATCCTGTTCGGGCGCGTCCGCCAGGTAGTGGAACTTCGGATCGAGCTCCGAACGGTGCCGCTTGAGGTCGGCGACCTGGGGCGGCTTCGTCTCCCGCGAGCGGGGGAAGTTGTGGGCGGCCAGGAAGATGCCGAGCGCCCCGTCGCGAAGGACGAAATAGGCGTCGGATTTGCTGCAGTGCAGCTCCGGCATGGGGACCGGGGGCGATTTCGGAGGGGCCGCCTCGCCGCTCCGGAGCAGTTTCCGGGTATTCTTGCACTCGGGGTACTTGGTGCAGCCGAAGTACTTCCCGAAGCGTCCGACCCGAAGCTGCATGTCGGCGCCGCACTTGTCGCAGGCGATCACGGGCCCTTCATAGCCCTTGAGCTTGAACGTCCCGTGCTCGATCAGCGTCCCGGGGCAATCGGGGCTGTTGTGGCAGACGTGAAGCTTGCGCTGCTCGTCCACCAGGTAGCTGTCCATCGCGGTGGTGCACACGGGACAGCGTTTCATCGCGCGGAGGACGGCCACGTCGACGGAGGCGTCCCCCTGCTCCTCCTCCTCTTCGCCGGGAGGCTCGACTCCGACCGCCTCCTGACCCGGAACCAGGTTGAGCGTCCCGGTGCAGCGTTCCTTGGGGGGCAGCGCGTATCCGGTGCAGCCCAGGAAGACCCCGGTGCGGCCGGTGCGGACCGCCATCGTCCGTCCGCATTTGGGGCACTTGATTTCCGTCTCGACGGGCGCGTTTCCCCGCATCTTCTTCCCGGCGGAGTCGAGCTTGGTCTTGAAATCCGCGTAGAAGCGGTCCAGGACGGTCTTCCACTCCTCCTTGGCCGTGGCGACCCCGTCGAGCTCGTCCTCCATGCTGGCGGTGAAGCCATAATCGAGCAGCTTGCTGAAGTTCTCCACCAGCCGATCGGTGACGAGGTCCCCGAGCTTCTCGGCATGGAAGCGCCGGTTGACGAGCTTCACATAGCCGCGGTCCTGGATGGTGGAGATGATCGAGGCGTACGTCGAGGGCCGGCCGATGCCGCGCTTCTCGAGCTCCTTCACCAACCCCGCCTCGCTGAACCGGGGCGGAGGTTTGGTGAAATGCTGGCTCGGATCGAGCTTCACGAGAACCAGGACATCCCCGACGGCGACCTTGGGGAGGATGACCTCGTCCTTCTTCGCCGGAGGGAGGACTTTCAACCAACCGTCGAAACGGACCACCCGGCCGCTGGCGCGAAACTCGTAGTCGGCCGCCCCGACCGTGACGACCACGGTGTCGTACTCGGCCGGCGACATCTGGGAGGCCACGAATCGGCGCCAGATCAGATCGTAGAGACGCACCTGGTCCGATTCCAGGTCGGAAAGGTCGGCCGCGACGACCTTCAGGTCGGTGGGACGAATTGCCTCGTGCGCCTCCTGGGCTCCCTTCTTGCTGGAGTAGACCGGTGGCTTCTCGGGAACATAGACCGCCCCCAGGGTGCGGTCGAGCATGGTGCGGCAGGCGGCAACCGCTTCAGCGCTCAGGTTGGTGGAGTCCGTCCGCATGTAGGTGATCAGGCCCGCCTCGTAAAGACGCTGGGCCAGGACCATGGTCTTCTTGAGCGAATATCCCAGCCGCGTGCTCGCGGCCTGCTGAAGGGTCGAGGTGATGAGCGGGGCCGCCGGAAACTGTCGCGACGGGCGGTCCTCGAGCGCGGTGACCCGGAAGGTCGCCGCCCCGAGCCGCCCAAGGGCCTCGTCGCACTGCGCTTTCGTCACCGGCTTGAACGCCTCCCCCTGGTACCGAACGGCCTCCACCCGGATCGGCCCGCTGGCCTGCAGATCCGCGTGCAATTCCCAGTATTCCTCGGGATTGAACTGGTGGATCTCCCGCTCACGCTCGACCACGAGCCGGGTCGCCACCGATTGCACGCGACCCGCGGACAGCCCCCGCGCGACCTTGGCCCAGAGCAGGGGGGAAAGCATGAATCCGACCACGCGATCCAGGAAACGTCGGGCCTGCTGCGCGTTGACCCGGTCGAGATTGAGCTCCCCGGGTTTCTCAAAGGCCTGGCTGATGGCCGCCTTCGTGATTTCTTGGAAGACCACCCGCTTGAACCTCCGGGGATCGCCGCCGATCGCCTCCCGGAGGTGCCAGGCGATGGCCTCCCCCTCCCGGTCCAGGTCGGTGGCGAGGTAGATCGCGGGCGCATCCTTGGCGTACTCCCGCAGCTCGCGGAGCACCTTCTCCTTGCCCGGGAGGATCTCGTAGTGGGCGGCCCAGCCCCGGTCGGGATCGACGCCCATGCGCCGGATCAGGTTCACCCGGGCGCGCTCCGCCTTGGCGGCCGCGATGCGGGCCGCACCCGACTTCGGGAGCGGCTTGGGCTTCTTCTTCCCTGGGCGGGGTTCCCCCGAGTCCTCCCGGTCACCGCCGGTCGGCAGGTCCCGGATGTGGCCATACGAGGACTTCACAATGAAGGACCGGCCCAGGTACTTATTGATCGTCTTGGCCTTGGCCGGCGATTCGACGATCACGAGCGAACGCGGCATATCCACCTTACGTATGAACCCTGCATCGGACGTAGAACTCTATCTTATGAGTGCGCGGAAACAAAGCGATTCGACAGCGGATCCCGTTTCAAACGGCTCCCGGGGCGCCGGGCGTTCGGCCCGGACGGTCCGGCGGTAGGGAATCCGGAGGCGTGGGCCCCGGGGATACCCAGGCCGCCGAACCTCCGTCCCTCATCTTACGCCCGGGGATAGCCGCGGCTTCCTGGTCGGGATCCTTCCCCCTCGCCTCGATGAGTGTTATCGCCCAATGCGAAAAACACCCTCAGCGTTCCGACGAGCGGGGGAGCGGGGGGGGATTGAATACGAATGCGCCCCGGGCTCCGCCCCGTCCCGGATTCTGATTCCCCGGTCGTACCTTTCGGGCCAGGCGCGGCCTCAGGGCGTCTTCGGGGAGCGGAGTCGGTAACAGGCCATCTCGGTGGCGTTCCGGACGAAGATCCGGTCCTGGACGAGCACGGGGTGGTTCCAGGTCTTTCCGTCGATGGCGGGGAAGCGAAAGACCTCTCCCGGCGCCTCAGGCCGGGCTTCCACCAGCGCCAGCTCGCCCTTTTCCGAGAGGATCACCAGCACGCCCTGGTCCTCGAGGAGCAGCAGCTGGCCGGAGCCGTACCGGCCCTTTTTCCAGACCCGCTCGCCGGTCTTGATATCGACACAACTGAGCACTCCGTCGTCCAGGCCGAAGACGCACCCGTGGTGGACGACGAAATCCCCAAACGAGGGCCTGAACCGGGAGGAGGCCCATTTTTCGACGACCGTCCACTTGGCGCCCTCCTCCCGGAGTTCCAGGAGTGCGAGGTCCTGGCCCGTCGACGCCAGCAGCATCCCCCCTTCCAGGGGATGGGGCTGGAGCATCGGAGCGGCCGGGGGCGTGGGATTCGCCCGTTCCCACAGAAGTGCGCCATCCGCGAGGGACAGACCGGTCATCCTCTGGCTGTCCTGCATCAGGATCTGGGCCTGACCCCGGATGGACACAAGCTGCGCGGAGCTGTAGCTGTCCTTGCCGCCCTCCCTCGCCCATGCCGGCGCGCCGGTGGAGGCATCAAAGGCGGCGGTTCCTTTCGATCCGCCCGCAAACACGACGACCCGTTCACCGGCAACCAGGGGCGATGCGGAATAGCCCCATTGAGGCGGCGGCGCGGCGGCCTCGCGTGCGACGTCCCGCGACCAGATCGCCTTTCCGCTCCGGGAGTCGAGGCACAGGAGAAGACCCCCGGCTCCGAAAGCGTAGATTCGGCCGTCCCGGTAGGTCGGAGTCGCCCTGGGGCCCGCGCCTGAAATCCCCTCGGTGAATCGGGCGGGATCCTGGTGGATCCACACTTCCTTCCCCGTCTCCGCGTCGTAGCACACCACCGCCTCGCAATCACCCCGCTGCTCCTGGGTCACGAGGTATCCGTCCACCACCGTCACGCTCGACCAGCCGGGTCCCACCCCCTGCCTCCAGATCTTCTCCGGCGGAGATTCCATCCAATTGGTCGCGATCCGCACCCCGCGCACGACCCCGTCGCGGAGCAGCCCGCGGAATTCCGGCGAGTCCCCGGCACGGAGCGTCCAGGGTCTGGTCGAGATTTCGCCCGTCACCGTCGCGGGTTTGGAAGCGAGAAAGATCTGCTCGGGCGTGGCCGACCACCGCCAGCTCACGCTCGACCTCAGGCGGCCGTCCAGGCCGTTCCAGCGGATGAGATCGACGACGCCGATGGTCCCCAGGAGCACCGCCGCAAGCCCCGCCCCGCTCGGAGCACCGGACCTGCGGACGTACATCAGCCATCCCGCCCAGGTCGTCAGGACGTAGGGAACCGCCGTCAGGAGGAAACTGACGGGGTTGAAGGACCGATCCGCCAGGAGAACCCCGACGAAGAGACCGCCGAGCAGGACGGCCAGGCCCAGAAGTCTCATCCGCCCGGTCAATCGGCCGTTCGTCAGCCACAGGACGATGGACAGAAGAAGGAAGGCCAGGGCTCCCAGAGAATTCGACAGGAACCGCGGAAACATCGCCATGTCGGTCTGGGCCACGATGATCTGGAAAGTCCAGTAGAGGACCACGACCGCCGCCGCGGGCCAGACGCGGATCCGTGAGGCGGCCGGGGGCGGCGATGCCGCGGAATCATGGTCCATCTGTAACCTCCCTATCAGACCTTCTCCCCACAACGCCAGCAGGGGCCCCGTCATTCCAATTCACCGAAGAGAAGTCCCGCCCAGGGAGGCGGTCTCCCGTCGTTCCTCGCCTCGGGGGAGGATTCCCGAGGCGTCCGGCCGGAAGTCTCCGACGGTTCTCAAGGGGGCCGTCTCTGGGCGAGGCCAGGGAGTTCTCCGGGTGCATCCACCGAAGGCTCGCTTCGACGATCCGGGATTTCGCCTTGATCCGCTCCCCGGCCCGGAAGCACCAGGGGCGCTGTCTCCAGGGATGTCTGCTGAAATGCGCCGCGGGGGCCCCTTGAGGGCGGTCAGGCCGTTTTACTTCGAAACGCCGAAGACGTTCGCGTAGCGGTAGTAAACCTCGAGGGTGAGCGCGTTGACCGCCGTCGCGTAGACCCGGCCGCCCTGCCGGGACCACTTGTCCACCGGCTCCCACGATCCGTTCCGGCAGCCGGCCGAGGCCGGGTCCTGGTTTTTCACGAGGGCCGTTTTCATGTCCTCATTCCACGCCCGCCACTTCGGGCCGCCTGGCCCGTCGAACTGGAAGATCGCCAGGCTTCCGTAATACCAGTAGTAGAAATCGATATGCGGCTTCTCCCACCTCGGCTTGTCGCCCAGGAGGAGGTCGCAGCCGTTCGACAGCCGGGGGTCGGACTTGTTCTTGTCCATGAAGATCCGGCACATGACCCCGATCGCGGTCATCGAGAGCGTGTCCTTCGGACCCGGCTTCTTGGTGTATCCCGCCCGCCCGTACGTCGGCTCCGTCACCTCGTCCAGAAAAGTCCGGGTCCCGTCCGTCGCGGATTTCGGCACCGTGAATCCGGACAGATCGGCGCTCTTGAGCGCCATGGCCGCCCAGCCCGTCACGGAAGTGTCGTTGTCGCCGCACTTCGCGCTGTATCGCCACCCCTTCCCCGGGTTCTGCGCGGCCACCAGGAAATCGATCGCCTTCTGGGCGGGTCCCTGGAGAACGGTGGCGCTCGTCATTCCGTAGGCTTCGGAGAGCGCGAGGGAGGCGATGGCGTGATCGTACATGTAGTGGCCGTGCCGGGCCCCGACGCACCCTTCGGGGTCCTGCTGCGCCACCAGCCATTTGAGGCCATTGCGAACCACGTCGCCGAACCGCAGCGTCCTCCCGGGATGAGCCGGATCCGGAACTTCGTCCCGCGAGAGGTGCGAGTAGCCGGCGCCGAGGAACGCGAGAAGGGCCAGGCCTGTCTCCCCGGCGTCAAAATCCTTGCCGCCGGTGCCGGTGCACTTGTCGCCCTGGCATTGGGACGTATACGTGGCGGCTCCCCAGGATCCGTCGGGCGACTGGTG
>Ga0222749_10000136_pt1 | contig 45426 bp, 44 predicted proteins | sample IncBWH2Mmetat_FD_197234 | JGI IMG/M metagenome (GOLD analysis project Ga0222749, IMG submission 197234) | Metatranscriptome of lab incubated forest soil microbial communities from Barre Woods Harvard Forest LTER site, Petersham... | ecosystem: Environmental > Terrestrial > Soil > Temperate... | reverse complement strand
CGATCACGTCCGATCCCGAGAAAATCGAAACGGTGGTCGTGCCGTTCGCGGACTTCTGCACGCGCAGCCCACCGCCATCATAGGTGTACGTGGCATTGCCACCGTTTCCAGAGAAATTGGTCAGGCGATTCTCGGCGTCGTAGGTATAGTAGTTCGGTGGCCCCAGTGGCTCGACGGTCATATTACCGCTCGCGTCGTAGGTGTAGCCATTCGGTTGGTTTGTCGCCGCGTTGTAACTCAGCGACACCATGGGCGCTGTCCCCGCCATCACCGTCTGTGCCCAGCGGTTGCCGTACCTGTCATATGTTTCCGACAAGCCCCACTGCGGATAATTCGTCGAGCCGACAGTCGCGGCCGTACTCAGGCGGCCCACGGTATCATACGTATAGCTTGCCGAGCGACCCGCAGCACCAGTCTCCGCACTGACGTCCGCTATGCACTTAATCTGTCCGTTGTTGCCCGCGACTCCGTTCGTGCAATTGTTGGGGTCGAACTGATAGAGATAGCTCAGGCTGAAAAGAGGTTGCCCGCCCTTCGCATAGCTCAGGCTCGTTAGCTGAGACCGGTTCGGCGAATAGCCGAAACTCGCGGCCACCCCATTGCCGTAGCTGAAGGCCGTGACTTGCCCCGCCGCATTGTAGGCGTAGCCTGTAGCGTAGGGACTTGTGGCCGTCCCGCACTGGACCGTTTGGGGGGCCACTTCGCAGAGTAACCCAATGGGGTTATAGCTCTGCTGCACCACCCGCCCGGAAGGATACGTGATCTGTGTCAGTTCCCCAGATGTATTGTACTGGTAGTTCACGGCGTACGACGTTCCGTTGACCGTTTTCAGAAATTGCGTTATCCATCGCATCTTGTTGTAGGTATAAGTCTCTGAGCCCGAAGGATCTGTCATCTGAGTCAGTCGCCCTAGCGCGAAAGCGCCCGCCCCTCCTTGATCGTAGGTATACGATACGCCACCTTGGCCGTTTGAGTAAGTCTTTCGCGTGATGCGGTTCAGCGCGTCATAGGTATACGTTATCGTAATGCCGCGCGCATCCGTCCTTGAGCACGGCCTGCTCGGATCGCCGCTGCATAGCCCGCCTCCAGGACCCGTGAAGGAAACCGCCTCCGTGCCCGCCTCTGGGGTGGTCTCTTGCGTAACGCGCCCCAGGCCATCATAAACGAACGTCCGCGTCTGCGCTCCTTGCACTACCTGTGTCAGGCGATTCGCCGCATCATAGGTATACAGCGTGACTACCGGCGAAGACGACCCTCCCGAAGAATCGGCACCACCCGTAAGCGCGTCACCGGAAACGGAGACTGAAAAGGAGGGTGTGGCAAATGACTGCGGGGCGTTGGTGGAACTCCCGGAACCGAGCGTGTAATTCGAGATGACGCCGGGTGCCGTGGCGGTCAGACTAATCGTTGTTCCTGAAACGGACGCTGTGACGGGCGATCCGCTCGTTGTATTGAACCCATTGGCGATCGCGCTCGCGAGCGAGCTAGCGGTGCTGCTCTGCCCGTAAGCCACGGAGGCCTGGAACCCGTTTACCGTCACCCATATCGTCCCGGAATCGTAAACGACCGGCGAACTATTCGCCCCGCCAGTTAGTGCCGCCCCGGATGGCGTCAACGTAAACGAGGGAGAGGAGAAATCAGTCGTGTCGTAAGTGGTCGAAACCGAAAGCGTGTAGTTCGCAGCAGCACCGGTGGCCTTTGACTTCAATGTGACTTCACCATTCCCGTAAGCCTCCGCGGTAACGGGCGAAGAACTGACATTCAGTGCGCTTGCCAGTCCCGAGGCAACGGTCGCCGGAGTGTCACCAACACCATAGCTATTAATATATTGACCGTAATTATAGGTCCCCGTGAATCTATTTACGGTAATCGAGATAGTGCCCTGGTCGTAGCCCTGTTGATAACATCCATCTCCCTGGCCATCGCAGTCAGGATTATAAAACTGATAGGTCTGGTCGTAGCCAGTGATGTAAACGTTTCCGGTACCCGGAGTGGGCCCCCCAGAAGTAACTTGCTCGGTACCGCTGGTGCTCGCCGATCCTGTACCGGGCGTGCCTCCTCCACCGGTCGTCGAAAGCTCGTCCACTTCAATAACCCTGCCGAAGCCGTCCTTCCATTCCTGCCTTTGCTTGCCAGCTTCGTCAATAAAAAGCTCAGAATAGCCGTAGCCATATGTTGACGTGGAACCCTGCTGGGAACTAAGGCCTCCGCCGGCACCCGTGGAACTTACCAATGGTCCGTACAGGGCCTGCACAGATTGATTATCCGGGTGAGTGACCTGAATTGTCCGGTCAGATCCGTCATATGTGTACGATTCATACGCTGCAGGCGTTCCAACAGAGGGATGGCTCACGCTCTGCACGCGGCCGTCCTCGTCGTAGCTAGTGGTCACATTGATGGCGCCGCCCGGATTGTTTGCGAGCGCTTCGGAGGTTTTGCGGCCCCAGCTATCGTAAATCGTTTGCACATGCTTACAACTCGAACAGCTTGTCGATGGAGATGCGTCGCCGACCGCAGTATACGTATCGACCTCCTTCGCGGAAGTGTAATTGGTCAGATTCCAGCCGATCGGCGAGATGTTTTCCGTATTGCGGTCAAATGGATCGAGGTAATGAGAATAGGTTGTCGCGCCATTCACGTCCACGGAAATCGCCCGATTGCCGCTGCCATAGTAATAGCCTGTTGTTGTTGTTCCTATGATTGGCGGCGTGGCGCTCGTCACGTAGGCATTCGTCGGTTGGGAAGGAGTGTATGGTGTAGGCGGGTTCGACCCATTATCAGTATAGAAGCTATCGGCGTAGCCGTAACGGATGGTATTCCCCGCCGAGTCGGTTTCCTGTGTGACCTGACCTGTGGTGTCGTAGCAAAACTGCGACGTCAAATAGCTCGATCCGCTTACCCATGTCTGGGTTTGTGTGGGATTGCCCCGGGCGGTATTCCCGGTGCCAAAATTCGTATCATCGTGGTTGTACATGCCCGTGACCGATGCCAAACCGCCGGGACAACCGCCATAGGAATCATACGTGGTCAGCGTCTGCGACACTTTACTCCCCGCGCTGTTCAAGAGCGTCACGCTCGTCGGCCGGTTGATATTGTTCGTGCCTGTGGTGAGATACGTGGTGTTGGTTGTCCTATTCGGGTTCGATGGGAAGTTAGTATTGATCGAAACAGTCCCCCCAAAATTGAAAATAGACGCCGGATAAAATCCCCAGTCCTGAATTGAGGTGATGTTGCCCTGCTGGGGGCTATCGTAGGTATATTTGGTCTGTTTGGCGATTGAGCCCCCTGGAACAGGCACAGCGACTATTTCAGCTGTCTTCCGAATGTACCCGGCGCCGACGTAGGGCGACATGGGGGAGGATTGCGAAAAATCCCACGTTTCCGTGGTTGTGGAAAGCAGGGTTCCATTGGTATCGAAGGATTGAGCCTGAGTTGGCCACTGCCCATTGTTCTCTGTGTACCTGGTGACCGTCGAGGCGCCATCCGGCTTCGTGGCAGTCACCTGTATCACGCAGCCTGTCGGGCTGGAAGTGCATTTCGTGATCACGAGCGGAGTGTAGGTCCACGTCCCATCCGCTGAGGTGCGCGAGCTGAGCCAGCGGCTTACATTTTTATAGGGATCGGTGAAATTGGTGTACGTGTAGGTGATCGTCCCGCCCGTCGGCAGCGTGACGCTGGTTAGCATGCCGTAATAGGCGTTTTGGCCCGTGGGAGAGCCGCAGGCAGCAATTCCTGTATTCTCATCGCAATCGTATTTGAATTGGTAGCTCGTGCCGTCCGGCAAGTTAAGGCTTTGAATGACCGGGATCTCACAGCCTGTCGTGCACTCCCCTACGCCCGATTGGCCAAAATTCGTGCTCACGGGGATTGTGGCGCTAGTGATCGTATAAGACGAACTTCCCTGTGAAGTAGGGACCTGAATATTCGGGAACATAGACGTGTTGGCAAACTGTTGACCATCAAAATTTCCAGCAGCCAATGTACCGAATGGACGGCCAACAGTGTCATATCCGGTGCTCGAACTGATGCTGGTGCTCGTTAGGTAGTTTCCATTCGTATCCTCCATCGTGCCATCGTTGGACGTTGGCGCGGGGTTGGATTGATACACGAGCGTTCCATCCGGCGCGTACACTTTCTGATATTGAGTACAAAAGTTGTCGGACATTATCCAACCGACGTACATATGGTAACCGGATGAGTCGGCCGCGAATGCATCACCGGATGTGGCTCCGGAACAGTTATTACCAGTCGGAGCTTTAATTCCTATCGGGAAAGAGTACACATTTCCGCCGTCGCTCCAGCTATAATTACAATAATTGCCATATGGCGCGACGCAGGCAGCGCCATTAACTCCGGAGATGCTGTATTTCACCTGGCCCATGAAACTCATGTCCGGAAGCACCTGCCACCCTCCAGGCTGGGTGGTTATGTCCCATTCGTACCAAGGTGTCCATACTGGACCGTACGGACCAACTTGACTCCAAATCGTGCTGTCATAGACCAGCCTGAACGGGAGGGGTGGACCTCCTCTTTGCGGAAGGGTCACGAGAGGAATCTCTAAGTGCAGCGCTCCATTGGAGGAATCGACGAAGCCCAATTCATTCGGGTCTGGAGACATCGCCTGGTGGGCGCCGATACTATCAAACGAATCTTGGGCTCTCGCCGTACCGCTCACAAGGCTCAGCAAACAGAGCGCACCAGCAGCAAGCAATAGCGCGCAGCATCGAGATCGCAATACAGTCAGAATCGTGAGGCTTGCTGGCCTGCAGGAACCTGAACTATGAGTCGCCTTCGTCATTGCACCCCCTCCGCAACTCGAACAGGAACTGTCTCCGCATTGGCAAGAACGGCTCTCAGAATGGCTACTCCTGAAAGTCGACATCCTGCAGCCCGTCGTTGAAACTGATCTCGCTCAGCTGGAGTGTAAACGTGCGTTGGCCAGCGGTGAACTCTGTGACGGTAAAAGGAACGAAGACTCCGTTCACTCTCTGATAGTTGGAAAACTGCATTTCGTGAGGGATATTCACGTTTGACGCATTTTTCGGGTGGACCATGTCCAGAGTGCTCACAACCTGGAATGTGGCAGGGTCAATGAAGAAATCCCTTGTCGTCAGCTTACCGAACATTCCACCCGGGTCAGGCGTAAAGACTTTATGTATCTGAATGTGCTGGACCTTATTGCCATTCTTCGCCGTCTCCAACCCGACATAAGAGATGCTCATGGATGAATCCTGCAGCAAGGTCACCATGTACGCGTAAGGGAATGTGAGGCTGCCGAAGTTAACGGAATTGTCGTATCCGGCCACTTTCACGGTACCATCCGTATTCTTTAGAAAGCCCGTGCCGTTATTCACGGCCCACGATCGCACTCCATCCGGGAGATTGGCGTCGAGACGAAACTGGCCCGTTCCGCGGCCCTTGACGGTGACGCTGGCGTTGACCTCCTCGCCTCCCCAGTAGTAGGTAATCGTCCCAGTGCCCTTAAAATCTTGGATGGGGCTCAGAGCCGCTGGTCCCCCGGCTGCATTCAACGCCTGCGTCAAAACCGACACAGCTTGCGGATCTTTCTGGACCGTCTGGGATGTCGTCGTTTGCTGGGCAGCCAAATGGGCGGAAATGGCACAACTGACTAGAAGGAGAAGAAGTGAGCGACGGCAGAGCATAAGCCCTCCCTCCACGAAAACTGGATTCGGCTTTATATGACTAGAACGAATAGGTGTCAACAGGAATTGTATCGCTGAGGTATTTTTGTTCGTCTGTTAACATTCGCAATACTGAGGATATTTCCGGCTGTTGCTGCCCCTGCTGTCGCCGCCAAGAGGTAGATTCTGATTGAAACAATTTGAACTTATTATGCTTCGATGCGTTTGCAGCTTGCTTGTTGAAGTTGGAGGCTTTCGCAGCTACAAAATTATCTACAGTCGCCTATGATCCCAGTCTCTCGCCCGTTTTGAATTGTGGCGAGGGACAAGACAATTCCGACCCCAGATCTTGTTGTTACTTCATTATTCCCGATCTCTGCGCCGCCAGGACGTTGCCTTCATGCCAGGCGTGAACGAAGTTCCCCATGGCCATCCCGGAAATGAAGACGTTCGGAACCCAGTAGACATGGAAAATCGAGTGACCATCTTCGTTCCACCTGTAGTGGTATCCAACATGATTGATCGTGGTGAAAAAGCCTATGTAGGCAGCCCCAAGTCCCCACAACTGCGCGCCGAAAGTATTGCTGCGGTGCTCCACAGAAAAGCAATTCGCACATAGGGCTTTTCAGGGAGCTTTGAACCGTGCCGAGGGATAGGTGCCGGACTTGCCGCGCTTGGCAATCCTGCCAATGAAATGCCTAAACCCAGTTCGGCATATTTCTGTCCGCCTCGCTGCAATTCTATCGGCTGGGCCGTCCAGATCGAAGATCGCGCACCGATTTTCCCAAGACTCCTTGCTCTTCCGGGAAATCACGTTTGCACTCTCGCCATCCGCCCTCCCAGCTTCCAGGCGAGAGGAATCCTAATGTTTCATCAACCGGATTTCTCAGACTGGCCATGTTCACTCGGTGGATCAAAGCCATCCGGCCAGAAGTCCGCGAGAAACGCTTGAGAAGTTTCGAAGCCAGCGCTTTTCTTCGCCCCATGATCAGGTCAATCCGTTCGGCGGCGTCGTCTCTTGTCCGGCGCTTAACGCATGTCTTCAGGCGTCGCCGAATAAGGTGGTGGCAGGCGAGGCACATCCCGTTCGCATCGTACAATTCGTGTTTTCCGCAAATCATGCATCCGTAGTCATCGAAGTACGCACGCATCTTGTTTCGGTAACCGGCAGGAATGAGGCTGTTGATGGCGAGACGGCTCGCTCTCGGCAAAAACCACGGCTGAAACGCCAACTCGTGCGCATTGAACCGGTCCAACCCGCGACTCGCACTGGCCGTGGATGCCTTCCGGCGGGAGTTGTTAAGACTGTATTTCATAGGGAAGTCCAAGAGGATGACTTTCATCCACTGTCCGCGCCATGCGTGCACGGCTCAGGCGCGTATAGCCCAGAGTTGTACCCAAATAGACGTGGCCAAGAAGCGCCTTGATGATTTCAATCGGGGCACCGTGGTCATAAAGGTGAGTTGCGAAACTCCGCCGGAGCGTGTGGACCCCTACATACTTCAGTCCTGCCCTATATCCGATGTTGTTTATGATGATCAGAATCGCTGAGTTTGTGAGGGGACGGTCAGGCACGGGGCGGGTGAGGGTAACACTGGTCAGGAGTTCATTGAGCTTCTCATGTGCTGTCTGACGAGAGACCAATTCGATAACGCCGAGATTTTTTCGGCAAACAGCGTATTTCCCAGACGGAACGCGCCGACCATAATCGACCCAGCGGCCGACCCAATATCCTCCGTCTATCGTAAGACTTGCCTTTTGTTGCGGTCTATCTTCTTGAAATACATACCCACTAGTGCGCCCCGCCAAATATATCTGCAAGGCCCTAACGGTTGTCTTGGGAAGAAAAACGATGCGAGTCTTACCAAATTTACCGTGAACGCGTGCAGTCCGATTTTCGAAACTGATGTCTTCCACGCGCAGATGAGACGCCTCGCGGAGGCGGCACCCTGTGCCGTAGATGAACTCGAGGATTGCCCGCTCGCGAAGTGTTCGCGTGGCACCAAGCAGACGCCTTACCTCTGGCTCACTCAATACCGGAAGGTCCGCTCGCTTTACGTGCTTCATTCGCACGAGGCGGGGCGGGACATAGCTGACAACACCTCCCAGGTTCAAAAAGTCGTAGAACCGGCGGAGGACACCCAAGTGGCGGTAAGTTGTCTCTACCGTTGCGCCGAAACTAGCGAGGTGTGTAAGGAATCCACGGATTTCGAGATGCGTTACGTCCGGAATGGATCGTGTTCCTAGAAACCTGTTGAATTTCGCCAACACCTTTTCCGCATACCTTCTTGTGTTGTGGGCGTAGTGCAGCGCTATCATCCAATCGTCGTAGCGTTTTGTGAGCCGAGCGTTGGTCTTTACCGAGGAGCGCATTTGTTCTGATCACAAATAGATCATATGCGGAGAAATATCGGTCCTCAAGGAGACGAATGTACCTAGTACAAATGTCTCTAGGACAAATGTACAGACTGTGGAAGCTTGCCGCCGATGGCGGGCGGATCACAACTTCGGCTCGTATGTCCGTGATAGTATCCCACCCCATACGGAGGAGCGATGCGTAATTACACCCGATTCAATGGGGGCCTCGCGAGGCAATACGACAAGTGGATGGTCGCAATGCACTACGCGAAAGGCACGAAACACATGTACAGGAGAACAGTCCAGCGATTCAGTGAGTTCCTCGGAAAACGGTCACTTGCATCGGTCAGCCACATAGACATTCGAAATTTTATTGTCCGGAGTTCAGAGGATGGTGCATCGCTGGGTGTGGTGTATCAGGACCTCAGCGTACTGCGGCTTTTTTACGACTTCCTACACCTTGGAGGACTCGTCAGCTACGTAGCCCCACGATTCATCAGGCTGCGTAGGCCGTGGTGGAACTCGCCTGCCCCGTTGAATGAATCACAGGTTCAAAAACTAATTGCCGCAACGAACACGCGGCGCGACCGGGCGTTGGTTGAATTCTTTTACTCGACGGGTTGTCGACTGAGTGAGGCGACTAGGCTGAAGGTCGAGGACCTTGATTTCGATGCCCGGATCGCTCGGGTTCAGGGAAAACGGGGAAAGATACGCATCGTGGTCCTCACCAAGAGGGCTATAGAAGCTCTGCATCACTATGTTGGAGATCGCAAGAGCGGCTTCGTATTCCGGCAGGAACGACCGATTCCGAAAGGGTACCTTAGTGTCCACCGTGGGCAATGGCAGTCTCGCTGGCACGACTACGGCGCAAGGGGACGCCGCCGCAGACAAAAATACCTCGGTAAAATCGAGCGACTAGACCATGAGAATGCAAGGAGATTGCATCGGGAACTTCTAGATCGCTGCAACCTTATCCGCCCTCACAAGAATTACTCCCTTTCGAAAGAGGCCGTACAGTCGGCAATAAAGAGGATCGCGGAGCGTGCGGGCTTGAAAAGGGTCTCTCCACACACGCTTCGACGGACCTTTGCAACACACCTACACGATCACGGCGCGAGTATCGAAGTGATTCAAGCACTCATGGGGCACGTATGGATACAGACGACCACAAAATATATACGTATTAGCACAGACAGGCTGGTCAATACGGTCGAGCAATTTCATCCAGGAGCACAGATAGATGCTCAAACATCGCCGTAGCTCGTATTCATCGATTGTTGAGAAAGTCCTGCTCCAACCTTGGTTCTTGTCTCCTCGCGTTGCATTTGCCATTCACGGGCTGGTACCGCCTGACTACTGGAAAAAGTGGCGCAATTTCTTCGAAGACTACGGCTGCGTGATTTGTGGGCGCGAATCTCAATACCATGCTGACGGAATGTGCGTAGGCTGCTTCCACAGAACACGCTGGAAACTCGCGCAGAGCGTCAAGCGTCGCTTGAAATCTGGAGGGAGGCCATCGTTGGGCCTTGAGTTATTCCGTCAAGAAAAGCTCGCCAAGAAGCTTCTCAGGAAATACCGCCACATGGGCCATGCCTCTTCGCATAAGCCAGGAAGTTATATAATCTGTAGAACGAATCCAGTCTATGAGGCATTGAGTCCTATGCCTCGATAGAATCGAGTGGACGACAGGTACGACCCTGCGGCGGATCAGCCTTTGTACCCAGCCATCAACACTGACGGCCTATGACCCTTATATGCATTAGTATTGACAGGTGTGCTAGCATCTCCTCCATTGGGAAGGAGGCCGAAAATGAAAAGGACTTTTCTGCTAGCCCTTTTTATCCTCGTTTTCACGAATACAGCATTCGGATGGAATGGCAAAGGCCACCAAGTCGTTGCCTATATCGCCTACCAGCACCTAGATCCCACAACGCGCGCAAAAGTGGATGACCTTCTCAAGAAGAATCCTTGTTACAACGAATGGACCGCGACCGTAAACTCGCTGCCTGCCAACCAGCAGCCCGTTGCCATCTTCATGCTGGCCGCAACGTGGCCGGACATGATCAAGTTGGCCAAGTATGACTGCCAGCCCGGTCATCGGTTCGGCTCCGACGGCTCATCCGGTGGTGATATTGCTCCCACAGGTCCGGAGGCCAGTCAGAACATCGGGTATGACGATACGCACCGGCACAAGTATTGGCATTTTGTGGACACGCCGTTCTCGACAGACGGCACACCGACCAAACCGGTGCCGCATCCGAACGCGTTGGATGAGATCCCTACGCTGACCGCGGCATTGGCCTCCAGCGAATCAGACGACCTCAAATCATATGATTTGGTTTGGATCGAGCATCTCGTCGGAGATGTGCACCAGCCGCTTCATGATACAAGTCGTTTCACCAAGAACCATCCGAACGGCGACCAGGGCGGAAACTTGGTCTTGATCTGCAATACTGCGAACTGTAAGTCGGAACTGCACGCATATTGGGACGACATTCTCGGAGCGGCAAATCTCAACGCAGCCCTAACAATGGGTGCACAGCTAAACGCCCGTCCGAAGCCCGCCGGAGCCGACAATGGTGACGTGCATGTATGGGTGCAGGAAGGTTTTCAGCTTGCCAAGAGCGATGTGTACCAGCCGCCGATCAGCGACGATGAACCGGATAGTTCCGTTGGGATTCCGGATCAGCAATACCGCGGTCGTGCGAAGAAGGTTGCCCAGTTCCAAGTGCTCCTTGCTGGGTATCGTTTGGCCGGAGTACTGAATCAAGTTCTCGCGAGCCAATAACTTCGATATAGAACATAGCACTCCGAAAATAGCGCAAACCGATGACTTCTACTTGCAAGCCGGATGGACTCAGGATTGAAGCTAACATGGCAGATGCAGTATCCGCTGGCGCCTACACCGCTGGTGTCCTCGAGTTCATGATCGAAGCGTTGGAAGAATGGCAAAAGGCGAAGGATATCTTCCGTGCTCATCTTTCCAGTCCCAATGCTGGCTTGACGGTCCCGGTGCCATTGCATGATGTGTCGATTGGAGCCTTCTCAGGTGCTTCGGCGGGCAGGATGTATGCGGCATCGCTTCGATCGATCATGGTGCAAAGCGAATTCCAGCGCATTACTGATCTTGGGATATGAAATGGCGGCACCAATGGTGGCGCCCAATTTGAGGGATCTACGTGGCCAAGAACATCGTCATCTGTTGCGACGGAACAGGAAATGAATATGGGGATTCCAACTCGAACGTCGTCAAGCTCTACGGCACACTGATCATCGATGGCAAGCGGCAGGTCGGCTACTACCATCCTGGTGTCGGTACGATGGGCGCGCCAACGGCGCATAACAAGATCAGCGCAGGTTGGTCAATCGTTATGGGACTTGCGTTCGGGGCGGGGCTGCTCGCAAATGTGGGCGACGCCTACCGCTACCTGATGAGCATCTATGAAGATGGCGACAAGGTTTTTTTGTTCGGTTTCAGCAGAGGGGCTTACACTGCACGGGCGCTTGCGGGTGTGCTGCACATGTTCGGATTACTCCATCCAGGCAATAATGGCCTCATCCCTTACATTATCCGGCTTTATGCGAAGCGGACGCGGCGCGCCGGTGGAATGACGCACACTTTCGATGTGGCGGAGGGGTTCAAGGACACATTCTGCCGCCATTGCCCACTCCATTTCGTGGGGGTGTGGGACACAGTGAGCTCCGTGGGATGGGTCTGGGATCCCCTAAAACTGCCGTATACAGCACGGAACCCCGATATGGCAAATGGACGCCACGCCGTTTCTATTGATGAACGGCGGTGCTATTTCCGAAATAACCTGTGGGGTGATCCGTTCCCAGGTCAAAGTATCAAACAGGTGTGGTTTGCGGGTGTACATTCCGATATCGGAGGCTCATACGCGGAGGCGAAGAGTGGACTATCCAAAATTACTCTGGAGTGGATGCTCTGTGAGGCTGTCTCCCTAGGCTTATTAGTTGACCGCAACAGAGCCGACTGGATTCTTGGGAGGATTCCTCCACCTCCGCCAGTGGCGCCAGACCCTAGCACCAAGGAGGACAACTCGCTCACTTGGAAGTGGTGGCTCTTGGAATTTCTCCCTCATTCCTATTATGACCCAGTCCTAAAGAAGGTCAGCTGGCGAATTCCGTGTGGGGTCAGACGGCTGATTCCTGAAGGGTCGGTACTGCATGCCACGGTGGACGAGAAGCTACATGTTGATCTGAGTTACCGACCTCCGAACCTTCCTGGACAATCGACGACAGAACCAAGAAACTCATGTACATTCCGTTAGCAAGATCGGCCTCATCGCGGTGTTCAAAATCGCACTCCGCATGAAGCGTTCTTGAAGCTTGCAGCTGTACTAAAAACCGAGGCCCGGACTGTCTAAATTAGAGGGGAGCACTACATATGCTTCTATAAAGCTCCGGGCGAGCTGTGTGTGCTGTCAACGCATTCCTCATTGCCCGAATGAACGGTTCGTCAAATGCACCTCTTAACTTCGCCACATTAGAAATAACCTGCTGTCAAACAAAGAAGTGGAAATTGACCCAGGAAAGACAAGAAGGATGCCACAAGTTACTCCTAGGCGTAGGTCCTTCAATCCATCTCGATGTCTGAACAAATGCCCAACGTAAATAGTTCTTGCACACAACGGCCAATCACTTTGTGAGGTTACCAACTGGACTGGATTTCTCATTAGCGTAGTATGCGTTCGTGGCGAGGATTACGAAAGCAGTCAAGATCGCAATCCATATCGACCAAATGATTGCTTGGTCAAGATAAGCTGATGTGCCGGACGTGCCCGGATTAATGGTTGTTACCAGGTCTTTGATTGCGTCACCGAGATCTCTGATCGCTGTCCTTAGGCTGGCTCCCTTCGCCCCGATGTTTCCTGTAGTGACTCCACCAATAAATCCGGTAATCAGCGTTTGGAACCTGGGCGCGAGGAATTGAGTTAGGAGCTTTGAAATCATTACGCCGGTAAAAACCCCGAGCACAACGAGCGGCGCACATACATGGCTTGTAAAGACCGCAAGGGAGCCAAACAAGAGGACGAACACAACGATGAAAATGCCCATGATCAGCGCTCTTGTTGCGGGCGGGAATGATTTCAAGCGAGGGATTCGGTTCAGGGGGGCGAATTGCGTTGCCAAAGCATCAAAAATCGTGACGTACATTGGCTCCTCCACAAAGAGATGGGACCCGAGAACGGTAGCGCAACCTCTGCGAGTGGTTCATTTCTTAGGAACGGCGAGACGCGCAATAGCGTAAGAAGGGATTCAGACGTTTCGCCTTTCTGCAATCGGGCTTGCCCCAGCGACAAACCATGCTGTATGCCCATTGGCACTGCTCACACCCTTAACGGGTTCCGCGCCTGCAGTCAACAAAGAACGTGGCGGGATACTATCAGTTGCTTACCATGGTGTCTATAAGTTTACTAGATGGATTCATACTTTTCCGAGTGGGCGCGCGTGCTACGCTCAGGAGAGCGACGTGCCGTATTACTGAGTTGATGTCACGTCCTCGTCCTCACAGGCGTCTCCGATTTCACACTCATTGAAGGAAGATTTCGTAAACTTGAGTGTAATATAGCAGACTATCGTTAACATCTATTCTGGAGGAAGACCGTGCTGTCAAATGCTGGAAAGTCTCCCTTTCTCCGACGGAAGGCCATCGAATTCCTCCGCCACATCAATGAGCGGACCGATAAGGTTTTGGGAGGGCTTGCGATAATCCTATTGGCGTCCATTTTGGTCGATCATTTCAGCAAAACGTCATCTGAGCGATGGATAGAACTCGCCTTGAAGTCTTTGCATGTCTTTATTGCTGTTCTGCTGATCTTTTATTTTATCTGCCGTCAGCTGATGAGGGATTCGACTTTAGTGTGGGGAATCGCCCTTACAAACGAAGACTGCACGAATCTTCGCAACTGGCTAAGGACCGGGGAGGCGCCAGAACAGAACAGCTGTTGCTGTATGTACGAATACGCATCAGAGCATTCTTTGAATGCACTCGTCAAGATGAACTATGAAGGCTTTAAGGACAGTTCATTCGGAGTTAACGAAGTAAGATTAAGGGAGCGCAATTCGTCATGGATAGCCCGCAATCCAAAGCTTTTCATGCTGATGCTTGATCCACTCACAAGGAGAGAATTCGTCGGGTATTCCTGTTTGCTTCCGCTGAACAAAGAGGGAGCAAATTTATATCTTGCCGGCAAGCTCAAAGACGAAGATGTTCCAGCCTTGTTTGTTGCAGGAGCGAGCGAGCCGACGATTGCAGTTGTGATTTTTGCTATCGTGTTGCGACCGGAATTCAGTCTCGCAAAATCGGGGGCCTCAAAACGATACGGGATGTATTTTTACAGTTGTATATTCCGACATGCTGTCGAATTGTACGGGGGACTAGACGTCTCCGGCGGCGTTCCAGCCCTCTATGCTCAAACCGAACACTGGCGAATCGCACGCCGACTTGAAAAGTTTGGCTTTGTTTGCACTAAAACCAGGTCGGCTGAAGGATTCTACTTCTGGAAACTGGACGAACCCCTCAAAAATCTCCTGGCAACGAAGACCGGTGAAAAACCAAGGGGAGCAATGTCGGCACCCAACATTGAAATAAGCAGTTCGGGCCACGTCTCACCAAGCGATGGGAAGCCATCATTGGTCGGAAATTCCTCCGCGTCGACAGACGCAAGTTAATGTTGGCGTTTGTCACAAACCAAAATCGCCGAACCTCTAACTGGACTCTGTGGGGTGCGCACCGCATTAGCACTTTCCGGATCCTAGCAGTTTTATAAGTGGGCGCTGTGCTTTGAAGTCAAACTCAGCTACTACCGCGCGTCATGTCACGAAGGTCGGACTCCTGTCTCTCGTGTTCATCATGTATTCCTATGACACAGGAGGGCCATTTGGGTTGGAGGATCAGGTAAGCACGTCCGGCCCCGGAATGGCACTGATTTACCAGATGCTAATTCCACTCTTCTGGTGCATCCCCATTGCGCTTGTCGCATCCGAACTAACCACGGCCATGCCGGTTCAAGGAGGATTTTATCGCTGGACGCGAGCGGCATTCGGTGACATGTGGGGATTTCTTGCGGGATGGTGGAACTGGTTGACGTCGTTCTTCCTAGGGGGTGCCTATGCAGCACTTCTCGCGGATTACGCGGCGCCACAGGTTGCGCACTGGAAGCACTACTGTATCGCCGTCTTCGCTATTTTAATCATAACTTACGTGAACGTCCGTGGGATCCAAATGACAGGTCGGCTGGCTATCGTAGCGGAACTGGCCATCCTGGCTATCGTATTCGCGATGTGCGTGATGAGCGTGAGGGTCTGGACGTATAACCCATTCGTGCCAGTCGTTGCACCACATAAGTCAATCTTTCAAGTTTTTGGTGTAGGTTTCGCGATCGGACTATGGCTCTACGCGGGATATGAGCAGCTTTCGTCAGTTGCCGAGGAAATCGAGAATCCCCAGAGAAACTATCCCAGGGCACTGGCATGGGTGGTGCCCCTATCCATTCTTACTTATGTGTTGCCCACAATATGCTCCCTGGCGGTCATGGGACACTGGGATCGCTGGCACGATGGAACCTTTTCCGACGCGGCCATGCTCATAGGCGGGTGGCGGCTTCGGCTTGCCATCACTTTAGCCGCGGGTGTGATGAGTCTCGCGACGTTAAACAGTACGGTCCTCAGTGCAACCCGAATGCCTTTCGCCATGGCCCAGGATGGTTACTTGCCTGCCGCTCTCACGCGCATTCATCGGAAATTTGGAACACCTTGGATATCTATTCTTCTGTCTGCCGGAGCATACTGTTTGCTTTCTTGGTTTCCCTTCGCGGAGTTGATTTCCATTTATGTTTGGCTTCGAGTCGCCACCTCCGTAATGACAGTTCTTTCCGCTTGGCAACTCCGTCGAAAGCATCCGGACTTACAAAGGACCTTTCGTATCCCCTGGGGAAGGAAGGGGTTGGCATATGCCGTAATCGCTCCACTCATGATGAGTGGAATCGCGATAATCACCAGCGATAAATTAGCACGCGAGTGGGGACCGATATTACTGCTTTCCGGACCTGCCGCATACTTTCTGAGACTGTCCATACCGAAAACCTTGCCTTCGGACTCTTGAGCGCCGGTAGGCTCAAGCCCGGCGGATTAAAATTCAAGGACGGGATCGTTAGCTGAGGTCGACCCAGATACCCGTGAGTGCCCCTTAACGATGCCGACGACTCAGCCTCAGTCGCTCACAGAGCGCTTCCCTTGAAGCGCAGACAGTTGTAGCGGCAATAATTTACTTGAAAGGTGCGAATCTGCGGAGACCGAAGTAACCTAGATCTTGTACGCGTTGTGATGGATCGTCAGCATTGTTGGCACCTTCGTTAGGAAAGGGGAAGAGAGCTTGGTCAAGAGAATGGGAGAGGATTCGGTAATAGTAGCCAGCGCGGTAACTTGCTCCCAAGTCGGTCCGACGCCATATTAAATGGTCTTTGCCTTTTGTTCGCCTAAAATGGTAGCATCGCGAAGACTGCGATAAGGGGAATGATTTCTCATGCGGGGCCAGTATCAAAACTCCATGCGAATAAGGGCAGCACTGAAGAGTCTTCGAACATACGCTCTCGTCTTTTTGTTCGGTCTCTTGCTTGCACAAGAGATGCACGCGCAGACGATTGTTCCGGGTTCAGAGTCCCAGGCTCGCGAGTATTACGTTCGCATCTCGAAGGAAATCGGATTTCAAGCGACGCCGTCGGTAACGACGCTCGACAACTTGCTCGATTTCGTGGGATACCCCGTGTCCGGCGCAAAGGTAGAGACACTCGATCCTGTGATTCTTATGGATCCCGTTCGCGTTGCGTCACCAGATCAAGGCCTGGGTTTGCAGGTCCTCGGATTAAATGGTGCAAGCCTGCGGGACGGCGACATTTTGGCAACCCGCTTTTTTGCGCCCAAAATCACAAACGTGAACGTGACAGCGCCCCAGCCCGGTTGGCGAAAGCTGGTCCGACTTCGAGCGCGTCCTGATTCGCGCGCAGCGCGGGCGGGCATCCAGGCCGTGGTGATTTTGTTCAACTTCTTTGCGAATGCGGCAAGCGATCAACCTTTCTCGGGACCCTCCGTCAATACACAAGTGATGCTGTTGGCGCCCCCCCTAAATGACCGGCTTTATTGGTTGGACTTTCAGCAAGACCTGACCTTGGGGCTCCAGCTGAAAGCCAGCTTTGACGCTGCGGACCTTCCCGATGGCGCGTCTCACCCCTATTTCGTGCCAGATGGCTGTAACGACTGCCACGGAAGCCCAGGTAATCTACGACCGGCGATGGTGAATTATCTTGATACCGACCATTGGTTTGATAGCCTTGATGATGACTTCGCATCTCTTAAAACAGCCGGCACCCCACTCCTCTTCGACGCGCATACCAACGACACGTCGCAGCCGTCATTCGCGCAAGCGTTCGACGTAATACGTCGCGTTAATGAAGAGGCGCTTGCTCAGAACGCCGCGGTTCAGCCTAGCTCCTTCGAGGCTCAGGCGGCGCGGACGTGGCTCAAACTTCATGCGCAATCGGACGAGCACTTTGCTCCCGTCAGTCGTGGATTCTCCCTAACGGATGCTCCTGTTTGGCAGCAATCGGAAGCAGGCGGACTCGCTCAATTGAATCGCTATTGCTTTCGATGTCATGGTTCGGTTCGCTTCTCTGTTTTTGATCGAGCCGCTGTTGTCGAGAGGGCTGGGATCATGCGGCAACGAATTAGGCCGAGCGGCCCGCAGCTGAAGCGTTATTTCAAGATGCCACCGGACCGCGCTTTGAGTGATCAGGACTTGCAGACGCTCGATGATTTTCTAAAGAACCTCAAATGAGGGCACCATGCCGAATCTAAGAATTCATCCCGCCATTGGGGTCGCTCGCATCGGTAACTCCGCGGAGTTTTTTGTCGGCCCAGAAATCTCAGGCATCCCAGGAAATTGGGACAGCGATAACAACGCATTTAAGAAATTCAAGGATGCGGAAGGAAAAGTGCTCCGACAGGCAGCCCGATTCCGTATTTTTGAGTTCGATGATGCCGGCAATCCCCTCAAAGAAGTCACCCTGGCGGATGGTGTAAAAATTCAATGGAGTGTGCATGTCGCAAATCGAAAAGCGTCATTTTTCACTTTTCACGGGCAGAGTGGGACAGAGACGGACCTCCCCTACGTCGATAGAGACAAGCGACCAGCCGATTCGGTTGAGAGGAAAGAACGAGGGCGCGGCGAACCTGAATTGAAGAACAAGCGCAATGCCGCAGTTGCAGATCGCCGCAGCCTCGAAATCGATCCCGGAGTTGTGTCGATTTCGTCCCCCGGGAGCGTCGATCTAGTCGATCCGCATACAGCGGCTCCAGTCAAAATATTGGGGCAATTGAAAATGGAGAATGAAGGCCGCCTCCTATTCCTAGGCGGGTCAGGCCAGACTGCGTCCACGCAGACGCCGCCGCCGCCGATTGAGGACTACGCGAACAACGACACCTGGTTCGATGATATGTGTGACGGCGTAATCCAGGCAGCAGTAACTCATCCGAATGGTGAAACCGAGACCGCACAATCCGCGTGGATCATCGTTGGTCCGCCGAAATTCGCACCCGGTATCCGAAATGTGGTTTCTCTTTACGACTTGCTTTGGGATTTGGCCGTTCGTTTGCGATTACCGTGTCAGCCTGCCGGTGACCCTGTCCTTCAGGACCTAGTCGCCCAGCAGCAAGCCTGGCAGGGTGCGACGAATGATTTTGCTCCGGCGTACGAACCATCCTTCATGGCACATGTTTATCCTGTCCTGTCCCGGGCGTTGGCTGCGTATGATGTTCATGTAACGATTCGCAGAGATGCTCACGCGACATTTGCAGATTGGAAACGCCTCTCTCAGGCAAACGACGATGTGGCACAGATGCGGCAAGCAGTGTTTAGGAGAATTCGAAATCCGAATTCTGATGCGGTAGACCGGATGAATATGCCACGGGGCCTGGGTGACGACTACACGAGCCTCGACGATTTTGAAAACTCGCTTGTTGATTCGCCTACTGCCAGCGCCTTCTTGAGCCTTACGAAGGTACAGTATGCCTTGTTGAAAGCCTGGGCCGAGGGAAGATTCAGAGAGGATTGGACCTTTGGAGATGTGACCTACGCGCCCGTTCCCGCACCGACCGCAGTAACGCCTCACGGATTGGATTGTGCTGCTCTGGAGAACTGCGTCGGAGGACCGTTCTATCCCGGAATTGAGGTTAGTTGGCTCATTCGCAGGCCAGAGTTATATGCCGCTGCATTTAGGCTGAAGGAACCGGGCTTTACTATCGGTACTCTAACATTTCAAGCAGGTTTTTTTTCCCAACAGATGGCCCTTCCGTGGCACGCGGATTTCTACGACTGCCACAAGGAAGATCACACGACCGATGACGCTCAAGAACGGCTGGTCTATATGTGGTGGACCGCGCAGCGCCCGGACGATATTCGTGCGGAAGAAGACGGTCCCTTTAACCGTTGGGTTGAGCGATTCGATGCCTTCAAGGAACCAGACGTTGATGATCCAGATGATCTTGGGAACCTTGCTCGATTCGAGCAGATGCGGACCCGTTGGTCAGAATTGAGTTTTATTGTCCTTACTGGTGACGAGCACCTTGAACAGAAATGAGTTTGACGCACTGGTCGTAGGTGCCGGCGTTGCTGGCTGCGCGACGGCTCTCGAGCTCCTGTCGACGGGTTGGCGCGTCGGAATCCTACACCGGCATGACAATGTGTCGGGAATGGAGTCACTGCCGCCAGAGGTGGCGAGCAGCCTCGGCGCGCTATCGATACGAGTTGGATCTGAATTTTCGGAAGTGGTTGCATGGTGGGGCTCCGAGCGAGAGTCGCGTGCCATTCAGCCCGGTGGTCGTATTGTCGAACGAAGTGCGCTGGCTGGTGCCCTACGGTTTCGCGCGATCCAGCGTGGTGCGACAGTCATCGAAAGCGTGGGACATTTCAGTAGCGAACGAATCCACGAAGGATGGGGCCTCGAATTTGAACTAACACGCAGTGGTGATCGAAGGCTCACTGCCCGATATCTCGTGGATGCAACAGGCCGAGCATCAGTGATTGGCCGTCGTTTGGGTTCGGTGCGGATGAACCTCGATGATCTGTTCTGCGTTTCCGCGTCAGTGCTTGAACCAGATCTGGTGGGAACATGGACGGAGAGTACCCCAGATGGCTGGTGGAACTTGTGTTGCACGCGAGAGCGAGGGACCCTGTCGTTCTTCTCAGCGGCCAAAACGATCCGAGAAGCAAGAGAAGACATCACCGTAGGTTTTTACGGCACTCGCAACATACGTCATTTATTGCCCGCGCCGCGCCTCGGCGAGAGTGAAGTCAGACCCTGTGGTTCCTCCCGCATGCTTTCGTGCGCGGGGCCTGGTTGGATCTCTGTAGGAGACGCGGCCTCAACCCTTCAACCTTTGGCTTCGGCAGGAGTTTCAAAGGCATTTCGAGATGCGCGGATGGCCCGGCGAGCGTTGGAAGCGAGGCCAGTAGCGTACGACCGTTTGCAAACCGCTGAATTTCGGTCCTACCTCCGGCAGTTGAGACAGCAGTACGCGCTTGAGAGCCGGTGGTTAGGGAGTCCGTTCTGGGGCCCGACATCCTCGGCTATGTGCGCTTAAGCGATTTCTGAGGTAGCGAATAACATTCGTATCGAAGTATACAGACACTGTCTGGCTTTAACCGTCGCCCGTGCGGGCGCGATAGGTATCTAGGTCTGCTTCAGTAACATCCTTTGGTGGCACCAACTTGTAGTGTTTTTCGGAAATAATACCAACCCCATTTTCACCCTCTTCGAATTCGAACAAAGCGATCACTTCGTCTTGCATGAATTGAGCGGCTATCGGACGGCAGATCAACGAAGGGAACTTATGCGAACAAACAGCAAAGTCTTGCTCAATCTGAACGATGCTGAGTTTGTCGCTACCGCCCTTTGCCTGGATGGGAACAATGTAGTGGGAACCTTTCTTATCAATACCTACGTAGAGCTCGTCGGTTTCAACCTGCCCGATATCCGGGGCCGTGGTGCGGAGGTGGTTCTGTAAGGAGTAGCAAGTGACTCCGAGAAAGATATCGACCAGCCGATTGTAGCGGACCTTGGCGAGAAGTGCCTGTTCGTCATTAAAGGCGTACTTAGCAACAACACCTGGGGTTGAGTCCGGTACTTTGGTCGCGGTCATGCTTGGATTCGGAATTAAGGGGACATTAGGGACCATCACAAATCGATATTTGCCCCGGCCCGCAGGTCTAATTATCCAGGTCTCGCCCTTACCGGCGGTGGACTGGATGGTCTCGGGCAGCATTGCTCGATATCGAAAGCTGTATACCAAATCGCCCAGATTCTTGGGAAGGTCGATTTTGAGTTTCTTCGCAACCGCGACAAATTCTTCCCGCTCGAAATCCAGCGCGCGAGCACCCGCTTTGAACTTTGAGTGAAAAATCTTCTCGATGATGGCCGAGTACCTGTTCTTTGGAGTCATGATGTCGATGACGCACTCCTCGTGGGCCCAGGCCACTGGAGGACCACAACTTCTTCGCGTAGTTGTTCTTTGGTAGCCGTAGCCAAACGCGTTCGGAAAAGATCTATGCCGATCACTTTATAACCGAGAGACTCAGCGATATCGGCGAGCAACTGCCCGGTCCGGATCATCACTCTGAGGTATGAAGCCTGGTCACCAACCACGTATGCAAGTTGGGCACCCGGACGGAGTATAGAACGCAGATCAGAGAGATGCTGGGCCATGCCTCCAAAATAAAGCTTAGTGACTCTGGCATAAAGACGTTCGAAACCGGAAGTCTTGCCAAGCTCAATACGGCGGTGTTCAATGGCGTTGGCGATGCGATTTATCTCCTTGTGGTGAGCGACTAATAGATCGTCTCGATCCGTCTTGTAAACGCCGCGAGTATTCGACCTGAGCATACCCTGCTTTAGCGAACGTAAGTCATGCTTATCATGTATCAAGCCAAGAAGCACTGACTCCAAGCGGGTCGTCCGCGTATAGTCCTTCTCGTTCGGATACGGCGGTGACGTGATGACAAAATCCACAGAGTTCGGCTTCAAAACACTTCGCAAACGACGGGAATCAGCAAGACGGACATCAGTCTTAGTACGGCCATAGTCCCGCAACTGGCGTAAGTCGTCGGCCATCGCGTTAACTCCACTGAGCCACAATTGCACGACAGGAGCGTCACGCTTCGCGACACCAACGCCAACTTCCGGTCCAAATTTAAGATTGCTGATTCCGAAAACGAGCGCTTTAGCTAAGGCAAGTCGCTCATGTTGCCAGTACCGGTCATCTTTCAGCTCTTCTAACGTTTCGAGGAGCACAAGCGTTCTGTGTAATGGCAACGGACTGATCGAATTTTTCAAGAGTAGCTTCCATATGTCGGGCTGGAGCGTCCGCAGCTTCGCCAAAGTCCTCACTCGCTTGCGAAAAAGAGGAAGGTTTGCCCCTTCGATACCCTCCGCTTCAAGCTTGTCGGACGCCAAGCTAGCAACTTTCGACGCGTGTCTTGACAGACCCTCGGGGTCGACGCTCCACCCCGTCTTCACTTCGCTGGCAAAACACGCCATGGGATGAGCCTCGACTCCGACAGACGGAATGCCCAGCTTCTTGCACTCAACAAGCGTTGTGCCTGTACCGCAGAAGGGATCTAGAACACAACTGCTTGAATCGACGCCAAACCTGTCAAGGTAATCTCGTACCAGATGAGGAGGGAAAGAGAGCACAAACCGATACCAGTCGTGGGCTGCGTGGTCTTCTACTCGGAGCTTATTGTCTTCTTGAGCGCTCCTGCGCGTGACCTCAGTTAGGGCTACGTCGAGATGGGCCATTTCATTTAGTCTACTTCAACACGTCTGAGAGTGGAAGGGAGCTTCCGCTCCCAAAACGAGTCATGCACCGCGAGTGGAACCACTGAAAGCGGGAGGTTAGATACTCTCCTAGTCATCGTGCAGCGGACAATAGGGTTCAAATCTCACGAGTGCCGGCTGCGTGAAGAGTGACCGCCAGACCTGTCGCAGTCGGTCATCGCGGTTCGGATCGCGAGACGACAATCCTAGAATCTCCCTTCCCGAAGGATTGACGATTCGCCCCGCCGTGACCGCGAGACCGCAGAAGGAAACCTCGATACCTTGATTGTCTAAGGGTGCTGGCAGTGCGAGCTTGGTTTTGCGCGTCCGATTAAGTTCTTCTTTGATGGATATCTCGACGTTCTCTTCAAGGTCCGAATCCACGAAGACCCGGCAGTGGGACATTTGATTACACCCGTGCGCCCGGAGATCGGCGACCGCCTGTTTGACGCCCAAGAAAATCGGGGAAATGTTAGTCCGATGAATTGCTACACACTTGTGCCGGATGTCGGAAAGCAGTTCCTCTTGTCGTCGCAGACTCCCCGTTTTGCCTTCGAGCACCTTGCGCGTTACGGGAATGGAATACGTTCCCAACTGCCAAGGTTCGTTTGCGGTAGCCGCATCGCCCAAAACGAGCACGGTGAGCGTGGAGTCCTGTGAGATCCCATCCGCATGGAGCGATTGTTCCGCTAACCCGAGAAGTGGTTCACAGCCGCCGGGGTGAGATAACGAGGGGTCCATAACGATTTCGAAATGGGTTGGTGCCTGGTTCGCGTGTACGTGGATCCGCCAGCCGACAAACCCCACACAAAGAACGCTACACGCGACGGCGTATAAGGTTCCCGTTTTCATATGGCCCTCCTCGAAACGCCTCGAATCCGCCCGACGTTCTCTGCAATTCCTGCGTTGTAGCCATCAAGCACGGCTTTGATCGCGACAGCTTCGAGTTCGGGCAGATGGATATTTCGGTTGTGACGATCCGCAACGAACGCGATCTTGCTGGTGATCGACTCGCTGAGTTCTTTCACGCGTGCTTGCCACCGCTCAAGATCGGACTGAGAGGCATCGCGCGCGGCAATTGCTTCGGTCTCGGCGGAATGCCGAGGGAGCCATTCCGTTTCGTTCGTCCGCAACCCGCTTGCGAGCCATTCAAGGAGCAACACCGCAGCGATTTCCATAATCGTGAGTCCCAGGGCGACCATCGACTCACTGGCTCCGTTTGCCGCTGCAAGTCTGACGGCCCCCAAACCAACGCCGAGAGTCACGCCTGCCACAACGCCAATCCACGTCCACTTGGTTCGGCGACCGCTCAAGATTGCAAGGGTTAGCATCACGCCTACGAACGCAGCACTCAGAGAGGATCCGAACCAGTTCAGCAGGTCATCGCCGATTGTGAGGAAAATGCTGTCATGCAGCGTGGGCGCAACCGACAGCATAATAGCGACGATAAACGCAGCGACGAGCAACGGATGAGCCTGAGGCTTCGGGCCAGCTTTGGGCGTCCGGGCAAGTTTGAGCTCCGCATCGCGAAGATTGGCTGTGGCGTGCTGTTCGGCCTTTTCGGCCTCATCGCGTTGTGCAAGATCGCGCCGGTACTCCGTTTCGTGCATCGCGTCGTGGACGTTCTGCGCCGGATCGTACTTGTCGCGATAGGTCTGTTTGGCCATCGCGCGGGCGTGATCCGTAAGCGCTAAGGTGTCTTCGGAACGGGGTTCCGTCGTGCCGCTGTCGAGCGCCCGGTTGCGCCCAAGGTTAAACAACCCCGTTTGCATCTCGAAGACCGATCCACCTTGAACGGGCGAAACCACATCGTTCAACGGGTCTGGCGGTGTCTGCGCGTTCCCATTCTTCGGAGCGCTTTCGTTATCGCCATTGGGTTTACGGCTGTTGTCATTCATATTTTCTCCTCGTCTTCTTTGCCAAGCTAGAAACCCTGCTTCGCTTTCCGCGACCGATCTACGGAACCTCGGCCCTTCCGGTCCCACCAATAAAAGGAGCCTGCCGATTGGGCAAGCTCCGTAAAGCAAAGAGCTAAGTGGACTCGAGGATCTTTCGCACTTCCTCAAGCTTCCCCAGTTGTCTTTTTGCCTGCTTGAGTTCCTCTTCCTTCTGCGCGACACCTTCGCGCAGGCGGTCGATTTGACTAAGCACGACTTCTACAGGGGTCTTCTTCTTCCACGGTTTCCGGTCCGTCGCCAGTTTGGCTTGGGCCGGTTCGTTCTGTTTCAATGCGGTCATGCGTCATTCCTCCTTTGGAATTTGGGTTTAGGTGTGAGGCCTGAGGCGCGGCCGACATCACGTCGGCACGCCTTGCAGACCTGTGGGTCGGGTGTTGCGTGTCGTTTTCGTTGATCCACGCTGAGCGCAAGAAGCAACTTCGCCCGATACTCCGCGATCTGCTTCTCAGCCTCTTTAGGCGTGAGATTGTGATCGCAGACGGTATAGGCATTGTTTCTCGCGTAGTAAAGGATCACGAGTTTCAAAGTGCTAGGCATCGTTTGGTTCACTCCTCCTTTCGTGGGCAGGTTTGCGCGAGAAATTCACCACCTTTCCGGGCGGGTGAATTGACCGCGACCCGCCCTGGGTTAGTTGTTCGACTTGCGTTTCCATCCAGTCTTCGAGTTTCCGGATCGCTTCGCGCTTCACCGGCAACTCGACGTGCGTGTAAATGGAATTCACGTCCTCGCCGCTCGAATGGCCCATGAGCGCCTTGCGGACTTCCTGCATGACGCCCGCCTCCATGAGCCGTGTATTGAATGTGTGGCGCAGGTCGTGGAAGCGGTAGTAGCGGATACCTGCACGGCGGATGGCGGCTTTCCAAGCGGTCTTGATCGCGCGGATGGGCTTACCTTTGAAGGTAAAGAGAGGACCCGTATCTTGTTGCAAGGTTTGGAGCAGGGAGATGACCCGCTCCGTGAGCGGGATCTCTCGCCCCTCGCCTCCGGCGGTTTTCGAACGTGTGACAAAGAGCAAATTGCGGTTGAAGTCGACGTGCTCCCGAAGTTGACTGAGGATCTCGCCCCGCCGCATCCCGGTATCGAGCGACATAACGATGATGGAGCGGAGATGGGGAGCCGCTGCCGATAGAAGTTGTGTTTCCTCGTCGAGACCCAAGACCGAGCGGGGCTTTCGCCGTTCCGGTGTGAGATGCAAATCTCTCAGCGGGTTTGCGGTGAGGAGTCCTTCGTCGGTGGCCCAAAACAGAATGTGCCGCAGGGCTTCGAGATCACGGTTGATGGTGGTGTCCGTGATGGTCTTCTCCGCGTGCCGGCGTCGGCGGTAATCGACAACCATGGCTTTGTGAATCCGCCCGATTGGCGTCGCTCCCCAATACGGGAGCAAGACTTTCATTCGGTCCTTGTGCCATGCCTTCCAGTCGCCTTCGGCGAGGAAGAGTATCCAGAGTTCAGTTACGGTCATCTCCGGGCGAGGCTCGACGAGTTGGTGTCGCTTCAGGTTCAATTCTTCCCGGAAGCGCTGCTCAATCTTCATCGCCTGCCGGAAATTGCCGGTGCCGGTGGATTTTTGATACCGGATGCCATCCCGGTTGTGAAACATCCAATACACTTCGCCGCGCTTCCTGAGACTCATAGGGTGATGCCTCCTTTCTGCTGCTCGGTGAGCAGCCATTGAATGATTTGGGTTTTGTAAAAGATCAACTTCCCGTTCGGCCGTAATCGGAGGTGCGGAAGCCCCGCTGGCAGATACCGTTGGCGGAGGGTCCAGACCGAACAGCCAATCAGGCATGCGACTTCTCGAATCGAGAGCGGCTCGCCCAAACGCTCCAACTTCTTGCTTGATTTCGTGCCGTCGAGGGGCGGGTTTTGCTGCGGGCATGGCTGCCCTATCCGTTCCGGCCCCAACTCCAATAAATCCATACCCTTTGCCTCGGACTCGAAACCCGACTTCCCTCGAAATCCGCGTCCACACATGACTAGCGTTCCTCCTTCCGCCTGTCGGCATTGCGTCGGCGGGTCAAGAGGCGGTGAATGGCACTACGAAACCAAAGCGGGAGCTGGGCCCAGACCCACCAGAGGAATCCGAGGGCAATGAGAAGCAGGATTGCGGTACAGAGCATCCTCGGACTGCGGAAAAGCTCCGTAATGAAAAAGACGACCGCCACAACGGAGACCACCGTGAGAATCGCGCCGGGGACGAGTGAAAGAAGAAAGAGCAGGATTCGCACCCAGAAGGGAACTTTGGGTTGTGGCGTCGAGAGATCCCGGCTTCCGCACTGCGAACAGGCCTGGGCGTTCCGGGGGTTCGGGTGGAGCCTCGGACAGAGTTTTATGTCATAGCTCCTTCCGCAGAAGTTGCAGAAGAGCGGTTCTCCATTTGTGATTCTGTTGCACTGGTAGCAGTATTTCATCTTGGTTTCACAAGAGCGCCCGGCATTGGTTGTCTTTTGGTCGCTGCCAGATTGCGGACCAGAAGCCGGTGCGCTCGATGGCATCGAAGGTCGTAAACCAGAAAATCTTGTCGGTTTCCCCCGCCGTCGCGAGGCGGAGGGATTCGAGGCGGCGTTCCGAAGTCGCAACAGCGAGCACCCTGAAGCGGTCTTGCCCGAACTGCTGCGGAAAGGTGTTCGACACGGCAAGCCGCAGATACTCCCGGACTTTCTTCGTCCAGACCGCGCGGGTCTCGTGTCCGAGGTCCACTTCAAGGAACGCCGCAAGGAATTTTCCAGAGGCGGCGATTTCGGCGTAGCCGTCCGGCATGAGCGCCAAGCCTGTAACGACGGGTTCCGAGAAGCTGACCCAGCGGACGAATTTTGCTCCGGGGATCGGGATAGGGCGGTACTTCAGGATGCAGTAGATTTCGTTAACCTTGAGCTGGTGGCTGACGAAGAAGTCAGCGGCGAGAACTTCATCGCGGCCGCGCCGTAATCCGTGATAGCGGGATTCAACGAGCGCCGCTCCTTTTGGAGAAAGGGTGTAGAGGGCCTTCCTGCCCACCGCATCCGTACCCATGAAGAAGCGAACTAATAGTCCGGCCCGCACGAGCGCCAGCAATCTGCTGTTTGCGCGCGTGATGGAGCCAAATCCGGCGACGCACATTGCCTGTATGCGGTCGATGACGCGCATGACACCCAGTTCCCGGAGCATGTGCCGGTCGCGTTCTTGGAAGATGATCCCTTTCCTTTTATTCCCACTCATTTAGGGCCTCATTTGTGCTCCGGCCGACGATGGCCTGCCGTTGCCGGATCTCTTCTTCGATCTCATTTCGCCCGCGCGCCCACCGAGCGCGGCAGCGGGCGTAGAGATCGGAGGGGTCGACCTTGGGTTCAGTGAGTGTGGGCACCCGCGCTTCCTGCCACCGCTCGCTGCCGGTTTTCACAACCATGTGGCGGCGGGGGAGGTTTTTCAGAAGTTCGGCGAGAGGTTTCCCGCCGTCCAAGGCTGTTGCGACTTGTTGCGCGTCCGCACTTGAGAGCTGGAAGAAGATATGCGTGCCGACCGCCAGGATCGCGGCGCGCATATCGGGCGGATACTGATCGAGGAATTGATTCGCGGAGACGACGGATATGCCGAATTTGCGCGCCTCGGAAAGAACAGTATCGAGACCACTTCCGAAGGCCACGAGGTTCTGGATTTCATCGCAGTAGAGTGTGAAGAGTTCGCGGCTCGCACGGGCGAAGAGCGCGTTTTTGACCATCGTGAGAAACAAACTCCCGAGCGTCACTACCTGCTCGCCGAGCTTCCCTTTAGGGATGTTCAAGATCACCCAGTACCCTTTATCCATCGCTTCGAGAATCGAGAAGGTCGAATGCGTTTGCCCCACGATGTGCCGGAAGTGCGGATCAGCCGTGAAGGCAGAAACTTTGTTCAGGATCGGCTCCCGCATGACCGCGCGCATGGGCTCGCTTGCCTGGTCGTACCGGAGTTCGAAGTACTGCTTGACCTCGGCATTGTTGAGATTCTTGAGGCACGCGGCGCGGAAAGTCGCATGGGCAAGAAGTGCTCCAAGTTCCACGAGCGTGAATCCCGATTCGGCAAGGACGTAGAGGGTATTGCGGAGGAGCTCTTCGGTACGTGCACCCAAGGTATCGAGGTGCCAGCGCTCCTTCGTGGTCTGGGTGATATCTGCGATCTGGACGAAGCGGTTTGTGCCTCGCTGCACTTCAAGCGGGTTGAGGCCAACCGAGAAGTCTGGGTCGGAAAGCTCGATCACAATCGTCTTTTCGCTAAGATCCTGGTTGAGAAGTTGTTCCCGCTCCGCAATGACCGCGAGGAGGAAAGGTGTTGCATCGCCGTGCAGGTCGATGTAGAAGAAACCTCGCCCTGCGACGATGTCCTGTCGAGCGATGTAGCGGATCGCGAAGGACTTGCCGCTGCCGGTCTTTCCAAGGATGGCAATGTGCTCCGCACGGCGGACTTGGTCTACGGTCACGCTCCCGCGCGTGGGTTCCCCTTCGGAAACGAGCGCACCAAGGTCCAAGGCGCGCACGATGATCGCGCGGCGGAGGCGCGCTGCCCGCCGGTTCCAGAGACGAGTGATGATCCGTTCGATGAATTTCATAGTTGCCGTGTATTAAGTGAGACGAAGGAATCCTTCAAATTCCGGGAACCCCAGGGGGTCTACCGAAAAATTCTTTGCGCGTGGGTGTCGGCGCGCGGCTATTTCAGCGGAAAATTCGCGATGAGGAGTTCACGGAAGCGTTTGCCGGCTTGGCGTTGAGCCGTGTAGTGAAACTCAATCCCGCGAAGAACGTAGTTGTGGAAGAGCTTTCGCACTTCGGGAACGTCGTTGAGCGACAAGACAAACTTGCCGCGAACGTGCCGCAATCTTTCCTCAAGTTGGATGAAGTCGCTCTCCTCGAAATTGAAGCGATAGAGCTTCCTGCCCCAGTAGGGCGGGTCGAGATAAAAGAAAGTGCTTGGCCGGTCGTACCGCGTGAGGATCTCCTGATACGGCCGGGATTCGATCTGGACCTTTTGCAGCCGCTCGTGCGTTCTTTCAATGAGCTTAGGGAGGCTCCCTGGATTGAAGTTCGGCCGTCGGGCGATGCAGTAGTGATAGTTGCGGTTCACGACGAGCCCACCGAACGCATTCTTTTGGAGGTAGAAGAACCGCGCCGCCCGCTGAATATCCGTGAGGCTCTCGGGGTTCTGTTTGTCAAACCGATAGAACCACTCTCGGCTAACCAGAACGTACTTCAGGTAACGCAAAAACTCTTCGTGGTGTGACTGACAGACCCGGAAGAAGTTCACGATCTCGCCCCACAGATCATTCAAGATCTCGACTGCGCACGGCTCTTTGTGAAACAAAATTTGGGCGCCTCCAGCGAACGGCTCCACGTAAGTCGTGTGTCGCGGAAAGACCTCGATGATCTTTTTGGCGACGCGATTTTTTCCGCCGATGTATGCGAGGGGGCCAACCATTTGGTGAGAGAGGATTTTTCGACCTTTGAGGGAAGGCGCTTCAAGAAGCCGCGTCTCGAAGCGTGGTTCAAGACTAGCAGGGTCAAACGAATCGTAAAGGCGGCTTTTTATGCATTCCATGCGAGTACTCCACACTATGGTGGCGGTCGGACATGATCGGACTGGGTTGATTGTCTGTGGTGACAACACAGATACCCAACCGATTGCACGTCTTGGCGGGCGACCGCCGGCTTGCGGTTCCTTTATGCCCGATCAAGGGTGGGGAAGGCAGCCATGCGTCACACGGGCGGCTACTTCGCAGGCACAGCTCCGGTCACGGGTGTGTCCACGTAGCGAGGAATAAAATACGAGTTGAAATATTCCGCCTTCGGAAGCGGGACACTCATTTGAAACCTGTGCGCAGCAGACCAGTCCAGGATTTGGCGGCGGTAGTAGAACGTTCTATTCTGGGAATAGAGGGCGACATACTTTCCTCTTATCAGGGCAATCGCTTCTTCCTTGTCGCTTTCTCTTCCACTATCAAATAGGAATTCGATTCGTGACCTGAGTATCGTGGGATCATAATCGAGTGGGCGGTTTGGGTATTTGTTTCGCGCGTCGGTCAGATCGCGCAAGCTTTCGGAAGCGGCGGAGCGGTCTCCCAGCAGTTGGTTCACGTGGCCCGTATAATCACGGTGATGCTCGACCCATAGCATTGGGTCGTCGACCATCCTTGCAAGAAGCAGCAATTGAGCAAGTTCACCTCCTCTTTCGCCCACGCTCAAATAGCGGCCGCGGCACCTAAGCCGATAACTGATCGACCGGTGGAAGTACATGGCAACGGTCCTGTCATTCGGCGCGTGGCGGTAGCAATCCTCACTCAACAGATCGTGGGCCCATGTGAATCGCGGAGATGCAGTGGACTCGTCCCAAAACGTCCGCTCGATATTGCCGCGAACCAGCAATGCGCGGGCTAAGCTCAGGTTGTCCCGGTGCATCAGGTAGAATCGGATAGCTGCATCTGCATGGCCGAGCAAGTCATACACCTTATGCGCCGTAATCGGCGCCTCAATTCCCGTATCTCTCAAAATTTCTCTCGCGTGAATGAAGAGTTCGCGATCAATCGGGTGTTCCTCGTACCTCAAGGAAAAAGCGATCATCGCTGCACGAGTTTTGTAGTAGCGACGAACCGCGGGATCGACGAGGCCGCGCCTCATTAGCGACATATTAAGCTCGATAAGTTCCTGCGAGATCTTCTCTTGGCGATCGGTTCTTCCGGTCGGTAGCGAATCGAGGAATTCGGGAAGCGAGCTGATCAGGGACTCGCCCGGGCTCCGCAGTTGCTCTTGGTACAACCCGCCCAGAAACGTTCCGACACGGCAAGACGCCGAACGCAAATTCTGCGTGTATTGATACCGACAGCCGTCACGGCAGAACTTCTTGCCACGTCTCGACACAAAAGTTGCATGACAATTCGGACACTCAGACATCGGCGCGTTTGGCGCGCTATCTTGACAGACTTTGGCCGGGGCGTTAGAAGAAAGAAGAGATTCGTCGAGTGGCTGCATGGTCCCTCCATAGCAGTCACTCTCTCGCATCTTATCCGCGAGAGAGCCTGGGCGGCGCGGGAACGCCGCCCAGGCATCATTTTCTCACGAAATTCATCTCGTCCAGTCAGGTGTCACACGGTTCAATCCGGCCGGCTGGCGGCTCCAGAACCAGCTATCTCTCTTCCCCCATAAGCCGCTTCGATGGCCCCTCACGAAATGGCTGGCGGATCTCATCATGGATCTATACGCCAGTGTGAGAGGCCGTCGAAACGGCGCATTGAAATCAATCTTCGCCAAACTTCTTGATGCCACGCTTTGAAGCGAAGAAGGCAACCCCAATTGCTAAAGCATCGAAAATCAACATGTTGTGGCGTTCGCTCTGATATACCTTGCGTCTCTTGGGAAGTTTCCACGCAATTTCCTCGAACCGCTCAGCAAGAGCGGACGCGATTTTATCCTTCGACGTCAGACCAGATTGAGTGAAGAAGTCTTTGACAGTTTCGGCGCTCACGACATGAACCTCCGCCGAGCGTCGCTTCGCCTCAATGCGAATGCTTTTGATGGCGTCATCCACGCGCCGCGCGATTTCCAATGAATGAATACGGGGCTTCCGGATGGCAACGACTGAGGGTCCATAGAAATCTAGCAGTGGGTCGATTCTCGTTGCCACCGTACCTCCCAAGCGCCGCCCTGCAGCGCCGTACCTTCGAGTTCCCCATCCTTGTAATCTCGACGGCCCGTCGAACACTACAAACCCCAACCGTTGCGTGCGAACGTCCAATGCCAGGAGATTTAGGCTCCGTTCATGCATCGTTTTTGAAGTGTGCCCCTCACCCTTAACTACCGTGCCTTTCGTTCCTTCAACCACATGAGTTTCTTGGCGACAGCGTTGGCTCTGGGATCTCTTGCACTCCGCTGACCCAACTCATCCTCGAGTGTGTCGAGCTTGGATTCGATCCTCTGAGCGACATGGGTATGAATTCCCGGGAAGAGGTCGACTAGTGACACGCGAAAAACTTCCTGATAGCAAAGCCCTGCAACCAGGGACGGCATCGCCATCGCGCGCTCATGTCGTGACACTTCTTCCTGCTCTCTGTCCAAGAGCAAGGCCACCTCCCGCTGGCTCAATCCTGACCGGTTCCTATGTGTCCTTAAATGGTTCTTTAGTGTGTTCGTCTTCATGTGAAAGGGACGAACTGCCTCTCGACCTTTCCTTAAAAATACCAAGTGACGCCGGTCACGCTAGATATCCAAATATGAGTGGCATGCATAAGTTCGGTGTCGTGCCGAACCTTCGATGCACACCTGACAAGCTCGCCCGCTCGGAAATACGGGGTCAGAACAGCGCGAGAGTGTTGATAAGGACCGGAAACTGGGGGTCAAACTGTGGAGAAGTGCGCGGAAAAGGGGTTACTGCCCGCGCTTCGCTATCGTTCGCTTACGAATGGTTTGTCGCCGCGAACGCTTGGGCGGCCTGCCCCTTCGCTTGAACCGTCTGCCAAAGAATTCTTCGCTTCGCCGTCCGAGTATAGCCACGAGAATGTCACGGATCCAGTCGATCACGGCCTGAATGAGAGCGTCCAACAGCATCATCGAGTGATGATGGCAGTATGTGGCGGCAGTTCAAGACAGGGTGTCAGCACTGGCCCCAACGACACAAGAGTCCTAGGAACCCGTCTTTCATCCTTCAGGTGAATTCGCTAGGGTGAGTGAAAAGTTGTGGAAGGTGATCGCGCGCCGACGCAAGTCAGAATTCAAGAACTCTATCCGGGGCTCTCCGGGGACCAATTGAAGGAAGCGGAAGAAAACCTCCGCCGGTATGTTGAAGTCGCGCTTCAAATCCACCAAGGCGCTGGACATAGCCCCAGAGTTCTTGACGGCACACTCGCCCCGCTTAAAATGGAAGAAAGGTCGAATCCTTCTTTGAAAAGTTAAATAGTCTGAACATGGGTAAAGTTTTTGCCTATACCCGTGTTTCGACGGTCAAACAGGGGGAAAAAGGCGTCTCCTTACAAGAACAGAAAGACGCGATACTCCGTTACGCGCTTCGTAACAACCTGGGAGTTTCCCGATGGTTTGAAGAGCGGGAAACCGCGTCCAAGCAGGGCCGCCCCGCATTCTCAGAGATGTTGAAGCTTCTGCGGCTCAAAGCAGCCGAAGGCGTCATCATTCACAAGATTGATCGGAGTGCGCGAAACCTTGACGACTGGGTAGGGATCGGGAAGCTTGTTGACGCGGGCGTCGACATTCATTTCGCAAACGAAAATGTCGATCTCAAAACAGTAGCCGGACGACTCTCCGCCGACATCCAGGCTGTCGTGGCAGCCCATTACAGCAGGAATCTGCGGGAGGAAGCGAAGAAAGGCATCTACGGAAGGTTGAAGCAGGGGTTCTATCCTCTGCGTGCTCCTATTGGATACACGGATCAGGGAGCCGCGAAGCCAAAACTGCCCGACTCGGCGATGGCCCCGCTCGTCAAAGCGACGTTTGAACTCTATGCCACAGGGATGGTTTCGCTGCCAGACCTTGCCAACCGCATGTACGAACGCGGTCTGCGCAACCGCCGCGGCGGACGCGTCACTGTGAATGGCATCTCGACGCTCTTGAACAATCCCTTCTATGTCGGTGTCATGAGGATCAAAAAAACTGGTGACACCTTCGCGGGGAACCATCCGCCTCTCATAGGCCGGGAACTCTTCGAGCGAGTCCACGCGATCTTGCTTGGCAGGACTGTGGATCGTGTCTCACATCACAAATTCCTGTTCAGTCGCCTCGTCCGGTGCGCGAGTTGCGACTACTCCCTCATTGCTGAACGCAGAAAGGGACATGTGTATTACCGCTGTCATAACCGCCCCTTCAAAGCGCCCCCTGTGTGCCCGAAAACAACCATAAGAGAGGAACTTTTAGACGAATTCATTCAGCGAAGCCTTGAAGCGATCACGCTTTCCGACCAGGAGCTTCTCTATTTACGTGGACAGATCGAATCTCATCATCAGAATGCGAGACAAGAGCAGGAACAGCAGATCCGTGCAGTCCAACTGCAGCTCGATTCGTTGCGAACGCGCGTGAGTCGCTTGACTGACTTGTTCGTTGACGGGTCTTTGCAAAAGACCGTCTTTGAGGAAAAGCAGAAGGCTTACGTATGGGAAGAAGCTGAACTAAAGCAGAAGCTCACCTTACTTGGGAACGGAAGCGAGACTGCCTACAGAGAGATCGAGAAATTTGTCGGACTCCTGAAAAACCCGCGAATGCTGTACCAACAGGCCGATCACAACAAAAAGCGCGAATTGCTGAGAACCCTACTGTCGGACGTGACCGTATCGGGAAAAGATGTAAGCGTAGTGCTAAGAATTCCCTTTCGTCTAATCGCTGAACGAGAAAGAACTTCTTATGGTGGACCATATCGGGGGACTTGTCGGACCACGGCTAACCTATTCCAACAACTCATAAAGCATTTCATCACGCAGCCCGCGAACTGAACCACTGGGAAACTCCATCATTGTAGTCTCTGGACCCTCCTTGTAAAGGTGGGTGATTATGCGTGGCGTGAATAACAAACAAGAAGCTACAGGAGGCTTGGGGTTGGGCCAAGTGTTCTAGAGCCGAATGCTCGACAACCGATCAATGGAACATAGAAAGGAGGCTCCGCGGGAATTAAGTTTGGGAACCGAGCTCATGATACTTATTGTGCATGGTCGAGGCAGACGAACCCTTTTACCTTTGGTTCGATAAACGCCGCGAGCGATCCGCATTCCATGCAGACAGGTTCACTCGCCATACCCTCCTCGATTACCTCCTTTGCTTGCGCGAAAGACAAAGTCTGGGCAGTGCATAATGTCGCGGCGAGAGCCTGTAAGCCGGCCCAGTTCTGTGCGGGCCGTAGGAGATTTTTCGAGCGTACAAACATGAGTTTGCAAAAAATATCTGCTTCTTCGTTGCTGCCGCAAGCGTTGGTAGCCAAATGGCGAGCAGCTAACACATCTGTATGGGCCGTGCTCCAGCCACGTCGAGCTGTGTGCAAGTATTCGCTCGCCACGCCCGCGTATAGCATCAGCATGTATTCTTCCAAGTGAGCTAACGTCCGTTGATCGGACTCCCTATCGGGGTGAAAATCAGACAATCGCAAAAGCGCGCAGTGACCCAAAGTATCGCCTCGTCTAACTATTGTAACCACCGAGAATTCCCGTGCTAGGAGATATGCGGCGACGGCGTGTCCCGCTTCGTGGAAGGCGATTCGCTCCGGACCGTTGCTCTTTCTTCCCATTTGGTCGTCCCAGATCGGTCACATCTTACAACGGGAGCCCGTCTCGGGGCGTACCTCGAACTTGGAGACGAATTCTGGAAACGCTTCTTGAGCATTTCGAGAGCGAGCCAGCACCCACAGATTGACGACCTTCGCTTTATTCTATTCAGAGAACCCATCTTGAAAAGGTGGGTGAACTTGCCGTGGACCCAAAGCGTGAATTCGCACGAGCACTCTTCCGCCATTCACAAAGCGGCGCCAACCTCAGCGCACCCAGTACATATTCTCGACGAGAAAAAGCTTGCGATCAACTAAGTCTAGGTGTACGAATTCAATCGCCATGTATATGCAAACTCTTACTTGGAATAAGTGCCAAGGGAATGCCTGGTGTCCCTTTCTTACAGTCAACCTTCAACATCCTCATTTTCAGAATCTGGGGGGCGTCTACATTATCTGGCACGGCGGACAAGCTCCTGCGACTGTGTATGTTGGTCAAGGCAACATCGCCGAGCGATTAGGTCAACACCGTTCGGACCCACGAATCCTTCAGTACAGCTCTTGGGGATTATTTGTGACGTGGGCTAGTGTCATGCCGACCCTACGGGACGGAATTGAGGCATTTCTTGCGGACAAGCTCCACCCAAAAGTGGGGGAAGCCCATCCCCAGGCAGGTCCCATTACCGTGAATCTCCCCTGGTAGATGTGGAATGCGCTACTTGTGAAGGCAAAATGGACGCGCCGCATAGAGACACCGAAATCATCACTTACCGGATTCCGCGCATCGAGGTCTACCAGGTCACAGATGACGAACTTTGTCGGATCGAGGAAGGTTGCGGTAGAGTCAGCCAAGATTTCGCCTTTGCAACTACTTTCCTTTCATTCGCCGTTGCCTTCTTCATTGCACTGCTGACCGCTACGTATTCCGACAAACTTCGCACGATCTTTATCGCCATCACGGTCATCTGCGCGGTCGGTTCGCTTTATACAGGAATTCGGTGGTGGATGAATAAGACGAGGGTACCGGATGTTATAGCTAAGATTCGCAGCCGTAGAACAGAGCCACAAGTTCCTCCGACAGAGCAGCCCTAGCCCATATCGGGGGACTTGTCGAACCACAGCTAACCTATTCCAAAAACTGATAAAGCATTTCACAGAACAGCCCGCGGCTTGATCCGCGCGGCTTCATTCTAGCAACTGACCCGACCTCGTAAAGGCGGGTGATTATGCGTGGCGTGCATACCCTATTCGAGCCCGAGAAAAGCAGCGTGTTACCTGCCTTGCAGAAAGACCCCTTTCTCTTTTGCCGAGAATCTCAACCCCTCAAACACAAACCGGTCTAGATCTTGGGGCGTTTGAATGACTTGATTGGCACCAGGAGGTGCCTTGCCCACCTTTTCCATGGCCTCAAGCGTGTTACCCGCGTCGCCACAGAAATTTCTCAACAATATGAACTGGCCTTGAAGCGACTTCATGTACAGGTTCAGTTGAGGATCTTTGCCGAGCAATCGAAAGAGATACGTTACGGTACCGATCCCTTTCACGCACCCCCATCCATTTGAGTTCTTGATCCTAAAATCGTTATGAACAATCTTGTTCCTGATCCTGTAGATGAAAATCATGTTTTCCCTCACGACTTCATTCCCGATGTAAGGTCCCGCCAGATTGTTCTTGAGAACGGAAACGAAACTATTCCTTCTGAAAAAGAGAAATCTACTTTTACCCCTTAGACCCCTTGTCCGGACGAAGTTTTCCACGGACGTTACAAGATTACGGATGCAATCGTCGAAATTCTTGTCGAAGTAATGATTGATCGCGTTCAACAAGTCTCGAACGTAGATGTCGTCCTTCGCCAGAGCTTGCGATGGAGGATAACTCGGTAAAGTCTGCGGCCAATCTACGACGACCACTTCCCCGTCGGTCTTTCTCAAGAAGATGTGATTAATATCGAAGATCGAAAAGGTCTTTATGAGTAGGTGGCCGGATAAGTATTTTTGCCTCATCAATTCCTCATTAATCTTAGGCAGGAATTGAGCTATCTCCGCAAGGATGAAGCTTTCGCCGCGGCCGGTTGTTTTTATGTCATTGAACAACTTCTGTGACAACGCTGCAATTTCGATTCGAGCAAGGATAAAAGTCTCGCTTTGATTAATTCGTACCCTCTTTTTGTTAAGGAAAAATTCGAAGGGTTCAATAATCCCGGGCGAGTACACAGAGAACTCGATATAGCAGGGGAACTTGACGGGATCTTCGATGTAGTCTTGGCCAACGTAAAAACTCTTGGGTAGCGTCGCCGGATCAACCGAGCTGAGATTTCCCTTTCCGATAGCGTAGGCTCCAGTGATTTTGAATTTGGGAGGTTTTGTATCCATTGGAGTTCTGAACCCGAGTCCTTATATGGCATCAGGAGAGTAGCTCAGGCGGTGGGGCCATCCTTCGGAGCTGCAATTTGTGGCGGCAGATCTGTCATAGCATAGTGAACAAACTGCCGACCGATGCCGGTCAGTTCATAGCCCTCTTCCTGATCAAAGGCAGATTTGGCGGTTCGTGTTCCTGAGCTTGGAGTCGACGGTCTCTTGGTCGGCGTTTTCAACACATAGTTTCCGTAATAGTCGGTTTCTCTGTGTTGCCGGATAATTTCACCGGTGTTTAGGTCGCGAATGAGGAGCTTGAACAAATCCGCCTCCGATGAGTCTTCCCTGACGGGAGGTTTCCCTAGCTGACGCCAAATCTCGCCGCGGGTTATGCCGGTGTTTTTGTAGACCACTGCGATGACTTTAAAGTGAAGTTCCGAGTATTTTCCGAGCCAATCCAAGAACAATTTGATGACGTCGTTACTCACTATCTCGCTGGCTGCCGCGTTTGCAAGAATATTGCGTATCAGGGTCCTTTTGTCTTCGCTTTCTGCTCCGGACCATTCTCGGAACGCCTTTTTGACGAGCGACTGATACTCCGGGCTTTCCATCCGTTCCGCAATCTTCTCATCATGCATGTCCAGGCGACTCATGATCTCCACAATGGTTTGCTCTTTCTCTTTCATCTCATCAAACAGCATGCGTAGCCAATGCTTGAAAAAGTCATTCGCCCGATCTTGGTCACGCCCTTCCCATGCGCTTGCAGCCGCGGAAAACACACCGCCGATGCCGGGTACGATCCCACTTGCTATTTCTATGCCTGCGCGCAACACCTTCTTACCGGTTTCGGCTTTGCTTCCTTCATGATCAATAACAATTGCCTTGCCACAGGAAGGGCACTTCTCGGCGAGAAACGGTATTTCGTTTCCACATTCGCCGCACTGGATCGGTTCCATGCGTTCATCCTATACCCTCGTAACCGCTGTGCAAGGGGGCAGTTAATCGAAGCCCGCACAAAATTGGGCGGCCTTTCCGTTGGTAGTTGGTTTTCCGTCGAACGCTTGTCCTCGAAGCTACGAAGTCGTTTTAAACGAAAATCAGTTGCCCTTTAGGGTCACGCCGTAGAACGAACGGTGCATCACCGGTTAACGTATCCCCTTGCAAGATGAAAAGGTCTCCAATATAACCAGGACTTCCTGAAATAAAGTGGAATTTGACCGCATAGACCTGAGACTGAAACTCGGCGAGAGTCGTATCGTCGTCGATGCCCCATGATTCCCTGACGGTCGGAATGGCCATGATTTCTTGCCATTCGATTGCGGTTAGTTGATGGGGTTTTGTTTCCTCCATACGATCAGTTTAGGAAACCTACGTCGTCTGTCAAGGTGGTCCGTCTTCAGAAATAGCTCGAACATGGGAGCTAATTCTCCCGTAGCTCGGCGAAGGATCTGGAGGGTGGTTCTATTTTCCAGCGCGGGTAATTCAGAATGCGGTCGCCGATATCGCGCGTAACATCGTAGAGAGAAACAAGCGACCAAAGGAGGGCAAGAGGAAATCGCGTCCTATTTGATATACTGTTAATTACTCCATGCAAAAGCGTATGAATATTCCCTCTGCGGCGGTTACTCCTTTTCGGCACCAGGTGGCGCCGCATCCATGAAGCGATCCTTCTACACAATTGGCAAAGAGAGGTCGGACATTGAAGTCCGAATCAGCTATCGGATCATCCAGTTGTTTTCGGAGGGTTTGTATTCAACTCCTCATAAAGCAATCGAAGAATTGGTTTCAAACGCTTTTGATGCGGGGGCAGCAAACGTCCATATTATCCTGCCTCCGGATTTGAGCACGGATGATGCGACTATCGCGGTTATTGACGATGGCATGGGAATGGATGAGGCCGGCCTTCAGGAACACTGGCTCATAGGTGTAAGCAAGAAACGCCATCTGCACACGCTGCCGAAACAACGAAAGCAGATTGGAAAATTTGGTATCGGTAAGTTGTCGACCTATGTCTTAGCAAAACGCCTCACGCACATTTGCAAGGTTGGTTCGACGTATTACTCAACAAGTATGGACTATACAAAGATTCCATCCGCTGAGAAAACTGGAATCTACACCGACGAGAAAGTGACACTTCCGCTCCGAGTTCTTACGAAGACTGAAGCGAAAGCCGCAGTTACTCCATGGCTCAACGGAACTAACCAAGGGTACAAAGCGATGAAGCTTTTTGGACCGGGTGCGGCGAAGACTTGGACCGTAGCGATCATGTCAAGTCTCAAGCCGATGGCAACGGAAATACAAAGAGGCCGATTGCGTTGGATTCTTGAGAGCGCAATGCCTCTTAGGGATGACTTTGCCCTTTACCTGAACGGTGAACGGGTTTCTCCGTCGAAGCTAAAGGGGAAAAGGATAGGCCACTGGATTCTAGGTAAGGATCTAAAGTCGTTCCCAAAACCGGCCCCACAGGACTTTGAGACCACCGAGGACACTAAGGAAAAGAAAACCTCCGTACATCGGTTTGGGCTTACGCACACTGAACTAGGTCGAATAACTGGCTACATAGAGCTCTACGAGGACCCCATCGATCAAGGAAAATCAACTGACATTGAACGGAGTCATGGCTTCTTTGTTTACGTCAGACAGCGACTTATCAATATCGATGATCCAGGTTTTGGTATTAGTAGAAACCTGCTGCGGCATGGGACGTTTTCGCGCTTCAGAATGGTTGTTTACATCGACCGACTTGACGAAGAACTACGATCCTCGCGCGAAACGCTTCGAGCGAGTCCTCTCGTTACTATTGTCCAGAATCTTCTTCACGGTGCGTTCAATTTTGCTCGTGTCGCGCTTGAGAAATATGAAGCAGAAGCCTCTGGCAGCGAACGTATATCAGCCCGTATAGCAGGCAGCCCCGGCAGCCTTACACGCAGGCCTATCGTAGGACTCATAGGTTCCGCACTCGCGGGAAAATCTCATCCGCAATATGTTACCTACCCAAAGATCTCTGACGAAAAAAGTAAAACTGCTTTTCTAGCAGCCCTGGAAAAAAGCGCGGAAGCCCCCGAAGGACTAGTCCGCGACATTCAGATTGTTGAAATGTCGCAAGACCAAGGCATTGCAATTTTGGATACAGAGGCAGGACTGCTTCAGATCAACGCCCTACATCCATTCGTTGCTCATTTCCTCGACGAATATGAGGATAAGAAGCGTAGTGTTCCGCTCGAACTTCTTGCGATGTCGGAGGTGTTGCTTGAAGCGCATCTCTACGAAGCTGGGTTGGAAGAAGATACGCTTCGAGATGTCATGTCTAGACGTGATGAAGCGCTCCGCTATTTGGCTCGTTCAACAGGGAAGCGGAACGCGCATACGATTGCTCAAGACTTAATTGATGCCAGCAGCGACAAAGACGCACTTGAACAAATGTTGGTTCTTGCTTTCGATAGTATGGGTTTCGATGCGGTTCCACTGGGCGGACCAAAGAAACCCGACGGAATCGCCGAGGCAAGACTTGCCGGCGACTCCCACGGCAAAGCACATAAGTACAAAGTCAGCTTGGAAGCCAAGAGCAAGGAAACTCAAGGCTCGAAGGTCTCGGCGAAGACGGTGGGTATTTCGGCAGTCGCGAGACAGCGCGATGATTACGAGTGTGATCATGCACTAGTTGCTGGCCCTGACTTTCCAACAAGCGAAGGAGACCGATCTGCCTTAGCAAAGGAGATAAAGTCTGACCGTGACAGCAAACGAAAAACGATAACGCTCATTCGCATCACCGACTTGGCGCGACTCGTACGGCTTGTCCCCCTTAAGCGAGTCGGGCTAGACCGGCTGCGGAATATGCTGGAAACTTGTGCCACACCTGAGGAGTCCAAGAATTGGGTCGATAAACTCGTCGACGAGAAAGTCCAGAAAGTACCGTATCGAGACATCCTAGATGCTGCGTGGGATCTTCAGAAGGAGCGGTCGGATGAAGCGGTTGAGTACTCCGGCTTGGCGGTCGCTCTTCAGAAAGGCAGCAAGCATCTCAACATATCAAAAGTGGAACTTTCTGAGATTTGTGGTCATCTATCCGGCATGGCACCCGAAATGGTTTCTGCACGCAGGGGCTCAATCGAACTGAGGCAGAGGCCAGACAAAATCATGGCGGTCATTGCTTCGGTAATTCAGGAATATCCTGAAAATGAAAGAAAGGGTGTCCAACTCTAAATACAATGAGGCAATCGAACGCAAATAGTCTTTCACTTCGTCCAATCCATCCATTCCCAGCCCGGATGGTTCCTTCTATCGTGCAAAGACGGCTTAAATCCAAAAATGGAATACAAGTTTTGGACCCTATGGCTGGATCTGGCACAACACTAGTGGCTGCTCGCCTCCGCGGACATCATGCCATTGGATTCGATACCGATCCTCTCGCTTTAACCATTGCAAAGGCTTGGTGTTCTGACGTGGACCCGAAACATCTTCGGGCGCAGGGTCAAAAAGTATTGCGCGAGGCGCGAAAACTCTATCGTGATCTGAAAGTTCGAGATGCATATCCTAGAAACGCGGATATTGAGACGCGCGCATTCGTACGTTTCTGGTTCGACCCTACAAGCCGACGCCAGCTAACCGCTCTTGCTGCCGTGATATCGCAGGTGAAGAACAGTTCAGCAAGGACACATCTTTGGTCCTCGTTTTCACGCTTGATCATTACGAAGGAATGTGGTGCCTCGTTGGCGATGGATGTTTCCCACAGCCGGCCCCATAAGGTCTATACCGTGGCTCCGGTAAAACCATTGGAACAGTTTCTTTCCGCAATAGAAGCCGTGCTACGGGGATCACCATTCTCGTCCGAAAAAGAATTTCCATCAGCAGTTGTCAGATCTGGTGATGCCCGGAAGCTTCCGTTGCGCGACAAGAGTATCGACCTCGTTGTCACATCCCCTCCATATCTGAATGCCATTGACTATCTTCGAGGACATAAGCTCTCTTTGGTATGGATGGGACATCAAATCGGGGAAATCCGACGCCTCCGAGCGCAAAACATCGGCGCAGAATCGGCCCATCGAGTGGCGCGGCATAATCCGTCCATTGATTCTGCTTTGAAAAAGATGGGTGACCTCGATGGCCTTTCGGACCGTTCCACTAAGATGCTCGCACGATATGCGAACGACATGAACGCGGTCATAGCCGAGATCAGTCGCGTACTCAAGAGAAATGGAAAGGCTGTTATTGTTATCGGGAATTCGATGATTCGCGGCACGTTCATTCAGAACTCTCGTGCACTGGCGCACTTGGCTCAAGTGAATGGACTAACCCTCACTTCAACGCGTAGGCGACCACTGCTCGAAAACCGCCGGTATCTTCCTCCGCCGGGAAAAAAGATCTCCGGAAATCTGCTTCGCTCTCGGATGAATGAAGAAGTCATCCTGACCTTTGCAAAGGGTTAGTAATGGGGAAACCTTATGGATGAAGCAGAGCTGAAATCAATACTAGCGCGAGGAATTATTCAGATGTTTGAGCGTCAGCCGAACATTCTTGATTTCACGCCCGGAACAGGACAAACAGAATGGAATCTCGCTCACCACCTAGCCGTTGAACTCCGCGAGTTTTTCCCGTCCTTGGATTATGACCTCGAAATCGTGAAGGTGAATTATGAGAAGAGGCGTCCGGATATTGTGTTCCATAGGCGGGGAACCCACGAAGCCAACCACTTGGTTATTGAAATAAAGAGAGATGGAAGCGCGGCTGAGGTTGCCGATGACATTCACAAGATTGAGTCTAACTGGTTCAGGGCACCTCTTCATTATGAGTATGGGGCTATGATTAACTTGAGAAGTGACGGGAAGCATGAAATTCAGGTGCTTACAAATAGAACCTAGCCTTTTGATATTTCCATTCGACTTTTCCTTTTGGCCCGAGCGTAATTTCTGAAGTTCTGATTGCAATGGAAAGAGAACACGCGCTGATGGGAAATCCGGCGAGAACTCGATAATTAGTCTCGGCGGTTTTGCCTATCTACAATTTTATCTACAGTGGTGTGGATGAAAGCCCAGGAGGCCGAGGTAAGTTGTTGAAAAGAATGGTCGGGGCGAGTGGATTTGAACCACCGACCTCCTGGTCCCGAACCAGGCGCTCTAGCCAGGCTGAGCCACGCCCCGAAGGCACGAACACAGGCAAAACCGAAACAGCCGCGAAGATAAATCCAGCATAGCACAAAACTCGCGGCGGGACTTATCCCTCCGCCGGCGCTTATCTTATCCGGCAGTGCTGCCCTTGGCGGCCGCGGGAAGGCGTATCAGCCGCGCGTCGGTAACCGAAGGGAGCGAGAGGACATTTTGAACGACGGATGGGTCCACGCTTCCGTCGAGTCCGAGCAGGGCGAGCGCGTCGGCGCCGTGGACAGGTGCGCGCCGTCCCAGCGCGAACGTTGCGATGTTGATCCCCAGACTGCCGAGCGCCGTCCCGATGCGGCCGATCACGCCGGGAACATCGCGGTTGCGCATCAGCAGGAGCGTGCCCTCAAGTGGAGCTTCGAGGCCGATTCCGTCGAGCGCCAGAATGCGAGGCGATCCGTCCTGCCCGACGGTGCCCTCGACGGTCAGCTCGCGGCCGTCGTTGGCCACAGCCACTTCGACCGTGTTCGGAAATCCGCGCCCACGCGGCCGTGTGGCTTCTTCGACCACCAAACCGCGCGCCGCGGCGATTTCAGCGGCATTCACGAGGTTGGCCTTTTCATCGAGCACGGAGTTCAGCAGCCCAATGAGCACCGCGCTGCGGATCATATGCGATCCAATCTCAGCCGGCTCGCCTGCATACCGGATGCGTATGCGGCTAAAGCTGCGCGACGGGGCGGCCTGGGCCGCGAGCGCTCCGAGGCGCTCGCCCAGGTCGAGATAGGGCCGCAGGCGGCGATATTGCTCCGGCGAAAGCGCGGGCATGTTGACGGCGTTGCGAATCACTCCGTCGGCGAGATAATCGCGGATCTGCTGCGCGATGGCTGTTCCCACTTCTTCCTGTGCCTCGCGTGTGGAGCCGGCGATGTGCGGCGTGG